>Ga0255061_10000461_pt1 | contig 11539 bp, 10 predicted proteins | sample 174RNAGHGhighgp2_FD_183093 | JGI IMG/M metagenome (GOLD analysis project Ga0255061, IMG submission 183093) | Metatranscriptome of sheep rumen microbial communities from Palmerston North, Manawatu-Wanganui, New Zealand - 1742 RNA GHGhigh gp2... | ecosystem: Host-associated > Mammals > Digestive... | reverse complement strand
TATATCGATAAAGGTTAAACTTAATCCTGTAATGTGCATAAACACTAATTTTACAGGGAATCAGAGGACATAAAAACATCCCTCAGAGCGTTTCTGAAATGCTCTGAGGGATGTACGATCGTTAACGGCTGTGTTAACTTTCTAAAATCCACCGTTATAATATGCACGTGCGATGACGTATGACGGCTCGTAAAAGGCACTGCAGTTGTAGTTGTCGATGGTCTCGCATATTTCGTTACTGTATATGCGAAGTATAGCTTCAGCATAATCTTCATCTGAAGAGAGTGTTGCGGTGATCAGCCTTGTGTAGACCTTACCCATCTGAAGTTCGGTAGGAATCACTGCGGCAAGTTCACTGTTAACGTCTGCGATATCAAAATCGCCTGTTTTCAGGTCGTATGCGTTTATCCAGTCCTGAACTATCTGAAGGGGATTGGCGGAATGATTTACATTTGCAACGCTGAGTTCGTGACGAAGTCCGTCAGTGCCTAAAGTTTCAGCCACATAAATATTATGCTGATGAAGTGTTCTTGCAACACGTTCTATCATATAGCAGACGAAATACAGGTCATTTTCGGTGATTTCCTCGTCCGGAAAGTAAATGTTTTTCATAGGGTTTCACTTCTTTCATAGCGTATTGTTTTAAGTGCTTCGGCTGTACAGAAAACGATCTGATGAGTAGGATGTCTGAATTTAACCAGTTCCCAGAAAGCTTCGCGGGAAATACGCCCGCTTACGAATTCTTCAACGTAATCCCATATCTGATCATCAGCCATCGGACCTTCAACAATGTCGTAGTCATGTTCAATCCCACGCCGGCAGTCCACAACGAAATCGAGCCATTCTTCTGTCATTTTCTCAAAAGTAAGCTTTTTCAGCTTTTCTGACGGTGTGTAATCAAACAGGCTGATGACGGATGCACCTCGTTTTGTAAGTGCCCAGCGTCTGGCCTGTAATTCTATATTCGTGCAGTAGAAACCGTATCCGAAGTCTTTGTAAAAACCGTTAACAAGGATTTTCGGATGTTCTACTTTTATATTGCTTCCGTGATATATTGTCATATGTACTCTCCTGCCTTTAATGGAATTATTCTTTGATAATAAAACCATATCTACCATGGTGGTCATGCGTGAATTCAATAAGGTTTACTTTTGCATAATCAATGCCAGGTAATTCATTTTCAATGATTATTATTTGTCCTATGTCCTGGTTACGAATAATGAAATTAAATAATCCTGCTTTCATAGAATCACTACTGTTTTCCTTAGCTTCTTTAAGTGACATAAGTGGAGAGTCAAGAATAAGAAAAGGTATTTTGTGATTAGCGTTTTCATTCATAAATTGCATAAATGAAAATGCGACTATACTGTTCAGATAGGCTCGATATCCTTTCCCTTGAGAACTTTTAGACTCGCCATTGGCGATGATATCAAGTTTGCTTCTGTCGAAAGTAGTACTTTGATAATTATCATAATTACAATTGGAAAGTGCATTTTCAAGATATTTCTCATACTTATCAAAAAATATTTCAGACAGATATTTTTTTACATCATATTCTTTGGGTAAATCTTTGTACTCTTCATTTATACCTGATTGGAGTTCAGCGTTAATCCTTATTACAGCATCAAAAAGGGCTTTTCTTTCTGTAAGATTTTTTAGCGTATCAAGCATTGAACTCAATGAATTCGACTCATATTTGTATTCTCTTTTAATTTTAGAAAGCTCAGAGCTATAGTTCTTTTTTTGAGTTGATATTTTATTGATATCTGCTTTGAGCTGGGATATTACTATCCGTAAATTATTTAGATTCTCTGAAAGGGTTTCTTTATCCAGTTTAGCCGATTCACTATATTTTTTATAATGATGTTCTTTTAATACACTTGAACAAATAGGGCATACTGCTAATTGAGCAGTGTTTGGCAATGCTTTTTCTGCATCAATTATAAAATCAGCCCGGTTTAAATCGCTGATATAGTCCTGCTCGAGTTCCTGATATCTTTCTAAACGTGTTATTAGTGTTTGCTCTTCTTCATAAAGTGAATTATATTCATTTTGGATTGAAAGCAATTTATCGTTAAGCTTTTTAAGGAGATTGTTTTGCTGAGATATTTGTTTATCTAATTTTTTAATTGATGAATTTATAGAATCAATATCGGTTTTTATATAATCTGAATCTACTATTTTTTTCTTTAGATTATCAATATAATTCTCAATTGCTTCTTTTCTTGCTTTTTGTAGCTTTAGATCTTTCTGACCGATTTCTATCTGTTCCTGTCCGGTGATGAAAACATATATAGCAGATAACGTGGCGGTTACCGAGTTATGATGTGCATAATGAAAAATACTATCAGCTCGTATTATTTTTTCTTCATTGATTATTGATGTTCCGATAAGAGTACGGAAACTTAATGTTTGAGTTTTGTAGTCTTTACTATTGATTATATTGTATGGTCTGTTTTCGAAACCTAAAAATGTTAAAAGAAGTTTTGTAAGTTTATCACACTTGATCTTTTGTGAAGGGAAATTCGTATTGTTAAGGCAGCTAATGTGTACATAATTGTTGTTGTTCTGTGTGCTTCTGCTTATAGAATATATTTTGTTATCATGTGTAGTGATTTCAATAGAGACTACTGAAATGTCAATTGTATTATTGTTGGTGCTTTGGAAATAACGGGCACCTAGAGCATAGTCAATGCAATTTATAATCAGTGTTTTCCCTGTGTTAGATGGACCGTAAATGATATTGCAACCAGGAGAAAATGATACTTCAGAAGAGTTGCCCTGGCTGTCACTTATTATTACTTTTGATATAAAAAAAGTATTCTTCATTTTGCAATATCTCCTGTATCTCTTGCTAACTTTATTAATTCAGCAGTACTAAAATCATTAATTTTGCTTATTATTTGTTGCGCATTTGTTTTATAATGTTTTGAATATTCGGATGTTAGCGACTGCACGTAGTTTTTACCGGTGGTTGTTATTGAATACATTAACGCACTGTTTATGAATTCAGCTTTTATTAAACCTGTTAAAGTAAGGCGCTTAATAGCGTTTAAATCTTTGTATCTTCGGGCAGTATATTCATTTGAACGGCGTTGGGAATTACTGTTGATATCATATTCTGCAAAACCGATGCTATGTCCGTAAATAGTGATACTATCTAAGGCTACAATTCTTTCAGCTTCAATAGGTTCGAGAACCAAAGATAACAGCATCAAAATTCTTACAGAAGCTTCAAATGTGGTATTAAAAATTCTATTCATCGATATTTACCCAGCTTTTGATTTTGTTGTCATTTACAAGATAATGACAAACTCCTTTTTTCACAGACTGTTTGATCCATTCTGTTTCATGACATAAGACGGAAGAATCAAACTGCACTTCAGATGCGTGAGACAAAACTGATTGTAATCTCATATAACCGGAATCATATTCATTTTCATAAGTTTCGATTATACCATCGTACATTTCTGATTTGAGTTCATTGAATGGCTCTTCATTTTTGTAGATATCCCTTGTTTTATGAAATACGCTTTCAGCATCGAAATATGCCAGAAGTTGTCTGTTGTAATGAGCAGTGTATCTGGGTGCATCTTCGATACAAGTGACATTTTTGTTTTCTTTTTCGCTGTAGACTTCGTACAAAGCTTGTATGTACGGAAGAGTCAGATCCATTTCTTCTTTTGATGGGTTTCTGTTTATAGATTTTTTCTTTGATGATTTGGCATTAGTATTATTTTGAAAATTAGTGTCGCGATTTTCTGAATCAAAACGTAATGTGTAAAGAAAAATTTCCGCAATTATGCATGCATAGTCTTTAGTTTCGTAAGCCGCATTTATTTTATTTCTTATGGTTTCTGGTATGTTAATGTCTGTTGAGATTTCTTCTTTAAGATTATTTATAAAGAGCTCAAATTTTGCAGAATCAAAATCCTCGGTTATCATTTTAGTGAAATAATCGTATATATTGTTGATGTATTCTGCGTTGTATGAAGCAGAAACAATTGCTTGAGGAATAGGTTCTTTATCATTGAACATTCCATTTGCTCTTTGTTTTGATATACAATATGCTGAAGAATTATCGGAATATAAAAGAATTTCATCAAATAATGAATCGATGGTTTCTTGCTGATTTGGTCTTTTTTTATAGATGCTTTGAATCTTTTTCAGAAAGAAACTGAAAGTAATTTTACTCATAATATTTCCTCCGGACTTTTCCGGTACTTTTTCGGACTTTTGGGGAACGACTTTTGATTTTTAATGTGATATCATGTGATTGTGATAAGGAGATGTACCTGATCACACAAGAACTGCGCAGTCTTGTTATATTTAATAAAAATTATTAAAAGGAGGTTTTCATAAGATGTATATAAAGAATACTAATGTTGTGAATGCCTTGAAAACTGAAGGAGCTGGTGATATAATGAATAAGACTCGTAGTGGTTGTAAGGATATCTGGAATGCATTTATGGCCGAAGGAGCTAAATTTGGCCATAATGATATTCCGGTCTGTCCTACAACAGCGAAAGAAATGCCTCGTGATATTGTTACGTGGGAAGAAGCCAAAACAATATATAAGAAGCAGATTGCTTCCGGCAATACTGATTTCTTATATGATGCTTATGTATGTTTTTACATAGATGATTATAAATTTGATGGTGCCAGAGGAATATGGCATGATTATAATCATCTGTTAAAAGTTCTTCGTCATTTTTCAGGAGCGATAACACCCGACTTTTCAACATATCAGGATTTTCCAGAGCCAATCAAAATCTATGCTACATATCGTATGCGACTGATGGGTTACTGGCTTGGGAAAAATGGTATCCCCGTTATAAATAACGTTCGGTGGGGTACAGCAGAAACGTATCGGTATTGTTTCGAAGGGATTCCGCATAATGACATTGTTGCTATAGGAACAGTTGGTGGAAGTCCTCGTAAACATACTGATCGCATTCGGTTTGAGGAAGGCCTTGCTGAAATGATGCGTGTGCTTTGTCCTCATACCATAATCATATATGGTTCGGCTAATTACAGCTGCTTAAAAAAGCTTGAAGAGCGAGGTGTAATCATTCTTGCCTATCCAAGTAAAACCAATAAGGTGTTTACAGGGAGGGCAAAAAAATGAGCAAGGGGTTAAGTTACAAATACACGGGGACAAAAGGATATATTATAAATACAGCTGCGTCTTTACCTAAAACCGGTGATGAGCTGCTGAAAAAAGGATGGACGGATATATCTAATCCTCACCAAGCTGAACATGGTTCTTATACTTATAAAGAACCTGGAACTGGACTAAGAATAAGATATGATGAACCAGTGCCAGGTGCTCCTGGATTTGCAGGAAAAGATCATTACCATATTCTTAATCCTAATGCAACAAGTAAGAAAGATATGTATCTTGACAAGGATGGAAATCCGGTTCAAAGAGGATCAAAGGCATCACATATTTTGCCGAAAGGAGATTAAATTATGACATTAAAAGAGTTTGAAACCAGGTATAATCTTCATGACAGCTTTATCGAGAGCTTGAATTATGATGAAGTAACTGCGACACTTACCCTTGTAATAGACTTTGCATTCTGGATGCAGAAGGACTTTAAAGAAGGTGATGAGGAAAACGGACTGATTGAAGTTGTTTTCCATAATGTTAAAGAGCATGGATGCGATAACGGTGATCCTACGGGAGATTTTGTCAGCATTTTAGGGGCAAAAGCCGATGAGAATAGTATAGTTATCAGTTTGATTGATGATGAATGTAATGATTATATGGAATTAAAGGTGATTGCTGAGAGCGTTGAAGTAAAGAAAGTAAATGCATAATTATAAGATTTTGAAAATAGCGGCATTTGCATTGATAACAGCTTAGCACCAATACGAAATTAATTCAAGTATTATGGTTTATTCGTGTATGAAACGGGATGATGAATATATCATTCCGTTTTTTGTTTATCGATTATTTTGAGAATGTCGTCTAATTTTTCAGCAATTCTTTTTTGTTCAGCAAGTGGTGGAAGCGGAATTAGAAGTTCGTTCATTGCTTTGAGAGAAACATTTTTTATTGTTACACCAGTTGCTGAAAAATGTGCATATTTAAGATAATAATCAGTTTTTAATATATAATATATAAATGATTTCATTTCAGGCTCTATTAAGTTGAAATAACAAGCGCTTTTTCCAAGAATGATTCGCTCGTTGTTGTAAAAAGCAATATTACCAAGAGTACCGTTTATTGATACTAAAACTGTGCCTAAAGTTAATTCTTTTTTGTATTTTAAAAATTCATTCTTGTCAACTCTCTTAGTGTCGGATTTGATAACTATTTTTTTGTTACATAGATTGTTTCCGTTTATGAAATAGTATTCACCATTTTCACAATACTCTGGAGTACCATGAAGTCCATCTCCTAAGGAAGAAACGATTTTAGCTAGTCTAACCCATTTCCAATTACTCGGAATCTCAAACGGAATTTCTTCATCCTTTATTTCAGGTAACGTCTTTTCTTTTTTTATTTTACCTTCTTTGATAAGTTTTTGCTTTTCATCCTGTATTTGCTGATAAAGTTCTTCGGCAGTACCATCTGAATCAAGTTGTTCAGTAAGCTTTCCCTGAATTCCCATGGTGATGAGTTTGCTTTTCAGTATTGCAACATCATCTGTATACTTCTTTTGGGATTCGTCGATGATATCAAGGAGTTTGAAGATTTCTTCTGTGCGAGCTATGATCCGTTCCTGTTCTGCGAGTGGTGGAAGCGGTATAAGTGATTCTTTTAATATGCTTTGAGTAACTTGATTTATTTGTTTGGAATCATCGCTAGAGAAATTCCTTCTAAATGCTTGCGTATTAAAGAATAGATGTACAAATTTAAAGTATGGCGTTCTGAATATAGCCATAAATGCGCCAAAAGAAATTTTATTTGATTCTCCATAGTATATAGCATTTTTGCCTACAAGCGCTTTACTGCCGTTTCGAGCGCATATAACGATATCGTTAGTTTTAAGAAATTGATTTTCTTTTATTGAACAGGTTACTTTTACGATGTCTGAATAGTCCATTTTCCCATTTACAATGTTGCTAGAGCGTATTACTATCGTACCATTGTCGTCAATATCAGAGGGATGATATGTTAATCCAATATTAGTTGAGCCTATATCAGAGAGTTTCACCCATTTCCAAGTGTCTGGTATTTGGAAGGGAGAGTTTTTATGCTCAATAAATGAATCATCTAATAAATCTTTTGCTGAACCATCGGTTTCAAGTTGTTTTGTTAATTTACCTTGTATTGCAAGGTCTAGAACTTTGGTCCGTAATGCTTTTGTATCAATCAAGATCAATACCTCCGAGAAGTTCTCTTAACGTAGTTATCGTATTGCTAATAATATCTGCTTGTTCCTGCATATCATTTATGATTTCATTTACAGAACGCTCATCATCTTCGGAGAAATCAATCCATTTGAAATTAAGATCCTCACGTTCTTTTACTTCATCTTCTGAAAAACGTCTCCATCTGCCGTTTGGATTTTCTTCTGAGTAAGTTTGTGTTCTGTCCTGCATATGTCCGGAACAGTAGCAGTCAACGAATTCCTGAAGATGTTCTCTTGTCATTGGTTTCTGAACTAAGGTATGTTTAACTCCTGTACGGTAATCATAAACCCATATGTCCTTTGTAGGTTCACCTTTTTCAAAGAAAAGAACATTTGTTTTTACACTGTTGGCGTAGAAAATACCAGTTGGTAAACGCAGAATTGTATGTAAGTTATACTCTTTAAGGAGCTTGTCACGTACAATTTTTGTAGAATCGCTGTCTGTAAGAATACTATCCGGAAGGACAACACCAACACGGCCGCCTGTTTTTATGATTGACATGATATGCTGAAGAAAATTAACCTGATTATCAGATGTTTCTACAAATTCAGGTCTTGAAGCTGAAACTGCAACACTGCCCTGTGGCCTTGTACCAAAAGGCGGATTGGTTATGATAACATCGTAGGTATGTTCCGTATTTTCTGTTAGTGAGTCCTGATATACAATCGGACTTTTGTTTACACCGATATCATGCAGATACAGATTCATTGACGCAAGAGTTACTACAAGGGCAGTGTTATCCGCACCAAAAAAGGCATCGTTTTTAAGAAATTTCTGTTTTTCAGCTTCTTTGCTCTGAGTTTTCATATGGTCGTATGCTGCGAGCAGAAAGCCGCCTGTTCCGCAGCATGGATCGGCAACAGTTTCTGTTATTTTAGGGTCTACAACATCAACGATTGCTTTTATGAGTGATCTTGGAGTAAAATACTGACCTGCACCACTCTTTGAATCCTGACCGTTCTTTTCAAGTATAGATTCGTAAATAGCACCTTTAAGGTCGCCGCCCATCATGTACCAGTTTTCTTCTGAAACCATAGTGAAAACTTTTTCGAGCATAACAGGACGATCAATTTTATTGACGGCTCTTGTGAAAATAGTGCCTATGATACCATCCTGTTCAGAAAGCTTTTCAAGTGCCTTTTCGTATTTTTTAACAAGGTCATCTCCGTTAAGACTTGAAATGTCTTTCCATTTATAACCCTCAGGGATTGAACTTTTAAGTCCCATTTGTTCTTTTTCTTCGTCCATTTTCAGAAAAAGAATATAAGTCAGCTGCGTTATGTAATCAGTAAATCCTATTCCTGCTGCTGCAAGTACATTTGCTATGCTGTCTACTTTTTTTATAAGAGCAGTTTCACTTTTCTGATTTGCCATTAGTTAAGCCACCTTTAATAAGAATTTTGATAGTGTGATCATTTCTGAATCCAACACCAGATATGTAAAACTGAAGACAGCTTTTCGCCATAGATCCGTATCGATTTCGTTGAGTTCAGCTGGATTCATTGCACCGTCAGCTATAATATAATCGGCGATTTGTTTCATTATTTCTGTCTGATCTTCGCTTAAAGAACGCTGGCTCTGACCGCAGTAGAGTGAAAAACGCTGATTATAGCCATTTAAAATGCTTGTGAGTTTTGGATATTTTTTATACGCATAGCGAACAAGCTGAATGAGATTTGTCAGTGCTTTTACTTTTACATCAAGTGTTTCAACGTTTCCTGATGAATCAAGCTGCTTATAACTCTTCCATATGTTTTCGACATCAAACTGACGGTCATTAAGGAGAAGTTTATCTTTTAGTTCAGTAAGCATAGAGTGAGTAATTACTGTATCTTCTGAATTGTATATGATTCTTAGAGCTTCAATTCGGTCCTTGTTTTCAATGAGGAAATCTTCAAATTTTCTGATATATTCTTTTGAATTTTCTTTTGAAAAATCAGCTGAAATAAGTGTATCTTCATCGTCCGAATAAACAGTATAGCCTTTCTGCATTTCGATAAGAGATTTTCTTGCATCGACATTGTTTATGAGTTTACTGATAAGTTGCTTGCGAATGTTGTTATCACTCGAAGCGCTGATAAATGCATGTGCAGTCAGTAACCCGTTATCAATAGCTATCTGTATTTCATTGGCGATTTCTCTCGGAGCAAATCTGTAATTCGTTATAAAATAATCAAGATGTCGTTTATACAGCTTGCTGTTTTCATACTTCCTTTGAATTGAGGCGCAGTAGTTACTAAGAAGAATAAGGTTTTCATCGCTTATTTCATTATGTGAAAGATGTTCAAGAAGCTTTTCAAGCGAAAGCTTTCTTGCAGTGTAATCACTTTCGCTGCCGGAAATGATTTTTGGTATGTGTTTTTCGGTTTCTGTTACACCTACAGCGTCAACAATGTAGTAGAGATCTTTTGAATTTGCGTTAGGAGTAACTTCTTTCAGTTTTTCGTCAAGTATAGAGCGGCAGCCTCGACCTTTCATCTGTGTATAAAGAACGTATGAACGTACATCTTTCATAAACAGAACTACTTCAAGAGGCTTGACATCAGTACCAGTTGCCACGAGTGTTACAGTAACAGCTATTCTGAAATCTTTTTCTGTTCTGAGATCACGTATGAGGGCGTTTGAATCACCGGCTGAGTATGTAATTTTCTGAACAAAGTGTTCCGGGATATTTTCATTGTAAAACTCTTTTTTGAAAACATCTTTTACAACTTCAACGATTTCCGTGGCATGATTATCGTCTTTGGCGAAGATGAGCGTCTTCGGAATGTATTCCCATTGTTTTTTTCTGTCCGGGTAAAGAACATCGTAAATTGCATTTTTATATGTTTCGATAACCGTTTTGATCTGATCACGGTTAATAACTGAACGGTCAAGCATGCTGGAGCCGTATTCAATACGCTCATTTACGGTAAACATATCTTCCAGACCTGTTTTCCTTGATTTTTCGGTTAAGGTTTCTCCCTGCTCAATTGATCCGCCATGTTCAGTTATTCTTGTGGTTATCCTGTATATTTTTGAAGGAACATTTACGCCATCAACAACTGATTTGTCGTAAGAATAGTTTTCTATGATATTTCTATTGAAAAAAGCGTCAGTTTCAGGTGTTGGAGTTGCGGTAAGACCGAGTATTTTGGCTTTGCTGAAGTAATCAAGAACAGCTTTCCATTTTCCATAAATAGATCTGTGACATTCATCTACGATAATAAACTGGAAATGGTCGGGAGAAATCCTGAGATCAGTTCCAAGCTCGACAGGTGCTTCGTTTTCATCCTTATGCTCAGATGTCTGTTCATCTTCTTCGTCTTCACTTGCATCAGATAGCTTCTGACCGGTAAGAACGGCGAACAGTTTTTGTATTGTAGAGATTACGATTGTGCCATTGATGTCGGATTCTTTTTTGAGTCTGTTTATCTGATAGAGAAAACTCATCGGTCGCTGGCCTTCTGTGCGATCAAAGTTACTGTATTCAGCTTCTGTCTGCCTTGCAAGATTGTTTCTGTCAACAAGGAAAAGAATACGGTTTACAGAAGTATAATTCAGAAGTCGATATGATGCAAGACAGGCAAGATATGTTTTTCCTGATCCTGTTGCAAGAATGGCGAGATTTTTTCTTTGACCGTTTCGCAATGACTTTTCAAATTCCAGTTCTGCTTGGTACTGACATTCGCGTAGGCCCTTTTTCTCAATTCGCGGAAGTGCTCCATAGTCAGAATGCTTTTCAATCAGTTCAAGCATTTCCTTTGGAGTATGAAATTCCGTAAGCTCTGTATATTCGCTGTCAGGAAAGAGCATATTTTTGAAATATATTTTATTTCCGTTTGCCAGATAGACAAGAGGTATCAATTCAGGAAACCATACACCGTACCAGTTCTGCGGAGTCGAGGCGTAATGCTCAGCCTGCTGCTGAACATTTTCACCTAACGGATCATCTTCTTTTTTCGCTTCTACAACAGCAGTAGCTTTGCCATCGATAAACAGAAGATAGTCACTTTCTTTGTTTCCCTGCATAAGTGCTTCTTTTATCGCCATTGCATATCCCGGAACATATTCGTCACGCGATACGATATCCCATCCGGCATCGTTAAGTTGTTCATCAATTTTTATTCTTGCTTTTTCTTCCGGAAGCATCCCAATCATCCCTTTCATACAATCATAAGTTGATTTGAAATCG
>Ga0255061_10000455_pt1 | contig 11586 bp, 10 predicted proteins | sample 174RNAGHGhighgp2_FD_183093 | JGI IMG/M metagenome (GOLD analysis project Ga0255061, IMG submission 183093) | Metatranscriptome of sheep rumen microbial communities from Palmerston North, Manawatu-Wanganui, New Zealand - 1742 RNA GHGhigh gp2... | ecosystem: Host-associated > Mammals > Digestive... | reverse complement strand
CGGCGCTGTTGCCGCCCTGTGCAGGCAGGCTTCTCATGCCTCGCAAATGACAGAGAACCAGACAACCGACAAAGATAATGAGCATCGTAAGACAGCACATATTGACCCTCAAGCCGGCGGCACAGAAGCTGGCATGTCTCTTTGCCTACATCGGGCAGGCGGTGAGCGACGATGACAAGACGCAGCTCTCGGTGCACGGCGCATGCATGCTCGGCGAGCTGCCCCTGCTCACGAAGACCCTCGTCGATGACGGCATCGTCGGCATTCAGCCGCCGTCGCACTTCGGGGGTGAGCTTCAGTTCATACGTCCCCGCTACTACGGCGAGGTGATGCTATTTGCCATCGACGAGCATCCCGAATGGCTCGACGAGTTCGACCAATGGCCTCTGACCCGCCATCGCGACTTCAAGGCCCTGCAGGCATCGCTGCGACAGTGTGGCGCGGGACGCACGCCATCGCCCATGGTGCTGCCCTCGGAGGTGGCGCCCTACCTCGTGGGCCTGGCCCACGACCGTCGTTTCGAGTCGCTGGTGACGATGATCCGCGACGTTGACTTCCCGGCATTCATCAGTGCCGTGATGCGCAAGTGGATGCGCGACGACTGGACAGACCCCAACGAGATGTTGAAGCGCCAGATGTCGATGCGCAAGTTTGACGCCACCGACCCCGACATCCGCGAGATGCGCGCCCTATGGAATTACTACAACTACGTGTGCCTGGGCATATACACGCCTCCGACATCGATCCGCATGACATACCCGGACTTGCTGTCGAAGGGCGTGCACGCCATGAGCCAGGGCAAGAGTGACCTCGCCCTGAAGGTGCTCTCCGAAGCCGTCACGGCATCGGCACGCACCGCTGCCGGCAAGGCCGAGGCGCGATTCCTCACTGACGGCGTGGCAGCCTTCTACTGGGTCATTGCCCTCTGGACATCCAAGCAGAACGATGCCAAGAGCAAGCTCCGCGAGTTCGTGGCCTTCTCGCGCCAGAACGGCTGGCGGCGTGTGGGTGCTGCCGTGCTGCTGGCAGAGACACTCACCACCCCCATGCAGCGCATGGACATGGACACGCTGGCACAGCTGCTGACACCCGTCGAGCTCGCCGACCGCGAGTACCGTCTGCAGCAGCTGATGGCGCTGCTGCTGGCCGCCAACTTCACGGGCTACAAGCTCGACAAGGACAACTTCCAGCCGCAGTCGGCATTCCTGCGTCACGAGGGTGCTGCCTACGTGACACTCAACCGCTTCGAGAAGAAGATGCTCACCACGGCCTTCGGACCGAAGCCCATCTCGGCCATCGCCAAGAGCAAGGAACCGTGGGAGCAGATGCTCGACCGCCTCATAGCCACCGAGAGCCGCCGCGAGTCGGACACTGCCGAGGTGCCTGGCCAGCGGCGAGTGATGTACATTATCACCAGCGACGGCGAGAGCGTGGAGCTGCGCGAGCAGAACCGCCTCAAGGACGGGCGCTGGGGCAACGGCAAGAGCCTGCCGTGGGTGCGCTTCATCAGCGGAGCAGAGCCCTTTATGGACCGCACAGACCAGGCCATCGTGGCCGATGTGCGCTACCTGCAGACATCGAGGCTCACGGCAGGCATACTGATGCCGCACCTCGTGGGGTCAGACCGCATCTACTCGGGCGAGCACACGCCATACCGCCGCGTCACCATCGAGGAGCAGAAACCATACGTCATCATAGAGCGGACCGACGAGGCGTTTCGAGTGCAGAGCAACGTGCTCTTCAAGGACCTCATCTCGCAGAGCAATGTCTATCGCCGCGACGACGAGCTCCACTACGTATATTTCCCCATGTCAGACCACGAGCGCTCGGTGCTGCAGGAGCTGCTCTCCGTGGCGTCACTGCCCCTCGAGGCTGAGGACAAGCTGCGCCAGCTGCTGCCGCTCATCACCGACGTCGTTGACATACACTCTGACCTCGTGGATGACGAGCGCGAGTTGCCGTCGCTGGAGAGTCAGAGCAGCATCATCCTGCGCATGACTCCCGACCCTACGACCCAGACCTATTTCGACGCCTTCCTGCTGGCGAGGCCGCTACAGGGGGGGCAGATCTCCGTCGTCCCTGGCCAGGGCGACCGCGCCGTCATCGACAAGAGCGAGAGCACGGCAGGACGCATCCGCGTGGAGCGCGACCTTGAGGCCGAGCAGCGCAACCTCGACCAGACCCTGGCCTACTGTATGGCTCACATGATAGAGTTCACGCCGGGACTGAGCGCACACCTGACGACGCCGCAGGTGCTCGACATGCTGGCCTTTGCAGGCAACAACCCCGGCGTGATGGCCGTGGAATGGCCCGAGGGCGAGCGTCTGCACATGCACACCGCCGTGGCCGGGACATGGAACCTGGCCTTGAAGCCCCGTAACAACCGTTGGTTTGAGATTGAAGGCAACGTGCAGCTCGACGACAATTCCGTGCTCACGGCACAGCAGCTGCTCAATGCCATCGGCACGAGTCGCAACGGCTACATACAGCTGAAGGACGGCGAATACCTGTGGCTCTCAGAGAAGCTGCGACGGCAGCTGGAACGTCTGGAGGCTATCTCCACCCACGAGGACGGCACGGCAACGGTGTCGGCCATGCAGACGAGCCTGCTGGCAGAGATCGTGCACGGCGAGATAGACATAGGGTGCTCGTCGGACTTCGACGACCTCAAGCAACGTATAGACCAAGCCGAACAGATGGAACCCGACGTGCCGGAGGGGCTGCAGGCCAAGTTGCGCTCCTACCAGAAAGAGGGCTATCAGTGGATGATGCGCCTCTCGGCATGGGGTGCCGGAGCATGCCTTGCCGATGACATGGGCCTGGGCAAGACGGTGCAGACGATAGCCTTCCTGCTGGCACATGCCGGCGAGGGGCCGAGCCTGGTGATAGCGCCGGCAAGCGTGATACCCAACTGGCAAGCCGAGATGGCACGCTTCGCACCGTCGCTGCACTGCTACCGTATGGGCGAATACTTCGACCGGCGCAAACTCGTGGAGGAGGTCGCTGCGGGCGACATCGTAATGGCGACCTACGGCCTCGTGACGACAGCTGCCGAACACCTGCAGTCGCGCGAATGGAACACCATCTGCCTCGACGAGGCCCACGTCATCAAGAACCGCGGCACGAAGACCAGTGTCGCCATCATGCAATGTGCAGCGCGCAACAGGATAATACTCACCGGAACGCCAGTGCAGAACCACCTGGGCGAACTCTGGAACCTGTTCCAGTTCATCAACCCCGGCCTGCTCGGCAGCTACGACCAGTTCAACCAGAAGTTCATACAGCCCATAGAGACACAGCAAGACGAAGAGCGGCAGACACAGCTGCAGACACTCGTGGCACCGTTCCTGCTGCGCCGCACGAAGCAGGCCGTGGTGACAGAGCTGCCCGAGAAGACGGAGATCAACATCAACGTGGAGCTGAGCGACGACGAGATGGCATTCTACGAGGTGATGCGCAAGCGCGCCGAGGAGCTCTTCCACGAGGAGGGCAACCAGATGTCTATCAACATACTGGCAGAGCTGACACGCCTGCGACAGACGGCCTGCTCGGCAGAACTCACCGACCCGACGTGGACGGCAGGGTCGAGCAAGACCAACGCCTTCATGGAGCTGGTGCAGAACATCGTCGAAGGAGGCCACAGCGTGCTCGTCTTCAGCCAGTTCACATCATTCTTGACCCTCATAAAGCGACGCCTCAGCGAGGCAGGCCTGCAATTTCTATATCTCGACGGTAGCATATCCATGCGCCAGCGCGAGCAGACGGTGGCCGACTTCCAGAAGGGCAAGTGCCCCATCTTCCTCATCAGCCTTAAGGCCGGAGGCGTGGGGCTGAACCTCACCGCCGCCAACTACGTCATACACCTCGACCCGTGGTGGAACCCGGCCATAGAGCAGCAGGCCACAGACCGTGCCTACCGCATAGGCCAGAAGCAGGCCGTGACGGTGTATCACCTCATAAGCCATCACACCATAGAAGAGAAGATAATACGTCTGCACGAGAGCAAGCGGGCTCTCTCCGACAGCATCCTCGAGGGAGCCGAACAGACCTTCCGCCTCACCTCGCAGGAGATGCTCGAGATGCTCTCCAACCAGTGGTAAACCTCATACTCATCTCATTGACACACATGCGCATAGACATCATCACCGTCCTGCCGGAGCTGCTGCAGGGTTTCCTGCAAGAGAGTATCATAGGCCGCGCACAGAAACGGGGGCTGGCAGACATACACCTGCATAACCTGCGCGACTGGGCCGTGCGCCGCGACCGCCGCATCGATGACTACCCTTACGGCGGCTCGGCGGGAATGGTCATGCAGTGCGAACCCATCGACCGCTGCATAACGTCGCTCAAGGCCGAGCGCCACTACGACGAGGTCATCTTCACCTCGCCCGACGGACAGCAGTTTTCACAGCCCATGGCCAACCAGCTCTCGCTGGCAGAGAATATCATCATACTCTGCGGTCACTACAAGGGCATAGACCACCGCATACGTGAACACCTCATCACCCGCGAGATAAGCATCGGCGACTACGTGCTCACGGGCGGCGAGCTGGCGGCGGCGGTGATTGCCGATTCCGTGGCGCGCGTGATACCGGGAGCCATCGGCGATGAGCAGAGCGCGCTCTCCGACTCGTTCCAGGCCGACCTCCTCGCGCCGCCTGTCTATACGCGGCCGGCAGACTACAAGGGCTGGCGCGTGCCCGACATCCTGCTCTCTGGCCACGAGGCCCGCATTCGCGAGTGGGAGCTCCAGCAAGCCATGGAACGCACGGCACGGCTCCGGCCAGACCTCATCAAAAAGTAAAGGTGAGCATCCGCAATCGTGCAATTGTATAGACTAATTTCGCACATCTACTTAATACTCAGACAATGATAAGAACTATTGCTTTTGACCTCGGGGGCGTCATCATCACCATAGAGCATGAACGGGCCGTGGGCCGCTTCCGCCAGCTGGGCATCGCCGATGCCGCACAGCAACTCGACCCCTACACGCAGGGCGGACCCTTCGGAGCTCTCGAACGCGGCGACATCACACCAGAGGAGTTCCGGCAGGAGATGTCGAGACAGACACATCGCGAGGTGAGCAGCGACGAGTGCGCACATGCATGGATGGGCTATATGGGAGAGGTGCCGACGTCCAAGCTCGACTGTCTGAGGGAACTCAGGGAAGAGGGCTACCGCCTCATACTGCTCTCAAACACAAACCCCTTTATAGCACAATGGGCCGAGAGCCCGGCCTTCGACCGGCGCGGCAATGCCCTCGGCTCGTACTTCGACGCCTCATACAAGAGCTTTGAGATTAAGGCCATGAAGCCCGACCCGCGATTCTTTGAGATTGTGGAACAGCGAGAGCAACTCGTGCCACGACAGACGCTGTTCCTTGACGACGGACCGCGCAACATCGCCGCCGCGGCAGCACGCGGATGGCTGACGATGCAGCCCGCCAACGGCTCAGACTGGACATCGCAGCTGCGAGATTTTCTGGACGAACAACGCCTCAAGGCATAACACACACTTACATACACCCATGTCACTTCTCTCTATAGCCCAGGCACGCTACAGCTGCCGCAACTATCTGCCACGACACATCGAGCAGGACAAGCTCGACTACATCTTCAGTTGCGTGAGACTCGCACCGTCGGCCGTAAACCGGCAGCCGTGGCACTTCCACATCGTAAGCTCGGAAGCCATGCGCCGGAAGGTGCAGTCGTGCTACGACCGTCCGTGGTTTGCCACGGCACCGATGTATATCGTGGCCACAATACTCCACGACCAGGAATGGGTGCGCGCCGACGGCAAGCGCCATGGCGACATTGACATTGCCATCGCCACCGAGCACCTTTGCCTCGCAGCAACAGAGCAGGGGCTGGCGACATGCTGGGTATGCAACTTCGATGCCGAAAGGCTCGCATCGCTGCTGCACCTCACGGCCGACGAGGAGCCGGCAGTGATCATACCCATCGGCTATGCTGCCGACACGCCACGCGAAAAGAGCCGCAAAGCCCTCGCGGAAATCCTGTGCAGCGAGCAGATAAATTAATATTTGCAAAAAGAATAACATTTTTGCACCGTGGGGCAACGACGTCTGCATTTTTTTACCTAACTTTGCGCCCATCATGTCAACATACGTTACTGAAGGACAACAGGCACGGGCCTATGCAGCCTACTACGGACTGTGGATAGGCATCACGTGGATCGTCAGTTTTGCGCTGACGATACGCGGCATCATGTCGCCTGTCGCAAGCAATCTCGGACTGCTCATCGGGCTCGCATCACTGCCGCTGGCAGTATGGCTCATACGCGGATTCAGAGACAACATAGCCGGCGAGCTCACCTTCAGACGAGCATGGCACATCGCACTCATGACACTGATGGCAGCTGCCATGCTCACCACCTTCGCACAATATATCTATTTCGCATATCTCGACAACGGCGCCCTCGCACTGGCATATTCCGAAGCCTACGCTCGCCCTGAGACACAGGACATGCTGCGGCAAATGATGCCGGGGCAGGATGTTGACGCCCTCTTCCAAGAGGCTATGGCGACATTCCAGAACATGACGGCGGCACAGACAGCACTTCAGTTCCTGTTCTGGAACATCGTGCTCGCTAACGTGGCGGCATTGCCCATCGCCGCAGCATGCAAGGGCAAGAGACCAGAGAGATACCCCCAACATCAATGATACCGCATATGGACATTTCTATAATCGTTCCGCTTTACAACGAAGAGGAGTCGCTGCCAGAGCTGCATGCCTGGATCAAGCGTGTCTGCGACAGTAACAACCTGAGCTACGAGGTCATCTTTGTCAACGACGGCTCAACAGACACGTCATGGCAGGTCATCGAGAGGCTGGCAGCCGCCAACCCCGAGGTCCATGGCATATCATTCCGCCGCAACTACGGGAAGAGTCCGGCATTATTCTGCGGCTTCAGGCAGGCAAAAGGCGACGTGGTGATAACCATGGATGCCGACCTTCAGGACTCGCCGGATGAGATTCCCGAGCTGCGACGTATGATTGTCGAGGATGGCTATGACCTCGTCAGCGGCTACAAGCAGAAACGTTACGACCCGCTCTCGAAGACCATTCCCACCAAGCTCTTCAATGCCACGGCACGTGCCGTGAGCGGCATTCACAACCTGCACGACTTCAACTGCGGACTCAAGGCCTACCGTCGCGACGTCGTCAAGAACATTGAGGTCTATGGCGAGATGCACCGCTACATCCCCATCCTGGCCAAGAATGCCGGATTCACACGCATCGGCGAGAAGGTGGTGCACCATCAGGCACGCAAGTACGGCAAGACAAAGTTCGGCCTCGACCGTTTCGTCAACGGCTACCTCGACCTCATGTCGCTGTGGTTTCTCGGACGCTTCGGACAGAAGCCCATGCACGTCTTCGGACTCTTGGGCTCGCTCATGTTCCTCATAGGACTCATTGCCGTGGTAGTGGTGGGAGCCAGCAAACTCTATGCCCTCGCCAACGGCATACCGGCGCGACTGGTCACCGACTCGCCATACTTCTACATCTCGCTGACAATGATGCTGCTCGGCACCCAGCTCTTCGTGGCAGGATTTCTCGGCGAACTCATAAGCCGCAACTCCGACCTGCGCAACAACTACCAGATTGAGAAGGAGATATGAGCCACACGTCACTCCATGACATCCTTGACAGACGACGGCCGGCATGCCGACTCCTCGCACGTGCGGCGACGGCAATGCTCATGCTTGCACTCACGGCATGCGACGATGTCACATGCCCGCTCAAAAATACCGTCGAGAGCATCTACAACTTCTATGCCTCGGCGCGCACGGAGGACGGCACTTTCGTGGAAGGGCAGGCCATCGGCGTCGGCGACACCATAACTATCGTTGCCATCGACACCGCCGAGATATACATCAACAAGCTGTATAATGCCGACAACTGCAAGCTCCCTGTGAGCTTCTACAGGCCGGCTGACAGCCTCAGGTGGGTGTTCACAGACTCGAAGGGAGCCACCGCCAGTGACACTATAGTAATCTTCAAGACCAGCCACCACCACTTCGACGACCCGTCGTGTCCGGTGCATATCTGGCATCATATAGACAGCATAGCCTTCACCGACAACGTCATCGACACCATTATCATTGCATCGCCCGAAGTCAACTATGACGGACTCGAGAACTTCAAGATATACTTCCGCACAAATCAGTCGTCCGACGAAGAGCATACCACCGATGCCGACGATGACACCGGCAGCGACGACGACACTCAATCATAAACACGTACAGCCATCACACGACTCACACATCATAGCAAACTCGCCATCGCGCGTATCATAGCATGCGTCACGCTCGCTATGGCTGCCGCCATGTCCGCTACGGCACAGACTCCGAAGACTGAAGGCGAGGCCGTAGAGGCCGTGACAGATGCGCTGCAGGCACGTAAGGTCCGATTCTTCAACGGAGCCGGCGTGGGCATAGACCTCGTGGGGCCTGTGATGAAAGTCGCTGGCAGCGACTGGTCGCAGCTCGAAGTGCTGGCACGCATCAATCTGCTCGACAAATACTTCCCAATCGTTGAGCTCGGATTAGGGTCTGCCGACCACGAGGGGCGGGAGATTGACAACCACTTCTCTGTGCGAGCACCATACTTCCGCGTCGGAGCCGACTACAACTTCAACAAGAAGCACAACGGCAACAGACTTTTCCTCGGACTGCGCTACGGCTTCTCGGCCTACGACTACAACCTCGACTCGCCGGTGCCGCTCGAAGACCCCGTTTGGCACGAGAAGCAGGAACTCTCGCTCCACGACCTGCATGGCAGCTCGCACTTCGCAGAGATCGTCATCGGACTCGAGACAAAGCTCTGGAAGATAGTGAGACTGGGATGGGATGTCCGCTTCAAGTTCCTGCTCAAGCAGAACTCGGCAGAAAATGGCGACCCGTGGTACATACCGGGATATGGCAAAAACAGCTCGACACTGACATGGGGAGGCTCATTCAAGCTCCTCTTCGATATATAAATCACATATACACTTATGTCACAAGACACCGACGACATCCGTAACACACCAGCCACAGAGCCCGAGAAACCACAATCTCAGTGGAGACCGTGGCACGTCATAGTGCTGATAGCCCTGGCGATAGCCACTGTGATAATCATCATACGCCACAACCAGAACCCCAAGGCTGAGTTCATACAGGAGGAGGGAGCCATCTTCGGCACCTTCTTCCACGTCACCTACGAGGCGCCGAAATCTCTCATGCCCGACATCATGGCCGAGCTCAAGAGCGTGGATGCAAGTCTCTCGATGTTCAATCCCAACAGCACCATCTCACATATCAACGACAACAGCGACATGCACTGCGACAGCATGCTCTGCTACGTCATAACGCTCAGTCAGCAGGTGAGCAAAGCTACCGACGGGGCCTTCGACATCACCGTGGCACCGCTCGTCAACGCATGGGGCTTTGGATTCAAGAACGGTGCGCTGCCCGACAGTGCCACCGTGGACAGCCTGCTACGCTATGTGGGCTACGACCGCATAACCCTCAACGACGATGCCACTCTCACCAAGGCCGATCCCGCCATTGTCCTCGACTGCTCGGCGGTGGCCAAAGGCTTCGGGGCAGACCGCGTGGCTGGCGTGCTGACCTCTCATGGCTGCACCAATTTCATGGTGGAGATTGGCGGCGAGATAGTGTGTCGCGGACATAATCCCAAGGGCGAACTCTGGAAGGTGGGAGTGAATAAGCCCGTTGATGACGTCACGTCAACAAGCAACGCCCTCGAGGCCGTGCTGCCGCTCACCGACAGGGCAATGGCCACGAGCGGCAACTATCGCAACTTCTACATCACCGATGACGGGCGACGCGTCTCGCATACCATAGACCCGAAGACAGGATTCCCGGCGCAGCACTCGCTCCTCTCCGCAACAGTCATGGCACCCACATGTGCCGAAGCCGATGCCTTCGCAACGGCATTCATGGTCATGGGACTCGACAGGGCTAAGGCCTTACTGCCCACACTGCCACAGTTGCAGGTATATCTCATCTACGACCATGAGGGTGAGGATGCCATCTACACAAACATCCGAGAACGACCGTAACAGTCATGGAACCCTGACAAGTATTGAGTGTCGGCCGACATTGAGAAAAACGCCAAGGGATGCCAAGGCGACTGGTGAACATGACCTGGACTAAACAGCGACTCAACAATCTGTTCTTCTGCATCGGCATAACGGCCGTGGTTGTCATGATGCTGACATTCGATGTCAGCCTGTCGGAACTTTGGCAACACGTCTGTCACGCCGGCTACTGGATGGTGCCCATCTTGGGCGTGTGGGCGGTAATCTACGCCATCAACGCCATGTCATGGTTCACCATCATACGCAGCACCGACGAGCCCGACAAGCCTGTCACGTTCCGGCGCATCTTCAGGCTCACCATCTCGGGCTACGCCCTCAACTACGCCACGCCCATGGGTGGACTCGGCGGAGAGCCGTATCGCATCATGGAGTTGTCTAAGGACATAGGCACACAGAGAGCCACATCGTCAGTCATACTCTATGCCATGATGCATATCTTCGCCCATTTCTGGTTCTGGTTCGCGTCAATCATCCTCTATCTGGCACTCGCTGTCATAGGCGACCTCGCAATGTCGCCCGCCATCGCCATCGCCCTCACGCTGACCACGGTCTTCTGCTCGGCCGCATTCGCACTCTTTGCCAAAGGATATCGCAAAGGACTTGCCGTAAAGACGATACGCATCCTCGGCAAAGTGCCGGGATTGAACGGGTGGAGCCGTCGTTTCCTCATAACCCATGAGGCGCAACTCAAAATCACCGACACACAGATCGCTGCTCTCTATGCCGAAAACAGACGAGCCTTTTATGTCAGTCTCGCACTCGAATTCGCCTCGCGCATAGTGCAGAGCACGGAAATCCTCTTCATGCTGCTGCTCTTCGGCATCGACTGCGGGGGCGGCGTGGAGGGTATAACACTGGCCTTCTTGCATTCCGTGATTATCCTCGCTTACACAACGCTGATGGCGAACCTCATAGGATTCCTGCCTATGCAACTCGGTGTGCAGGAGGGAGGATTCGTGGTCAGCATAGCGGCTCTCGGTCTCCCGCCGGCCATCGGCATCTTCATAAGCATCATCTGCCGACTGCGGGAAATCATCTGGATCATCATAGGTCTCATCCTCATGCGCCTTAGATAGCCCTTATTAGCCCCCGGCCTAAACTATTGTGAATTTGGCGAATCGCAGCAGCAACTGCTTGCTGCCCACGTTGTCGAACTCAACGGTGGCCTTGGCATCTACGCCTTGGCCTGTGAGAGCCGTAACGTGTCCGCGTCCGAAGCGTGCGTGCACAATGACAGATCCCACACGCAAAGTGCCTTGGGCCGTGGTGGCAGACTCCACGCTCTTGCCGCCCGGCGTGGCCGCCACGGCTCCGCTGCTGAAGATGCTGTGCCATCTGCTGCCTGATGGCTGTGCGGCGTTCTCGGCGTGTGAGCCGGTAGGAGGCGTTTTTGACCTATAGGCAAATGGAGACTCTGGAGCGGTCTTCCTGCCGAACCGCGACATCGGTGGCGTCGGG
>Ga0255061_10000450_pt1 | contig 11669 bp, 9 predicted proteins | sample 174RNAGHGhighgp2_FD_183093 | JGI IMG/M metagenome (GOLD analysis project Ga0255061, IMG submission 183093) | Metatranscriptome of sheep rumen microbial communities from Palmerston North, Manawatu-Wanganui, New Zealand - 1742 RNA GHGhigh gp2... | ecosystem: Host-associated > Mammals > Digestive... | reverse complement strand
GCTATGGGATCATGCCTCCCCCTTGTTTCCGATGTTGAAGGGCGAGATGGTACGTGGTTTGGAGTTGGGTAGCTGTATTTTCCCGAACTCCTGCTCATACCTTGCGATGTTCTCCTGCAGTGCGATGGCGAGACGCTTGGCGTGCTCAGGAGCAAGAATGGCCCTTGTCCTGACGGTGGCTTTCTGCAATCCCGGGAGCACGGAAGCGAGATCCATCACGAATTCCGAACTGGAGTGTGCGATGAGTGCGAAGTTGACGTACACACCTTGTGCCACGTCCGGTCCCACCTCTATTTGCAACTGGTTGCCTTGTGGTTTGTTGTGGTTGTCCATAAGTGAAAAGTTTGATGATAAGCAGGGATTCAGGATAGAACCCCTGCTTTGATTTTATCTTTCTTCAGTCACGATTTCCTCGTCGGCGAAGTCGAGCACGTTCTTGCGGTTGGCAATCATGCGTTCGTATTCCTCCTTGGAGCCCACCTGCAGCTTGTCCCACTGTCTCAGTCCGGTACCGGCTGGGATGAGATGTCCGCAGATGACGTTCTCCTTCATACCCTCGAGGTGGTCCACCTTTCCACGTATGGCAGCCTCGTTGAGCACCTTGGTGGTTTCCTGGAAGGAAGCAGCCGACATGAAGCTCTTGGTCTGCAAGGCGGCCTTCGTGATGCCTTGGAGGATCTGTGTGGAGGTGGCGGGGATGACGTCCCTGACCTTGATGGTCTTCAGGTCACGACGTGTGAGGTTGGAGTTCTCGTCACGCAGCTTGCGTGCAGAGATGATTTGTCCCACATACACATTTTCGCTGTCGCCTGCGTCCAAGACGTACTTCTTGCCCCAGATGCGGTCGTTCTCCTCGGCGAAGTCGAGTTTGTCGACCACTTCCTGCTCGAGGAAGGTGGTGTCGCCCGGTTCCACGATTTGCACCTTGCGCATCATCTGCCTGACGATGATTTCGAAATGCTTGTCGTTGATCTTCACACCCTGGAGACGATAGACGTCCTGCACCTCGTTGACGATGTACTCCTGCACAGCCGTCGGGCCTTTGATGGCTAGGATGTCGCTCGGAGTGATGATGCCATCAGAGAGAGGTGTTCCCGCCCTCACGGCATCGTTCTCCTGGACAAGGATTTGCTTGGAGAGAGAGACGAGGTAGTTCTTCCTGTCGCCGGTCTTGGCGTTGGTGACGATGATTTCTCGGTTGCCTCGCTTCAGTCGTCCCATTGTCACCACGCCGTCGATTTCGCTCACCACGGCGGGTTCCGACGGGTTGCGTGCCTCGAAGAGTTCGGTGACGCGTGGCAGACCACCGGTGATGTCACCACCCTTGGCCACGGAGCGCGGAATCTTGACGAGTGTGGTACCCGTCTCCACGACTTCGCCATCTTTCACCATCACGTGACCACCCACGGGGAAGCTATAAGTGGCGACAACCACTCCATCCTCGTCGATGATGTCGCATGTAGGCACGAGCGTCCTGTCTCTCGACTCGGTGATGATTATCTCTGTCAGGCCAGTTGCGTCATCGGTTTCCGACTTGAAGGTGACACCTTCGATGATGTCGTTGAACTTGAGCTTACCAGCGTATTCAGTGACGATGACCGCGTTGAACGGATCCCATTTTGCGATGACGTCACCTTTCTTCACCAAGTCGTTGTTCTTGAAGTAAAGCGAGCTGCCGTATGGCACCGGCATGGTGGAGAGCACGATGTTGGTGTTGATGTCCACGAACCTCACTTCTGCGAGACGGCTGACGACCATCTGGCAATCCACACGCGAGTCCACAGGATTGTTCTCTGTAGGAGCCATACCCTCCTTGAAGGGCACGGTGCGCAGTTCGTCGAACTCGATTCTCGCGTCGTTCTTTGCCACGACGGTGGCGTTGGCGGCGGCATTGGCAGCCACACCACCAGCATGGAAGGTACGCAGTGTGAGCTGTGTTCCCGGCTCACCGATGGCTTGCGCTGCGATGACACCCACAGCCTCGCCTTTCTGCACCATTCGGCTTGTGGCGAGGTTGCGTCCATAGCATTTCATGCAGACGCCCTTCTTGCTCTCGCACGTGAGCACCGACCTGATTTCCACGCTCTCGATGGGCGATTCCTCTATGGCCTGTGCCACATCCTCGGTGATTTCCTCACCTGCAGCCACGATGAGCTCGTTGGTTGTCGGGTTGACGATGTCGTGCACGGAGACACGTCCGAGGATGCGCTCTGCAAGTGTCGAGATGACCTCGTCGCCGCTCTTGAGAGCGGTGCAGTTGAGTCCGCGGAGTGTACCACAGTCCTCCTCGGTGATGATGACGTCGTGAGAGACGTCGACGAGACGGCGTGTGAGGTATCCTGCGTCGGCGGTCTTCATGGCGGTGTCGGCAAGACCCTTGCGTGCACCGTGTGATGCGATGAAGTACTCCAGCACGGACATGCCCTCCTTGAAGTTGGAGAGGATGGGGTTCTCGATGATGGGCGCGATGTCGGCGCCTGCCTTCTGTGGCTTGGCCATCAGACCGCGGATGCCGGAGAGCTGCTTGATCTGGTCTTTCGAGCCACGGGCTCCTGAGTCGAGCATCATGAACACGGCATTGAAGCCTTGGTCGGCCTCGGTCATCTCCTTCATGAGGATGGAGGCGATGTCGTTGTTGACGTGCGTCCAGGTGTCGATGACCTTGTTGTATCGCTCATTGTCGGTGATGAAGCCCAGGTTGTAGCTCTCGGTGATCTGCCTGACCTCCTCGTTGCCCTTGGCGATGAGTTCCGCCTTCTCTGGCGGGATGATGATGTCGTCGAGGTTGAAGGAAAGTCCTGCGAGGTATGCCATCCTGTAACCGAGGTTCTTGATGCCGTCGAGGAACTCGCAAGCCTTTGCGAAGCCAACGGTCTTGATGACCTTTGCGATGATGTCGCGCAAGCTCTTCTTGGAGATGACGGTGTTGACGTATCCCACCTCTTCTGGAATGATGCCATTGACGATGACACGTCCCACGGATGTCTCTTCCACCATTTTGGGAACGAGGTTTCCGTTCTCGTCGAGGTCTTTCACCATGACTCGCACTTTTGCGTGGAGGTCGCATTTGCCCTCGTTGTGAGCGATGATGGCCTCTTCCGGTCCATAGAAGGTGAGTCCCTCACCCTTTGCCCCCGGACGGATTTTTGTGATGTAGTAGAGTCCGAGCACCATGTCCTGTGAAGGAACGGTGATGGGCGCTCCGTTGGCGGGGTTGAGGATGTTGTGGCTCTGGAGCATGAGGATCTGCGCCTCGAGGATGGCCTCGTTGCTCAGGGGGAGGTGTACGGCCATCTGGTCGCCGTCGAAGTCGGCGTTGAAAGCGGTACAAGCCAGCGGGTGCAGCTGTATGGCCTTGCCCTCGATGAGCTTGGGCTGGAAAGCCTGTATGCCGAGACGGTGGAGCGTCGGTGCGCGGTTGAGGAGGACGGGATGTCCCTTCATCACGTTCTCGAGGATGTCCCAGATGACGGGTTCTCTCCTGTCGACGATTTTCTTGGCGCTCTTGACGGTCTTGACGATGCCTCTCTCGATGAGCTTGCGTATGATGAACGGCTTGTAGAGCTCGGCAGCCATGAGTTTCGGCAGTCCGCACTCGCCCATCTTCAGTTCCGGTCCCACGACGATGACCGAGCGTGCAGAATAGTCGACACGCTTTCCGAGGAGGTTCTGGCGGAAACGTCCCTGCTTGCCCTTGAGGGAGTCGGAGAGCGACTTGAGGGGCCTGTTCGACTCGCTCTTCACGGCGCTGCTCTTGCGCGAGTTGTCGAAGAGGCTGTCGACAGCCTCCTGGAGCATGCGCTTCTCATTGCGCAGGATGACCTCCGGTGCCTTGATTTCGATGAGCCTCTTGAGGCGGTTGTTTCTGATGATGACTCGCCTGTAGAGGTCGTTGAGGTCGGATGTGGCGAACCTTCCGCCATCGAGCGGCACGAGCGGCCTGAGTTCCGGCGGCGTGACGGGAATGATCTTCATGATCATCCATTCGGGACGGTTCATATCCTTGCTGTTGCGGAACGCCTCTACGACCTGTAGCCTCTTGAGGGCCTCGGTCTTGCGGGCCACGGAGGCGTCGTTGTTGGCACGTTCGCGTAGTTCTCCAGCGAGTTTGTCGAGGTCGAGTCCAGCGAGGAGGTCGTAAATGGCCTCGGCGCCCATCTTTGCGATGAACTTCCTTGGGTCTGAGTCAGGGAGCATCTGGTTCTCTGGTGAGAGCTTGCTCTCCACGATGTCGAGATAGTCGTCCTCGGAGATGAGGTCTAATTTCGTTGCTCCTGGTGCGAGGCGCTCTTGTCCGCTTCCCGACTCCTTGTCTACCTCTTTCCTGTTCTCGTAGTCACCCGGCTGTATCACCACGTATTTCTCGTAGTAGATGACGGCGTCGAGTTTCTTGGTGGGCAGTCCGAGGAGGTATCCGATTTTGTTGGGAAGTGAGCGGAAATACCAGATATGTGCCACCGGCACGACGAGTTCGATGTGTCCTGAGCGCTCGCGCCTGACATTCTTCTCTGTCACCTCGACGCCGCACCTGTCGCACACGATGCCTTTGTATCTGATGCGCTTGTACTTGCCGCAGCCGCACTCGTAGTCACGTGTGGGACCGAAGATTCTCTCACAGAACAAGCCGTCACGTTCTGGCTTGTAGGTGCGGTAGTTGATGGTCTCAGGCTTGGTCACCTCGCCTTTGGAGTTCTCAAGGATTTCCTCGGGTGAAGCCAGTCCGATGGTGATTTTCGTGAAGTTGTTCTTAACTTTTGTATCTTTCTTGAATGCCATGTCTGATAACGATTTAGTCGAGTTTGATACTTAATCCGAGTCCGCGGAGTTCATGCAGCAGCACGTTGAGAGATTCGGGTATTCCCGGCACTGGCATTGGCTCGCCCTTGACGATGGCCTCGTAGGCTTTGCTTCTGCCCACGACGTCGTCGGACTTGACGGTGAGGATTTCCTGAAGGACGTGGCTGGCTCCGAAAGCCTCCAGCGCCCAGACTTCCATTTCTCCGAAGCGCTGTCCGCCGAATTGCGCCTTTCCTCCGAGAGGTTGCTGCGTGATGAGCGAGTATGGGCCAATGCTTCTTGCGTGCATCTTGTCCTCGACCATGTGTCCAAGTTTGAGGAAGTATGTGATGCCCACGGTTGCCGGCTGGTCGAACTTCTCTCCTGTCTCACCGTCGTAGAGGTGTGTGGAGCAGAGTCTTGGCAGTCCTGCCTTGTCGGTCCATTCCGAGAGGTCGTCGAGTTTCGCACCGTCGAAGATGGGCGTTGCGAATTTCACGCCGAGTCGTTTTCCTGCCGCTCCCAGGATGGCTTCGAAGATTTGCCCGAGGTTCATGCGCGACGGCACGCCCAGCGGGTTGAGCACGAGGTCGACAGGTCTTCCGTCCTCGAGGAAGGGCATGTCCTCTTGTCTTACGACCTTCGACACGATGCCCTTGTTGCCGTGGCGGCCTGCAAGCTTGTCGCCGACGCCGATCTTGCGTTTCTTGGCGACATATACCTTTGCCATCTGCAGGATGCCAGAGGGCAGCTCGTCGCCGATGGTGATGGCGAACTTTCTTCTCTTCAACTCTGCGTCGAGCAGTTTTGCCTTACGGATGTAGTTCATGATCAACATGGAGATGAGCGAGTTGACATGCTCGTCGTCGGTCCAGTTGTTCGACTGTATGCCTTCGTAGTTGAGGTTCTTCAGGTTGACGATGGTGAACTGTGCGCCCTTGGCGATGATTTCGGTGTCGGCATAGTCCTTCACGCCCTGCGATGTCTTCCCCTTGATGAGTTTGAGGAGTTTGTCCACGAGGATGTCCTTGAGGTCGTTGTTCTTTGCCTCGTATTCCTCGTCGATCTTGGCGAGTTGGATTTTGTCGAGTTTGCGCGACTCACGTGTCTTGACTGCCCTGGAGAAGAGTTTCTTGTCAATGACGACGCCGCTGAGCGACGGGTTGGCCTTCAATGAGGAGTCCTTCACGTCTCCTGCCTTGTCGCCGAAGATGGCGCGTAGGAGTTTTTCCTCTGGCGACGGGTCGCTCTCACCCTTGGGCGAGATTTTACCGATGAGGATGTCGCCCGGCTCCACGCGTGCACCGACGCGGATGATGCCGTTGGTGTCGAGGTCCTTGGTTGCTTCCTCGCTGACGTTGGGGATGTCGGAGGTGAACTCCTCCATTCCACGCTTGGTCTCACGCACGTCGAGTTGGTACTCGTCGACATGCACGCTGGTGAGCACGTCTTCCCTTACAAGTCTCTCCGAGAGCACGATGGCGTCCTCGTAGTTGTAACCCTTCCACGGCATGTATGCGACGAGGAGGTTGCGTCCGAGGGCGAGCTCGCCATCCTCGGTGGCATAGCCTTCGGTGAGTATCTGTCCCTTGTGCACTCGGTCGCCCTTGTTGCAGATGGGCCTGAGGTCGATGGTCATGTTCTGGTTGGTGCGGCGGAACTTGGGAATGCGGTATTCCTTTGTTGGCTCGTCGAAGCTGACGAATTCCTCGTCCTCGGTGCGGTCGTAGAGGATGCGTATGGTGGTGGCATCGACGAATTCTATCACGCCATCGCCCTCAGCCACGATCATGGTGCGTGAGTCCTCGCACACCTGCCTTTCGAGTCCTGTTCCCACGATGGGTGCGTCGTTGTGTAGCAGAGGCACGGCCTGGCGCATCATGTTACATCCCATGAGGGCGCGGTGGCCGTCGTCATGCTCGAGGAAGGGGATGAGTGCAGCCGAGACGGATGCAATCTGCTGAGGCGACACGTCCATGAACGACACTTTGGCCGGTGTCACGACAGGGAAGTCGGCGTCGAGGCGGCATTTCACCACGTCGCGGATGAAGGTGCCGTCGGCATTGAGCGGTGCGTTGCCCTGCCCGATGTAGTGCTCCGACTCCTCTTCTGCTGTCATGTATACCACATGTTCGTTGTCGAGGTCCACCACCTCGTCGGTCACCTTGCGGTACGGGGTCTCGATGAAGCCCAGCTCGTTGATGGTGGCATAGACGCAAAGCGACGAGATGAGTCCGATGTTTGGTCCTTCAGGACTCTCTATGGGGCAGAGTCGCCCGTAGTGTGTATAGTGCACGTCACGCACCTCGAAGCCAGCCCTTTCCCTGGAGAGTCCGCCAGGTCCGAGAGCAGAGAGACGCCTCTTGTGGGTGACCTCCGCCAGCGGGTTGGTCTGGTCCATGAACTGGCTCAAGGGGTTGGTTCCGAAGAAGGTGTTGATGACGCTTGAGATGGTTTTCGCGTTGATGAGGTCGGTGGGTGTGAATGTCTCGTTGTCCCTGACGTTCATTCGCTCGCGTATGGTGCGGCTCATGCGTGCCAGACCGATGGAGAACTGGTTGGCCAACTGCTCTCCCACGGTGCGCACGCGGCGGTTGGAGAGGTGGTCGATGTCGTCGACGGTGGCGTTGGAGTTGACCAGCTGGATGAGATACTTGATGATCTCTATGATGTCCTCCTTGGTGAGGATGCGCACATCCATGTCGGTGTCGAGGTTGAGCTTCTTGTTGATGCGGTAGCGTCCCACCTCACCCAGGTCATATCGTTTGTCGGAGAAGAACAGGTTCTGAATCACCTCCCTTGCACTGGCGTCGTCTGCGGGGTCGGCGTTGCGGAGCTGGCGGTAGATGTACTGCACGGCTTCCTTTTCCGACTTGCTCGGGTCCTTCTGCAAGGTGTTGAAGATGATGGTGTACTTGCTCGACTGTTCATCGTTCTTGTGAAGGAGTATGGATGAAGTGCCGCTTTCAAGGATTTGTTCCGCAATCTCCGGTGTGATGACGGTCTCGCGCGGGATGATTTCCTCGTTGCGCTCGATGGACACCACTTCTCCCGTGAACTCGTCGGAGAAGTCTTCCGTCCACGACTGTAGCACCTGTCCTGCAAGCTTGCGGCCCACCACGTCCTTCATATTCTTCTTGGTCACCTCCACCTACTCGGCCAAGGCGAAGATGCTGAGGATGTCCTTGTCGTTCTCATAGCCGATGGCACGGAGCAGCGTGGTGACAGGCAGTTTCTTCTTACGGTCGATGTATGCGTACATCACGTTGTTGATGTCCGTGGCGAACTCTATCCAAGAGCCCTTGAATGGGATGATGCGAGCTGAATAGAGGCTGGTGCCGTTGGAGTGGACGCCCTGGCTGAAGAAGACGCCCGGCGAGCGGTGGAGCTGCGACACGACGACGCGCTCGGCACCATTGATGATGAACGTGCCGTTGCTCGTCATATAGGGGATGGTTCCGAGGAACACATCCGATGTGACAATCTTGAAATCGACGTGCTCCGGGTCGGTGCAGTAGAGTTTCATCTTCGCCTTCAGCGGCACGCTGTAGGTCAGTCCTCGCTCGAGGCACTCGTCGATGGAGTAGCGCGGCGGGTCGATGAAATAGTCAAGGAACTCGAGCACGAAGTTGTTCCTCGTGTCGGTGATGGGGAAGTTCTCTGAGAACACCTTGTACAAGCCATCATACTTCCTCAGTTCGGGGGGTGTGTCGAGCTGCAGGAAATCCTGGAAGGACTTGAGTTGCACGTCAAGGAAGTCCGGGGTGGGCATCGGGTTCTTGACACTGGCGAAATTTACCCTGTTGTTGATGATTTTGGTGGCCATTAATGTGGTTTGTTTGTCACCGGCGAAAGCCGGCATTTGCATTTGTAAGACACAAAAAGGTTAAGAATCCCCTACTGGGAGACTCTTAACCATGTAATTCGAGAAGCGTATGCCGCTTATGGCGGCAAAGTGACGTATTGGCTTATTTGAGCTCAACCTTGGCACCCTCGGCCTCGATAGCCTTCTGCAGGTTCTCGGCCTCAGCCTTTGACAAACCTTCCTTCAGAGTGGAGGGAGCGCCGTCAACCAGTTCCTTAGCCTCTTTCAGACCCAGACCGCAAGCCTCTTTCACAGCCTTGACGACCTTCAGTTTGTTAGCACCAACCTCGGCGAGAACGACGTCGAACTCGGTCTTCTCTTCCTCTGCGGGAGCAGCAGGACCGGCAGGACCGGCGGCCACGGCAACAGCGGCAGCTGCGGGCTCGATTCCATACTCTTCCTTGAGGACGTTTGCCAACTCGTTAACTTCCTTTACTGTCAAATTTACCAATTGCTCAGCAATAGCTTTGATATCTGCCATTTTATTTAAAATTTAAATTGTTTGTTAATGTTTGTGAAAGTGACTTTGTAAAGTTATTCAGGACGCTCGCCCAAAGTCTTCAGCACACCATGGATGGTGTTTGCGCCTGACTGAAGAGCAGAGATGACGTTCTTCGCAGGCGACTGCAGCAGAGCCACGAGATCGCCGATGAGTTCGTTCTTGCTCTTGATGGAAGCCAACTCCTCGAGTTTGTCGGCACCAACGAAGATTCCTTCCTCGGCATAGGCAGCCTTCAGTGCTGGAATCCCCTCCTTGGTGTACTCCTTGAGCAGCTTGGCGGGTTGGTTTGCTGTCTGGCAAAACAAGACGGCAGTGTTTCCCTTGAGTGCGGGATAGATTTCCTCGAAGTCCACTTCACTTGCTTCCAAAGCCTTGTGAAGCAGCTTGTTCTTCACCACCACCATCTTGATTTCGCTCTTGAAGCACTTGCGGCGCAACTTGCTGGTGTTCTCCGCATCCAGTCCGGTCACATCGACCAGGTAGAAATGAGGATATTCCTTCAGTTTCTCGCCGAGCTCAACGATGATTGTATCTTTTACTTCTTTCTTCATGTTACACGTCAGATTAATGCATTGTTATTCGACCGACTTGGGATCGACCTTGATGCCCAAGCTCATGGTGCTTGAAAGGAAGATACTCTTGATATAGGTACCCTTGGCAGCAGCTGGTTTGAGCTTGATAATCGTGGCGATGAATTCCTTCGCGTTCTGGAAAATCTGGTCAGGGGTGAAGGTCACCTTGCCGATGGATGCATGCACGATACCTGTCTTGTCGACCTTGAAGTCAATCTTGCCTTGCTTCACTTCCTTCACAGCCTTTGCCACATCCATGGTGACGGTGCCACTCTTCGGGTTCGGCATGAGGCCGCGCGGTCCGAGGATGCGTCCCAACGGACCAATCTTGCCCATGCATGAAGGCATGGTGATGATCACGTCGACGTCGGTCCATCCACCCTTGATCTTGTCAATGTATTCCTCAAGACCCACGTAGTCGGCGCCGGCTGCCTTGGCAGCTTCTTCCTGGTCGGGGGTGCAGAGGCAAAGCACGCGGACAACCTTTCCTGTTCCACAGGGGAGAGACACCACGCCACGAACCATTTGGTTGGCCTTCCTCGGGTCAACGCCGAGACGCACGTCGATGTCGACAGAAGCCTCGAACTTCGTCATAGTGATTTCCTTGACAAGCTCGGTAGCCTCTTTCAAAGTATACAACTTCCCTGCTTCAATCTTGGCGGCTGCGATTTTCTGGTTTTTTGTCAGTTTACTCATAGTTCCTAAAATTGAAGATGATTATTTACCAGGGAACTCTCCTTTTACGGTGATACCCATGCTTCTGGCCGTGCCTGCAATCAGCCTCATGGCAGACTCGATGGTGAAACAGTTCAGGTCAGGCATTTTGTCCTCTGCGATGGCGCGAACTTGTTCCCATGTGACGGAAGCCACTTTCTTGCGGTTTGGCTCCGACGATCCACCCTTCACCTTGGCAGCCTCGAGCAGTTGGATGGCTGCGGGAGGTGTCTTGATAACGAAGCTGAAAGACTTGTCGTTGTAATAGGTGATAACGACAGGAAGAATCTTTCCTGCCTTATCCTGGGTCCTGGCGTTGAATTCCTTGCAGAAAGCCATGATGTTGATGCCCTTGGAACCAAGAGCAGGTCCAACAGGGGGAGAAGGATTTGCAGCGCCACCCTTAATCTGTAATTTGATTAATCCAGCAACTTCTTTAGCCATTGTCTTATTTGTTAATAATTGATTTTATAAAAGAGCAACTACCTGCGTAACCAAGTATTACTCTTTTGAAACCTGCATAAAACTGAGTTCGAGCGGAGTTTTCCGTCCGAAGATTTTGACCATCACCTTCAGCTTGTGCTTCTCGTTGTTCACCTCTTCGATGATGCCCGAGAAACCGCTGAAAGGACCATCCGTCACCTTGACAGTCTCGTCGACAGCGAACGGGATGATGGTCTCATCCTCCAGTTCCTTGTCTTCGGCATTGCCAAGCATACGGTTGATGTCCGACTGCTTCACCGGCGAGGGATTGTCGAGTCCGCCCAGGAAACCGAGCACGTTGGGCATGAAGCGCAGGTCGTGCGCCACATCACCTTTCATCTCGGCCTCGACGAAGACATATCCCGGCAGTGACACTTTCTCTTTCAAGATTCGCTTACCGGCACGCTGAATAGTGTGCTTCTCCGTAGGGACAAGCACACGCGACACATATTGGCTCAAAAGTTCATTGTGCTTAAGCTCAGCCTCTATGTACTCTTTAACCTTGAGTTCCTTTCCGCTGACAGCTTTCAGCACATACCAATTTTTTCCGGTCTGGCTCATCTTTCTTTAAGAAAACAATGAATAGATAAAGTGCATGCAGTTCTTAAACACCACGTCCATCAAGAACACCACCACGGCAATGACTAGGGAAGCAGATAAAACAACCATTGCACTGTGGGTCAGCTCTTTGTAAGATGGCCATGTAGTCTTATGCGCAAGTTCGTCGTAACAATCCTTGCAATAATTAATGAATTTC
>Ga0255061_10000446_pt1 | contig 11707 bp, 8 predicted proteins | sample 174RNAGHGhighgp2_FD_183093 | JGI IMG/M metagenome (GOLD analysis project Ga0255061, IMG submission 183093) | Metatranscriptome of sheep rumen microbial communities from Palmerston North, Manawatu-Wanganui, New Zealand - 1742 RNA GHGhigh gp2... | ecosystem: Host-associated > Mammals > Digestive... | reverse complement strand
TAACCTTTTGCTTTAATTTTGTCATTATAGTACCCAAAATAGGAGACGGCTTCAATTTGAATTCTTTCATAATGTCGTTGCCGTCAATTGGAATAACTATTTTCTTGCCACTTTCGTTTTTCTTGTCAAGCTCTTTTATCTTTCCCCTAATGCCCGGAACCAATTTAATCTTTTTGCCGTACATCTGTGAAATGTTATTGGCATGAATTAAGTCTAGGGCTATGTTAAGGGCATCATCATCGCCATTGAAATTTGAAACAAATTTTCTAATAACAGACGGGCGTGGAATGCTTGAACCCATATAAGAGCTGAAATCCTCATGATGTTCAATGGCAAGTTTTACTTTTGATATTATAGCATTAGAATATTTCATAGCTTTTAATATCTCTTCTGCCATATCAGCGCTAATATTCTGATGGAATAGGAAATTCCTTTCATAAGTTTTTATTTTCCCTATATCATGGAAAAGTGCTGCAAGCCTTGTTTCAAGCCTTTTTGGAGACTTATCAAGAACCTCCAATGTATGCTCGTACAAACTCCTGTTAGGCCTTAAGTCCTGAAGAACATGTTTGCTAATAGAAAGAGACGGTAATACCTTGCCAAGAACGTTACATCTATCTAGTTTAATAATAGCCTGACTTGGAGTATCGCTAGTAAGCATCTTATTAAGTTCATCAGTCACACGCTCTTGCGTTAGCATACCGATTCTCTTTGAATTAGTAATCATGCCAAGCCATGTATTTTTCTCAATTGGCCATCCAAGACGTGTTGAGAATCTTACGACTCTGAGGATTCTAAGAGGGTCATCATCGAATATCATATTAGCATCGCCGGTGGTTCTAATTATATGGTTTTCAATATCGTGCAAACCTCTCTTGGTAAAGTCACAGACCTCATCGGTACTAATGTTATAATATAATGCGTTAATTGTAAGGTCACGCCTCATTGCATCTTCTTCAATAGTGCCGAATGCCGTAGCTGGATTTCTTGATTCTTTATTGTATTTTTCCTTTCTTGTTTGTACGCATTCAATCTCAATGTCTGCAATTTCCGGGTCACTTGTTATCTGAAATTTTGCAGTCCCATAATTAGGAAATAAACATGGGTTTTTGCTTTGAACAAAACAATTTGTATTATATGCAACCCACGTAGCAAATGCTATTCCGCCATCAGGTGTTTCAACAACAATGTCAATGTCTTTTATCGGCAACCCTAATATTGCGTCTCTTACAGCGCCTCCAACCAAATATACTTTGCCTTCAAAAATACTTCCTGAAATAAGTTTCCTAATTTTCTCAATTAATGTGATATATTTTGTATCACTAATTTTTAAAAGTTCATTCATTATCTACTAAAAATTAAATAAGTTCTAAAGGATGTAAAAATTTAGATAATTCGCTTTTATCATAATAGAATACCAGGTCATCATCGTTTATTTCCATTCCATTAATCAATTTATATGTCTGTGGAAAATATATCTCATTGGCGCATTTATAGGTCTTTTTGCCATCGCTATGCTCTTTAACGAACACACTCATGAGTTTATCAGAACTATAAGTCTTAAACTGATACATCACCAGCTTAAAAAACTCCATTCTTAAATTCAGTCCAACATCTGACAATAGATTGTCTTCGGTTATTCTTTCAGAAACCGCTTTGATAGCCTTATTAAAGTCCAATTCAGACTTAAGTTTATAGATTACCTCATCTGAATTTAGTGAGAATTCATCAAACCATTCAGTTATGACAGTCTTACTTAGATGGTCTTTTACTCCTTCCATTATGATTTTCTCATACTTCATCGTCCTATTTGGATTAAGCCTACCGAATATGATTTCTCTAGTTCTCTTAGATTTCTTCGCCCATTCCATATCAGTAAACTTTTCGATGAAATCTTCATAAGTATTACAATCAAATACAATGGCAGGATTAGCCCATTTAAGGGTTTGGAAATTGGCCTTCTTCATATCAAATGAAAGGAAGCAGTTTCCACCTTCTTTAACTTGCTCCTGAGTATAAAGATTTGTATTTCCAATTGAAGGCTTGAAATTTTTTATCTCTTCGGTTATTTTCTTGTCCTCTTGGAAATCTCTATATGCTTTAGAAGTAGAAACCTCATTTATGATTCTATCCCTTAAAGAGTGATAGTGTTCAAGGTACGCTTCTATATTGCCGTTAAACTCATTATCAACGTATTTAACGTAGTTTTCGTAGTCTGTGAGCGTACCAAATTCTTTTTCGAATAGTCTTAGCCTCTGAGAAAAATAAGGCTCTTGTAATACTTGTATTGGTGCACCGCTATCCTCGCAAAACCTATGCCTTAAAAGTCTTAACTTATGCTCTTTTATTTTATCATCCATAGTAGTACATATTTTCTACAAATGTACAAAAAAAACGTGAGATAAACAAATATCTCACGTTAAATTATGTTAATCATTTGAACGGCTGAATTCATAGATGGTTATTTTATCGTTTTCTTTAAGAGGTTCAATAAACCTTTTAAAGAATTTTGATACCCATTCCATCTCATTGCTTTTATCACTATCCACATCTACCCATCCGTTCTTATCAAGATAAGCATAGTTCCAATAGGCGCAATTATGGGCAACGAATTGGTCAACATTGGCGAAGTTGGACAAATAGTTTTTCTTATCTGCCCAGTTCTTCTTTAACGTTTCTTCCGTTTCGTCAATTGGTTCATCGCCATCAATTACTAAAGCCCATATTATCTCAAATAATTTAACCCTATCAGTATTCATATGCATACTATCCCAGTCAATATCTTTAGATAATGCTTGATACGATTCTTTGCCATCTTTTAATATCAATGGGTAGGAGAAATTTTTTCCTATGTTATATTTATCCCATTTTCCATCCGGATTTATTTCACATAATGCGTTTCCGTCATCGTCATAAAACATACCGTCTGTTATAGTTCTGTAATATTCAAAAGATGACATTCCATTAATCGCTTTCAAACGCTCTTTAAAATAGTCACGCTGATATTCTGACATTGCAAACATATCATAATGCTCTATAACGTTAGAAAGTAATTTAATTGCGTTATTCCTTAATTTGTCAGCATCCATATATTTGTATTTTATATATGGCTTAACCTTGAGAGCCTTGTCGTATTTTGACATTAGACTCTCAGGGTCATCGCCGACTACCATTACTGTAAAAAACTTACTACCCATTTTCTTCTACGTGTATATTGTCGCCATCCGCATCATTAGCCACAAGAGCATCAGCAAACTCAACATCATTAACTGCAACATTAGCAAGGTCAAAAGGATGCAAGTTTTGCCCTCTAAGTTCATTAAAAGGATGCAAGTTTTGTCCTCCAAGTTCATGAGCTAAATTTGCGCCAAAAGGTTCAATTTCATATCCATTAGGCCTATTTTTGACTACCTTCATTTTTTTGCTGCTTTTTGAAGGAGAAATACCGTTTAAGCTAAACATATAGTCCTTGTGCATTTCTAATGGACTAAACGAACTTATAATAGACCTAAACAAAGTATTTGAACGCTTATCATACAAGTTCTCATTGAAATGGCTGTAAAACCAGCATAAAGGTTTTCTGTCGTTATCTCTTAGGTATTCGAATACCCTATCCATTACAAGTCTTTCCTTGCCATAATCTTCCCTTAACGTTTTATCAGTCTTCTCCCATTCTTGTATTCCAAGATGTTCTATTGGGTTTGCAAACGACGGAGCAGTATGCGTGACAACAAAGTCAATTTTGCTATATTCGCTGACTATTTCGTTTAACTTTTCCTTATCAAGCACAGGTGCTTCATTTTCCCAATATAGTTTTTTAACTATTCCACGGTTTAAACTGTCACTGTTAATTCTTTTCTCCTGTTCGATTCTCCAATACCTGTCGCTTGAAATCGCCCCACCTATGCAAAGAATGACATCACTTTTAGTTTCAATTATAGAATAGTCCGGCACAGCTTTTACATTAGATAGGTTTATTTCATTCCCATCAAAATATTTAGGGTCATCGTGATTACCCCTTACGAAAATAACATATACATTGTTATATCCCATTATCTTATTTAACTTTTCGATATCGTCTTTGATTGTCTTTTCTCCGGTAAAACCAAATCCGCAATCACCTGATACTATAATGATTGAGTCGGTATATTGTGATTCAGACAAAGAAGTAATGGTATCGCTAAAAGTAAAAGATATATTATCCTCGGGATAGAACCCTGGAGTATCATAAAAATGATGCGGCTCAACGTTACGAAGTCTACTAGCGTGGGCATTTTTAGCCTTTTTTCTTGCAAGCCTTTCAGCTTCCATTGGGTGGACGGCATCTTTATCTTCTTCCTTTACATTTACCTGACTTTTTATGCTATCCAAAATGGATTCTAAATTACCCAATCCACCTGTGACAAATATTTTTCTGATGTTTTTAAATTGATATTTATTCATAAATTATTAATTTAAATGGTTTTTACAAATATACAAAAAAATATTAAAATAAAAAAATAAGCATCGTATTATTTTGCAAATACAACGCTTATTCTTTATTATAAAGTCATTCTCTTATGCTGAAAATACTTTTTTGAATATCTCATTGTACTTATCAGCATCTTCCACATCAGCTACAACGGTTGAATCTGTAGCCTTTACTGACTTGAATACATCATCTGTTGGGTTTAGATATTTCTTCAAGTCAATTTTCATATCCGTTGCAATTTTCTCGTCTTTCTCTGAAAGCTTAAGGTCTGGACGCTTTCCAAGAACCTTCATAGCATCAGAGTTATTACGAATCATTGCCTCGCCAAATGCAGTATGGCCATTATCGTTAATGCAATTAACATCAACGTTCTTGTCAGAAGCAAGCTTTTCTACCATCCATTGCATACTCTTGTCGGTACAAGCAACAATAAGAGTAGTATCATCGTTGTCATCTCTGAAATTGATGTCAAACTTACCACTATCAATAATGGTCTCAATCATTACCTTTACGTTTTTCTCATTCTTAGGATTTAGCTTGTTGGTTACATCAAGATAGAATGCGTACTGCAAGTTCTGTATCAAAGACTCTCCAAAATCATCATCCAGGTTGCAATCAAAGTTTTTATTGGCTATGATTTTACCAATTATCGTATGCTGCTTAGTTTCAATTGCCCTAAAGATAGGCCTATTACCATTAAACTCATAGTTAACATCAATGTCAGGCGTTTTGTCAATAAGTTCACAAGCGCCATTACTATCTCCTTCGTCAATGAGTTTATGCAGCAGAATGTTAGGACAAACGGCCTCACGATGCAGAAAAGAATCAACAGAAATACCAACACTTGACAGATACTGGCTATTCTTCAAATTAGTGCCGTAAGCATCAGACATCTGGTCAAGACTATCAATCTTATAGGTGTCCTTCTTATAGTAGATGGCAATAATGCTTTTATCATCATCCTCTTTCAAGTTCAAGTCGAAAAGAACATAGCATTTTGAATTGGAATCAATAGGCATATTTTGGCACTTAATAAATGTATGTGAACAAAGGTCTAATAGAGCCTGGTTATTCATTACATTTACAATTATTCGGCCATTCTCATTATATGCAATGGCAAGACTATTTTCATGCTTCTTAACGAAATCAAGGATGCTTTCCTCTTCCCACTTATAGCCACTTCTCTTTTTCAACTTAAGGAATACGCTAAGGCCTACACCAGCTTGAGAAAGAGCCTGCTGAATATTCACGTTTTTCCCGTGATAGTTAATTCCATTGTTCATAAGACTAGAATCACTAGTAGAGTGTGCTGCATAGAACCCATTTTTATCGCTGATGGTAAAACCAATGTGCGCAAGCTCGTCTTTTTCAGGTTTTGAGAAATCAAAGAAGAAGAACTGTTTATTACCCTTACCACTAACGTAGTTTTTCCATTGAGATTCTGATGATGTAATGCACCAGGAAGTTCTTCCGTAGCAAAGAGCATTAGAATCTTTGTAATTCTTCACATTTAAGATGACGATATTACCATCATCAAAAATAACATCAGCACTAGGAGTATTGTTGCTAACAAACGAAAGAAGGTCTTCCTTGTTCCAAGAATATTTTTCCTTAAGCGCTTGGTTCAGCAAGGTCTCAATCTCATTGATGTTTCTTACAGCTGACATACGGCCAATTACTGTGGACTTAGTGTTGCCAGAGAGTTTTTCAAATTTTGAGAAAAGCTGAAACCATTTGGTAAATTCAGAACTCTTGCGATAACTGATACCGTCTAATTCGTCTGGCTTGATAGCATCTGTAAGAATTTTACGCTGGTCGGTATTGAAGCGGCTAATCATATTCTTAACAAACGCAATGTTAGATAAGCCAATCATTTCTTCATACAAAAGGCCAAAGTCTTTGGTTGTGGAATATGATATGATATTACCGTTTTTGCTAAGTCTCTTGATAAGAGTCTGGTTCTCATCGGCCCATACTTTAATATCTTCAAGCCTTTCAACCGTAATAGCTTTACTAAATACAACTTTAACTGCCCACAGCTGATAGTTGGGCTGGCCATCAAACATTTCAATGATTCGTGCAAATGTAGTGTTTGTTTCAGCATTGATAGCATATTTATCAATTAAAGGCTGAAGCTGTTTTTTAGAGTAATTTAATGTAGCCATTTATTTTATTTTAGTTTCTATTAATAATACATTGTAAAATAACGATGCAAATATACACAAAAAAAATATTATAAATAAATTATTTGTGTTAATAAAACTTAATTTAATTTTGCTAAATAAAAATATTGCAAGGTTGTAATTGCCTTGCAATATCAGAACTTATTCATCACGTCTGGGCAGCTCCTACTTTTTGAAGGACATATCTATTTTCGCTTTCTTTAACCCAAATCTCTGTGGTTTTTACTTTATAGCCATTTTCAATGAAGGAGTTAATGAAAGCGCCTACCTTTCCTCCTGGTTTTTTGCTCATTATAACGTTCAAAACGCTATTGCTATTATTATTGAATGCGTAGTTCACTATAATCTTGGAAATTGAAACGTTATTCTCCATACCGAATTTGTTGCAATACCTTGTGATGATAAGGTCAAACAAATCAGTTCTTTTACGTATTTCAAATCCAGTAGCAATCATTCCGCCAAAAACATCTGGGCAATTTTCGTGGTCAATAAATGACATTGCCATAATGAAAAGCCCCACATAGATTGCATACGAATAATTATCAATTCTTTCAGCGTAGAAGTCTTCAATATCCTTCTCAGTTGGAACATTAAGCGACTGATTGTTTTCAATCATAGTGTTAATAAGTCGCCTTCCATAGTCAGATGCTGATGGAGTGCCTATAAAACTACCAATAGTAAAGCCATTGTCATAGATTAGATTCATATAATCAGATGAGAAGTAGTTAAAAGTAGCCATAAACAGTCCGTCTCTTAGATTGGCTCGCCTCTCTCCGTTATTGATACTATTTTTCACCTTTTCATCCTTAATTAACTCTTTTGCAGTATTAGCCTCAAATGCAGAATATGCACTATAGAACCTATCGACTGGGTTATCTGTTCTGCATATTATATCATATGGTAGGCCATACTCACTCAGCTTTGAATCAAAAGATGTTGTAATTCGCTCACATCTTGAATTATATAGTCTTTCACAAGAACTTTCGTGTGTAGATATATTATGACGAACCACACCGAAAATCAACTTGTCAGGATTATTAGAATTCTTAGTAAAATCAGCGAATACTATGTAGCATTCTCCGGCATTCAGCGAACAAGAAAAGTTATCCATGAACGTATCGCCAAAGAAATATCTTGCTTTATTGCTCTCTATGATTAATGCTACCTTATCTCCATCATCAGCAATTACATAGTAATCATCAAATGAAACGCATTTCTCCAAGAAGTTAAACATTGAATCTCGATTCCATTCATAAAGGAACGGTTCATATGATACAATATCTGACAGACTCACGCCGTATTTATCAAGAACGCCATAAATATTGTTGCAATCTATATGTTTGTTAACAAACGATTTAATGTTAAGCATGTTCTTGGACAATTTACTGCCCATAATATTACGATTCTGGAAATCGTGTGCGTGGGTAATACCTCTATCGTGAACCGTTGTGAAACCAACTATCGACAAGTTATCATCCTCTTTCTTTGAGAAATCAAAGAGAACATACTGGGTAGAGTCGCCACTTATTCCGACATACTCATTCCAATATTTTTTATCTTTGGAAATGCACCAGTTAGTAGATTTGGCAAGACGCTTTATAGCCTCATAATCTTTAACCTTTAACAATACCATGTTTCCTCTTTCCATTACCAGTTCGCAATTGAAATTGTCCATGTTCTTATAGTAATCGAGGAAAGATTCTTTGTTCCATTCAAAATGTATATCGGCCAAGAAAGACATTTGCCTAAGAATTTCAGCAGGGTCTTCTATGGTAGACATTTTCCTTATGAAATTACTCTTTTTCTTCGCTGAAAGCTTTCCAAACTTTGAAAGAGTTTCATAATCCCTATCTGTCAAAGACACGCCTTTAAGCAATTTTTTCTGAGACGTATTGAATGAGTTAATGACATCATTAGCACGTTTGTCACGTCTTAGATTTGTCATTTCTCTGATAAGGTTGAAAATATCAGAAGAACTGGTATACGCTGTTATAGTTCCCTTCTTCAGCTTGCTCTGAAGCTGATTGTACTTATCATTCCACCTTAATATATTTTCTATCAGATAGATTGATGCGTGAGCCTTAAAGTATGCATTAATTGCCCAGAAGAAAAAATTCTTTGAACCTGATGAAATAGCAAAAATGTAATTGAAAAATGCGCAGTTAATATTTGCATATTTAGTGGCATTCGGCATCTGCTTTTTATTTGCATTGCAAAAGTCTTTGTACAATTCATAGAAATTAGATGGCATTAGTACAATATCACGAATATATGAAGAATCTTCTATAAAATTTCCCTTTTTAACAGGAACAACCCAAATATGAGGATGCTTATTAAACAATTCTTCCACTTTATTGTATATATCAGTTCCCTTTAGGCTACTAATATCCCCATGATGGCGGTTATCAAGGCAATCATTAAAGACCAATAGATAGTCTCCGTCATAAAGGGTGAATGGGTTCTTGTATTTTCCGCCATCCACATACATAGCAATTCCTTTGCCAATAGAAAATACATCATACTTATATAAAAATGTTATTTCCTGCAAAGTTTTCGCCATTCTTATAAAATGGCGAAAACCTCTTATTCTTGTTCCTATCATATTATGCGATTTTAGAAGTTAATTTCTTTGCTAAATACCTCAGAGAACATATTCTTAATATCCACCCCAAGAGTATTATAATCTATACCGGCTTCACGGAATTTATCTTTGAGAACGTCTTCCAACTCTCCACATTTCTTGTCAATGCCATCCTTCAACATATCAATATATTCATCATATGTGTCAGCTATATATTTAACAGCCTCTTCATCAATGGCATCTTTGTTTACGGTTTCATTCACCCTACCGTCTGAACGATTTCCAACAGTACCAGCGCCACTTGTGCTTGTGCTGCCAGTGCTTGAACTTGGGTAATGAGTGGATGCCTGAGGATTCAGCAAACGTCCAAGGCCGTCATCTTCCTCAGAACCATATGTACGTGTAATACCAACGGTTGATTTAGTATACTGTTTAGTATCTTTAAATTGCTCTTTATTACCAATTCTCTTGATAATATCTTCACCCATACCCACTGCATGGTCTACATGCTCAATTACAAGGTATTCAGTAGATGAATGAGCCTGATAGCCGCCATTACCAAAGTTCATACAGGTAATACCTGTCTTCTCACGAATCTGAACGACATCGGTGAATGGCTCTCTGTGGAGGTCTGAATCGCTAAAGCCCCAGTCCTTAACAATAGCACGCAGATGCTTCTCGTAGAATTCCTTACCAAACAGCTGTGTGCCACTACAATTCCAAGCTCCACGTATAATGTCTGGAGAATCCCAACCAATTACATATGCAACATCATCAAACCATTCCTTAACGAGTTCTTTACTTCCGCACATACCAATTTCCTCTTCAACAAAGAAAACGGCTTTAATCTTGTCGAATTTCTCCATCAACTGAAGAGAGATATATACGCCTAACTTATCATCAGCACCAATACCCTGGCCATCAATAAAGATTTCATGGCGTACCTCATCTGACGTGGTTGACTTAACTCGTCTTGTGCGTAATGGTAATTCAGCACCGGCAAGAGCATAAGGCTTGGCCTTATCCTGCACGGTATCCATATGTGCTGTTACGCAGGGATAGAATTCACCTTCTGAAATCTTACCCTTTGTAAGATAAATGTTTCCTTTCTTATCAAAGTCATAGTCGATTCCATTCTTTCTTGCCCACAAAATAATGTAAGAGGCCATACGGAACTCATACCTACTACAAGAAGGCACCTGCATAGTCTCATACAGTTCCTTTACATCAATGTGCTTGAAACCAAGGTTTGAAATGTACTCACGAGCCTCAGATTCTGTCATAATCCTTTTCTCGGTTTCTTTCTTCTCTTCCTTATTCTCATTGTCTTTCTTAAGAACCTCACCAGTTGTGGTGTCTACAGTATCTCCATTAACTATAGCTGTGTTCTTAGTCTCAACGGCCTCATTAGCCTTAACTTCGTTAGAGTTATTCATTTTTTTTTAATATGTTAAAATTACGTTTTTGTGCAAATATACAAAATCTATTCTTAAAAAGAAAGTTTTTCATTAATTTTTAACTTTTTTTAAGAAATATCCATTTTTCCTAATTCACGTATTATTTTTTTAGAGCCATTAGTAAATTTAAATGATATGAGGGTCATTGAAGAATATGCTTTTTCTTCATTTGTAATTAAAGACATCATAGTAATTGGAAGATTATCAGCATTAACGCCATGAAGAGTTTCTGATAAAACGCCATCATTATTATACAGGTTCAACTCATACGATTCATTTTCCTCAGCTTTATTGTTATCAAACCATGTTTTAGACAATGAAAGGCAATTTGCTGCAATATTTAAAATTTGGTCTTCATTATATATTGAAACACCATTGGAGTAATTTTCTCTCCACGTTTTAACTAATTCTTGTAATTTATTCATTTTCTAATATTATACATTTTGCAAGCGGCAAGCCTTTTTGCGCCGGTGTAATTTGAATTCTTAGTTCGTTTCTTTTGCCAACTATAACCTTGCCTACTTTGTCAGTTTCTTTTGTTATAACATCTACTCCTATTTTATAGCCCATTTTTTCAAGGACATCTACCCTAGCATCTACATTCTCAACGTGGTCTATAAAATAAGCAATGTCTTTGAAATCACGGCTAAAATCTTTTTTCATCTTATGATATGATTTAGTAATTTTTTCTTGTCGGCGCTGGATAATTTATACCACTTGCTTGAAAAATTACTTAACTCAAATTCACGCATTATATACGTCTTCTGAACATTAGGAAGAGAATCATAATATCTTATAAGTTCCCCTTTAATAACAATATTTTGCTGTTGCTTTGTTAACAAATCAAAATTGTTTAGCCAATCGTTAAAAGGAACATTATACCTTTCCATAAAAATTTGATACTTACCACCGGCTTTCAGCTTCTCTTCATTACTTTTCTTATCCCACGATAATTTCGCTCGTGCAAGGATTTCATGCTTATTAAGTAAATCATTATTCATTTTATATATTCTAT
>Ga0255061_10000442_pt1 | contig 11729 bp, 4 predicted proteins | sample 174RNAGHGhighgp2_FD_183093 | JGI IMG/M metagenome (GOLD analysis project Ga0255061, IMG submission 183093) | Metatranscriptome of sheep rumen microbial communities from Palmerston North, Manawatu-Wanganui, New Zealand - 1742 RNA GHGhigh gp2... | ecosystem: Host-associated > Mammals > Digestive... | reverse complement strand
CGACCAACGGCCATTCGAACGAGCGCAACTACGTATCGAACAACGAGTACAAGTCGATGGAGTTCACCACACGTCACGAGCTGCACTACTACTCGGCATTCAAGAACAAGGACCACAGCTTCATGGCAATGGCACGCTTCGAGATGTACTCGGGTTCCAGCAGCACACAGGCACTGAGCCTCTGGAATGCTCCCGACCAGATCACAGACCCCACCGTAGTGGCACTCCTCCGCGGCGCATCCGCCAGCGAGAACGAGTGGCGCAGCCACAGCTTCTTCGAGCAGGCACACTACTCGTACAAGGGTACCTACTCGCTCGACGTGAACCTGCGTACCGACGGTAACACCGCATTCGGAAAGGGACACAAGTACGGACACTTCCCCTCAGTCGGCGGACGATGGAACATCATCGACGAGAAATTCATGCAGTGGACACGTCCCGTGCTCAGCATGCTCTCCTTCCGTCCCACATGGGGTATCACGGGTAACGTAGGTTCGGGCAACTACCTGCAGTACAATAAGTACGCACACGGAGGCTACTACAACGGACACTCCGTCATCGTTCCCGAGAGCCTCGCCCTGACAGAGCTCCGCTGGGAGAAGACCAAGCAGTGGAACCTCGGTTTCGACCTCGGCTTCCTGGATATCATCAACTTCCAGTTCGAAGTTTATAACAAGAAGACCACCGACCTGCTCATGTACAACCTGCGCATCCCCAGCGCCAACGGTTACAGCAACCTGGCAAAGGCCAACGCCGGTACGCTGCGCAACAAGGGATGGGAGCTCAACGGATCGACCAACCAGATTGCCAAGATCGGCAAGTTCAAGATGAAACTGCGTGGCAACATCGCCCAGAACTTCAACGAAGTCGAGGAGATGAATCCGCTGCTGCTCGAGTCGCTGAACGGTTCCGAGACCTACCAGCCCAGCAACAACGCCTTCAACCAGCGCGTACAGATCGGCAATGCCCTCGGCTCCATCTACGGACTCCGCTACAAGGGCGTCTATCGCTACGACTATGACCACAATGGATACACCGCAGCCTCCATCAACTCCTACGGCTATGCCGAGGTGGGCGAGACAGGCTACGACAGCAAGGGCAACCCCATCAACACCTCCGCAGCCGCACTGCGCAGAGGCGAGAACAGCACCTGCCCCATCGCATTTGATGCAGACGGCAACATGCTGACCGACGCCAAGGGAATACCCCTGCCCATGTACTACTGCTACAACGAGAGCTACCGCTACCAGTTCCAGGGAGGTGATGCCATCTACGAGGACGTGAACCACGACGGACAGATCGACCGCTACGATATGGTTTACCTCGGCAACTCGAACCCCAAGTGCAATGGTGGTTTCGGCGTCACACTCTACTACGGACGCTTCTCCATCAACACCGGCTTCAACTTCCGTATGGGCAACAAGATTGTAAACATGGCCCGCATGACCTACGAGAGCATGCGCTCCAACGACAATCAGAGCTTCGCTACCACATGGCGCTGGCGCAAGAACGGCGACGAGACCGTCGTACCGCGCGCACTGACCTCGCAGCTCGGCTTCCGCAGCTACAACTCGCTGCCCAGCGACCGCTACGTGGAGAATGGTAACTACCTCCGCTTCCAGTACCTCCAGCTCAACTACGAATTCGATCCGGCCAAGCTGAAGAAGATCGGAGTGAAGACCCTCAAGCTGTTCGCATCCGTGAACAACCTCTGGGTATGGACCAAGTACACGGGTGTGGACCCCGACGTATCTCCTCAGGGATTCGCCGTATGTACGGACAACAGCCGTACGCCGCGTTCCAAGTCATTCACATGCAGTGTTAACCTCGGCTTCTAAATACGATACTAATATGAAAAGAAAGAATATATTCAAATACGCCTGCCTGCTGGGCCTCATCGCAGTGAGCACCACCTCATGCGACGACTGGCTGACCGTCTATCCTCAGGACCGCGTGGTAGAAGAGCAGTTCTGGGAGGACAAGAACGACCTCGAAGGTGTACGCTACGCAGCCTACAGGCAAATGGCATCCACTGCCAGCCGACTGGCACAGTGGGGCGACCTGCGCGCCGACACCTATATCATCAACCCCAACACGCACAGCGATCAGGGCAGCAGAGACCTCTACGACGAGATCAAGCAAGGTATGCCCGACTCCAGCATGAGCATCTTCGAGTGGGGTGCGCTCTACACGACAATCAACTATTGTAACAAAGTGCTCCAGCACGGACCCGAAGTGCTCGAGAAGGACAAGCAGTTCACCACCGCAGAATGGCTGCAGATACATGCCGAGATGGTGGCCCTGCGCGCCCTCAACTACTTCTATCTGATTCGTGCCTTCAAGGATGTGCCCTACACCACCAAGGTTATCAACAACGACACACAGATTGAGACCTTCGGACTTACCATGCAGCTGGACATCCTCGACTCCATCATCATTGACTGTGAGTCCGTGGCCGGCCAGGCACGCAACCGCTTCACGAACGTACGCGACAGCAAGGGCCTGATTACCAACTGTGCCATCTACGCCATGCTCGCCGACATGTACCTGTGGCGCGCCTCGCTGCGCCAGGGACGCTTCGGCAAGGCAGCCACCGACACCGTGGCCGTAGATACAGGCTACATCGCACACTCCGTCATCGGCGACTACCAGATGAGTGCCGACTATGCCGACAAGGCACTCGCCGCACTGGCCTATCAGAACGAAGAGGAAAGCAGCGGCTTCGGCTACACACAGCAGAAGACCATTAACTTCGGTCTGGAGAACTGCGACATGGTGAAGAACGACTTCGACGACGTGGCATCGACCAATCAGATTCACCCCAAGCTGGAAGCTCAGAACAGCATCTTCCAGAGTGGTACGACCTCGGGAATCGGCGTCACAAACGGCAACAGCATCGAGAGTATGCTCGAGTTGCAGTTCATCGCAGGACAGATTTCCAGCGGTTTCCTTAACAGCCTCTACGGCTACAGCGACGGAACTCACCTGGCCATCAGCCAGGAGGCATTCCTCGCCGCATACAACAACAATTCCAACGAGCAGCAGTACGACTCGCGCTTCTGGATTGCATGTACAGACCAGATACGCAGCTCGGACAGCGAAGGCAGAAGCACGACGGGAACCGTAGGCGGCTACTACTGCGTGAAGTACATGCGACCGACTGTCACCCTGACTGAAGGTACCAACCGCGAAGTGTATGTAACCGTTAACTCGACAAGCGACAACAACTGGATTATCTATCGTATGACCGAGGTGATGCTGATCAAGGCCGAGGCACTGGCTTGCATCGGCGGAACGGACAACAACAACAAGTGCAAGAACCTCGTGAATGCCATCCATCGCCGTTCCTACTGCGACTTCAAGAACTATCGCGAAGTGGACACCGACATCACGAGCGGCACCTATGGCAACGCTCCCAGCACCGGCTCCGACCTCGTGAAGCTGGCCATGAACGAGCGTCAGATTGAACTTATCGCCGAGGGCAAGCGCTGGTTCGACCTCGTACGCTATGCCGAACGCAACGCCAACCCCGCCAAGGAATCTGCCGACGAGCGCGAGAGCACCGACGAGCAGTTCGTAGGCGACGGACAGGAGGGTGTACAGAAGATGGTGAACGATTTCCTGCAGAACAGCGTGCAGAAACTGGCCACAGTACTCGCCCACCGCTTCAAGAACCGCTATGGACTCTACTGCCCCATCTACTACATGGAAGTGAAGGCCAGCGAAGGCAAGATTACACAGAACCCAGTGTGGAACAAGTCGAAGTATGACAACTAATCTTTCTCCGGCAAAGAACAGTAACACACATAAAGTAGAGATAAAGTAAAAGAACATATTGTCAATGCCAATCCTTCCGGATGGCTCTTTAGACAAGACTGGAAGAAGAATCATCCGAAAGGAACTAATAACAGCAAAGATATGGCAAATAAAAGATTTAACAAGTATCTCGGAGCAATGACCATCGGTGCGCTCATCTTGGCCACACCCAGTTGCTCCGACTATGACGATCACTACTTTCCTACGCTGGAGGAGGAGTCGAACGCGACGGAAACCCTCTGGGAAAAGATTAGCAGCGATCCCAACCTGAGCCGTTTTGCAGACATCCTGCAACACGCACAATACTACAAGGACGACACCCATCCCGTGAAGAACTACACCTATGCCGACGTGCTGAGCAGCGGACAGGTGTGCACCGTATGGGCCCCCGAGAACGACTACTTCACCGAAGAGGAATACAAGAAGTGGCTGGCCATGGCCGAGACAAACGGCTACAACCTCGAGCAGCAGCTCGTGCGTAACCACATCGCCCTCTGGCGTCACAACCTCTCCGGCACAGCCGTGGATACCATCAAGATGTACAACGGGAAAAACCTCATCTTCGACCGCCCCGAGGCCACCATGCAGGGAGTGAAACTCAACCGCAGCAACATCCCCGCTCTGAACGGTGTGCTCCACACGCTGAAGGGCAAGACGCCGTTTGAGTACAACTTCTACGAGTACATCAAGTATAGTGGCGAGCTGCCTGCCTTCCATGACTACTTCATCGGCAAGGACACCACCTACTTCAACTCCGGTGCCAGCATCGAAGGCCTGCCCGACAAGAATGGTAACCCCACCTATGTGGACAGCATCTACACCACCTCAAACCTGCTGATCAGCAGTTACTACTATCTACCCCGCACCAATCAGGACAAATACATGTCCGGGCTGAAGGGACTGGGCGGAGGAAGCAACATCACGGCCGAGGACTCCATGTACATCATGCTCCTGCCCACCGACGCAGCCTGGGAAGAGGCATACAACAAGCTGAAACCGCTCTACAAGTACGCCCCCTCCTATGAGAACCGCGACAAGGGCAACCGTGGAACTACAGAAATCATGAAGGACTACAACGTAGATTCCCTTATGGAAGAGAACATCAAGATGGATCTCACCTATCCCCTGCTGTTCAACATCCACAAGCAGCCCAAGCTTGGCGGTTTCGAGACAGGACTACCCTGGACACTGGAGCAGTTCATCCAGACCGTCGAGGAGCAGAACGACACTGCAGAGTACCTATATAATACGTACACAGACACCCTGCGCTCCAGCGACACCTGGAAGAAGATAGAGCTCTTCAACGGCGAACGCATCAAGATGAGCAACGGCTACGGCTACAGGATTAACAAGTGGGCCTTCCCGATGGAGTACTACATGGCTCCCGTACTGGTCGAAGTGAGCGGTGGTGCTTACTACTATCAGTCGAGCGACAAGTTCTACGTCGGCACAGGACAGCTCAAGTCGTTCAGCAACACTTCATACGCCGAAGTGGCAGACAAGTATGGCCGTGTAAGCCGCAACAACTTCTACCTGATGAAGCCCAAGGGCACCTCACATCCCAAGGGAGAGATCAAACTGTACGGCAATGTCCGGCTGGATCCCACGAACAAGCAGGATATTTATGGTCACTACGCTGAAGTCATGAGCGGCAAGTACGACATCTATATCGTGATGGTGCCCAACTGGTACACCACCATCTCCGACGCCGGCGAGCTCGACTCCGTATTCTATGACTCACTCTATGTCGATTCTATCGCAGCCCTCTGCAAGAACAAGTTCAAGGTACAGTTGCGCTACAACAACGGTGCCGCATCGGATGCCACCACGAAGGCTGTCGAGATTGACTACGATGCCAAGAAGGTGGATACCATCAAGGTGTTTGAGAACTTTACATTCCCCTACTCGTATAAGGACCTTCGCTTCTGCTATCCGACGATGATCGTCCAGGGAAGCGCCTCGTCGGCCAACCTGCGTAACGGCTACATCCGCGAGTTGTGCATTGACCAGGTGATCATGAAGGGTAAGGAAGAAAGCGAACCAGTAGCAGACTAAATACCATACGACAATGAAGAACAGAATAAGCAATACAATCCTGCACAAGGCATTTAGTACGAGCCTGTGTTTCATCCTGCTCTCCGGTCTGAGCATCGGCACGGTATCGGCCCAGGAGAACAACGAGAACGAAGAAGGGCCTCAGCGCGTCTATGCCAAGAAGAGAACGCAGACGAAGGATTATGAGATGAAGACCGTCGAGGGCATCATCACAGACGATGCCACCGGCGAGGCCATGGGCGGTGTGCGCGTTCAGGCGTATGGCCTGGAGGACTATTCCACGCTGACGGAGGAGGACGGAAGCTACAAGCTGGAAATCCCCACCTTCTCAGACGCTGTCTATGTCACCGTAGAGGGTTACACTCCCCTGCAGATTGCCGTAAAGGACGGAAAGGCCAGCGGCAAGCTCATCAGTACCCACTTCAACAGCTTCTACAACGAAGCCACCACGATTACGTCCCAGCGCACGCTGATGGTCGATGAAAGCAGCGGCATCACCGTCGAGGACGACATCGAGAAGAAGCTGGCCGGTGACATCCACACCATCAAGCGTAACGCTACGCCGGGTCTGGGTCTCTACATGAACATCCGTGGCGTGAACTCCATCAACGCCAACTCCCAGCCCCTCATCGTGCTGGACGGAAACATCATCGACCCCCAGTATGACCGCACCACCCTCCACGAGGGTTTCTACATGAACCTCATCTCCGGCATCGACCCCGAGAATATCGAGAGCGTGCAGGTGCTGAAGAACGGAACCGCGCTGTATGGTGCCAAGGGTGCCAACGGCGTCATCATCATCACCACCAAGCGCGGTAAGAGCATGGCCACCAAGATTGGCGTGCGCATCTACGGCGGCGTGGAACTCACCCCGAAGAAGCTCGACGTGCTCAACGGCAACGAGTACTCCACCTACCTCTTCGACATCGCCAGCACGGTGAAGGACTACAAGGTGAGCAACATCAACAGCGTACGCTTCCTGGACAAGAGCCCCTCGAACTACTATCGTAAAGTGTTCACCAACGACACTGACTGGCAGAAGGACATGTACCGCAGTGCCATGACCCAGAACTACAAGATTAACGTAGAGGGTGGTGACGAAATCGGCATGTACGCCCTCTCGCTGGGATATGTCAAGGGCGAGAGCATTGGCAAGGGTACCGACATGAACCGCCTGAACCTGCGTTTCAACACCGACATCAAGGTGTTCAGCAAGGTGACCACCGGACTGGACATCGCCTTCAACCAGAACACCTACAACGTGCTCGACAATGGCTGGAGCGAGGACTACCTGATGCAGAACATCGGTTCGACCAACGTGCTGGGCCTCCTCCAGGCGCCGTTCATCAGCCCCTATGCCTACTACTACGACGAGACGAAGGACGGCGATCCCCGCTACATCCCCTCCGAGCGTCTATCGCTCTCCAAGGAGTATGCCGGCAAATATGCCGCTTCGAGCAGCAACTGGATTCAGAATCCCTTCCGCTTCTCGAACTCGCTGAACACAAACAGCAACCGCGTAAACGAAGTACTGCGTAATCCCTATTGGATTCTGAAGAACGGCCGTGGCAACAACAAGAACCACTCGCAGTTCACCCAGATGGATCTCAACGTAAGCCCGAAGTACCAGATCAACAAGCACCTCGCCATCAGCGACCGCTTCAACTACAGTCTGGTGCGCAACAACGAGAAGTACTTCCTGCCCATCGCCGGTACCACACAGTACTTCCTGGAAGACCTGGGTAACATCACCAGCGTGGTGAAGACCCAGTTCGGCAAGGAGACCACCCTGCAGAACGACCTGCGCATTGCCTGGAGCAACATCTACGGCGCACACGCAGTGGACGTGTTCGGTGGCTGGCGTTACAACAACTACTCGTATAGCTTCAACTACATGAGCGGCTACAACAACGAGAACGACAAGCTGCCCAACGTGAGCAAGGACATGGCCTACGTGAACTACGGCGGTACGAATGACAACTGGATTGACATGACGTACTATCTGAACGCCGGCTACAACTACAAGCAGCGCTACTTTGCCGAGTTCACCCTGAGCAGCCAGGCTGCGAGCCGCTTCGGCGACGACACGAAGGACGGTCTCCACATCGGCGGCGTGAGCTGGGGTCTCTTCCCCTCGCTGCAGCTGGGTTGGGTGCTCACCAACGAGAAGTGGTTCCATACAGGCAAGGGCATCCAATATCTGAAGCTCACAGCCGGCGTGGACCAGAGTGGTAACGACGACCTCGACTACTATGCAGCCCGCACCTACTGGGAGAGCCAGAGAATGACGAAGAACACCGTGGGCCTCACCCTGAAGAACATTGAGAACAGCACCATCCAGTGGGAGACCACCACGAAGTACAACGTGGCCCTCCAGGGAAGCTTCCTCAACAACCGCCTGCAGGCTGGTGTGGATCTCTTCTGGCACAAGACCGACAATCTGCTCACCGTGAAGCAGCTCTCCTACGTATCCGGTATGAACAACTACTGGACAAACGAAGGCCAGATGACCAACAAGGGCTTCGAGGCCAACGTGAACGCTGCCCTCATCAACAAGAAGAACTGGAAGTGGGAAGCTGGCGTAACCGTGGGTCACTATAACAATAAGGTGACCAAGCTGCCCGAGAGCAACTCGTTCACAATTCAGGATGTCAATGGCGGCCACAAGCAGACCATCAACGGCTATACGAACGACGTCTTCGGCACCGAGAACATGCTGACGGCAGTGGGCCACGCCATGGGAAGCTTCTACGGCTGGCAGACCGACGGCATCCTCAAGGACGATGCAGCCGCAGCCGCAGCCGGTACGATTGTCGATGCCGACGGCAAGACCTATCTGAAGTACCCCACCGGCATTGCCGACGAGTCGAAGAGATACTATAACTTCCAGGCTGGCGACGTGAAGTTCGTGGACCAGAATGGCGACGGCGTGATTGACGATGCAGACAAGGTGGTGATTGGCAATCCCAATCCCGACATCTATGGAAACATCTACTCGAGCCTCACATGGAAGGACCTGCGTCTCGACGTGAACTTCAAGTACAGCCTCGGCAACGACATCTATAACTATCAGCGTTCCGTCATCGAAGGCCTCAACACCACGTACAACCAGAGCACAGCAGCCCTGCGACGCTGGACTCACGAAGGCCACGTGACCGACATGCCCAAGGCATGCTACACGTACAGCGACGACTGGCGCAACAACGAGCGCATGTCTGACCGCTGGATTGAGGATGGCAGCTACCTGAAACTGAAGAATGTCCGCCTCACCTATAAGGTGCCCTACAGCAACACCTGGCTGATGGGACTCAAGATATGGGGCGAGGCTAACAACCTCTTCACCGTGACACGCTATCTGGGTACCGATCCCGAGATGAGCCACAGCAACGGCGTGCTCTATCAGGGCATCGACACGGGTCTCATCCCCAATGGACGCAGTTTCAACGTGGGACTCTCCATCAACCTGTAATCAACTGGACATCGCATAAAAACGTCAATAAGAAAAAAGACTATGAAAAGAAGAACAATTATAAGCCTGCTGTTCCTCGGCATGGGGCTGGGAATGATGACCACTTCATGCGAGGATATGCTTGAGCCCGACAGCGAACGTCACCAGTATGAAGTGGCCAAGGACACGCTCTACACCTACTGGGGCATTGTAAAGTCCCTGCAGAACGTGGCCGAACGGTATATCATTCTCAATGAATGCCGTGGCGACCTCGTGGGTGCCACCACCAACGTCACCGACTCCATCAAGGCCATCATGAGCTTCGGACAAGATGCAGACCCCATATGGTACCAGGACGGCGCCAGCATCTACCTGAACGCTCGCGACTACTATCACGTAATCAACAGCTGTAATGCCTACATTGCCAGCTGTGACACCTTCCGCATGACTGGCATGGACCAGAAGTACATGATCAAGGAGTATGCCCAGGTGGAGGCCATCCGCGCATGGACCTACATGCAGCTGGTGAACGTCTATGGTACGGTGCCCTTCTACACCAAGCCGATGCTCACCACGGATGACATCAACAAGTTCATGAAGGACCCCAACCACGCCACCGTGAACGCACAGTCGCTGGCCGACTCGCTCGAAGCCCGACTGCTCCCGATGGAGTATGTGGAGTACTTCTACGGCTATCCCCAGTATCAGAATTATAACGGAGTCTGTCACAGCACGAAGTGCATGTTCCCCGTGAGCGTCGTATTGGGCGACCTCTACCTGCTCAAGGGCGACACCGAATCGTGCAAGAAGGCTGCACAGTGCTACTATGACTTCCTGAGCTACAAGTATGGTGGCCCCATTAGCCTCAACTACTACAGCGAGGGCGACTGGACTGAAGGACAGGACGAGCCCACATACGACAAATTCGGAACCCCCTTCACAGAGACTGGCGCACTCAGCCGATACAACGAGTCCGTCACCTGCATACCCAGCAACCGTGGTAAGCTCGACGGCAAGGTGAACGCCAGCGTAAGCCGCCTGTTCGGCTTCACGCCCACCATGCGTGCCTCTGGTAGCGGTGATAATACCACCTCCACCATCAGCCTGCAGCTCAACATCGACCGCGAGTTGGTGCCCAGCAAGCAGTTTGAGAACCTCTGCGACTCCGTGCCCTACGAGCTCTATATCGGCCCGGACGTGAACCAGCTTGCCGTAACCGTATTTCCGGGCATCGGCGACGCCCGCAAGTCCTGGACTCCCCAGTACACCGTACGAGTGGGCGAGGACATAATGTACGGACGCTTTGTCACGAAACAGAACCCCAATCGGAACTTCAGCGCTGTCTATCCCATGGTTTACCGCAAGGCCACCATCTGGCTGCGCTATGCCGAGGCTCTGAACCGTGCCGGATTCCCCAGCTATGCCTTTGCCATCCTGCAGAAGGGCCTGTGTAACAACAACGACTGGTATCCCGAGGTTCCCGCCACCTACGAGGCAACGACCGACACCCTGTGGATGAGCCTCAACGATGCGATGAAGACCATCAACCATACAGGCGAGGACTATGCCATCAAGGATACCCTGTGGGCATATGTGGACACCATTGTCTATGATATAGCCGAGGACGGAGCCACCATCCTGAAGGTGGGCGCTGTCACCCCCTACACCTCGAAAGTATCGAAGCAGGATCTTCTGGACCAGATGCAGGCCAAGAAGGATGCCGGAACCATCGACACCTTCTACACCGACCGCATCGACTACATCGCAAGCAGCTACCAGAACTATCCCGACGAGACCACTCAGGCCATCTGCTACTTCCTGGATCGTCGCGAGGTGGAGAAGGCAGCTGCCACTCCCTACCTCAACTTCAAGACCGAGTATCTGCGCGGAAACACATCCACCTATTTCATTAACTGGAAGATTGACCTCTTCAACCGTATTTTATACTCAGACCGCACAGGCTATGTGGGCTCCACTAACCTTGAGGACAATGTGACCATCGGTATCCACTCGCGTGGCGGCGGCCGTCTGAGATATGACGAGCGTAACAGTGTCTTCAACTATGTAGATATGGTGGCCAAGAAGGTGAAAGAAGCCCACGGCATCACGCTGGACAAGGATGCCATCTACAGCGGCGACTATGACGACTATGTACAGGAAGCCGTGGAGGACATCATCATCGACGAGATGGGAATGGAACTGGCATTCGAGGGTACTCGCTTCTTCGACCTGAGCCGTGTGGCTATGCGACGCAACGACCCGACCTATCTGGCCAAGCATGTGGCTATGCGTAACGGCACCATGGACATGACGCTCTACAACTATCTGAGCGCATCAACCAAGAACTGGTACCTGCCCCTGCCGGAATAAGGAAACCACGCCCCTACTCCGGCTCTCCCCGAAGTGAGGG
>Ga0255061_10000427_pt1 | contig 11875 bp, 1 predicted proteins | sample 174RNAGHGhighgp2_FD_183093 | JGI IMG/M metagenome (GOLD analysis project Ga0255061, IMG submission 183093) | Metatranscriptome of sheep rumen microbial communities from Palmerston North, Manawatu-Wanganui, New Zealand - 1742 RNA GHGhigh gp2... | ecosystem: Host-associated > Mammals > Digestive... | reverse complement strand
TGACAAGAGGGAAAGCCTCTGCCTCTTCTCAGAACAAAAATAATAGAGGCTGTCATTAATAATCAACAAAATGAAGACAAAAACTTTATCTTCGTTGTTTTTTCTTCTGATGATTGCTGCGGGGCTTTTCGCCCAGCCGGTGGTCATCGTGAATGAAAATTTTGACAAAACGCAGAGCAATTTCACTGCTCCGCGTGGCGGTTGGAGTGCAGATACGACGCTGCATTTCAGTGGATCACGCTCCTTTTTGGGGATTGTGCCCACACAACCGGGCGACTCGGTGGAACTGATTTCCGGCTGGTTTGACTGCCAGAAATATTCCAACGTGCTGTTGCAGTTCAACCACATCTGTAAGGTGTCGGTCTGCGATTTTGCCACGGTTGAGTACCAGATCGACCAGCTGGGCGCCAAATGGCAGAAACTGCCGCTGGATTGTTACAAGGGTACGCGGACTCCATACCGTATGGTGAGGTTCAGCCATAAGAGCTATGATGTCTGGATGCCGAATGATTCGTTGGCGACTCCCACCAATTCCTGGTGGAAAACCGAGTTGTTCGACCTTTCCACAGAGGTTTCTTGGGAAAAGGTCCGTTTCAAATTCAAGATCAAAAGGGGCAGTGTGGTCGGCACACAGTTTGCCTACGGCTGGCTTGTTGACGATTTCATCCTATACGGTGCCACCAGCCAGATTGATATCCCTGCGGTTGAATTCATCACGAAACCAGCTGACACCGTCTATCAGACAGGTCCGTTCCGGATCCGCGCCAAGGTTGCCACACGCACCATTTCCCCAATCATTACTCCCAAAGTGCAACTGGTTTATTTGTACAATGGTTTGAAGACATACGACTCCATCCCCATGCATAAGGTGGAGGGCGACTCCATTTGGGAGGCGGAAATACCGCAACAGTATTTTGGCACTTTAATCAGCTATTCCATTACCGGAAAGGATGGTTTGAACAATAGTAAGACCATTACCGGACAGACATTTGTCAAACGTTATGCTTCCAATGGTTTTCTCGGTTATTGGCAAACATCTGCCACCTTTTCCCCTGTCTCCACGTATGCCCTGCCTTCGTGGCAGAACTATACTTACGGATGGACCCGTCAGCTCTATACCAACGATGAGCTGCATGGTGGCGGGATGATTACCCGTATGGCCTATAATGTAGTGGTTTTAGGTGCTGCGGCCAGTAAGAACCAATTGGTCTATTTCAAGTTGGTTGATGATACCATGATTTCAGGAAACAATTACATAAATCCTGTAAACGAAGGATATACATTGGTCTATTCAGGCGAGTGGAATCCAACATCGTCCGGCTGGTGTGAGATCGAGCTTGATAACCCGTTTGTGGTGCCTGCCGGCAAGAACCTCATGGTGATCTGGGTGAACAATTCCGGTACCACCTGTAATCCGTATGCCTCCACAAGGGTTGTTTATACCCCTAATCCTCAGGCGTTGTATTCCACTTCCGCTACAGGAACGGGTACGTATCCAACCTATAACGACGCCTCTCTTGGCAACCAGTACTACAAGTCGGTCGCACGTTTTTATTTCAGCGGTTGCAGTTACAGGAATTCTGTCTCGTTGTTGGAAATAGAATCCCCGAAAACCACTGTAAGTGCGGGTGTGTCCACTCCTGTAGTGGTCAGCATAAAGAATGAGGGTATGAATAACCTGACCTCCTGCACCATCAATTGGTCTTTGAACGGTACGTTGCAGACCCCGTATAATTGGACTGGCAATTTGCCCGACAATTATATTGATACGAATATCACCATCGGATCGTATGTCCCGCGGACCAACCAATATGATAATCTGGTCGTTTGGGTGAGCAATCCAAACCATGTTTTGGATTCGGCGCTTACAGACGACACGCTCTCCATCAGTACTTACGGCTGCACGGCTCCTTTCTCCGGCAATTACATCGTGGGAACGGGAAAAGGCGCTGATTTCACCACTTTGACGGATGCCGTGAACAAGCTGAAGCTGTGCGGCAGTAACGGAAATGTGCACCTGCAGCTGCAAAGCGGCAGCTATACCTATTTCTCGTTGACGGATATGACTTCTGTCATGGGCAAGGACACCTTGTTCATAACCTCTTTGACAGGGAAAAAGGAGGATGTCATCTTCAGAGGAAATGGCAACCAGTATATTTTCAGTTTGAACGGTGCCAACAATGTGGTGGTGGAGAACATCTCGCTTATCCGCAACAGCACCAGCACCGTATACGGTTTCTACCTGCAGAACAAGATAACAAACATCATCATCAGAAATTGCCATGTGTATATGGACTCCGTTGCAACTGCCAGCGGTGTGTATGCCTTGTATAAACCATCAACCGTCCCTTGCGAGAATGTCAGCATTATCGGCAATGAGTTCATAGGTGGTTATTATACGTTTTATTTCTATGGCGGCAACTCAACTTCGGCATACGGAAAAAATGTTATCTTCGACCATAATTTTGTGGCAGGTGCGTACTATTACGGCTACTATATCTATTACACGGATTTCATAAGTTTCAGTCATAATAGATTCTATGCGAGAGCCAAGAATGTTAACAATTATTTTTATAATTACATTTATTATTGCAATTTGGAAAAATGCAATGGTAACAGATTCGATTATCTTGACTTTACTGGAACATATATTTACAATTATTATTATTATGTCAACCTCTACAACACCAACGACCGCGGTTTGTTCTGCAACAATGAATACATCGGTCACAAGAAGGCCACAGGTGGTTATGGCATGTACTTGGGATATTCCAATTTGGATGTTTACAACAATACTTTCATCTGCAGGACAAGTTATCCGTTATATCTGTACAACTATAACCAGGGTATTGCCAACATCACGAACAATATTTTTGTGAACCTGGCCTCCTCCGGACAAATGTATCCTGTCTATATGCCGAATGCAACTGCTGCCGCTGGTATCGGCACTATTGATTACAACTTGTATTATTCTCCAAAGTCTGTGGGTTACTGGTCTGGTAACAAAACCTCTATCGCAGCATGGCGGCAGGCTACAAAGCAGGATGCCAATTCGCTTTACATGAAACCGGTGTTTTTCAACCTTCCTGACTTGGATACGTTGATTGCCAATCCCAAAATGTTTGATACCCTCAATTGGGTACATTCTCTGAATCTGGCAGTATATGCCGGGCTGGATTGCCCTGTCCCTGCTGGATTGACCGACGATATTTTGGGCACGCCGCGTACAGGTAACACCATTATGGGTTGTTATTCTGCAAGTCCTATGAAGTTGGATGCGGCTATTTCAGGTTTGACAGGCATTGGCAGTTCTGTTGTGAAGGGACAGCAGCTGACTGTAAGTGCCATTCTGACAAACATGGGTGAAACCACCCTGACTTCAGCCAATATAGGATGGTCCCTCAATGGTGTACAAAAGACGGGTAAGGTTTGGTCCGGTTCGTTGGGTACCTATGCCTCCGACACCGTCTACCTGGATGTGTTGACAGTCAATTCGGTGAACAATCAACTCAAGATTTGGGTGAAGAACCCGAACAACATGCTGGATTCCAATGAGCGGAACGATACGCTGATCCACAACTTCAACGGATGCGATTCCATGTACCATGGCACTTACACCATTGGTTACAACAATGCCGATTTCGCCACAGTGAACGAGGCTATGGAGGCCTTCAGCCTTTGTGGTATCAATGCTCCTGTCGTGCTGAGTGTCCAGAGTGGAACGTATGATGGATTCACCATTTCCAAGATACAGGGTCTTTCATCGAAAAACACCATCACAATTACTTCCGCCAGCGGAAAAGCCGAGGATGTCGTGTTTGTCACCACTTCCGGTTACACTTTGATTGTGAATGGCATGGATCATGTCCGTTTCAATAAGATCAGTATTGACGGAACCGGTGGTACGGGTGCCGTATTTATGACCGGTCTTTGCCGTGACGTTTGGTTTGACGGCTGTTTGATGAAGGCCAAGCCAGCCAGCGGCAATTATGTGTTCTATAAGCCGAGCGGTGCACCTGGGGACAGCATTTTCCTGCAAAACAATGTGTTTGAGGGCGGATACTATGGCCTTTACTTTTACGGACAGGGTACATCTGCCAATGGATACAATACCAATGTCCACATCGACAGCAACTTGTTCCTGAATGCATACTATTATGGACACTACTTCTATTATAATGACCTGACCAGCTTCTCCTACAATACCATCAGGTCGAACACATCAAACAACTATTTCTACAATTATTTCTACTACTGCAACCATTACAATACGCAAGGCAACACATATGATTTATCCAAGTCTGCGGTACAGTACTTATATAATTATATGTATTATCCCCACAGGTACAATTACACAGGTACGGACGGCTATTTCATCAACAACCAGGTGATCTGTTCTCCAAAAGCTACCGGCGGATATTGCCTCTATTTGGGTTATGTTGGAGAAACCCAGCATATTTACCACAACTCATTCTATAATCCTGGGGCAAGCGGGTATGGCATTTATGGCTATTTCTCATCAGGCGGCACCAATCCTAATGTCGATATTGCCAATAACATGATCTGGTCGAACAACTATCCGATCTACACCACAGGTACAGTTGTCCAGGCGGTTTCTTATAATAACAACCTGTATAATCCTACCGGACGTGTTGGCTATTGGGCTGGAAAACCATGCACCAGCCTGACAGCTTGGGCTACAGAGTCCGGTGACAACACCTCTGTTTCCATACAACCGAACTTCCTTGATATGGAACAGTTTGGTATGGAGTTAGGTTCCAACAGAGGCCTTACCTGTCCGGGACTTGGCAATGTCAATACGGATATCTTGAAACAGACCCGTAACAATCCGACAACCATAGGTGCTTTTGAATTTGTCTCCAGAAGCAATGATGTCAACATGGTGGCCATAACGCAGCCGAGTCAGGGTCAGACGTTGAAGAGCGGTGTGAGCGTGCCTGTGTCTGTTGTGATACAAAACATTTCCACCGACAATACCAAGCTTACCAGTTTGGATGTGGACTGGACACTGAACGGTGTGAGCATGCCGGTTTATCACTGGACCGGTTCGTTGGCCTCCTTTGCATATGACACTTTGCACATCGGAACCATCAAACCGACTGCGGGCAATGTTGTTCTGAAGGCATGGTCCTCCAAACCGAACAGCTCTTACGACGAGCGTCCTTCCAATGATACCGCCGTTTCTACACTGTTCGCTTGTGATTCAATGTTCTCCGGCACCTATACGGTGGGCAGGGGCGGCTATTTCCACGACCTTGCAGATTTTGAATCCACGGTTGGCAAATGTGGTCTGGACGGCCCTGTCACCTTGCGTCTGTTGAACGGCCGTTTTGCCGGCATCCGTTTGGACAATGCCATTGTCGGTACCTCCGCCACCAATACCATCACCATCACTTCCGCCGCCAACAATGTCGACAGTGTGATCATTTACAATCCGGACGGACTGGTTCCTACCGTTTCTTTCAACGGTGGTATCTCACACGTCATTTTGGAGAAGGTGACCATACTCGGCAGTGCGGAAACCGATGGCGATATGAGTGCGGTCGGCATGTTCGATTGCGACTATATCACGGTACGTGACTGCAAGCTGCGTTGCTTCGGCACGAGTGAATACAACAAATATCCTGCTTCCGGATTCACAAATGTGGAATCTGCCACCGGCAACTATGGGAATATCGGAACGTTGAATATGCAGCGCAACAAAATTACCGGTGTGTTCGATGGCACATATATCATCGACCGCAACAACAGGGGTCAGATCAGCTTCACGGACAACTACATCCAGTTCCGTGCCGGTAACTACTTCGAGGCCCATCCTGTCAATTTCTCCGACAACACCTTTGAATTCGACAAGGATTCGGCTTTCATTAAAGGTGTCGATTTCAATTTTGACACTTGGAATGGCCACAGTCATGGTTATGATACCTTGCGTATCTGCCGTAACCGTTTCCTGATGTATGGCGACATGGATAACTTCAACTGGTACATGTATGGTGTGTCACCTGATTCCTGTCTGCTGTTCACCAATAATGAAATGATCGGCCCGAATTCCAGCTATAGCTATTTCGACATTGACGGATGCGACAACATGTATTTTGTGAACAACAGTATTTACATGCCGTCGGTACAGGATTTCTACCTGAACTACAACCGTAATTTCTATATGGCAAATAACCTTATCATTTCACCGGTTATTCCTTATCTGGACGGCAACAGCTATCTGTACAGTGACTACAATAACGTTTGCGGTTTCGATTTGGAGGACTGGCAGACCGAGACCCGTCTCGACAGCCATTCGGTGAGTGTGATGCCGATGTTCGCCGACGTTACGAAAAGTCTGGATATGCTGGACAATACCGGCTTGAGCTGTCCGCGTGAATCCTTGGTCATGGATGATATCAAGGGCAGGACAAGAAGCGCGGTGACAACAATTGGTTGCTATGAAGTTGCTGCCATCGGCAACAATGTCATGCCAAGAGCCATGGTCACTCCGCAGGTGGTCATCACGGGCAAAAAGACACAGCTTGTCGCCACCATACTGAATGCCGGAAGCAATACCGTCACCTCTTTCAAGGTGTATGCCAAGGTCAGAGGCAATCTTTTGCCTTCGTATGTCTGGTCCGGATCTTTGGCCTCCAAAGCCCAGGTGAATGTGACTATTGGTGATTTCGTGCCTGTTGCGGACACCAACCGCATTGTTATCTGGACTTCCCAGCCCAACAACGGTGTGGATTCCCTGCCAGATAATGACACCTTATACACTTATGTTATCGGATGCGATTCCATTCTGCACGGTGACTATTACATAAGCAGCAATGTCGCATGGAAGCGTATTGTCACCACTTTGCAGAGTTGCGGTCTGGATGCCCCTGTGCGTATCCGTCTGGCCAAGGGTAAATATGATGCCATTTCGTTGATGAAGGAGATTCCTGGCGCGACCCATGCAAACAATGTGACCTTCATGTCGGATGCGGAGGCTCCGGAAGATGTCGTCATCAATGGTACAATGGAATTAAGCCATGTCAACCATGTTAATTTCAAGTACCTGACCTTTGACGGAATTGATTCGACATATACCGTTTATTTTGACAATGTCTGCAAGGATATTGAGTTCTACGGCTGCCATATTTTGGCAAGCCGCACCACAACGTCAACAGAAATTGGCGGTTATGCGGTCGGTTTAAGGACTTATTCCTTTGCCATGGACAGCATCCGTTTTATCAAAAACCTGATTGACGGCGGTTACTATGGTTTGCAGATTTATGGTCAGGGAACCAATAATATGACCACAAATATGGTTGTCGACAGCAATGTCTTCCAAAACCAATATTATTATGCTACATATTTCTATTATGTTGACTTTGTCAGCTGTTCCCACAATACCATTTTAAGCCGGACCTCCAATGCCAACAACTATTGGTATGGTTTGGAGGCTTATTACAGCAACATCCCTGAATGTGACGGCAACCGTATACATCAGCGTTCCAGTAGTATTGGTTATCCTTACCCGGCCTACTTCTACTATCATGGAATGTATGGAAGCCAAGCCACTACAAACTTCACCAATAATGAGATCATGGCCAGCGCTTCCGGTACCAATACTCCTTCTGCAGTGTATATTTATGGTTCCAACATCAATGTGTTCCATAACACCATCAAAATGTCAGGAAGTAGTAGCCGTGCCGTTTATGTGGGCGGAACCGGCTCCATGATACTCAATAACAATGTGCTGGTGACAGATGGCGCCTCCTCTATCCCCATTTACATGGGAACGGTTGGTTGTGCCCAGCCCGACTACAACTGCATTTATGCGCCGACGTATGCCGGATATTCCGGAGGCAACTTGACTTTTGCCAATTGGCAGGCTTCCGGTTATGACATCCATTCTGTGCGTGTAAAGCCTACGTTTGAGCAGAGGGATTCCAACTGTTTCCTGAAGTTGTCCAAATATGACGGTCTGTTCGTTCCGGTGCTTCCCTCCGTCAAAAACGACCGTATGGGAACTCCGCGTGCGGGAATGACTATCATGGGTGCCTATACTACAGAACAACAGAAGGTCGATGCAGCGCTTGTCGAGTTTGTCAATTTGTCCACCTCTGCGGTAATTGGCAATACGGTGCCAGTGAGTGTGCGTCTCATCAATATGGGAAGTGACAGCATCAATCTGACCTCTGCTGAAATCAACTGGTACGTGAGAGGTGTCAAACAGAGTCCTGTTAAATGGACCGGTAGCCTGGCTCCGTATCAGGATGTTGTTGTCGCTTTGGGCAGCTTCCGTCCTGTGGCCGGCCCCAACGTGTTGGCGGCAAGGGTCTTCAATCCGAATTCCATGAAGGATTTGGAACCTTTGAACGACTCTGTTGTCACTACTGTATACGGTTGCGACTCACTGTTGCACGGTACCTATACAGTGGGCAATGCAAACAGCAGCAGCCGTGCAGACTTCGCCACAATTACAGCGGCCTTGGATGCCCTGTCCCATTGCGGTGTGGACGGTCCCACCACATTCCTGTTGGCTTCCGGCACCTATTCAGAATTGACAGTTGGTTCGTTCAACGGTGCTTCCCATCAGAACATGGTGACCTTCGCCTCTGCCACAGGCAAAGCCTCGGATGTGGTTTTTTCCGGAACTTATCACCTGACGTTGAATGCTGCCAAGCATGTCCGCTTTGAGAATCTGACTTTTGGTAAAAACAACGGTACACGTGGCGTTACCTTCAGCGGTTCATGCAAGGATATTGAGTTCTACCATTGTGAGATTCTGTTGAGCACCACTTCCACCTCTACAGAATATGCGGTGTACAAGCCAAGCGGCGGTGTCCTTGACAGCATCCGTTTCATCGGCAACCACATCAGCGGAGGTTATTATAGCGTTTATTTCTATGGTAATTCAACCAGTAACGGCGGATATAACACCAATATCATTTTTGACAGCAACTTGGTTGAAAACGCTTACTATTACATGTACTATTTCTATTACAATGACATTCTGAGCTTTTGTTACAACACCTTCCTTCCGAGGGTGAGCGGCAGCACCACCATGTACAACTATATGTACTATTGTAACCTTGAAAGGATGGAGGGCAACCGGTATAACACCAGCCGTGGCAAAAGCCTCAACAACTTCTACAACTATGTCTATTACGCCAATACTTATAATGTCAGAAGTGACGGCAGAAAGGCTGGGTTGATGTGTAACAACGAATCGATCAATACTGCAGGTAATGGCTATGCATGGTATTTGGGTTATGGCAATTTGGATTTCATTAATAATTCAGCATTTTCCTCAAGTGCACCGCAGGCCATCTATTCCTACAACAGCAGCAACTCGATGTTGTTAAAGAACAACAACATCGTGGCTCTGGCAGGTGTTTCCATGAATCTGTACGGCAAGTCATCCGTGAAGTTTGAAAGCAACAACATGTACGGTACCAGCGGTATCACTGTGGAAGGGACAACCTATTCCACTTACAATGATATTGTTGCCGCTACAGGTGACACCAACTTGACCATGGTGGTGCCCTCCTATATTGATCGTTCTGTCAGTCTGGAGCAGAAAGATTATGTCGGTCTGGTCTGCACAAAGGATCCGAATGTTTCGGCAGACATAACCGGAGCCAATCGTTCAAAGGTCACAGTCAGGGGTGCCTATTCTGTTGCCGTTGAAGATGGGAAGAACTTGGAATTGACAAATATTGTCTCTCCGAGACTGAACACGCTGGTGGCCTGTTATCCCGATTTTTCCACCGCAGAGGTTGAAATAACCAACATGGGAACGGAAGATATCGACTTCGCCAACGATAAAGTGCGGGTCTGCATGTCATCCGACAGTGCCAATGTTTTCTATGTGGACACTGTGCTCTCCTCCGGCATTATGAAGCCGATGGCCAAAATGAATCTGAAACTGACCGATCTCTTCCCGACATCCGCTACCGGATTCTACAACATCAAGGCTTGGATCGAATGTGCCAAGGACAAATTCAGTTATGATGACACCGCCTATACGGTGTATGAGGTGACCCGCGTTGTGCTTCCGTTCGAGACCGATTTCACCGAGATTCCGATGGAATTTGCCTTTGACAGCATCCAGGGTTCGATTCAATGGGAACTTTCAGAAACTGGTCCGACACCAGCGGCTGGAATAACTCCTGATTTCGGTACCGGCATGCTTCATTTCGGTTCTTCGACAGGCCGTGCCTCCCTGTCGCGTGCGGTGATCAAGCAGGTTGACCTGCTCGGTTCGACCAAACCTCAGGTCAGCTTCTGGTATGCCCACGACAATGCCAACCCCGGAGCACCCGACTATGTGGAGCTTTTGGCTTCCACGGACGGTGGTGCCACTTACAAGCGGCTGATGACGGTCTATCGTTACGATGCCAACTGCAAGACACCTACCTGGAAGATGTACCAGTATGACCTCTCCGCCTATGTGAAGGAGACCTGCCTGCACCTTGCCTTCGAGGCCGGCAGTTATGGCGGCGGCGACCAGAACATCGACCGTATCCGTATCAATGTTGAACAGGATATGGAGGTCTCCAGCTTCCTGTTGAGCGACAGCCTGACCGCTTGCGATCTTAAGGGTCGTGCACTGGATGTCGTGCTGACCAACTCCACCATGTATGATGTGAACTACGAACGTCCCGACAGTGTGCGGATATACGTGAGCCTGATGAAACCGGACAGCAGTGTCACCAATGTCTCGAAGGTTCTGCGCGGCAGGCTGTATGCCAATACCATTGACACCCTGCGCGTCGTCGATTCGTATGACTTTGACCAGCCCGGCACCTATACACTGCGTGCCTATGTGGATACGGTGACCGCCACAACTGTGGCCGCCAATGACACTTTGGTGTACCGTTTTGATGTGCTGCCGGATCTTTCCGTGGTCGGCATCGACACCATCTACACCATGAGTTCGGGTGATGTGGTAAAACCGACTGTCTATGTGGTGAACACAGGTAACCTGACCGCAGAGAAGGTCTCCCTGCGGATGAAGGTGAACGACGAGAACGACATTGTGGAGGTCTCCAACCAGCCGCTGAAGGCGGGCGACACCCTGAAGTACACCTTCACACAAGGGTTCACAGTGCCGGATGTTTCCGCTGACCAGCCGTTCTACTTCCTCAGTGTTGAGAGCGAAATGTCCTGCGACATGGATGCCACCAACGATGTCTACAATTATGTGGGCGGCGTGAACCTGAAGGATATGAGCGTCTATAGCATCGGCACTCCCAACCCGCAGATTTGCGACACCGGAAAGAAGGAGATCTATGTGAACATCAATCTCTACAACTACAGCGATGTGGTGGTGGATTCCGCCACGGTGCATGTGATTGTCGACAGTGCGAACACCGTCTATGCCGAGTTCACCGAACTGGTGACCAATGTCGCTGTCGGCAACACCAACATGTCCCTGCATACGTCCTATAAAGTTCCGAACTTCAACGGCACTTACAAGGTGACGGTCTATGTGGAGAATGTTAAGGGAGAGATGAACAACAGTAACGACACTGCCAGTGTTGAGGTTTGCGCCGTGAAGAACGATGTGTCTGTTAAAGACTTTGACGCCGATCTCTTCCAGTTGGGTCAGAACATTCCGAATCCCGCAGCCCTGCGCACGGTGATTCCGTTCAACCTGCCTCAGGATGGCAATGTGCGCCTGTCGGTCATGAGCGCCAACGGCCAGATGCTGCTCACCACGGAAATCCGTGCCAATGCCGGTTCAAACAACTATGAACTGGATGTCGAGCAGCTTGCTGCAGGTATCTACTATTACTCCATGGAGTACAAAGGACAGCGTTTGGTCCGTAAGATGAACGTCGTCCGGTAAAACGGTTTGTGTGGACGGTGCGTG
>Ga0255061_10000425_pt1 | contig 11902 bp, 11 predicted proteins | sample 174RNAGHGhighgp2_FD_183093 | JGI IMG/M metagenome (GOLD analysis project Ga0255061, IMG submission 183093) | Metatranscriptome of sheep rumen microbial communities from Palmerston North, Manawatu-Wanganui, New Zealand - 1742 RNA GHGhigh gp2... | ecosystem: Host-associated > Mammals > Digestive... | reverse complement strand
TTTTAAGGCCGCGACCGTCAAAGAAGCGATGGAGCAGGTAAAAAATGAATTGGGCCAAGATGCAGTGATCCTGCACACAAAAAAATACAAGGAAGGCGGTATTTTAGGCTACGGCAGCAAAGAAGTTGTGGAGGTAACGGCAGCGATTGAGGAGGAAATGCCCCCAAAACCTCTTCGCGCCAAGAAAAAAGAGCCGGAACCATCGTCGGAGAAAAAGGTGGAGGATAAACCTGCTCCCTCCCCTTCCCCCCCTCGCCCCTCGCCGCTGCTTCCCAGTTCGATACTGAATCAGTATAAAACCAACGGCACGGCGGAAGGAATAGAGTTGGCCGCCGCCATGGGCGTTAAAAAAGAAGCAGCTGTGCCGCCGCCCATGTTTCCTTCCTTCGACACCGAGCCTTTGAGCGCGGCGAGTCCCGTCAAGCCGAAAATTTTGCCGAAAGTCCCGGAGGCGGTGCAACCTTTCAAAAGTTTGCTTGACGATGTGTCGGAGGCTCCCAAAACTTCGTCCGCCGATAATCAGGGCAAGGCTCGAATCATCAAAGCAGAGGCATCACACGAACAGAAGATTATCCCCGCGATGCCCGCTTTTGCGGCAAATGAGTCGACTCTTCCGACCTCCGCTCCCACCGAGCAACCAGTACAGCAGACGACCGCGCCAAGCCACGTTCCGAGCAGTCCCGAAGACGCAACCAAGATACAGAACCTTGAAGATCAGTTGGCGCAAATGAAGAGTCTGCTGGCGCAGGTGATCAGCAAGGAGCCGTCAAAAGATGTTTTATCATTGCAGGAGGCGCTCAGGCGGCAGGACGTAAACGAAACGATTTTGGATGATTTGGCGGCGCAGTCCGGCGTGGGCGATACCTTGGCCGATGTACGTACTCCGGGAGCGCGGGAAACACTGAAAAGCTATCTGACACAAACGGTGAGTTTTTCGTCGGGCATTGAATTGGTCGGAAACGGAGCCAGAATCGCGGCTTTAATCGGACCCACCGGCGTGGGCAAGACCACGACTTTGGCCAAGATCGCCGCCCGTTTCGTGTTGGATCAAGGCATCAGCGCAGCACTCATCACCGCCGACACTTATCGCATTTCGGCGGTGGAGCAGTTAAAAACCTATTCCGATATTCTGGGACTTCCGTTGGAAATTGTTTATTCCCCCAGCGAACTTCGTCTGGCAATCAGAAAATATGAGAAGAAGCAACTCATTCTCATTGACACGGCGGGTCGAAGTCAACACAACGAATATCAAATGAAGGAATTGCAAGAGCTTTTGAAAACCAATTCGCGCATAGAAAAGCATTTGGTCATCAGCTCCACCACCAAAGAAAGCGACGCGCTGGACATTTTGGAAAAATTTTCCGCCTGCAAGCCGGATCGAATTATTTTTACCAAGACCGACGAAACCATGAGCAGCGGAATTATTTTGAATATGTTGCATAAACGCGGTATAGCATTATCCTATTTGGCCAACGGCCAGAGCGTACCCGACGATATTTTTCCGGCGGATGCCGAAAGCCTTGCCGACGTATTGCTGAGGGAATGATCCATGGAAGATCAGGCAACCAAACTTAGAAAGTTAATCGAAAGCAAAAACATTAAGCCGGACTACCTGCCCGTGGGGCTTATTCCCTTGAACGAGCGCGAGGCCAGCGAGGACAAAAAAACCAGAGTTATCGCTGTCACCAGCGGCAAAGGCGGCGTGGGCAAAACTAATCTGGCCGTAAATTTGGCCATCGCCCTGTCCATGGAAAAGCAACGTACTCTCATTATTGATGCCGACTTGGGCATGGCCAATGTAGACATAGTCCTCGGCAGCACTTCGCGTTTGCATTTACTGAATTTGCTCGAAGACGACGTGAACTTGTCAGACGTTTTAATCAAAGGTCCTTACGGGGTGAATTACATTTCCGGAGGTTCCGGAGTGGAAAAGGCGCAGGGGTTCAGTTACGAAGAGCGCGTCTTGCTCATGCGAAAGCTCTCCGAGTGCGGGCAGTTGGCCGATATTGTCTTGGTGGATACCGGCGCGGGGATCGGCAAGAACGTGATGGATTTTATTTTGGCCGCCGACGAGGTGATTTTGATCACAACCCCGGAACCGACGGCCATGACCGATGCTTATTCGGTTATGAAAGCATACAGTATGTTCGCGACGCAAAAAAATTTGCGTCTGGTGGTTAATCGCATTTACGACAAAGAAGAGAGCAGCGAAGTGGTGGAAAAATTGCAACAGACATCGCGTCGGTTCTTGAATATGCCCATCGACAGCTTGGGCTATATTTACGAAGATCGGGCGGTGATCAAAGCCGTTCGCAAGCAAACGCCCGTAGTAATCGCCAGCCCGAAATCCGATGCGGCAAAATGTATCAGAGCTATGGCCGCGAGTTTGATTTACGGTACAAAAATGAATATCAAACAAGGCTGGCGAGGATTCTTACAGCAAATATTTAATTTTTCGCAAAAATAATGGAGGAACTTTTTTATGACGGGCGAATTATTAAAAACAAAGGGCGAGTTAATCAAAGCCAAGAGTGTTTTGAAAATCGGTCAGCGCATCGAATTTTATGTAGGCGAGGACGAAGAAAAATATTTGAGCCGCATCGAAGATATGAACGAAACACAACTGATGGTGGATATGCCGGTCAGTCGCAAAGGTGTGCCGGTTATTCCCCTGCGCGGCGAAAAACTCTACGCCTTGGCGGTGGGCAATCAGTGCCGTTTCCGTTTTTTCTCGTCCTATCAGGGCAAGGGAATGACGGGGGTGATCCCGATATGGTTCGTGGATTTGCCCGAGGAAGTCGAACGGCATCAGAATCGCGAGTTTGTGCGGGTGCGATTGACCAAGCGAATGAAAGTGCGTTTTCTTGACGACGAAGGCGCGATCGGCGAGCCTATCCCCACAACAACGGTGGATTTAAGCGGCAACGGGGTCAGATTTTTTATGACTAAGCCCGTTCGACCCGATACCGATGCGCTTTTGGAAATATATGATATTCCCGAAATCGGGGTACTTGAGGCTATGTGCCGTGTGGTGCGTTGCGTCGAACTCAAAAACGGCGACAAAACCGTCGGTTATCATGTCGGCGCACATTTGGAACGAATGCAAATGGCCGTTGTCAATAAGATTGTTCGGTATCTTTTCTCCGTCCAAAGAGAACTTATTGCCAAGGGCGTTGGAGGTTAAAGAAAGTGAGCGGGAGTTGTCGTGTTTTGATCGCCGACGATTCGGCGTTTATGCGGAAGGTTCTGTCGGATTTGTTCGCTCGTCAGCCGGATTTTGAAGTCATCGGCACGGCGATGAACGGCAAAGAAACCGTTGACAAGGTAAAAAAATTAAGACCCGATCTTTTGACGCTGGATATAAATATGCCGGTGATGGACGGATTGAGTGCCTTGGCCGTGATCATGCGCGATTGCCCGCTGCCGGTGATTATGCTTAGCAGCGTAACCAAGCAAGGGGCAAAGGAAACCATCAGAGCCTTGGAACTTGGCGCGATAGATTTTGTGTGTAAAGCGGGAGGGGAAATTTCCCGCATTGAGCCGATTGAAGCCGATCTTTTGAGCCGATGCCGCGCAGCCGTTCGAGTGAAAAGCTTAAATGGTCGCATAAAAGGCGAAGTTCTTAAACCTTCGCCCTCCAAACTTTCCGCCGCCAAACCGAGCAGTGAAACGGCCGGCCGAAAGTTGGTGGCCATCGGCACCTCCACCGGCGGTCCGCAGTCTTTGCAACAGGTGATCCCTCTTTTGCCTGCGGATTTGCCTTGCGGCGTGGTGTTGGTTCAACACATGCCCCAAGGATTCACGAAACCTTTGGCGGAGCGGCTCAATTCGTTGTCGGCGGTTTCCGTAAAAGAGGCCGAAGATGGTGAAACAGTGAAGGCGGGTTGGGTTTACATCGCTCCCGGCGGCAAACATTTGCGGGTGGCGACGGAGAGTTTTCCTTATCGGCTGAAACTGGGCGAAGACCCGCCGGTAGGCAATCACCGCCCGGCGGTGAATGTGCTTTACGATTCGGTGGCTTCGCTGGGCGGCAACTTGGTGGCGGTAATCATGACCGGCATGGGAGCCGACGGTTGCGAAGGGATGAGAAAGATCAAGGCGCAAGGCGGCTACAGCATTGCCCAAAACGAGGAAACTTCGGTTGTTTACGGTATGCCAAAAGCGGTGGTCGAAGCCGGGTTAGCCGATGAAGTTCGGCCCCTCGGCAATATTGCCGAGGCTATTGTTGAAGCTGTGAAAAAATAATCGGGGCATAGGGGGAATATAAATGGATACCAATCAGTATATGGATATGTTTCTGGATGAGTCGCACGAGCATTTGCAACAGCTGAACGAGGGCCTGCTTCGTCTGGAAGACAACATGGAGGATTTATCGGTTCTCAACGATATTTTCCGCAACGCGCATACGCTAAAAGGTATGTCGGCGACGATGGGCTACACCAAAATCGCCGAATTGACCCACGAAATGGAAGACGTGCTCGACCTTTTGCGTCATGAACAACTGAAGATAACCGAAGATATTATTGACGTTCTCTTTAAGTGCTTGGATTCTTTGGAACAGATGATCGACAGCGTCGGCAACGGCGAACCCGAAGACGTGGTGGACGTTTCCGACCTGGTGGCCAAACTTTCGGCTCTTTCCAGCGGCAAGCCGGTGCCCGAAAAGGGAGGCGCGGCCGCTCCCGCCGCTGCGCCTGCGGCGGCTCCCGCCGAAGCTCCCAAGGCGGAACTCGGCATTGAGCTTGGCGATATGGAAAAAAGTGCCATCAAGCAGGCGCAAGAAAGCGGTCTGCGCGGTTTCCACATCAAAGTTACCCTTTCGCAAACCTGTCTGTTGAAATCGGCGCGTTCGTATATGGTCATGAATGCCTTGGACGAACTCGGCGAAGTTATAAAATCCGTGCCGCCCACAGAAGATTTGGAGCAGGAAAAGTTCGAGCAGAGTTTCGACGTGGTAGTTGTCACTTCGGCAGATGAGAAAGCTCTGGAAGATGCGCTTATGTCGATCTCCGAGGTGGAAAAGGTCGAAGTCAATTTGATCGATCTCGATAAAAAGCCCGAACCGGCTCCGGCTCCTGCGCCGGCCGCATCGGCTCCCGCTCCTGCGGCTCCCGCCCCGGTGGCGAGCAAGCCCGCGCCTGCAGCCAAACCCCCGGCGGCAAAGCCCGCGTCACCGGCGACTCCCGCGAAGAAAAATCACGCCGGACAATCAGTGCGCGTTGATATTGAAAAACTTGATACCCTCATGAATCTCATGGGAGAGTTGGTTATCAATAAAGTTCGCTTGGAGCAAATCGGACAGACTCATCGCATCAGCGAACTTACCGAAACGCTGGAGCAGATGGACAGGGTGACGACCGACCTGCAAAACATCGTCATGAAGGTGCGCATGGTTCCGGTAAGTCAGGTGTTCAACCGCTTCCCGCGTATGGTACGCGACGTATCCAAGGAACTGAACAAAGAAATCAATCTGACCATCGAAGGCGAGGAAACCGAGCTTGACCGCACGGTTATCGACGAGATCGGCGATCCGATCATGCACCTTCTGCGTAACTCCCTCGACCACGGCGTAGAAAGCCCCGATAAGCGCGAAGCCAAGGGCAAGCCCCGCGTCGGCGAAGTGGGACTTATCGCCCGCCACGAAGGCAACAACGTCGTCATCATGGTTACCGATGACGGCGCGGGCATCGATGCGAGCAAGATTCGCCGCAAGGCCGTAGAAAAAGGCATGATGACCCAAGAAGAGGTCGATAAGCTAGACGATGCGGATGCCGTTCGCATTATCTTCCTGCCCGGCTTTTCCACCGCCGAAACCATCAGCGACATTTCCGGGCGCGGCGTCGGTATGGACGTGGTCAGAAGCAAGATCGAATCTCTCTCAGGTCATGTGGACGTGGAAACCCATATCGACGAAGGTTCGGTATTTAAGATCAAATTGCCGCTGACCTTGGCGATCATTCAGGCGATGCTCGTCAAAGTTCAGGACGAAATGTACGCCATTCCCTTGGGCTCCATTGACAGCACCATAAATATACAGCCGGATGACATTAAGACGGTGCAAAATCGCGAGGTTATTGTTTTGCGCGGCGAAATTATTCCGATCATTCGCATGGAGCAGATTTTGCAGGTGCCTCACACCAAGGATTACGACGAAATTTTCGTGGTGGTCGTCCATGCGGGCGAAGTCAAGGCCGGTATTGTCGTCGATAATCTGATCGGCCAGCAGGAAATTGTTATCAAGACGCTGGGCAACCTCTTCACGGGTCTGAAAATGTTCTCCGGCGCGACGGTGTTGGGCGATGGGCGCGTAGCTCTTATTATCGACGTAGCAACGATGATGCAGTAAGTCTGAGAAGCAAAGCCTTGGCTTTGACGCAGCAAAGGGAGGAATAAAAAGATGGCAAACGAAGAGATAAGCGCTGTGGACGAGGGCATCCAGGTCGTTGCGTTCAAGCTGTTGGAAGAGGAATACGGCATAAGCATCCTAAACGTCCAGGAAATCCGCAACCTTACCGATATAACCCGCGTACCTTTCGCAGCCGATTTCATCAAGGGCGTAATTAATCTGCGCGGCAGCGTGCTTCCCGTTATCGATCTCAAGCAGCGTTTGGGGCTGATGGAAGCCCCGTACACGGAAAAAACCCGCATCGTCACCGTGACCGTCGATGATCTCCATGTGGGAATGTTGGTCGATGCGGTGACGGAAGTCATTACCATAGACAGCAAGCCGGTTGATACGAAAAAAGCTGTAAATAACCGCGAAAATTCGCGTTTCCTCAGCGGTATCGGCAATATGGACGGCAGACTGATTATCTTGCTCAATTTGGAGGAAATCATCGGTATGCCCAAGGAAGCGAAATAAACGAGGTGGCACTGATATGACTGATGAATTTGATTTGACTCCAAATCAACTCGATGCCTTACGGGAGATAGGCAACGTGGGCGCGGGAAATTCCGCAACCGCTCTTTCGCAGGTAATCAATCGCCGTATTGACATGAATGTTCCCAAAGTTGCGCTGGTTCCTTTGGAATCGGTGCCGGATTTGGTCGGCGGCCCGGATACCATTGTGGTGGGCGTGTTCCTGCGCGTTTACGGCAAAGCCCCCAGCAATATTTTGTTCCTCCTGCCGCAGGACAGCGCGTTTTATTTGGTGGATACCTTAATGGGGAAACCTCACGGAACCACGCAGAAACTGGATTTTATGGACGAGTCCGCCTTGATGGAAATCGGCAATATTTTGTCGGGGGCGTATCTTAACGCATTCTTCACTTTTACCCATATATCCATGCTTCCTTCGATCCCTGCGCTCGCCATGGATATGGCCGGAGCCATACTGAACGTGGTTCTGGTGCAACTGGGGCAGATGGGAGATCAGGCACTCGTGATTGAAACGGAATTTTTGTCGGAAGATGACGGTATTAACGGGCACTTCTTCTTGGTGCCGGATCCCGGCTCACTGGAAACTATTATTGCGGCGGTAGGAGTTGAGTGATATGCCAGAGCTGATCAGGGTCGGCATGGCCGATTACAAAGTCGGCAAAAGCCCGGCCACGCTAATAAGTTACGGATTAGGCTCCTGCATCGGCATATCGCTGTATGATCCCCAAACCAAGATCGGGGGGCTCTTGCATATTATGTTGCCGGACAGCAAACAGGCCAGAGCCAGCGATAATCCCGCCAAATTCGCCGACACCGGACTTCCGCTGATGTTAAACGACGTGATCAAGGCCGGAGCGACCAAGACGCGTTTGGTGGCCAAGATCGCCGGCGGAGCGCAGATGTTTGCCTTTGCCAACGCCACGGACATTATGCGGGTCGGCGCGAGAAACGCAGAAGCCGTCAAAAAGATTTTACGCAACATGGGCATTAAAGTCATCGCCGAGGATACGGGCGGAACTTATGGTCGTACGGTATCCATTGATTTAGTCAGCGGCGCGTACAAAGTTAAGACGATTGATAAGGGCGAGAAGGAAATTTAGTAGGTGAGACGAGTTTGGGCAAGGTGAAATTAGCCTTAAGTTTGGCCTGTTTGGCGGGAATAGGTACGATAATAGCCGGACTCATATCCGAAGCAAGACCGGTTACGATCATGTGGCGCGGCTTTGTTTCCTTCACGACCCTAGGGTTGAGTTCATTCTTACTGATGTACTTATACGATTTTGCCAACACAACCCAAAAAGTCGAGCTGTCGGCGGACACGCAAACGGCTGACGAGGCCAAGCCTACCGACAAATCGGCTGAAAAGCCGCCGAAAAAAGCTGAATCCGAACCAAGTGCGCCGACCGAACCGCCAAATGAAGTCGAAACGAACGACGCTCAAACGGCTGAAAATAACTTTAAGCCGCTTGAAGGCGATGAACTGAAACGCGTACAGGTCGAGCAACCTCAGTAATACAGGGAGGGGAAGTTTTTATGAGCGGGTCTGCAACCGATCAGACTGGTGATGTCGCTTCCCTATGGCAAAATTATCAGGCTCGAAAAAGCATAGAAACAAGGAATCGGTTGGCGGAGTATTATCTGCCGTTGGTGAAGATCGTCGCGGCAAGGATGGCGATTGGTTTGCCTCCTTATGCGGATCGCGACGACCTTCTGAGCAGTGGTTTTTTGGGCTTGTTGGACGCAATAGTTCGCTACGATGCGGATCGGAAAATAAAATTTGAAACTTACGCCTCATTGCGGGTGCGCGGCGCAATGCTTGATTATCTGCGTTCCAAAGATTGGATTTCCTTCACCGTCAGAAAAAAAATTCGCCTTTACGAGGAAGCGGTAGCCAATCTGGAAAACCGTTTGGGGCGGGCGGCGGAGGACGGAGAGATCGCCGCTGCCATGGGAATTTCTTTGGATGAGCTGCATTCCATGATCAGTAGTATCCGCGTAGCCACCATTGTTCCTTTGGACGAATATGTGCGGACGGAAGAGCCGGATTCCTTGCAACCTGAACCGACCGAAAACATGGAACAGGAGGATGTGCGTCGAACCTTGGCGCAAGCCATTGACCGATTGCCGGAAAAGGAAAAGTTGGTGGTTTCCCTTTATTATTACGAGGAATTGACGCTTAAAGAAATCAGCAAAATCTTGAATGTTTCCGAAGCTCGCGTATCCCAGATGCACACGAAAGCCGTTTTTCGTCTGCGGGGCGCGCTGGCTCGTCTCAAAGCCAGTTTGATGTAACGCGGAACGGAAGGAGGAATGATCATGGATGAGGAGAAAAATTTCAGAACCGTTGGCGGACAAAAAGCCGGCTATTTGTTTGAGTTCAAGCCGGACGGGGTTTTTTTGACGGTTTATCCTTCCGTTACCGGAGAACTTAGTTTCGAGCTGTCCGATATGCGACAGATTTTGCAGGACTTTGACGTACTTGATTACGATATAGTGGAGCTTTCGCGATTGGTGCGCGAAGCGTCCGGGCATCCGGCCAAAATTTCTGAAAGTTTCCAAGAGCCTCCCGAAGAATACTTCGCCAGAATGGAAGCCAAACAGGAGGGCGAAGAGGTCGAAGAGCTTGAAGGCTCCTCTAATTCTTATCCGGGGATTATCGTCGAGGTCAGCAAAGATCGACTGGAAGCAAAAGTACGTTACGACATGACCAAGGGGACGAAACTTCCCTCGACGCAGATGATCATGGATGCGTTGCAGGAAAAAAATGTAGTGTTCGGCATCGATCTGGCAGCAATAGAAACAGGAGTCAAAAGTCTGCTCCCCTTTGTGGCCGCCAAGGGTCAGCCGCCGGTACACGGAGAGAACGCTTACATTGATCGCCGCTTCGATTTGGGCGTGAAGGGAAAGCCGGTTGTTGATCAATACGATCGCGTGGACTACAAAAATTTGAATCTCTTTGTAATGGTCAGGCGTAATGATGTCTTGGCGGTGAGGATACCGCAGACACAAGGAACACCGGGTAAAAATGTATACGGCGACGAAGTTGCGGCCAGGAACGGCCGGCCTATCCCCATGCCGGAGGGAAAAAATACACGCGTGATCGGTGAGGACGAACTCATCGCCACCATCGACGGGCAAGTGGTGGACACGGGGCGCATCATCAGTGTCGATCCGCATTTGGTACTGAAAAACGGCGTCAACATGGGCACAGGCAACATTGATTTTACCGGGAGCATTGAGATCAAAGGCGACGTGGAACAGGGCTTTCTGGTGAAAGCGACGGGAGACATTGAGATCACCGGCACGGTAAACGGAGCCGTTATCGAAGGGCGGAATGTGCTCGTAAGCGGCGGAATCAACGGCCAAAACCGTTGCAGAATACGCGCCAAGGAAGATATTCGCGCCGCTTTCGTGGAAACGGCGGAGCTTTCCGCAGACAGGGACATATATATAAACGACGTGGCTTTACATTCGCAACTTCGCGCCGGAAAGCGCATATACATCGAAGGAAAAAAAGGACAGCTCACCGGAGGACTGGCGGCGGCCGGTGAGGAGATCAAGGCTACGCAGCTCGGCAACCAAGCGACGGTCATCACCCGCGTGGCGGTGGGTGTCGATCCGAATTTGCAAAAAGAGTATCGCGAAGCCTGCAAGCGGGTCGAGGAAGCCAAAAAGAGACTGCAACAAATTACTCAAACTCTCAACACCTTGAGCAAAATCGACATCAGCCGTTTGCCGGAAGAGAGAATTTCCCAGATAAATGCGATGACGCGTTCGCAGTTTCCCTTAGCCGGACAGATAAAACGCGATGAAGCCAAGATGAAAAAGTTAGAACACGAGCTTTCCGAAATGAAAAACGGGCGTATCTTGGTGTCGGGTACTCTTTATCCCGGAGTGAGGGTGACGATAAATTCGGTGCGACGCAATTTTGATGCCGAAGCGAAACATTGCAGTCTTTCGGTGGTTGAAGATCGAGTGGAAATTGGCCTTTATCCTTAAAGTAAACATGATATTCGCGCGATGCCAGATTAAAGCCGCAAGGGTGGTTGAGCAAGTTTTTTGCGGCTTGCCGAAAGGTGGTAAGGAACATGGATGTCAATCCGATGAGTATGCAGATGGTGGTGCCGCGTGCGGCCGGAGCCAGCGAAGTGCAGCACAATCTTAACCAACAGATGGCCTTGCAACAGGATTATGAGGCGCTTAAGGGGAAGAATGATGCCGAGCTGAAGCAAAAGCAGGTTCGCACCAAAGATGAAACCGAGGACGGGAAGATCAAAGACGAAGGTGATCGTCGCACTCCCTTCGGCGCGGCGGCGATAGTCGGAGGCAGAATTGCCGAAGACGATGCGGTTTCTGCCGAGCGTTATGCGGTCGATCCCGATCGGGGCAGATTTATTGATTTTTGGTTCTAAACAATCCTGCGACGCAAGGTTGGTCGCGATAAAAGGATTTCGGCATCGCGTGAATTTTTTTGCGGCAGACTTACCGAAAGGTGGCAAGCGTCATGGTCGTTACGGAAGTTATGGTGTTGGCCATCGTTTTAGGCGCGGCGTTGGTTTTTTTGGTGCGGCAACGCTCCAATTCGTCGGCGGGAGCAGCGGCAGGAGAACTGGCCAAGGATGCCGCCGAACTCAAGCAGGAACTGCAACGCACCGGAGATGAGATCATAACCTCCTTGGGCGGCCATATTGCTCGGTTGGAAAGTTTGGTGAAGCAAGCGGACGAACGCGCCAAAAAATTGCAGGAAGAGGAAGAGCGGCTGTCTGGTATGCAGCTTGAGTTGGCGCAGCAAATTGCCGAAGGACATATGTTGCAACAGCGCATGAAAAGTCAGTTGGCGGTTTTGTCTAAACCGTCTGCGATTGCGGAGACTATGCCCCCTCCTTCGACCATAAACGCGCCGCCTCCTCCGTCCCCTCCGAAGGCCGACGATTTCGCGGCGGTATTGGCCAGATCGATGGAACAGGACGAGTCGGCATCTCCCGATGTCGCTTATCCGTCGTCCGGCGCACAATCAAAAAG
>Ga0255061_10000408_pt1 | contig 12072 bp, 16 predicted proteins | sample 174RNAGHGhighgp2_FD_183093 | JGI IMG/M metagenome (GOLD analysis project Ga0255061, IMG submission 183093) | Metatranscriptome of sheep rumen microbial communities from Palmerston North, Manawatu-Wanganui, New Zealand - 1742 RNA GHGhigh gp2... | ecosystem: Host-associated > Mammals > Digestive... | reverse complement strand
GTTTCCGATGCCTGCGTAAAATTCGAAAGGTTTGACCATCAATGTTTTATATTGATTGTCAAATGCTTAACTATGCGAATAATATATGATTTTATAATAAAATCTGCTATTCGCACAAGGATTTAGGGCAAAATATTGAAAATTTTGCACATAAAAAGCGAAGAAACGAACATAATTAGGTTTGGATTTGAGGTTTTTTTGTTCTATATTTTGCGAAAAATGAGGAGGCTGACATGAAAAGGATAATGATCATATTGTTTTTGCTGGGCTTTCCGTTTTTATTGTGGGCGGAATTTAAGACTAGCTGCGAGTGCGGATGCCATGATCATGGCAAGGATAAGTGCACTAGTTGTGAAAGATACCATGAAAAAGACGAATGCCCCTGCCATTGTCATGACGGGGGCGCTACTTCGGGCTGTGCTACTTGTGTATCTTTCCACGAGGATTTCAGGCGTTACGGAGCTGAGGAGGCATTCAGAAACCTGTCACAGCTGCTCCGATACCAATCACCCTGGAGCCACCAGAACGTGAGTATTCCACCTTTACGGACTGTACATAGTAACGGCCGGGATTGACGGATTTCTTATTGTCTGACAGTTCCACTATGTACCCAGCATCACAGTAGGGTATGAGCCAGGTCTTGAAACTGCCATCATATCCCGTATAAGACTTTGAATTGTATAGGTTGTCTGCTATGGCCTGAAGGCTTGCGGTGTCCTTGATGCAGTTACCCATATTAATACTTAATTCGTTTCCGCCCTTTCTGCCCTTTGAGGCTTCCGCCTTGTCTCCGTTTGTGTTTTGCCCCGTAACTTCTACGTACAGAGGTCTGTCGTCCTCGTTCTTCCACTTCAGACTTGTCCCCTCCTTGCAGATGTTTCGCTGCATGGAGTATCGTGTCTCCCCGTCGGAATGGGTGTACTGAGGCACGATGTGCAGGACGTTGCCGCGTATGTATATATTAGGGCTTCCGTCTTTTTGTATTCTTTCCATCGCCTCATAGGCTGTTGAATTGTGGAATGTTAGTTTCCCGTACGTGTAGGAGTAGAGGCAGTCTATGGCGAGCGGTTCGCCCAGTCCCTCGCTGCGGATGAGGTCGTTGACCTTGCCGACCACGTACTCCAGCACGTTCTTCAGGGGGGCGTCCTTCATCTCCCCGTTCGGTATGTCCACCCTCTGGAACAGCAGCAGCGCATCCTCGCACTCTATGGTCAGCTCCCCGCCGTCGAGGCTCACGCTCCTGACGTATCCGGAGAACTCCTCCCTGAGCTTCCCGTCGTATCCGAGCTCTATTCTCACGCTCTGCCATTTGGCTATCTGTTTCACGTATGCGAGGTTCCTGCCGTGCGCTACTGCGGGGCACACGATCGTCGCCCTGTCCGTCAGCTTTGTGACGTCCTTTTCTATCTTCACGCTTGTTAGGACTGGGAGAACCGTCTCCCCGATCCTGATCATGTGGTCCATCCTGTACATGTTACTCTCCCTCCAGGTTGTATGAGTCGTCGCTGACGGCCGTGATTGTGAATATCTGATTTTCCTGTCCGTCCGTCGCATCGAACCGGAGCGAGGTGACGGCTATGCGTGTGATGTCGAACGTGTCGTTGAGCAGTCCGCATGTGACGATGAGGTTCTCCCGTGCGTTGCACAGCTCGACGAGTCTCTGCATGTACCATTCGAGGGTGTTGAACTCGTCCTCCATGAGCAGTCCGCTGATCGTCACGGTCCAGTCGTTGTGTCTCCACAGCTCCTTGACGGTCCCCCTTATGTCGCCGTCCGCTATCTCCCTCGTGACGATGCTGTTTCCCCCGCTGACCGCCACGCGTGGGTCGGTCGGCAGGTTGAACACCCTGTCCGGTTCGGAAGAGAGGGCGAGCCCCACGGGCACAATGAAGTGCGTGTTGTCGTATTCCAGCCCCGACTTCGGGTAGGTGACGGGGATGGGCGAATATCCCATGGCGGGTGTTCGGCGGCTGCGCACGTCTCCCCGTGCGGTCCCGATGCCGCCATTGATGATTCTGATTGGATCTTCCATATTCGTAATAGATTAACGTCTAAATATTTCGCTAAATTAATAATAATATCTAAATTTACGCACGAATAACGGAAATATCGGAATCATGGAGAAGGTGAAGACAAGGGCAGGGCAGAGCCTGCTGGACATAGCCGTGCAGGAGTGCGGCTCGCTTTCGGGCGTGTTCGGGGTGGCGGACGCCAACGGCGCATCGCTGACCGACGATCTTGCGCCTGGGACACAGCTGGATGTGCCGGAACGGATTGACGGGCGCACGGCGGGTGTGTTCGCCGGCATGCTTCACAAGCCCGCCACGGCTCTTTCGGAGACAGACGAGCTTCTTGATTCGGACATAGAGATATTCGACGACACGTTTGACGAAACATTCGAATGATATGGCAAGGACGATAGAGGAAATAAAGAAGGAGATGACGGATGCGTTCATGGCGGACGAGACCGTACGTGCGAAGTACGGCTTCGAGCCTGGCGCCCGCTTCTCGGAGGTGTTCTCGAAGGTAAGCGTCGAGAACATCCTGTTTTACCTCCATGCGGCACGCACGTGGACGCTTGAGACGCTGTTCGACAAGCATCTTGCGGAGGTGAGCGACATAGCGGAGCGCAAACGGCCGCACACGCTGAAGTGGTACAGGGACAAGGCGCTGTCCTTCCAGTACGGGTGCTCCCTGTCCCCGGACGTGGCGGAGTACGACAATACGGGAATGACGGAGGATGAGGTGGCTGAAACCCAGATCGTGAAGAAATGCAGTGTCCAAACCACCGACTCCGTCCGGCCCACCATACAGGTGAAGGCTGCCAAGGAGGACGACCCGCTCACGTCTGAGGAGCTGGAAGCCTTTTCGGCCTACATGGCTCAGATAGCCGACGCCGGCCTCACGACTGTGTGCGTCAGCGGGGAGCCCGACATCCTGGTTATGTCCGTGCACGTGATCTACGACCCTCTGGTCATGGATGGCAGCGGCATACGGTACGTCGGGGGCGACAATGTCGTGGCCGACACCGTCGCGGCGTACTTGTCAGACCTGGAATGGAACGGCGACCTCTACCTTCGCAAACTGGAGCAGAGGCTGATGGAGCAGGACGGCATACGAACCGCCCATGTGACGCTTGCCAAGGCGGGGCCTACCCGTAACCAGCTGCAGACTATAAGCGAGCACTACACTCCGTACTACGGGGCGATACAGTGCGACACTGACAATGATTTAACGGTTACCTATGAGCGTTTTTAAGATCAACTTCGACAAACTCAATCTCCTCCTGCTTCCGACGATGCTCAGGAGGGGTCTGATGTACAGGCTTAGCAAGGCACTCACCGCACCCGTCAAGACCATCTACGGGCGATTCCTCGCCCGCCGTGCGGAGGTGCTTTTCGCACTTCGCTACGATTCGGGCAAGTACAGCATCGAGAGGTATCTGAACAAGGCTTTCGGAGACGGGGGGAACGACATCTACATCACGAATGCGGAGCGTCCGCAGCAGGCCTACCTGCCTCAGTTCCTGACCTTCTACCTCCACGACGTCGATGACTACGGGGCGGTGGAGAGGAAGTATCTTACGCAGTATCTGCCCTTCTACATCGACGGGATGTCGAAGAGAGTGGACTTCACCGTGCACATACCGTCGTCGCTCCATGCGAGCGCCGAAAGCATCAGGTCGGCCGTGGCGGGTCTCGCCCTGCCTTCCTACACGTTTGACATAGTAGAGTATTAACGACATAAAAACCGAAGACAATGGACAGAATAGAATTAGAGGATACTGGCTTCCCGTATAGCGCACAGACATTGCGTTTCATGCAGGAGGCGTTTACAAGACCGCTTGCCGATCTTTGCAAGGCGCACGGAAGCAACTTCATAGCATGGGGATGCGACGTGTCTGGCGGATCCATCACAGCAGGAGCCATCGTGGTTGACGGCGAGCTCTTGCCGTTCGAGGCGGGAGTGTACAATGCCAAGTTCAAGATTGAGGAGTCGAGCACCAACGTGGTCTATGAGGACCAGGTGCAGCGCTCCGCCTATTTCACCCGCAAGGCGGTCTGCTCTGCCGGCGGGGCATACACCTTGGCGGACTTCCCTCGACTGAGAGTGCCGAGGAAGTATGTCGAGACGGACTGGACGACGGTTCCGTTCTATGACAGCGTCGGAACATGGGAGGACGCCGGCGAGGCGCTGACCCCTTCCGGCTTGGTGAAGGGCGCAACGGCTAACAACGTTCTGAAGGCGAGAATCACACAAGACGGTATGGTGATGCTCAGTGGCGGAGGCAGGCATAGAAGTGACCTGTACTCCAATCCGGCGCCGTTTGAATACGCAGTTCTTCCGGAGAAGTTTCGGCCATCGGGAATACGTTATGTCCCCGTCACCGGACACGGGTCTTACAACGGAAACGACTACGTGGTGCATGGTTACGCTTGGATCTATCCGAGTGGCTCGGTCAACCTTCCCGATGTCTTCTGTGGCGACGGCAACATCATGATCGCCCCTTTCTTCAACTGTCTGTTTAACCTGGACTAACGGGAGGCGACTTATGGGGGCGTACGAGACACTGCTGGCGAAGGCCAGGCGCATCAAGACGGAGAGCTCCGACAGGGCCAACACGGCTCTGCGCGTCGGTGGCTGGATGGAGGAGGCGCTGACGTGGCTTGAGGGAATGCTCGCGGAGAAGGCAGACGCCGTCTCCCCTGATCTGATCACGGGGGCTAAGACGATTGTGGGGGCCATCAATGAGGTGGCCTCCTATGCTGGTATGAGTGAGGAGAGGTACGACGCCCTTATTGCCAGGCTCACGGATGCGGAATCCGCCATCAACGTGCTTGAGCAGTCGATAGAGGGGTGCTGCCGTCTTAGGGAGTACCCCTCCGCATCTTTGTTCCCGCAGTCGGGCGAAAGCAACGCGCTCTATATTGATGCATCGGCAGGAGCGATGCACAGATGGGACGGAGATCAATACACGGTCATGGGCGGATACACGGCGGGTGACGGAATCTCGATAAACGGGAGCGTCATAAGCAACACGCACACACCCATAACGACGGAAGAGATAGATTCAATTTGCATATAACCAATAAACAGATAAAGATATGGCACTAACACGCAACGACCACTACCTCGACAATGAGGGACTAAGACAGGTCTGGGAGAAGATCGAGTCCCTCGTCCAGTCCGCCGTGGCGACGCTGACGACCATGATAAACGGCAAGAGAGATCTCTTCTCGCTCACGGACTCATGGATTGGTCGGAATGCTGCAGGTGTTACCTACGGAGTTGCATGTAGATTTAAGTTAACTTCTGTATCGGAAGCAAGGTCAATATTCATGCGTATCAATGCAAGAGGTGTTATTCATAATCTAAGGATAGCAGCTTCATCATCTTCACTTTCAATTGTAGATTTACAAATTTCTAATGCCCCATCAGATAACGATGTATATGGTTATCTTGATACGGATACGGGTATTGTTACCATATATCTGTATATGGTAAATTATCGTGAAGGTGCATCAGTAACTGAGTTTAGTCCAGCCAATTACTATTATTATAATTCAAGGCTTACTAATATTGAATTCCCTGATAAAGAGTATGTTTCTACGTTACCAACTGGCTACGTAACAGCAATTCAGGGAGGTTGGGCAAGATACGATGGGAATGGTAATGACATTAGTACGTATTATGCAGCATTAGTTCATAGTCATGGGGATATAACTAATGACGGAGCTATAGCAAGTTCTACCTCCATTGACGGATCAAATGATCATCTGGTATTTTCCGATGCGTCTGATGACAGTAAACTGAAGAAAACCTCAGTAGCAAATGTATCCCAGTCAATGACTGGACTTGCAAATTCTGGTTCAGCCACAAGCTTGGATGATGGTACGGAGTTCATAACATCCTATAGCGGACCTGACGGATTCTCCACAACTAATCGTGTCAATATCTGGTACAAACGTAAGATAACTCTATTATGGAATTACATTAATTCTAAGATAACTGCAGGTACTGGATTGACTAAGACTGACGGTACGATCAATCACTCCAATAGTGTCACCGCACAGACAAGTGACTTAGGTTCATATAATAGTATACCGATTATAAGGTATGATGCGCAAGGTCACATTACTTACGGAAGTGACCAGAATATTTTTTCGAACGAACAATATTCTACAATTAAATGCGGGTACGTTAGGAATAATGACTCTGGAGTTGGATGGTATAAAGTCGGAGAGATAACTTATTGGACAAGTACATATCAGAGAGCAACAGTAGTAATATCTGTAATGGGAACTTATTCCGAAACATATAATGATTACGGTATGTTAAGAATAAGGTTGACTAATAACACTACTGCCGGAGTAGCTTCTACTCCAATTTGTCAATGGTTATTCAAAACAGCCGGAACCTCGACGAGGTTCAAAACTGACTGCATAAGAATGGTAAAGAATGAGACACAAAGCAGCAGTGGTGTAACTTTATCAATATATATGTATTTGGCTGGAAGTTCTCATTCATATAATTTCTTAGTATTGAATGAGTCAATCTATGGATCAGTTGTTAAATCTCAATTGCTAAAATTCAGCAACTCTACAACTAAGGAGATTACGGAGCCTGCACCCACTTACTTCAGCACAATGGCTCCGTTGGAACTTGGAAATCAGAGTAACTGTTTGAACATTACTAATGACAACTGGCAGTCATATATGACAGCAAGTAATGAAAGCTCAAGTTTTTACAGTTGTGATATACTTACGATACCAGAAGGAATAACAAGTATATTCTTCTCTACACAGCAGACAGCGAGCATCTCATGTATAAGGGGAAAAGAAACGTACGGAAGATTCCCACGCAACGGAGTTCGCATTACGATAGCAGGCAATTGGAAACCTCAGGAGAACGGAGGATATGCAGGAGGAAATGCAGAAGGAAGATTCTCACAATATCTTTATACTTATCGTGCAGGTGTATCAGGAAGCTATAAAGATAGCCGGATGGATGATGCTTTTGAAGACTTTCTGTATTTTAACGGAGTTTGGTATTCTAAAGGATATTGATATGGTGGAAGTAGTGATTATAGGACATAATGAGGCAAGGTATGCGGAAGCTATGAAGGCTGGAATACCGCAGGAGTGGAAAGTGACGTATATAGCTGACAGATGCACAAGAGACGAATTAGGATGGATTCGGTGCTTCTTCCCTGATGCTATAGACACGAGCTATATGGCACTCACCGGCAGGCAGACATCCTTCTGCCGCAACCTCGGTCTTTCGAAATGCGATCCATCATCAGACGTGCTGTTTCTTGACGGAGACAGACATCCCGTCAAAGGCAGTCTGACGGACGTGTATAAGAACATTAGAACGGATGCCGTTTGTCTTCCCGTCGAGGAGGACTTCAGGACGGTTGAGAACTTTGAGATGAATTATGGAAGAGTTTTCAATGGTTTCTTCTCATGCGGTCTGTTCATGCGCAGGTCGGCGATAGAGAAGGTGCAAGAGTTCCAGGAAGGTCAGCTGTTCAGGGAGGACATGCAGGATGTTTGGGGAATAGAGGATACTACGCTTGGCGATGTATGCTACAGTCTCGGGCTAACTGCTGAACTTACTGATAAGGTGGTTCTGAGAGGGGCATTTGAACGAAACTATGTTGACGGCCTTGACGTGGTGGAGCGGAGGCTAGCGTTCAGGAACTCGCTCCCTAATGTGAGGTGGGACTGACGGGGAATTATCAACCATTAATTATACAGATATATGCAGATAGCAATGACACTGGCGGAGAGGATCCGCCTCGCGGAGAAACTCCCGCAGTACGGAGCACTGCAGAGAATGAAACAGGTGAAGCGAATCAGACAGGCACTTGTCGGGTTCACGGATGCCCAGAAGACGCAGTACATCATAGTAGCCGTCGGCAACACGTTCGTGACAGGCAACCCGACCACACGAATAATGGTCACGCTCGATGATGACATGCTGTCAACCTTTGTGTCCATCATAACGGAATGGTCGGCCGCAGGCACGATAGAGGAATCAGATGCCGATATTTGCGACACGATCATCAACTCGATAACACCGGAGCCGACCGAGTAAGGCACAGCAGGGCGAAGAAGGAGAGGGTGGAGAGTGACGAACATGAAGAACGGAAGGCTATAGCCCCCCGTTCCTCTCTTCACGATAGCGTGCAAGTTCGGCCCGCACCAGTTCCCTGATGCGCTCCTTCACGCCGGTCGGCACCGAGAAGGTGATGGAAGCCTTCGGCTCGTCATCCATTCTCTTTCGCCCCGATCCGGCACGCTTTCCTCCCCATGCGGGTGATTTCTCTTTTCCTGGCATAATAAAAAAAAATTGCTATATTTGCACCGACAGCCCAAATCGGAGGGGATTGCTCCCCTCTTCTTTGCTACGGTTTGATAACTATCTTTTTGATTTTTATCTTACCGTCTTCGATTACAATTACGATTTCGGTACTCATAATGTAAAAGATTTGGGCTGTTTTTTCCTACTCTTCAGGGTTTCGGTTTCCCTTTGTAATCTCTTTCTCTTTGATTACATAACAAATATAGCACTTTTATTTTGATTTTACAAGTTTTCTTTCAAGTTTTTGGAGAGAAATCGACACCTTTTTTAACTGATTTTCACTATATTGCAATAAAAACATCATGAGCGTAGAAAGCAAGATAAAAGACACCATCAGAGACATCGCCAGGCAGGGCAGGGGAGCCGACACGTGCTTCCACACGGCTGTGGTGAGGTCCGTGGCGGAGAACGGGGAGACCTGCTCGGTGGAGGCTTACGGCGCGACATGGACGGATGTGAGGCTCACGGCAGTGGCCGATGGCGGGTGCGACGTGAAGGTTTTCCCAAAAGTCGGCTCGCCAGTGCTGGTGGCTGACCTGAGCAACGGGTCGATGTCCGACCTCGCCGTGATCATGTACAGTCGCTTCGACCGCATCGAGCTGGGAACGGCGGAGCACACAGCCGCCAATGCCGACGTGCTGCGCAGGGAGCTGGACAAGCTGACACGCAGGGTGGACACCATCATCAGGGCGATAGAGAACGCCGTACCAACGCCGCAGGACGGAGGAGCCGGGCTGAAATCGACGATGGTGGCGGTATTGCAGACGATAACGGGGAAGGAGGACTTCTCCGGAATAGAGGACTCTAAAATTAAGCACGGATGAAAAAGAAGAGATACGGAATACAGATAGACGATACGGGCGACCTCGCAGTGGGAACGTCCATCGAGACCGGCGACACGCTCGCACAGAACGAGTACATACTCATGCTGGCGCAGCCTGGCGAACTGAAGGAGAACCCTCTCGTCGGGGCGGGCATGGCCGACATGGTTGGCAGTGCCGGAACGGCAGACATCAAGAGGAGGGTGCGTGACGCGTTCAAGGCGGACGGGCTCCTGATAAAGGAGTTCGAAATGGGCAGGAACGGCGCCATCGTCCGACTGGAGGCGGACTACAGATGACCCCGGAGGAGTTTGCGAGGAGACTGAAGGCAGGTCGGAAGGAACTGCGGGAGCTGGTACGCCATAAAGGCCCGCGCATCGTCGGCGTGCGTGCGGTCAGCTTCTACAAGGAAGGATACAGGCGTGGCGGCTACATAGACGGAGGATTCCATCCGTGGCCGCTGACGCAGAGACAGAGGAGCGGAGGAAGGAAGGCTTCGGACAGATACGGGGCTCTTCTTTCGGGAAGAAACAGAATGTTCAGTGCCACGAATTACAGAACGGGCAACGCCTCCGTAACCATCTACAATGACACTCCGTATGCGTCCGTACACAACGAGGGAGGGGAGACCCATCCGACCGTCACTCCGCAGATGCGCAAATACTTCTGGGCGATGTATTACGAGAGAGGCGGAGAAGGATCCCAGGAGGCGGAGCGATACAAGTGGCTTGCACTGACCAAAAAGAAGAAGCTGAGGGTGAAGATACCGCAGAGAAAGTTCATCTACCGCTCTAAGGAGGTTGGCGAACTGATCAGGAACACGCTCAAGGCAGAAATGAAAAAGATACTGACTAAATAACGATATAGCATGGAACATTTACTCACTTCAATCATAGGGAGGCTGGAGAGCGTCGGCGGGAGCCTCGGTCTCAGCTACATCGACGAGGAGTACGGGCAGGTGGAGTTTCTCGACTACGAGGACAGGGACACATATCCTGTCACTTTCCCCTGTGTCCTGGTTGACTGCCAGGGCGAGCAATGGGCACAGGCGGGAGACGGTATGCAGAGGGGCGTGGCGACGGTGAATGTCAACGTCTATATAGACTGCTACGACGACACGCACGCCTTCATAGCCCCTCCGGAGACAGTGGAGGAAGAGGAAATTGGCGAAGAGACTGCAACCATTTCCGCCACGGCGGGCAAGGCCGACTGCCGAATGGCTCTAGTAAGGTCCGTGACCGAGTATCTGCAGGGCTGGAGTCCGCTCGAGGAGGGCAGAACCCTCACGAGGGTGAGCACAAGCACATCGACGCTCAACCATCACATCAAGCTCTACCAGATAGCCTTCACAGTTCCCGTGTATGAATCGTTCGCTCCCGCAAGACGTTCGCACACGCCGCAGGGAATGAAACTGAATGTCAAACTGAAAACAAACACGACATGGGCGCAAAAATAACACCGGCGCAGGCGAGACGGAAGGACTACGCAAAGATACTCTACGTCCAGGGATTTCAGAGCGCCACGGAGATCGGCGAGAAACTATGGACAAAAGAGGGGCAGAGCGACGAGGCGAGGGCGAGAGCCATACACGCAGGAGAGGTGGTCGTCCGCAAATGGATCAAGGAGGGGGCGTGGGACGAGCTGCGCACGTCGCTCTCCATCACGAGAGACGCCAACCTGAAGAACCTCTACCAGCAGATCTCGACAATCACCAACAACATAGCGAAGAGGGAGCCCGACGAGCGAGTGGCGACGAAGGAGGAGGCCGAGATGCTCTCCAAGCTGGCGGACATCATCTCCAAGCTGGAGGCAGAGATAGGCATCAGCGAAATCGTCAACACCGGGATGCAGTTCATTGACTGGATAAGGAGCCACGACATAGGAGCCGCCAAGGAGGTCTGCACCTACTGGGACGAGTTCCTGAAATTCAAGATGTGCGGATGATCGGTGCACTGATTGGTGCACTATCGAGGCATTGAAACCAAATGAAGAAGAAGCATGAAGCAGAATGACAGATACGCACTGAAGGAATGGGAGTCCTACAAGAAGACGCTGATGATGGATGTCGGCGTGGACATGCGCATGACGCCGACGGAGCGACGACTGCTGCGTAAGAAGCTGGAAGCCGACCCCGTGGCATGGATGCAGTATTTCTTCCCCAACTATGCCAAATACCCGTTTGCCAAGTTTCACATAGATTTCATCCACCGCATCCTGGACAATCCGGAATGCTTTGAGGTGATCAGCTGGAGCCGTGAGCTGGCCAAGTCCACCGTGACGATGATGCTGGCTCTCTATCTCACATTGACGGGCAGGAAGAAGAACGTGATATGCACCAGTGCAACGGAGAAGGGAGCCATCAAGCTGATAACCCCCTATCGTGAGCAGCTGGAGTTCAATTCGGCCATCCGCCTTCTTTACGGCAAGCAGCCAGTGCTCGGTCAGTGGAAGGACAACGACTTCACAGCCGTATGCGGTGCGTCGTTCATGGCCATAGGAGCCGGCAACTCGCCGAGAGGCACAAGAAACGGAGCAGCACGCCCCGACTTGATCATTGTCGATGACTTCGACACAGACGAGGACTGCCGTAATCCGGAGACGCTGAACAACAAGTGGGAGTGGTGGCAGCGTGCGTTGTATCCGACGCGTTCCATCAGCGAGCCGACTACGATCATCTTCTGCGGCAACATCATAGCCCGGGACTGCTGTGTGAAGAGAGCTGGTGAGATGGCGGATCACTGGGACATAGTTAATATAAGAGACGCTTCAGGGCGGAGCACATGGCCTGACAAGAACACGGAGGAGCACATCGAGAGAGTACGCCGTTCGATAAGCGCTGCCGCTTTTCAGGCGGAGTACTACAACAACCCGGTGAGCGAGGGAC
>Ga0255061_10000407_pt1 | contig 12084 bp, 16 predicted proteins | sample 174RNAGHGhighgp2_FD_183093 | JGI IMG/M metagenome (GOLD analysis project Ga0255061, IMG submission 183093) | Metatranscriptome of sheep rumen microbial communities from Palmerston North, Manawatu-Wanganui, New Zealand - 1742 RNA GHGhigh gp2... | ecosystem: Host-associated > Mammals > Digestive... | reverse complement strand
TTCTTCTTTAAATTCTCCATTATTTGTTGCTTCTCCATATGAGTATTCATATCCATCTTCATAATCTTTATTCTTGATATGTTCATTTACTCCATATGCTATTGCTCCTATTCCTGCTCCTATTGCTGCTGCAATTGGACCTCCAACGAAAGTTCCAATTCCTGCACCTGCTCCAGCAGTTCCTAATCCTGCAGTTAATGAGTGTTTCCAATTAGTAGAACGCAATTTAGTATCTCCGCTAATTCCTTCGGATCCTTCAAATACGTTTGATAAATCAGTTAAAGCTCCTAATTGTTCGTTCGCTTCTGTATTGTATCCTTTGAGATTAAAACCTCCAAGAGCTCTTTTTGCTTCTTCTAATGTTGATGGTTTACTAATAGTACCGTCAGCATTTTCCCATATAAATTGTGTATTTGGAGAAAGAATTAATTCTCCAAAAGAACCTGTGCCTAATTCAGATCCATCTGGATTATAAGCAATAACTTTAGAAGTTCCATTAAATAATTTACTTACGTCTGTGTAAGAAGCGTCTGGGTTTTTATATCCTGCTGATTCTAATCCGCGGATATATTTGTTTATTAAATTCTCTTCAGAGTAGTCATTAGCTAAATTAAACTTTTTTCTTGTATAAACAGGATTATACTATTCATACATTTTATTTTTTATACCAGAAAATAATTCATTTGCCCAGTGAGAATCATTTATATCGGCAGTATTTCCAAGGAATACTTTTCCATCTGTTCCTACTAATATACCATGACCATAAGTATCACCTTGATTCAAATCAATCCAATTAAATCCATTTCCTGAATATTCCGACCAATCTTTTCCGGCTAATGTGTAATTATTATCTTTATCCTTTAGTAATCTAACATTATTTGAATTTAAAGCAGATTTTATTCCTTCGGATAAACCAGACGTATCCACTTCACTATAGCCTTTATCTGTCCAAACTTTTTTAGCCTTTTCTTCTGGACTAGCACCTGGGAACAAATCCCCGAAATAATCTCTAAATGCGCTTGGATCAACTCCTGCTAATTGTGCTGCTCTCATCAAGTCTTTAAAATTATCCTTACTCCATGTTTTTCCTTGTAAGGCATCTAAAGCCAATTTTACATTATTTTCATCAACTCCGATGAGTTTCTTTCCAGAATTTTTAGCAGATAATGCGGTGTTTAAATTATTAGTAAGAGTTTCTGCAAAACTTTGCATTCTTTGCTCTAATGTATCACTATCCAAAGTCCAGCCTGATGATAATCCGTTAGCCCAATTATAACGATGATATAATCCAGTAGCACCTGCTCCGGGAACGCCAGCTCCACTTACATTAGGTTTAGATTGAGTTCCGGCGTGGGATAAATATTTCTGAGTTACATAATTGGCATTATTTTGATTTTCTTCTAAAGAATATCCATTAAACCAATTTGGTGTTGATATAGTTGGAGACATACTAGGAGTCATTTCTCCTCTTAGAATAGCAGCAGCATTCTTATATATTTGAGTTTGATATTCCCTAGTACTTCTATTATTCATAGGATTCGCTGACGAATAATTCTAAGAAGAGCGCATTAACCCATCAATTTTAGCTTTATCGTCATCGCTAGCATTAGCATAAAGATCATCAAAATCCTACTTTGCTTGATTATATTCGTTTATGGAAACTCTTCTTCCCTATCTTAATTTTTCGATTTCTATCATAGTCTTATAAAAATTAAGGGAGGAGGTTCATTCCTCCTCCCTATCGGTGTAACTTATTTTACTCTTACTAAACGTCCGCCTTGACGTTGATATGCTGGAGGAGCTGGTTGAGCAGCTTGCGCTACCATTTCAGCAGCCATTTGCAGAATTGCCATAACTGCTTGAGGATCTCCAAATTGTTGCATTAACATATCAACTAATTGTCCAGCAATTTGTTGTAATTGTTCTTCACCACCTTGTGGAGCTTGTTCAGCAGGTGCCCCACCTTCCATAGGTGCTCCCTCTGCGGGTGCGTCAGCAGGCATCGGGCCACCTTCTTGTAATTTCATAATTTTTTCTGAGAATTTCATAAACTAAAATTTATAACGTTATTAACTTGTTTAATCAACATGTAATAATAACATAAAACCGTAAATAAAAATAATATTATAGAAAAATATCAATTTAAGAAAGGAAACCTATGCTCAGTCTCCTTTCTTAATTGTTATGCCATACTATAATCAAACATTGTGATAATACCTTGAATTACTGCTAAATCTTTACCAGTATATCTTACTTTGATCTTAATATACTTGTCTCTATGTCTAGCTTCTTTAGATGGAGCAAATTTGAGTTCATTATTATCTACATAAGCCCATTGGAATTTAATAGGTCTTATCTCAACATCCCAAAGATCTTCGAGATATTGCATATTTCCTCTTAATCTTCCGTATTTACGAACATCATTACCTAAAGATTCAGTATGAACTCTTTGTTCATTTAGTTGATCATCTTCTACTAGAATAACTTCAGAAGTATTAAATGCATAATCATTTTTCTCTTTAGTTGGATCCAATCCTCCCCAAAAATCTGGAATATCTTGATGATAAGATTTATCTTTTCTTCCTTTTCTATCACAAGTTTCCAAATGTAAGAATGGAATCTTCTTTATTGTTTTTCCTTCATATCCAAATAATTCTGGGAAATCCGTATATGAAGATCTTAATGTATCATATGATTTAGAAAGAACTTCTTTATAATAATATTCAAACGAGTCTTTATCTGTAGCTTTTTTATTAATCCACAAAATTACAGGTTTTAAATCATACCAATCATATCCTTCTCCGACTACTTCATATTCAAATTTATTAGGAGCAGTTTTGTTAGATATAATTTTTAAATTATTAAAGATCTTCTAAATCTATGAATCTTGATTGACGATAAATTCAACATTAAATTCATGTTGTTTTCCGTACCAATTAGTTGGTTTAATCTTTCCTTGATTATCATATAATCCAGATTGCCCGTGTTTCCAAAGCAACATTCTATTTCCTTCCGAATCTCGCATTTTATAATATTTTAGATGAGATTTTTCGTTTTCATCTAAAATATTATCCCAAGTTCTAATTTCAGCCAGATATATTTTATTATTACATCCAATGTTTATAGAATCTTGTTCATCTATTCGAGAGTATATATAAAAATACCAATCCGAATCTTTACCAAATTGAAGTTTTTCCATTCTTCTTCCATTAGTGATCTAAGGTTCTCCTTTGCAATAGAGTGTAATATAGTTTCCATCAGCATTTACTGTATTTTCGGGATACAATATATACATTTTACAATTATTCGCAAATGCTTTATCTAAGAAATATTTATTCATTTCGTAATTACCTAAATCAACTTGAACAAAATTAGTTGCTTTATCTGAATTATTTAAAACTTCATCAATTTGATCACGGTCGAAGCTGAAGAATATATTATCAATATTACATGATTCAACAGGATACCAATCGTAGAATGTTACAAATTGCTTTGTAATTTCATTATAACACAAACTCCAAGTTATTCCGGATTCCCATTTTTCAATTAATGGCTTTGGATCTAAAGTATCTTCTAATATAAGATTTCCGCTTAAATCTACTGGGTAATATATCGTTTCTTGTGTTAAAGTGTTATTTATCCAATGATTATTTTCCCATCTAGCATTAAATAATACTTTTTCAACTGTTCCGTCAGGGCGTGCTTTATAAGTATATCTACTCATCGGAATATCTCTATAATAAGTAAAGATTACATCATGTTTAAACTCATTATAGTGAGTTTTAACATTTATATGACCTTGATACTCATTAAAATCATATTCTGAAAGATCTATCCAATCATTTAAGAACTTTTGAACTTTAAAATCAGAAATAAATTCCAGCCCATTACCCTAAGGCCCAACTTTCCAAATCTTTTTAGCTACTGTATCAACACCATAAATTTGTTGAGTATATGGAGACTTGATAATAGAATCTTTCCACATTGATCCATAATCAGCGGTTAATGTCTAAACTTGATTTGGTAAAACTGATTTAGAACTTAAATATGGACTTTGCTCTTGTTCATTTTGAGGAGTTCTATTAACAGGAAGTAATCCCAATCCATGTTGAAATACTACTAATAAACTATTTCCTAATTCAATTAATTTAGTAATTACTCCAAATTCCTTATTATACTCATGATATTGATTATTAAATATAATTCTATAAGAATTAATAAATGCTTCGGAAACATTTGGTTTAGACCAATAAATTCTATTAAAGAATTCCTATTTAATATAAGGAACAGTTAAATATGCTGTATTTTGAAGAGATCCTATAGATACTTTAGCAGCTCCGTTAATTACATTTGATTCTAATAGATGATTCTCAGGATTCATTTCCTCCAACGGATAGAAAGATCTTTTTTTATTCATAGATGCTTCTTCCGTCGCATTACTAAAATCAATATCTCGAAACGCAATATTATACGGAGAACAAATTGGGAATGTTATCCAAGAACCAAAAGAAACAGCATTTACATCAGATCTATTAATAGAAGCTAATCCGTGAAGTTCCCATTTATCATCAGATTTAAATATAGCTTTTAAGTTTAATCCTCCTTGCTATTCTTGTTCTTTAGGATTCACCTTTTTAATATGTCCAGCTTTTACTAAATCTTGAATATTTGTGTCTTGTGTTACAACTCCTTCATCATCTACCGATGTTGAAGTTTCCAATCCGTTTTCTGTTCCGCCAACATATACTTCAAATGCCTAACAAATTTCATTAGCATATTTATCTTGGTGAACTTGCGCTGGGCTTGAAGACGTAAGATCAGAAATTCCTTTTATAACAGTGCCTATATTTCCAGTTAATATTCCAAATATAATTGATACAATTGAACTTTTTTTAGCCGGAGTAGGAATATAAAATCCATCAGAATCACTTGTTAAATTGCTGTGTGTACTTGCAAGAATCTCAGCAGTACATCTTACGGCATAGTTTTTAACCCAACAAGCAGGATCAACAATTTGAGTATTTGTAGGAAGTTCTGGATCTATAAAATTACCCATCATTCTATGTGTAAATAACGAAGAGAAACAATCTCCTCTTCCACATAAAATTTCTCGTTTATTAGTTCCGCAAACAGACGATATATTATATCTTGTAGATATAGCAGAATATAAACTATAATCTTTAAATCTCTTTTCAAATTCAAATTCGTCTTGATCTGAATTTTTAAAGTCATTTAGTTTTATATTTACAATATCTCCATAGTCAAAATCACCGTAAGACATTCCTACATAACTTCCCCATTTACCTCTAATTAATGAACCAGAAGCAGTAAGATCTTGAGGCGGAGTTTGACTCCAAGCATTGTTTACATCTTCTGTTTTATAAGGTTCATCAGGATTTCCTGCGACAGACGAAAAATAGTTTTCTCCATCTGTTAAAAGTTTTGTATCTTTAGGAACAGCAGTTAACTTGACATTATTTACAACTTTAAATAATGGTTGATTATTTGAATCTTTTTCAGAAATCTTATTTACGCAGTGATGATCTCCTTTTATATTAAAAGACGCATTTCCAATTCTAATGAGTTGAAATTCTTGTCCAGTAAATATTTGATTTAAAGTCGCTTCATCTAATTCATAATCCGGAACTAAAAGAGCTTTTTTAGATACATTTTCTTCATTTATAACTACTGTACTACCATTCTTTAATAATAGTCTACCAGAGTTAAGAAATGATTTGGTAATAGGCCTTTTGGCGGCATTATATAATACTGGAATTGACCCGTTATAACGTCCTGTCAATCCGATTACCATTCCTTGAGCAATAATACTAGGAATACGTTTTTGTCTAACAAAGAAAAATCCTTTAATATGATGTTTTATGAAAAATGCTTTTAAATCTGGAACATTTCCTGTATCAGATGGGTCAATGTATTTATTTTCATCGGCAAAATGAGTAAAATCAAATTTAAGCTTATGGTATACTGGAGTTACAGTTCCTCCTCCAGAACATTTAAATGTTTTGGTTTTAGGAGTTTTTATAACACCTTTAGAGTTAAACATTCCATCTCTTTTAAATATAAAATCGTCTGGCTCTTGATCCCAAATATCTCCGTTTGCGTTTCTAAAAAATGATTTTGGATCATTTGTATCAGAGTGAGACAAATCACATCCCTAAATATTAAACACTGGAGAAAGTAAATTATTTTCATATATATAAACAATGCCAAATCTATAAAACTCATCCGGCCAATAGCCAGTGCTTTCATATACATTTTGTACGTTATAATAACAACCTTCTGCAGATAGTTGGTAGTTATTAGAACTTATACTTCCAATATCTGATTTTTCTACAAATGATGGGATTATTCTCCACGATGCTCTTTGTAATTCAGCATAATCCTATTCATAAGCAGTAATATTCCCTAAAAATAGAATATTATCTACTATAGTCTATGTTTTAGCACTTTGAATATCAGCAAATTGAACATTAAGTTCATATTTATCTATTTGGACTTTATCTTCTTCTCCAGTCAGAGTAATATCACAAATACCTCCTCGAATTGGAAAGTTTTGATTAATCATGTAATAAGTATTAACTCTTGCCTATGATTCATCTGTAGATGTGCGTTCGTAAAATACTTTTACATAATCAAATCCTCTATCAATATCAAACAGTCTAAATTTAACCGATTTATCAGCAACATTATCTTGTAATCCCATTCTAACTTTTGGCTAGTTTGGAGCTCCTACATGAACTTGAACAATACCTGATTCTTGAACAATGTTTGATAAGTTGCCATCGGCATCAGCAAGTTTAAAATAGAATACATACGAACCACAATGAAAAGCTCCACCTTGTTTTATACCTAAAAATTCAAGTTTTGGAATATTAGTATATAATTTTAAAAGTTGAGTATCCTTTTCAAACGTTTTTTCTTCATATATATTTGTTACAGCATTTCCTCTGTGTTCTGGTAAATTGAATGTATTGTTTTCTTGAACAGAAAATCCAGAGTTGATCAATTTAGGTGGATTTTTATCATCGTTTATAATTAAATTTTCAGATCCATCATACTCATCAGTCACAACGATATCAACAGGAGTATATCTATCATAATTTAATTCTTTAGTTGTAAAATCACCTAAAATATTTTTTCGGTTAACGAGATTTTGTAAAGGAGAATAAGCATTTTGCAATTCTCCTTTAGTATCTCTTCGAAATATTATAGTTTTTCCATTATTTATTGTGGTGCTAGACATCTTCTTACTTCTATTTCTGTATCGTTATATGTGATCTTATTGTCTTCTAAATCATCTACTATATAAGTTCCTTCACTCTTCTAATATCCGCAAAATGCGGCTCCTCCCTTATATTTATATTCTTTACCCAAACATTGATTTGGAATTAAAATCGGATTGTGATTTTCATCTTCTCCTATTTTTTCTTCTGAATATGTATATACAGTTTGCAATCTAATTAGATTAGACGCGGGGTTATACTAATCAGTTGTTTTATATAATCCGTAGCTTACTACTTTACAACTTCGATTAGTTTGACCATTTACTTTTATCTTATCGATTATATATCCAGAATCGGGAACTGTAAATTTAACACATGAATTGGTCGGAGTGATAGTAGCAAATGAATTATTATCATTTTTTAAATATATGCTAATTCCTCCAAAATTTGAATCATATGAATATATATTAAAATTTACAACGTAAGTTCCTTTGTTTAATTTAATATCTAAATTTTTATATTCAGAATTACTTTTAAAAGTATAGTATCCGAATCCTGATCCATAAATAGATGTATCTTCAAATGAATGATATGGAGCGTTTAATATATAAGCTCCTTCTGATATTCCATTTTTTAAGAAATAATTTTTAGTAATATCTACATCTATTTCTTCAACTGTACTTCCATTTAAATGCCCAGGATATATTTGTCCATCTTCTTCATAAATAACATTAATTTGAGGAATTACTTGGTAATCAGATATTCCTGTAATATTTAGTTTTGTACTTAAATTTACATCTAAAGTTAAAATAGAGTTATTAGAATATCCGTCTTTTGATTGAGACGGATCACCCGATAACCAATATATTTCCTAGTCATATTTATTGTCATTTGTTGCAGCATATCCTTTTAAAATAAATATTGGATAATCGTGATCTAAATATTCTTTAAATTTCTCAAAAGATAATTCTGATTCCTAAGTGATATATGAAGATTGAGGGGCAAAAATGCCAATTACACATCCTCTCGGAATAACACCTGTTGTTCCAACATTTGGATAATTTTCATCTTGATTACGATACCAATGTTTTCTTTCAATTTCATACTATTTAGAAATTGGAAGGCAGAATAACCTAATTATAACATCATCATCCCAATGTGCTCCAGTAGCATCTACATCAAAATCATCTCCGACTATCCGAAATCCAAGATTATTAAAATCATATGATAATAAAATATTACTATTGAAATCTTTTAGAATAGAATTTACATAGAGATATTTTTCAGAATCTCCTGTATTATCTGCAAAATCTGTAACATCTTTTATTTCTGTTTCATCTATCCCTAAGTTTGACATTCTCACTCCAGATCGATAAAAAGATGCATATCTAGTATTATCTGCGTCTTTTTCAAAAAAACACCTATATTTTGTATCAAGATCAAATTCATATACGTCAAGATTAGATTGAGTGCTAGTTTGATCAGTTATGTCTGTATTTTCATAGCCATACATTACAATTGGAATAGGCTGATTTTGTCCTGCAACTTGTACAGAATGCTCAATTTGATTAACCCCACATCCAGAAGGAGCCCCGGTTTTATGCCCGTTTTCATAATATTTTCTAGAACCTCCTTCACTTACAAACTATTTAGAAAAAGTTCTCTCAATATTAGTAGCATATCTCTATTTAACATCATAATACTACTAAAACCACGTGTTTCCTTCTCCGTTGTAATTCTCGTTTACAACATATTTAATCTATCTGAAGTTTTTTAAAGTATCATACACATAAGGGTTATATCTGCAAGTGTATGTTCCAAGTTTTATATTTGTATTATTATCTGTATAATAATAATCAACTGTTAGAGTAAACCAAACATTAGAATCCCGTCCAATAGGTACAGAGATGCCAGTTGTATTAGTATTATAGTAATCGTTATTTAAATTACTATAATTTTCATCAGGTTTAAACGCAGTTCTAAACTTTGAAGCATAGTTATTTACAGGAGTTCTATATATTGGATCTATTCCAGATTCAAATTCTAATTCTTTATTTTCTATTAAAGGTTCTTCGATAGAATCAGACACTAAATTTATTTTTAATTTAGTAGGATGAATTCCACTAGTAGTTATATACTCAAATCCTCTAATATATGTTATATATTTTTGATCGTTTGGATTACTATCGTCAAATATAGTAAACGGATATCGTCTATTATCATCCGTAGTTGACGTATGATTAGGAAGTAATGAAAATGAATCTAATCTATTTATTTCTAATCTTATAGAAGGATATCCTGATGAAATTCTCGGATACATTATAAAAGACGAATTCCCTCGAGTTTCCGAATTTTCATTTACAAGTGCCGCATCTACATCTAATGTTAAATTACTCTAATCAACAAACCATCGATTGTTTAAAGTTACAGGATTATTTAAAGCATCTCTTAATAAAAATGAAAATGACTATCCGTCAACTAAATTGTTTAAGTCATAAACTTGCCCATCGGCTTGAGAATATAATCCAATACGATAAATACCTTGATTCGTATTATTTTCAATTATTGGAGTTGTAATCTAATTATTAGAATCTGGACAATTGAATGGGGCATCACCACTACTAGTGTTATCAAGTGGTAAAAATACAACAAATTTATCTCCTGCTTTTAATGGATATTCTGTAAGTTTAACTAAATCTCCATATCCTTTATCAGGATCAATATTTAATAAAAGTTGACCTATGGTAAATTCATCCTTTTTGTTATATCTAATAACAGGACTAGGAATAGTTCCAATTTCCCCTTCCCCTTCTTTATTAACAGAAGCAATATACATAATACCGCCATGTTCTTTCAATCCAACAGGAATAAATCCTTCTCTAAGACCCATTAAGTTTCCAGTCTTTGAATCTTGGATTTTGGTATTACCCATATCATTCTACATCATTTGTTCATTACCGTTAAAAGTAACGAGAGTTGCGTTTAAAGCATCGGTATACTCCTATTGAGAAGTAGTAAGAGGATGCATATCACTCGTCATTCCTTTTAAGAAAACATTGGTGGTATTTTTCATATTGATTTTCTCCTATATATTCTGCTTGATCTGTTTTAAATTCTTCTCTAAAAAATCTCCAACCCAAGTCGTCAATCATTGGAACTTTCCAGATGTGTTTTACAAAAGGAATATGATATAATTCCTTTTTAAGCTTTGTTAAGTAAACGTTTTTAAACACTTTTACTTTACCTTTTTTTAATTGAGCTTGCTCTTCATCAGTAAGCCCTATATAATAATATCCGTCCCATTTTTCTTTTCTTAAATAAAATAAGACTCTTTCCCGCATTCGATTTTTGTTTATAAATCGATAATAATGCTTTAAAGAATCCGTTCCAAGAGGACCGCAATGTGCTGTCATTGGATCATCTCGCCTATATTGGATTAAGACATCGGCGTGCATTTTATTAACCCAAGCAAATTGTCTTAATCCGTAAGCAAGAATTTTACTTATTTCCGATTTAGTTAAATATGGGTAACGTGCCTGGATAGGATCCAAATAATTTTTAATCTCAGTTACCATCCTACACCTTTATTTGTAAGTTCTGTAATTTTATCTTTGAATTTTTTACTAACGTAGATTCTTTTCTTCCAATTTCCATATCGAGTATTATATCTTAAAAATAACTAATATCCTGTAAAATCAGAGTTTAAGTAATCTACGTCTTCAAATGCTCCATTCTATCTAGCTTTGATGAAATCTTCGCCAGAAATAGGATCCATTTGAATCCAAGTTCTTTTTGCTCCTTGAGGTAATTTGAAAATTACCTAATTTTCTATTATATCTTTTACTAATAAATAAAAAAAGTAGCGAAAGATTTCTCCATATAATTCGCGATACTTACCGCTGTATTTAGTAGGTAACTCACTAGGTTTTAATCTTATGTGTTTTTTAGTAGGAAATCCATAATAGAGTTCATCAGCTTTTAAAGCGTAGGATGTAGCAAATCTTTTTCCATCTGATCCGTTTAACTCTGTCATACAACTGGTTTGGTTGAAGAAGCACCATAAGAGTGTCTATTCCAAGTTGTGAGAGCATCCAGTATTTCATTTGCTGCATTTTGCGATAAGCTCATAGGCGATCTCGCAGCAGTACATAATCTTTGCCATTGTTGATATTCTACTTGAGCTAATTGGAAAGTAGACTGATCTTTAGTTAATCTAGCTTTCTTATTATCAACAGCATATACACAATAAGCAACGATGGCATTAAGTTCTTTTTCATTTATAAAGGGTAATCCATCTTCATCGACATATTGTCCTTTATAAAGAATATTGACTTCTCTATATGGTTCAGTAAAATATATTCTATCTCCTAGTTCTTTATATTTAACAAATTTGCCAGGAATATATAATTCATTAGGCATCCATTTACCAGCTTCAATGAATTGTTCAATATTATGATTATGAATTCCAGTATAATTTGTAGTAGAACTTGTTTCTTGTGCAGATTCAAAATTAAGTGTAATAGCTTCTATTTCATCCATATTACACGGTTTGCAAATAAACCATCCGCCATCAGGATCTGCTTCTGGAATGGCTTTTAATCGATACATTTTATAATCCTTATTCCCAATTTTATTATATGCTGAAAGAGCATATGTTTCAAATGTATCTTCGTCTAATTGCACTCCGTAAAACTCATCTAACTGAGTGAGTGCTGTATACATCGGCATTTTATTCATAATTAGGCAGGATTCTAAGTGTTAGGAAGAGGTTGAGGAACTAACTGTCTATAATATTTCAACTTCTTCTATATAAGATTTTGTTTTACTTCAGTGGCAATCCAAG
>Ga0255061_10000406_pt1 | contig 12091 bp, 8 predicted proteins | sample 174RNAGHGhighgp2_FD_183093 | JGI IMG/M metagenome (GOLD analysis project Ga0255061, IMG submission 183093) | Metatranscriptome of sheep rumen microbial communities from Palmerston North, Manawatu-Wanganui, New Zealand - 1742 RNA GHGhigh gp2... | ecosystem: Host-associated > Mammals > Digestive... | reverse complement strand
GCATTGATATCTACAGCGATGGAGTCCAAACGCTGGAGAGCCTTCTCGATAGCCTCATCAGAAACTATCGGTTTCTTTAGGATATGACGCACATTCACCTTGTCACCTCGTTTCTCTACCAACTGAATGATATGAAAACCGAACTCCGACTCCACAATCTTCGAAATCTTCTTCGGATCCGTCAGATTAAAAGCCACCGTAGCAAAGGCCGGATCGAGCGTACCACGTCCTACCAGTCCCAGTTCACCACCACGACGGGCTGTCCCAGGATCCTCGGAATACAGACGGGCCAGCGTCTGGAAGGTTGACTCTCCCTTGTTCACACGCTCTGTATACTCACGCAATTCGTCTTTCACACGGTTGATCTCTTCCTCTTCTATGCGGGGGGTCTGACAGACAATCTGTACCTCTACTTCCGTAGGAACAAAGGGAAGGCTGTCCTGGGGTGTGTTGGCAAAGTACTTACGCACATCTGCCGGTGTGACAGCGATATCCTCCACGAGTTTCTGTTTCATCTTCTGAACCTTCGTACGATTCTTGAACTCGTCACGCAACTCATTGCGCATCTGGGTAATCGTCTGGTGCTTGTACTCCTCCAGACGCTCACGGTTACCGTCAACCATCTCCAACCAGGCTTGAATCTGCTGTTCTACTTCCTGAGCCACATCCGCATCGGTCACCTCAATACTGTCGATGTCGGCCTGATGCACAAACAGTTTCTGTACGGCTATCTGTTCTGGTATCGTACAATCAGGATCTCCTGCCCATTTCACACCTTCCATAGCAGCCTGCATACGCATACTCTCCACATCCGACTTCAGGATACTCTCGTCACCAACCACCCAGATCACCTCGTCAATCACGCTGTGCAACGGGATGGCAGCAACTGAATCAGAATCCGACGACGCAGCCGAGACGGCCTGTCCCATCGGGGCAGAAGTGGCTATACCCATCAAAGGAATAGCCACGAACGCTGCCAAAATAAACTTTTTTGTTAGTCTCATTGATGCTTATTAACTGTTTTCAATATTTCCTGATTCACAGAATATTTATAACGACGGCGAAGGTCATATACCCAAGCCTTCTCCAACATATTCTGATAGTCTTCCGTTACCTGTCCGCGGACATCCGTATAGTCCTCCGGTCCCTTCTTCAACTTCTTGCCATAGACAGCATCGATAGGATAGTCTGCCAATTTCGCCGGTTTAGCCTTCGGACCTGGCGTAACCTTAAACACCAGACTGTCCACCACCCGATTGTCACCGGCTTTAAACAAGCCCTTCTCCACACGGATACGGATGACAGAATCGGGATTGAAGGTCTGACGCAGGGCTTCTGCCCACTGGTCAAACGGCAATTTCTTCACACAGTTCTTCACCGCCTTCACGTCGGCCTTGGTCTTCACGTGATAAGCCATACCCTTATAACGAGGTTCCGACCAAGCATAGTCTTTCTTGTGATCTTTGAAATATGCGGCCAGTCCAGCCTCATCCTTTGCAGCCTTCTCCCACACCTCTCGGTTGCTGACTTCATAGAGCAACAGACCGTCATGATATTCCTGAATGAGGTATTTCATCTCTGGATCAACCTCCGACAGCGAGTCGGCAGCCGTATTCATAACCATTTCTGGTGTCATGGCACCACCCGACTGTTCCACAATCTGCTTCACCTTCTGCTCGGCAATCTGATTACGGATGCCACGCTGTTCGATACCGCGGATAATCGTATTCCTCAACGAGTCAAACGGTTCAAGCTGTTTACGATCCTTCATCTGAATGATATGGAATCCGACCGGCGACAACACGGGCTTACTCATCTCTCCCTTCTGCAGGGCGTAGGCAGCATCCTCAAACTCCTTCAGCGTCTGGTTCGGTCCTATCCACGAGAGTTCTCCTCCATTCGAAGCCGACCCCCTGTCGTCAGAGACTTTCTTAGCCAGTTCTGCAAAGTCAGCACCACCCAAAAGAGCCTGATAAACGGAATCAATACGAATACGAGCCTTATCTTCCTCCTGCTGTGACGCATTCGAAGAGACCCTGATTAGAATATGAGCAGGAAGAATCAGTCCTTTCGTACCTATCGCCTCTTTGGTTCTGTCATAGATTTCACGGGCTTCATTCAACACATCGGCATCAGTCACCATCGCAGGACGGACCTGCTGGTCACGATACATCGCAAACTCCTGTTTAAACGATGTCAGCGTATCCAGACGGGCATCCAAAGCTGCGGCGACCTTTAACTTATAGTTGATAAACAGATCAACATACTCCTCGACCGTCTTCTTGTCGATGACACCGTCGGCATTATTCTTATTATATGAATACTCAAACTCAGAACGGGGCACATCGACACCGTTTACTGTCATGATAACCGGATCATTCTTCTGCGCAACAGCTGCCACACTACTAAACAGCAGCGTCAAAAACATCAAATGCTTTTTCATTTGTCTTAACTTCATAACTCCTCAATCATTCGGGCGACTGTAATTCGGTGCCTCGCTGGTGATCGTGATATCATGCGGATGACTCTCATTCACACCGGCATTGGTGATACGAGTAAACTTGGCCTCATGAAGTTTCTCAATGGTAGCTGCACCACAGTATCCCATACCAGAACGCAGACCACCAACCATCTGATAAATCACCTCCTGAACCGTTCCCTTATAAGGTACACGTCCGGCAATACCCTCCGGCACCAGTTTCTTGGCTTCTTTCGTATCGCCCTGGAAATAACGGTCCTTGGAACCATGCTTCTGTTCCATGGCCTCCAGAGAACCCATGCCACGATAGCTCTTAAACTTACGACCGTTATAGATGATCGTATCACCAGGACTCTCCTCGGTACCGGCTACCAGAGAACCGATCATCACACAGCTACCACCAGCAGCGAGGGCCTTGACGATATCTCCAGAATAACGCAGACCGCCATCGGCGATCAAAGGTACACCCGTTCCCTTCAGGGCACTGTAGACATCATAGACGGCACTCAGCTGGGGAACACCGACGCCAGCAACGACACGTGTCGTACAGATTGAACCAGGACCGATACCCACCTTCACGGCATCTGCGCCATTGTCTACCAACATCTTGGCAGCCTCACCTGTGGCAACATTACCGACGACGATATCTATATTAGGGAAGCACTTCTTGGCCTCTACCAGCTTCTCGATCACTGACTTCGAATGGCCGTGTGCCGTATCAATAACGATAGCGTCAGCACCGGCATCCACCAGGGCCTGCATACGATCCAATGTATCAATGGTCACACCGACACCAGCAGCCACACGCAAACGACCCTTATCGTCCTTACAAGCCATCGGCTTGTCTTTGGCCTTAGTGATGTCTTTATAGGTAATCAGACCTACCAGATGATTATCTTTATCGACCACAGGCAACTTCTCAATTTTGTTCTTCTGGAGGATCTCTGCAGCTGCCATCAGATCAGTCTGCTGATGCGTAGTTACCAAGTGATCCTTCGACATAATCTCGTCAACAGGACGGTCCAACTGACGCTCAAACCTCAAATCGCGGTTAGTGACGATACCTACCAGACGCTTGTCATCATCCACCACAGGAATACCACCGATATGATACTCGGCCATGATGTCGAGTGCTTGTGCTACGGTAGAACCCAACGGGATAGTCACAGGATCGTAAATCATACCATTCTCGGCACGTTTCACGATGGCCACCTGACGGGCCTGTTCCTCTATCGACATATTCTTATGAATCACACCAATACCACCTTCACGGGCAATGGCAATAGCCATCTGCGACTCCGTCACGGTATCCATGGCAGCAGTCACAAACGGAACATTCAACTCGATATTCCTTGAAAACTTTGTTTTCAACTCTACCGTCTTCGGCAGTACTTCCGAATAAGCCGGAATCAACAGGACGTCATCAAACGTCAGTCCGTCCATCACAATCTTGTCGTCAATAAATGAAGCCATAATATATTATTTTCAATTTCAATTCTATCATCTACTATAGTCTTTCAGCTACAGTCTAATTCGCCATTTCCGAGATAAACTTAATCCTAACAAGTCTGATCTCTTCCTCCGTATAATCACCGCCTAATTCGTCGACGGCCTCACTCAAACGGTCAGTCTCCGATTCAGCGAAGTAGTCGTAGATATCATCGATATGATCCTCGTCCATCTCCTCTTCAAGGAAATAGTCGATGTTCAGTTTGGTTCCGCTATACACGATAGCCTCAATCTCATCCAGCAGCTCATCGAAGTCAATACCCTGGGCATTGGCAATATCGTCGAGGGCGACCTGACGGTCAATGCTCTGAATGATCTTCACTTTTAACATCGATTTCTTAGCGACAGTACGCACCCGCAGGTCAACCTGACGCTCTATCTCGTTCTCCTCGCAGTATTTCTTAATCAGGTCTGTGAACTCCTTGGCATATGGTTGTTTCACCTTACCTTCGCCCACACCCTGAATGTTCTTCAACTCCTCGAGAGTAATAGGATAATCCGTAGCCATCTGGTCGATACTCACATCTTGGAAGATGACATACGGTGGACGTTCCATCCGTTTCGCCACCTTTTTCCTGAGGTCTCGCAGCATCCCGCTCAGCACTGGATCCAAAGCCACCAAACCACCCTCGGGCTCCATACCACCTCCCTCATCGTCACTGAACTCCGCATCCTTCACGATCATAAATGACTTCGGCGATTTCAAGAACTTCTTACCTGCCGAGGTAACCTTCAGCAGACCGTAGTTCTCCACATCTTTTTTCAGATAGCCAGCAATCAGAGCCTGACGGATCACAGGATTCCATAGCTTCTCATCGTCATCAGCACCAGCACCAAAATCCTCAAACTCGTCATGCTTATGGGCGATAATCTCATCCGTTTCCTTACCCGTCACAAAGTCGATCACATAGTCGCTCCGGAAATTTTCCTTGATGGCCATAATTGCCTTCAGAACAGTAGCCAACTGCTCTTTAGCCTCTATCTTCTCCTTCGGATGCAAACAGTTGTCACAGTTGCCACAGTTATCCTTCTCATAAGTCTCACCGAAATAATGCAACAGCATCTTCCTTCGACAGACACTTGTCTCAGCGTATGCAGCCGTTTCAACCAGCAGTTGTCGTCCAATATCTTGCTCGGCAACAGGTTTGCCTTCCATGAATTTCTCCAGTTTATCCAGATCCTTACTCGAATAGAAGGCCAGACAGATACCCTCACCCCCATCACGACCGGCACGACCCGTCTCCTGATAATAGCCTTCCAACGACTTCGGGATATCATAATGGATCACAAACCTCACATCCGGTTTGTCAATACCCATACCGAAAGCTATCGTAGCCACTATCACGTCGATATCCTCCATCAGGAAGGCATCCTGCGTCTGCGTCCTCGTGGCCGAATCCAGACCTGCATGATAAGCCTGAGCTTTGATGTCGTTGGCTCTCAGAATTGCCGCCAACTCCTCCACCTTCTTTCGTGACAGACAATAAATGATACCACTCTTTCCTGGGTGCTGTTTGATAAACCGGATAATATCCTTATCCACATCCTTTGTTTTGGGACGCACCTCATAATAGAGGTTGGGACGGTTGAACGAACTCTTGAACTCAGTCGCATCAATGATACCCAAATTCTTTTTGATATCACTCCGCACCTTATCCGTTGCGGTAGCTGTCAAGGCGATAATCGGTGCCGCACCGATCTCGTTCACAATAGGACGAATCCTACGGTATTCTGGACGAAAGTCATGACCCCATTCCGAGATACAATGGGCTTCATCAACGGCGTAGAAAGAAATTTTCACCGACTTCAGAAACTCCACATTTTCCTCCTTCGTCAGGGATTCCGGTGCCACATAGAGCAACTTCGTATGTCCCGCCATGATGTCGGCCTTCACCTGATCTATCGCTGCCTTGTTCAACGACGAGTTCAGATAATGCGCCGTACCCTCGTGCTCACTCAACTGAGTGATGAAGTCCACCTGGTTCTTCATCAATGCAATCAGCGGTGATATCACGATGGCCGTACCTTCCATCAAAAGTGAAGGCAACTGGTAACACAACGACTTTCCGCCTCCCGTCGGCATCAGTACAAACGTATCCTTACCATCCAGCAGGTTCCTGATGATTTTCTCCTGATCTCCCTTGAATTTATCAAATCCAAAGTACTTCTTCAGTGCCGCTGTCAGATTGATATTCTCTGTCATCTTCCTCCTCCTTATATTTGTCTAAATATCTATTTGTCTACGCTGCTAAATTCGACTTCTCCAATTGTCTCTTCGCATAGTCTGCCGTCACTTCAAACTTTCTTACTTTTCCAGACGGCACATCAAACATAGCATCCATCATGATACTCTCCACAATAGAACGCAGTCCACGGGCACCCAACTTATACTCCATGGCTTTGTCGACAATCACCTGTAGGGCCTCAGGCGTGAAAGTCAAATCGATACCATCCATCTTAAACAGCTTTACATACTGTCTTACAATCGAATTCTTAGGTTCCGTCAGAATACGCTCTAAGGCCTCACGGTCCAAAGGATTCAGGTAGGTCAACACCGGCAGACGACCTATCAGCTCTGGGATGAGTCCGTAGGATTTCAGATCCTGAGGCAATATATATTGCATCATATTTTCTTTATCAATTTTAGCGACATTCTGCACGGAGTTATAACCCACCACATGGGTATTCAACCGCTGGGCAATCTTACGCTCAATACCATCGAAGGCACCACCACAGATAAAGAGAATATTACGGGTGTCAACCTGAATATACTCCTGATCCGGATGTTTACGTCCACCCTTCGGCGGCACATTCACATCCGTACCTTCCAACAGTTTCAGCAGCCCCTGCTGGACACCTTCACCACTCACATCACGAGTAATTGAGGCATTGTCTGACTTTCGGGCCAATTTATCAATTTCATCGATAAACACGATACCACGCTCTGCGGCCTCCTTTTTATAATCAGCCACCTGCAGCAGTCTCGTCAAGATACTCTCCACGTCCTCGCCCACATAACCGGCTTCAGTAAACACCGTAGCGTCGACAATCGTAAACGGCACGTCGAGCATGCGGGCTATCGTTCTGGCCATCAACGTCTTTCCTGTTCCAGTAGAGCCAACCATGATGATGTTACTCTTCTCGATTTCCACATCGTCTTTATCATCGGTCTGCTGTAGCCGCTTGTAGTGATTGTACACAGCTACAGACAGAAAGCGCTTTGCCTGATCCTGTCCAATCACATACTGATCCAGATACTCCTTGATTTCGTGGGGTTTAGGCACTTTCTTAGCCTTGAACTTCTGACGGGCATCCTGTTTTTCTGTCTTCAGCCAGTCCTGCTCCTGAAGAATATGATACGCCTGTTGCGTACAGTCTTCACAGATATAGCCATTGAGTCCTGTGATCAACAGCTTAACTTCTTTATCCGTCCTTCCGCAGAAACTACATGCTTTCTTCACCATCGATTTATCATTTATCCTTTCTACTCAGCACGTTATCAATCATCCCATACGCCTTGGCCTCCTCAGCCGTCATCCAGTAGTTGCGGTCAGAGTCAGCATAGACCTTCTCGTATGGTGTATGAGAATGTTCAGAGATGATGGTATAAAGTTCCTTCTTGAACTTCAAGATCTCCTTCGCTTCAATCTCGATGTCCGAAGCCTGACCTTGTACACCGCCCAGAGGCTGGTGAATCATCACCCGACTGTGTGGCAGAGCAGAACGTTTACCCTCCTGTCCAGCCACCAACAGCACAGCACCCATCGAGGCTGCCATACCGGTACAGATTGTAGCGACGTCGCTGGAGATAAACTGCATCGTATCATAGATGCCGAGACCAGCCGTCACGCTACCGCCAGGTGAGTTGATATAGATGGAGATATCCTTACCCGAGTCCACCGAGTCCAGATACAACAACTGAGACTGCAGCGTGTTGGGCGTATAGTCATCAATCTGAGTACCCAAAAAGATGATGCGGTCCATCATCAGGCGTGAAAAAACATCCATCTGCGTCACATTCAACTGACGCTCCTCCAAAATATACGGATTCAAATACTGGGCCTGAGCCTTCATCACATCGTCCAGAGCCAGACCGTCCAGTCCTAAATGCTTCGTAGCATATTTCCTAAAATCGTCCTTTATCATTGTCATTTCTCTTTAATAAAAAGCTTATCGACTTTTTTATATCTCGTGATTGGGACACAAAGATAATAAAAAAGTCGATAATACTCAAAAAAATGGAGTTATTTTTTCGTAAAAAAACTTATTTTCCCTCCATCAGCTTATTAAACTCATCCAAAGTGACTGATTTTTCATTCAGTTTCACTACAGTTTTGAGTGTCTCTGTCAACTTCAGATCGACGGCACGGTCAACGAAATTATCGATATTCTCACGCTTTTTCAACTGCTCAGCAGCATAGTTCTCCAGTACATCATCGGGAACGTTGCTCATACCGTACTGAGCGAACTGGGCGCGGATAGCTTCCTTAGCCACATTCTTGATGTCAGCCTCCTCGACCTTAATTTCATGGGCCGTCACAATCTTTTCCTTGATAAGATGCCACTTCAACTCCTGGATGCTTCCTTCGAAGTTTTTCTCGACAAACTCAGCACCCTTATCCTGGTTGTTCTGCAGCATGATACGCTTCAGCAGAGCCTCGGGGAACTCCAGCTTACCCACCTTCTTTTCCAGATGAGCGCGGACATCCAACATAAACTTATAGTCGCTGCTACCTGCGAACTGGGCCTTCAGCTGCTCAGCGATCTTTTCACGGAATGCCTTCTCGTCACTTACAGCACCTTCACCAAACACCTTGTCGAAGAGAGCCTGATTGACCTCTGCAGGCTGGTAATGACGGATCTCAGTAATCTGGAAACTGAAGTCTGAATCCAGATCCTTCACAAGTTCCTTGTCGACCTTCAGCAGGGCTGCCACCTCTGCATCGTTGTCAGGATAAGCTTTCTTGGGGTTAAAGGTGATGATATCACCAGCCTTGGCACCATCGAAGAGTTTCTTCTGAGACTCTTCCTTGATATAGGCCGGCATAATCATACCACTCTCTGTGGTGATACCACCCTCTATGGTGTTACCTTTCTTGTCGAGCTGACGCAGGTCACCTGTCAGGGTATCATTGCCACTGAACACCTCAGCCTTGACGAACTCACCTGCCTGAGAGGCATACATCTGCACCTGCTGATCAATGAGTTTGTCGTCAACGGTGATGGTATAATAGTCAATCTTATCTCTGCCCGTCAGGCTCACCTCAAACTCAGGAGCTACGGCGATGTCAAAGACAAAAGTAAGGTCAGCGTCCTTCTCGAAATCCTGAGGAATCTGCTTCTCTGTATTGGGCAGAGGCTCACCCAGCATCTGGATCTTGTTCTCACGGATATACTCATAGAGCTTCTCGCCCAGCAACTTGTTGACCTCGTCAACCTTCACTGCTGTGCCATATTGTCTCTTAATCAGTCCCATAGGAACCTGTCCTGGACGGAAACCAGGCACCTGTGCTTTCTTACGATAGTCCTTCAATGTCTTCTCTACCTTCTCCTGGTAGTCTGCCTGCTCAATGGTCATCGTCAACAGACCATTGATTTTATCGGCGCAATCAAACGAAATTTTCATCTTTTTCTTATACCTTATTATTATACGTGCGATTTTTGGGGTGCAAAAGTACAACAAAAAAGTGAGAAAAGAAGAGCGGAAAGCAAGAATTTGCTTCCACTTGTGATTTTTTAACGTTTGAGTTTGGAGTTAACTCCTTTTATCTCAGCTCTCTTCTTCCTCTCTGACCTCCCGATTTCCTTCTATCTTCTGAAAGTCCTTCTTTCTGAGCTCAAACGACTCCGTGAGGTATTTCTGGCGAACAATCTCGTTGGCGGCAAGTTCCTCAGGAGTACCCTGGAACAGGATACGGCCTTCAAACAACAGGTAGGCACGATCAGTGATAGCCAGTGTCTCATCGACGTTATGGTCGGTAATGAGGATGCCGATGTTGAGATACTTCAGCTTATACACAATCTGCTGGATATCCTCCACTGCAATGGGGTCGACACCAGCAAAGGGCTCGTCGAGCATAACAAACTTCGGTTTGATAGCCAGGCAACGTGCAATCTCCGTCCTGCGTCGCTCACCTCCCGAGAGACGGTCACCGGTATTCTTACGCACCTTCTCCAGACGGAACTCCTTGATCAGCGTCTCAAGCATCTCCAACTGGGAATCACGGGGCTGACCCGTCATCTCCAGGACTGAGAGGATATTGTCTTCGACAGTCATCTTACGGAAAACGGAAGCCTCCTGTGCCAGATAGCCGATACCGGCACGGGCACGCTTATACACCGGATAGTTCGTCACCTCCTCGTCGCCAAGGTAGATATGTCCGCCATTAGGTACGACCAAACCCGTTGTCATATAGAACGAGGTGGTTTTACCGGCACCGTTAGGCCCCAGCAGTCCGACGATCTCACCTTGTCTTACATCAAAGCTCACATCGTTGACCACCGTACGTTTACCGTAACGTTTAACCAGACCTTCCGTACGCAGTACTATGCTTTCTTCCGCCATTGTCGTATTCTATTTCTTGATATGTAATCCATTGTCTATCACCATCCTACGCATATCTTTCAACAAGTCGCTGGCGAAGATGAAGTCCGTCAGCCGTTCGTTGGTGGAACCCATAATCTGACTGCTCACACCTTGCCATTCCTTGCGGCCTTCATAGATAAAGATGATATTCTCGCCAATACCCATCACAGAGTTCATGTCGTGGGTATTGATGATGGTGGTCATATTAAATTCCTTAGTGATACTCTGCAACAGGTCATCGATGACAAGTGAGGTTTTCGGATCAAGACCTGAGTTCGGCTCGTCACAGAAGAGGTATTTCGGATTCAGGGCAATGGCACGGGCAATAGCCACACGTTTCTGCATACCACCTGAGATCTCACCAGGAAACTTCTCCTCTGCCCCATGAAGATTCACGCGATCCAGACAATCCATCGCCCGTTTGGTACGTTCTCTCAACGTCATCGCCGAGAACATATCCAAGGGGAACATCACGTTCTCCAGCACCGTCAACGAGTCGAAGAGGGCCGCACTCTGGAAGATCATACCCATCTCACGACGCATCATCACCTTCTCTGTCTTGGACATATGGACAAAGTCACGACCGTCGTAAAGCACCTGTCCGCTGGTGGGATCCAACAGTCCCACGAGGTTTTTCATCAGCACCGTCTTACCGGATCCGCTCTGGCCGATAATCAGATTCGTCTTACCGTCCTCGAACACCGTACTGATGTCCTTCAGCACTTCCTTGCCATCAAAGCTCTTAAATAAGTTCCTAACCTCTATCATGACAACAACTGCGTTAAGAACACATCACTGAACAAGATCAGCACACTCGAGGTTACGACGGCATCGGTAGAGGCCTTACCCACATTCACGGAACCACCTTCGACGGTATAGCCGCAGAAAGAGGGCACACTGGAGATGATGAACGCGAAGAACTGGCTCTTGATGATCGACATCCACATGAACCAGGGCTTGAAATCATGCTGTAAGCCCAACGTCAGGTCATCTGGCGGCAACACATGTCCGATATAGGCCGTTGCGTAAGCACCCAGGATACCTGTGGCAGAAGAGAATACCACCAGACAAGGCATGATGGTCAACATACCCATAATCTTCGGCAGAATGAGATACGAGGCCGAGTTTACACCCATAATCTCCAGAGCATCAATCTGTTGCGTCACGCGCATCGTACCTAGCTCAGAGGCGATATTCGAGCCCACCTTTCCCGCCAGGATCAGACACATGATAGAACTGGAGAACTCCAGCAACAGGATTTCTCGGGTAGTATAGCCCGACACCCATCGCGGCATCCAGGGACTCTGGATATTCAGCTTCATCTGGATACAAATCACAGCGCCGATGAAGAAAGATATCAGCAGCACGATGCCGATGGAATTGACGCCCAACTGGGCCATCTCCTTCACATACTGCTTCAGGAACATCCTCATCCGTTCTGGACGCGAAAAAGTACGACCCATCAGCATGATGTATCGTCCAAAGATAGTCAGATATTTCGTTATCAACATCGCGCT
>Ga0255061_10000392_pt1 | contig 12274 bp, 1 predicted proteins | sample 174RNAGHGhighgp2_FD_183093 | JGI IMG/M metagenome (GOLD analysis project Ga0255061, IMG submission 183093) | Metatranscriptome of sheep rumen microbial communities from Palmerston North, Manawatu-Wanganui, New Zealand - 1742 RNA GHGhigh gp2... | ecosystem: Host-associated > Mammals > Digestive... | reverse complement strand
GTTTGAATTTAAGTTAGAATAATATAACTATTTAAAAATTAAAATTTTAAACTTTATGAAGTTCTTCAAGTTCACACTGTTGATGGTTGGAATCCTGCTATTTGGTTCCATCCAGGGGCAGACACTTCCGAAGCTGAATCTGCAAGTGCAGAAAGGAATAGGATTCGGTGCCGACCCCGATTTGTATCGGATTCTCGATACAAATGTTATAGTTATCTCGGTCGATCCGGGCGGCTATGGCAACAAGGTTGTATCCTTGAGTTATGTAATCAAGAAGGACGGCCAGGTGATCAACAACCTCTCCGACTATGGCTCGGTTTCGTTGTTCCTGCCGGGTACCAGCAATTACCAGCCCTTCTTTATATTTCCCGATACGACCTATGAGGTGCTTAACGCACAAGGTTCAATTCCAAGCAAGGAGTTTTGCTACAATACCTATCACGGAAACTATCCTGATGGACTTTCGCTGAACTTGATGGCGACCCGTAGCCTGCGCCTTTCTGTGGTTTGGAAGGTTCCCGGTTCCTATACAATCGAATGGGAACTGAATGAGCGAGACAGCACTTTTGATGCAAAGGGGCGGCCGCTTACGGAGTTGGTCCATCTGACAACCAACATCGACGAGGCCTTCCTGACAAAGAAGGGAGCCGTCATTTTAATGGACACCATGACCATGGTGCTCAGAAAGCCTGAAATGACATATCAGTTCCCTGGCACTATCGACACCTATGACAGCATTGTCAGTCCGCTGGATATCAAAGCTTACAGTTATGTCGACCAGAAGGGCTTTGTGGCCTACCGTGTCGAATACGCCGATTTCAACTCCTCCAACTACACGTTGGTTTCTTCAGGTACCGGTCTGTATCCTTATGGCAGTATCTGCATAGCCAGCACGGATGCGCAGGGCAATGAGGACTTCAATTATTCCACTTGTCTGGATAAGACGGGGGCGTTCGGCGCTTCCGGCAACCATGCCATCGGCAGCCTTGGCAAATTGGATACCTTAAATAATATGGTATACACCGAAATGTACAAGGAGGGCAACTACCGTATGTTCCTGTGGATGGTGCACGAATATCAGGGTGCTTATGACACTCTGGTGAAGGACACCGTCCTTTTCGTAGTCAAAAAGAAGATACGTCCGATTGTCCATTTCATGCCGGATGTACCTGTCAACCTTTCCATCGGTTCCGAGTTTTTCGGTACGGTTGAATTCAAGGCCAATGATTTTGCCGACACAACTGGTAAGATTTCCTTTGTCGTCAAGAAAGATGGACAGGAAATTCCGGCGGCACAGCTGGCCCAGTACGGTTATCTGCAGATCGGGGACAAGGTCCTTTCGGATGGACGTACAGCTTATCCCACCAATACAACCATTCTGTTGGGCCGTTGTGACACCACTTTGCGCATTGATGCGAAATGGAGTGTGACCGGCAACTACACCATTGAAGCTTACGAAGACCATTATGTCAACGGTGCCTTCCGCCGCCATCTGGCCGGTGACACATTGACACTGAAGGTGGACGGACGCCGTTTGCCTTTCCTGGTGCTGAAACCGTATATGTATCCGGACACCATTATCAACTACACAAAGGGCGCCTACTATTGGTTTGACCTTATGAAGGAGAATGGTTGGGATTACCGCCGCGAATGGGTTGACCTCAAGTATGAGTTGGCCTACTCCACGGACAGCCTCAATTGGGACACCACCACATACAGCTTTGACGAGCTTGGATTCATGCTTGTCAAGCCGAGACTTAACGGCGGTTCCATTGAAGAGAACGATACATTACATTATTATACTGGCATGTTCCCGTTCACCAAGGTTAACGGTCAGGACGCATTGATCCGGTTGGGCGCGTTGGATACTGCCACCAGGGTTGACATCCATTTCAAAAAGGCCGGTTTCTATCGGATAGTCTATTCCTTCGAGCAGTGGATATATCCGTATCCCGGTTCGGGTGCCGGTCCGCTGACCAATTCGTTCATTGGCGGACAATACCGGTACAATTCCATTCCTGTGGCATGGATTTCACATGACACCACCATCTTCCATATCAAGGACTCTGTCCTCCCGAAGGGAGAACTTGTACCGAGTGTGGTCAATATGGGAACAGACATTGATTTCCATGTCGGTGTGCGTATGGATGCCGGCAGTTACCAGTATTCCAACTATACGGTTCCTACCTATATCAACTATGAACTTGCCAAGAAGGATGCCAACGGCAACTACAATCGTGTGACGAATATTTCCGATTACGGTTATTTCTCCATGACTTACCAGGGTCAGACCATTTCCGGCAAGGGAATGGGCCGTATTCCGCAACCGCATCTGAGTACCTATCTGCTGGATGCGCTCCACAACGACACCCTTCACATCGATTTCATGTGCAAGCATGACCAGGCCGGTGATTACAGTATGCGTATTCAGATAATGCAGTTCGATACCAACCGTTATCAGTATCCGGACACCATCCGTCACGGTTTGCTGCATGACACCACCTTCTATTTCACGTTTGACAGCCTAGAACTGCCGACTCTGACGGTCAACCCCAACAATTGGGATCCCTATTGTGTCGGTGCAGAATATTATCATGAAATCACGCTTCGCGCCAACGGCTATGCAAACATGATTTCAGACATTGAATACGAAATTTTCCGTAACGGTGTTCCTGTAACCAATGTTAATGATTATGCCACTTTCCATATCGGTGACCGCAACATCACCCAGGGAAAGGGTGTGATTCCTTTCAATCCCGTGAAGATGGGGCTTATGGATACCGCCATCATGTCCACCGTAACATGGGATTCCACCGGTATCTACAAAGTGGTTTACAAGCTCCGCGGTTATGTTGACGGCGTCCAGGTGGTTGAATTCCTCTGCGACACCTTCACCGCCCGTGTGATAAACCGCCCGCTTCCGTTCCTTGTCCTGTATCCTTACAGGTATCCGGATACCGTCATCAACTATACCAAGGGTGCCTACTACTGGTTCGACCTGATGAAGGAGAACGGATGGGAATTCCGTCGTGAATATGTCGACCTTCACTATGACATCGCCTATTCCACGGACAGCCTCAATTGGGATACCGTTGGCCAGGTGTTTGACGACCATGGCTACATGATTGTTGTTCCGAAACTGAATTCTCCTGCCGGTGTGGTCATTCCTGAGTATGACACGCTGCACACTTGGTCCGGCAGGTTCCCGATGAAAGATTCTCTTAAGAACAAACTGATCCGTTTGGGTTCTTTGGATACCTGCACAAGGGTGGATATCTGGTTCAAGAAGGCCGGTTTCTATCGTATTATCTATAACTTCAGGCAGTACAACTATCCGGTGATGGGACCGAACAGCTTTGTCGGCGATCTTTCCCGCCATCCCGAAGTCCGCATGATTGCCCTCCTTTCGCATGACACCACCATTTTCCACATCAAGGATTCCGTGCTTCCGAGTTCGGAACTTTGCCCGAGTGTGCTGCACATGGGAACCGAGGTGAAATACACTGTTGGTATGCGTATGGAGTCCGGCAGCTACCAGTATTCTGAATACACTGTTCCGGTCTACATCAATTACGAACTTTCCAAGAAGGATGCCAATGGAAACTACAACACGGTGAACAATATCGCCGATTATGGTTACTTCTCCATGTCCTATGACAACAAGACAATCTCTGGCAAGGGCAAGGGTCGTATTCCGCAACCTCATTTGAGCACCTATCTGCTGGATAAGCTTCACAATGACACTTTGCATATCGAATTCCAGTGCAAGGAGGGACAGGCTGGTGACTACGCAATGCGTATCCAAATCATCCAGTTCGATACCAACCGCTACCGTTATCCGGACACCATCCGTCACGGTCTGCTGCATGATTCCATTTACTACTTCACCTTCGAGGAGCTGGAGCGTCCTACTGTCACATTGGATCCTGATCCCACAAATGAAGACTGCATTATCAAGGGAGTCGACTATTCCTTGGATGCCATTGTGGATGCCAATGACTATAAGGACAGCATGGTCAATATTGCCTATTCCGTCTATTTCCAGGGTCCGAACGACAACCAGCCCGCGCTGATCACCAACATTTCCGACTTCGGCAAGTTGAGTGTCGCAGGTGCTCCGATCACTGTCGGTTCCGGTCTTCTTCCTGTGCAGCCGTTTGCGTTGCAGCAGACACAGATCTTCCCTGTTGAAATGAACTGGAATGAAGAGGGTAAATACATTTTTGAATACGAACTGAAGGGTTATGTCAACGGCGTGCCTGTCATGTCATTCTATAAGGACACCTTCATGATTCAGGTCTGCGAATACGAACTTCCTGAGTTTGTCATTCTTCCTGATCCTATCTATAGCAATGATTCCAACGGATTCGGCGACAATTTTGACTATCATTTTGTCAGCAGGGTGAGTGAGGGCGATCTCGGTCATGAGCCGATGTGGCTGATTACCGACTGGTCATTTGAAGATGTGAATACCGGCACCATCACTCCGATTTCCAAACTTTCCGATTACAATGCTGCAGCCACCATTACCTATAAGGGCGCTACCCATACTGTGGTGAACGGCAAGGATACGCTTGGTAATGAAACCCTTCCGTTGTCCTTCTGGACAGAGGAGAACATCAATCCGGTCCTCCTGTTCGGAAACATCGGCAACTATCACCTCAACATGAAACTCTACATCATCCGCAACGGAAAGGCTTATGCAAAACTGATGGATACCACTTTGGTCATCCGCGCCCGCGATGTGGACAGCGTGACCTTCAACACTGCGGATATCCAGATGCATGTTGACACCGTGGATCCCTATGTGACCCATGTGGATTCCACCTTCCAGATTGTTTTCCAGACCAGCGACCGTTATGCCGACACCATCGATCCTTACGTATCGGTTGACTACCGTGTCATTTTCATGTCGCTCGACAGCACACGGATTGACACTCTCTCCGGTGACTTTACAAAGTATGGCCATCTGAGCATGAATTGGAACAACGAAACCCTTCACTTCAACAATGGCGAAGGAAGTGTTCCGGGTGATGCTGTCGAAACTTCGCAGTATTCATCCGTGCGTCTGAGAGACATTCTTGCCGACACCTTCGATTTCGTTCCGAATGTCCACGAAATGGGTTACTATACCTTTGAGTTCGTGGCAAGGGAATGGAGGGATACGGCCGGTCTGCCTCCTTATCAGCTGCCGAATGGTGTGAGTGTGCTGACCAAAGACCAGAGCATGCAGGTTGCCACTGTTTCAAGGGTGTTTTCTTTCACTGTTGAATACAGGGCCAAATATCCTACGGTGGATGTAGTTGCCACCAACGAGGATTCCATCATCCACACAAGTTTTGACATTGAGTGTGGTCAGGAATACAAGCCTGGCACTGTCTACACCTTCGATTTCATCTGTCATCCGAACAGCTATCCGGATTCATTGGGTGGTTTGTACTATCAGGTGTATAAGGATGGAGGCCGTCTTTTGACTGCACAGGAACTCGCCGCATGTGTCGATTCCTTGAGCTTCACTTTCAGAAACCATACGGTCAACGTCACTATGCCGCTCGGCAATATGACCACGATGTTCACCGGTATTGACAGTATTAAGCTGGGACGGGTCTATGATCCTGTGACGGGCGACATCATTCCGATCACCATGACGGTGAGATGGAAGGAAAATGCTTCCGGCAATTACATGTTCACCGGTCTGGTGTATGAATACATCAATGGAGTGAGGACCACCATAGACCTTGCTTCCACGACATGCTATTTTGTCGTGAAGGAGGCTCCTATGGTCACCATTTCCACCGCTTCCATTCTGAATGATCCTACCGTTCGTGTCATCAATAACGACACCAACATTTATCCGACCTATGACACGCTTGTCTTTGACATCAATATTGACCCGAAGGCCTATGCCGAAGACTACACCTCTTTGGATCTGACGGTCTATTATCAGAAAGACAGCGTAAGTGCCCCTGTCATTGTTGACAGCCTCTCCAAGATTGGTGTGACTGCCGACTTTGTTATGGATATGCTCGGACGTGCCACAGTTTCTCCCAAGACGTATGTCATGGATGGAGTTGAAGCTATCCCTACTGCATTCAGCAAGGATGTGACCGGTACTTCTGGAGAACTGAATTCATTGCTTCTGAAATACTTGGGTGGCAATACCATCCAATTCCGTCCTTACTTGACCGAAGGTGGCCTCTACACATTCGACTTCACTTTGCGTGAGTGGAAGGATGTCAGCCAACAGGTTGCCATTGAGAATGAAATGGCCGGCGGTAAAGATGGCGAGATTTGCAATGACCTTTGGAACGGCAAAATTATCATTGAGATTGAAGAACCGACCATCAATGTTGATCCTGTGTTCCCGCAGGTGACCGACTATGCGGACAGCGTTGATTACCCGTTCTTCATCAAGACCACCCACGGCAGTTATCTGTACACGGACGGTTATGTGCACTACAAGGTTTACCATATGGCCGATTCCAACGGCGTTACCATTGATACTGCCATCACCGACCTTGGCAAGTACGGCAAGATGAACTTCATCCATCCGATTCTCGGCACAATGTACTATGCACCCAATTCGGGTGAAGGCACAGTCCCGACTTTGGATACACTGTACAAACTGCAGACCATCCTTACCAACATCATGTGGTATGCCCCCGGAACCTACCGTATTGTCTATGATCTTGACATTGTTCCTGATTCCGTGGATATTCCTAAGGCTTACGACACTTTGGACATGGTTGTCAGAGGTAAGATTAAACCGACCTTTGTCATCTCCGGTTTCGATTCTTCCTTCCGTTATCCGACCAATATCGATCAGGATTTCGGCCTGCGTCTGATTTCCAACGATTACCTGTTTGATTTCGGTGCCATCTTCTATTGTGTGTACCACAATGACACCGCTATTGACGAGAATGTTCTCAACAGTGTTTATGGTGATGTCAACATTGACGTTGCAAACGTGGACATCTGCGGCATTCCGTTTGATGGCAACATCTCCATGCGTTCCCATGGCTGGCTGCCCGGAAAACGCGGTGGTTTGGATTACTTCCGGTTGGGCATCTTCGATCCCGCTGTGATGAACATCAATGCCAACTTCAAGGAGCCGGGTGATTATAAGATTGTCTTCAATCTTTACCTTTGGGATACCACCAATTCCAATGTTGCATGTGTTAACCCGATCGGTCTTGTGAACGCAGGTGCGCAGGGTACTCCTACAATCATTATCACCCGCGATTCCCTGATCATCCATGTGGTTGACAGACCCAATGTTCCTGTTATCACTGTTGATCCGCAGCCATGCGATCCGAACGTTGCTGTTCCGGTTTCAATGGAACAGGTGTATGATGTGAACGTAACTGCCGGTGACTACAACGATATTAATGCTACCATTTACTATGAAATCATGCGTAATGGTGTTGCTCTGTCCAGCATTGCACCTTATGGTACTATGCAGGTTTCAAAGAATGGCATTGTCGGTCAGGTTACCGATGCTAGCGGTTTCATGAATGTCGGTGGTGTGACCAATGTCCCGCTGTCGGTACTTGAGAGCTCTGCACTGCAGACCATTCTCCGTTTTGACAGTGTCGGTCGTTACACGATGGTCTATTCCATCTATGGATGGGGTAATACCATCAATGCGCCTGCCGCATATTTGAGCACTGATACCATTACCATCAACGTGGTTGACAGAGTCATGCCTTCAACCCAGTCCACACTTGCATCAGTGGTTCGTCCGGTGCATGCATTGGATACCTTCAAGGTTTACATGCACGCTGCCGAGTACGAGTATGTCATGGGTCGTGTTGCTGTCAAATTGTACTACAGTGCTGACAGTGGTAAGACGCTGACTCCGATTAACAATGTTAGCGATTTCGGTTCCACTTCTGTTCTTTTGAATGGCAAGGATCTGGGTTACAACAGGATAGTTAATACTCCTTTCAATTCGCACATGGATACCATTCCTGCCAACCGCTTCGTTCGTTTGGGTGCTGTAGCCGGTGTGCCTGTGGAAGTTATTTCCCAGTGGGACAGTGTCGGCACATATGTGTACACCTATGAAATTCTGCAATGGGATTGCTATGATTCCACAAAATTGGATCAGACGACATATCAGCATCGTCCGATTTACGGTGAAATCAGTCAGGCCGGCGGACATGCGGTCAATGTCCTTTACCGTGACACTATCATGATTCATGTATATCCGCAGTATCAGAACCTGGAGGATGCTATTGAGCTTTGTGCTGATGAACTTCCTTATCAGTATAACGACCAATTCGTCATCCCTGCCTCCTTCAACAAGGATGCAAGCGGCGCCACAATTCAGGCCACTGTCAGGGACACTCTTGTTGTTCCGATGAAGACTGTTCATGGTTTGGACAGCAGTATCAGTCTGGATGTCCAGGTACACCCTGTATACATGGTCACCTATAATGACACGATGTTGGGTCTCGGCAACTACAGCAACCATGGTTTCACGGAGAACTTCACAACTCAGGGACTTCATGTGTTGCGTGCCAACTTGCAGACCACAAATGGTTGCGACAGCATCGTAATCGACTCAGTGCTGGTTGTTCCGAACTATTCGAATGATACCGTTGTTACAATCTGCAGCGACGCTATGCCTTTCAACTGGAGGAATACCATGTTGCTGACACCGGGTTCATATGCGGACACTCTGCATACTGTTTATGGTGCGGACAGCATCTTTACAATTACGTTGAATGTCACTCCTTCCTATTATTATCATGACACAATCTATGTCCCGATGTGGAACACTTCAGCTGTGTACAGCAACATTCCTACTGTCAATCTCCCATATACATATGCGAAGCACAACGGCGCCTATTATGTGTGCGATTCAGTTGGAGACTTTGTGTTCAACTTCAAATCTGTCGATGGATGTGACAGCATCGCGTATGTGAACGTCAAGACCTATCCGATGATGTACACTTTGGCCGACCTGAACGGAAACCGCTCTAACGAGCAGGTCCTGTGCTACGGTGATTCGGTCGATTTGAACATCAATGTTGACGACACCTATGGAGCAGTCGCTGTGAAGTATGCCTTTGCGAACACGAATCCGAACATCGGCCTTGCAACTGTGGGCATCGGCAGTTCGACCCGTTTCGTTGCTCTGAACAATACCAACGTGCCTCAGGAGGCCACTCTGATCATGGGTGTGGTTGTAATGCACAATGGTATGCGTCCGGTTGAAGTGTTTGAAAGCCTCACCAACAAGGTTGTGTCTACAGTGATGGTGGGCGACTCCTGCCTTGATGTTGCCCGTCCCGACACAATCCACGTGACTGTGATGCCGCTGTACGAATACTTCGATACGGTGACCGTTTGCAGCAGCAATCTGCCGTATGTATGGCATGATTTGAATCTGATGACTTCTGGCAACTATGACACTACATATACGAGTGCCATTGGCGGTTGCGACAGCACGTACCACTTGGTGCTGAATGTCAATTATGCCTATCCGTATCAGACCGACCATGTGGAAATCTGTGCCAGCGAACTGCCGTATGAGTACAACAACAGCGGTCGCTATATTACGGATGCCATTCTGGCCAATGCGGTTCCTGGTATCACCATCACCGACACTGTTGTCTTCAACTTCAATACGGTTGAGGGTTGCGACAGTATCATCCATGTCGGCGTGACAGTGCATCCGCTCTTCACCACCACAATGCGCGATACTGTATGCGGTTTCGGCAGCTATACGAAAAACGGATTCAACGAGACCTTCACAGAAGCCGGCATGAATGTGATCAGAAGGGTTGATACAACCAGCTTTGGCTGTGACAGCATTATTGTCGATACGGTGATTGTCTCCCTCCCGTTCGTACAGTACGACACCATTACTGTGTGCAGCAGCATGCTGCCGTACACATGGCATGGCCGCAGCATCAACGCGCTTGGAACACATTACGATTCCTTGGTCAACCGCTATGGTTGTGACAGCGTGTACGTGCTGACACTCATCAGCTACCCGTCCTATCAGAACCTGTTTGACAATGTTGAGCTTTGTGCCTCCGACATTCCTTACAACTACAAAAATTCCGGCAAATTCATCACGGCTACTCCGCGGATCCAGCTGGCTTTGATGTTGAACCAGGATGCGGTTGACACCTTCAAGTTCAATTATTACACTGTTCATGGCTGTGACAGCATTGTCTATGTACGTGCTTTGGTACATCCGTCCTATATGACAACGCTTCCGACAGACACGGCCTGCATCGGTGCCTATACCAACCACGGTTTCAATGCCTACTTCACTACGCCGGGTATCTATCCGTTGAGCAAATCCATGAAGAGCAGCAAGGGCTGTGACAGTACTGTCAATATTTCTGTCTACGTTGCTCCGACCCACTACACCAAGGTGTATGAGTCCATCTGTGCCGGAGTTCCCTACATGAACCATGGCCTCAGTTTTGTTCAGGATACAGCCGGTACTTATGCGTTGAGATTTAACGGTAAGAACAGTAAAGGTTGTGACAGTATCATTGACGTTGTTCTGACGGTTTATCCCTCCTATAGCAAGCCTTCCGCTTGGACACACCTGTATCCTTCGGTTTGCAGAGGTGAGACCTATTCACAGAACGGTTTCTATGTTGCAACACGCAATCTGCCTGCGAACAAGCACGTCCATAACGACACCAATGTCTACAGGACAGTTAATGGATGCGACAGTGTGGTCCATCTGCAGTTGACCATCAATGATTCTGTGGTGACACGTTTTGCTGCCTCCATCTGTCTCGGTGACCGTTATACCCTTAACGGCTTCTCTGTCCAACCTACAGCTGCCGGTGTCTTTGAATACAAGAACATCCGCAAGTCTTCCACCGGTTGCGACAGTACCGCCATCCTGACACTTACGGTGAACCAAGTCTATAACACGACTTATTATGATGAAGTTTGCGAAGGTGAACATTATCAGAAGTATGGTTTCAACACCATTGTGACTGCTAACGGCACTCGTCTGACTCACAACTACAATACACAGCGTCCGAGTGGATGTGACAGTATTGTCACGGTTGTGTTGACGGTCCGTCCGAAATCTGTATCTCCTGTAATCAATGATTATATCTGCAGAGAAGAGGGAGTGTACAACAAGAACGGATTCCGCGTTGTGCTGCCTGCCGGTCTGAACAGCATAATGGTGAAAGACACCTTGAGGAACGCTTATGGTTGCGACAGTATCTCCACTTTGCATCTGACCATTTACGACGGCAAGGATACGGCAATTATTGCCAGTGCTTGCGAAGGTGAACGTTATGCAACATATGGATTTGACACGACCATTTATGTACCGGGTGTCTACCACTTCAAGCACTCTTTGAAGACTGTCCATGGATGCGATAGCAATATCACGCTTACTCTGACGGTCAAGCCGGTGTACACGAGCTACGAGTCTGTTGATATCTGTCAGGGCGATTCGGTCAATTACGGTGGCAAGTTCTACCAGGCCGGTACCCATAAGATTGTTTATGCTCACTCCGCCGCTTGCTGTGACAGTACTCTCTATCTGACCGTCAATGCCAATCCGTTGGTTCGTGAGACGCAGAATGTGAGAATCTGCCGCAACGCTCAGAGCACCTATATGTTCAACGGCAAGAACTTGAGCCAGTCCGGAGTCTATTATGACACTATTCCGTTCAACGGCTGCTACAAGATCATTACCCTGAACCTTACATTCCTTGACACTGCTTCACGTCCGACCTACATTAATGGTCCGATGAACATTTACACTGCCGGAACATACAACTACACCTGCGATACTGTTCCTTACAATGTCGCGGCTGGTATTCCTGCGGTTGATGCCTATCTGTGGGAAACTTCCGACACCACATGGACGGTTGTCTCCTCCAACATGAACACGGCCAACATTGACATTCCTAAACCCGGCAGCGGTTTCATCTATGTCTCCGCACACAATGAATGCGGCTATTCCTCCAAGGCATCCTTGAAGGTGTTTGCCAAAGTCAGTGTCGAGGACGCCGATGCTGAGAATTGCGAAGTCTCCATCTTCCCGAACCCGACCAGTGCCGAGTACAGCATTCGTATCAACGGTATGGAGGGCAACACCCAGATCAGCATTGCTGATATGACGGGCAAGATCATCTTCCGTGAGGATGTTGAGGTCTCTGCCATGGATAACACGTTCCATTACAATGCGGACAATTATCCTAAGGGCATTTATCTGATATCTGTCTTCAACGGCAACAGGACAGTTGTCAAGAAACTTGTGGTTCAGTAAACG
>Ga0255061_10000385_pt1 | contig 12377 bp, 6 predicted proteins | sample 174RNAGHGhighgp2_FD_183093 | JGI IMG/M metagenome (GOLD analysis project Ga0255061, IMG submission 183093) | Metatranscriptome of sheep rumen microbial communities from Palmerston North, Manawatu-Wanganui, New Zealand - 1742 RNA GHGhigh gp2... | ecosystem: Host-associated > Mammals > Digestive... | reverse complement strand
CTCATAAAAAGTCCCTCACACGAACGTGCTTCAGGAGACAATTCTAATAGATTCTTTCCATTGAATAAGACTTCGCCTTCTGTAACAGTATAGGCAGGATGTCCGGCCAACACGGAAGACAACGTACTCTTACCTGATCCGTTAGGACCCATAATGGCATGAACTTCTCCCGCTTTGATGGACAAATTTATTCCTTTCAATATCTCTTTTCCATTGATGGACGCATGTAAATTTTTTATTTCTAACATATCCGTGGGTTTGAATTAGTTTTTTGTCTCTGTACGTCTTTTCATTACGAGACCACATGACAACTACACTTTTTTTATTTATACTATCCGACACTGCCCTCTAATGAGACTTGCAACAACTTCTGAGCCTCAACAGCGAACTCCATAGGCAACTTATTTATCACCTCTTTCGCATATCCATTCACAATCAACCCTACGGCATCTTCATTACTGATACCACGCTGATTACAATAGAAGATTTGATCCTCACTAATCTTAGATGTTGTTGCTTCATGTTCCACTATGGCTGTATCGTTATTTATATCCATATAAGGGAACGTATGTGCACCACACTGGTCTCCCAACAGAAGACTATCACATTGAGAGTAATTACGTGCGCCCGTCGCCTTCGCTGAAACGCGAACCAATCCTCGATAGCTGTTTTGACTCTTTCCAGCCGATATACCCTTTGATACAATATGGCTTCTGGTATTACGACCAATATGTATCATCTTAGTACCTGTGTCAGCCTGCTGATAGTTATTCGTGACAGCTACAGAATAAAACTCTCCTACCGAATTATCCCCTAATAAAACACAACTAGGGTATTTCCACGTGATGGCAGAACCCGTCTCCACCTGCGTCCACGATATCTTAGACGATTCACCTTTGCATAATGCACGTTTGGTGACAAAATTATAGATACCGCCCTTACCATTCTTATCACCTGGATACCAATTCTGTACAGTAGAGTATTTTATCTCAGCACGATCATGCACAACAAGTTCTACGATTGCGGCATGCAACTGATTCTCATCACGCATTGGTGCCGTACAACCTTCTAGGTAGGAGACATAACTATCATCATCCGCTACGATCAACGTTCGTTCAAACTGTCCAGTGTTTGCCGCATTGATACGGAAATACGTTGACAGTTCCATTGGACATCGAACACCCTTTGGAATATAGACAAATGAGCCATCACTGAAAACAGCAGCATTTAATGCCGCATAGAAATTATCAGTATAAGGGACAACAGAGCCCAAATACGTTTTGACTAAATCAGGATAATTTTTTACGGCCTCACTTATCGAACAGAAAATGATACCCAATTCTGCCAGATTCTCTTTATAAGTGGTCTTTACAGATATACTGTCCATAACAGCATCAACCGCCATGCCCGACAAATGTTTTTGTTCTTCAAGCGGAATACCTAATTTATCAAAAGTCTTCAACAACTCAGGATCCACCTCCGACAGATTCTTCGGAGTGTTATTCCGCTTCGGTGCAGCATAGTAGTATATGTTTTGATAATCAATTTCAGGTATATTCAGGTGTGCCCATCTTGGTTCTTTCAATGTTTTCCAATGACGATATGCTTTCAATCGGAATTCCAAAAGCCATTCAGGTTCCTCTTTCTTTTTTGAAATAAGACGAACCACCTCTTCAGAAAGGCCTTTCTGTATAAAATCCGTTTCCACATCCGTCACGAATCCATATTTATACTCTCCTTGGGTTACTTTATCAACTATATTTTCGTTCATATTTTATATCCAGCTTCCTTCTCTTTTAAAAATGTGCAAATTTAAGAATAATAATAGAACAAGAAAAATATTTTTAGTTTCCTCTATTGGCAAATTTTCATCACACCTCAAAATTCAAGCGATTCTCACAACGCAAAAGGGGTGTATCAAAAGTGAACTGAACCCCAAAAGTTTTTTTGTCCAACTTTCGGGGTTCAGTTCAAAGTTGAATTTTGATACACCCCCTTTTCAGATCTCACCAAACGAGATGTCGCAAGTTCCTAACCGCCAAGGTACATAAGGTTTATTTAACGTACTTCAGCTTATATGTATGGAAATTAGAACTATTCTCTTTGAAATCACCACCCCAAACTACAATTGTCAGCACACCTGATTCCTTATCATAATCTGCACAATATTGCGCCAACGGACTCACCGTAAAGGCTATATCAACTGGATTATAGGATGCATTGATAGAATAATCATATTTCTCTTTTTCAAATGATGCAACAGATTCGCCTCCCAATGAGAGAGCAGTCAACCATGATTCGAACGAGAATTGCGCCGTAAATTTCAACACATACGTATGTGTATTCGTTGGATCCTTTTCTATATTTCCTGCATTGACCACAAGTCTCAAAGCATTCGTTTTAGAATCATAACTTTCTGACACTGTAGCTTTTTCGTCTGCGACATAACTAACTGTCATATTAGAGAGTGAACCATCTACATAGTATTCATACACATCACGATTGAAATCTGACAATACAACACCATTCACACTTATTGATTTAAGTTGTGAGTAATAGGTGAACGGATCGTTAAACTCTATTCTATAAACATGATAGTTAGATGGATTCCTAGCAATATTTCCACCCTCCACAAGGATTGTCAACACATAATCATTTTCATTGTAAGTCATCGTCACCGTAGCTCCTGCATCTGCAGTTGCAACCACATTCACATTGGCATAAACCGCATCATAAATATAAGAGTACTTATCACGGTCAAAAGAAGCTATCGTAGAGCCATCGACAGACAAATCAACTAACTGAGACTCAAACGGATGACTAAATTGCAAGGTATATGTATGATAATTATCGGTAAATGTTTCGATATCCTTTCCTTTCACCACAATGACAAAACTATATGTCTCAGGATCATACGAAGTCTCCAGATGAGCATTCTCATCAGCATAATAAACCAACTTCGTCTCTTCGTATGACTTGTCATCCAAAGAATAGGTATAAACAGAAGGATTAAATCCACTTACAGAAGCGCCATCAGCTTTTAATGTTACAAGTTTAGACGGTGCATAGAACTGAATCATGTAAGTATGCGTGTTACTTGGATTATCTGCATAATCGCCACCTGTCACCACAATAGACAACCTACAAGTCGATTCATTATAAGTAGCTTTAGCCTTAGCATCCACATCCGCACTATATGTCACCGTGTAATCCTCATAACTACCTCTCACAACATAATTGAACATATCTCTTGAGAAACCATCAATCAATTCACCATTGACCTTTATCTCCGTCAGTTTCGATGCATACGATGTATGGAACTGAACAGTATAAGTATGATAGTTCGTTGGGAAAATATCTATGTCACTTCCCTTAACTGTCAGTGTCAACAAAGAGGACTCCGCATCATAGTACGATTCAACATCTGCTCCTTCAGATGCTTTGTAACTAACCTTTACATTCTCATAGACAACCGACGACAATGTATAAGCATATTTTGTAGGACGGAAATTTGAGATTGATGTACCATCAATCATCAAAGCCGATAAATATGATGAAGCACAGAAACGAATCGTGTACGTGTGAACATTTGCAGGATTACTTTTGTAATCACCTCCATAAACACTAATCGTCATCGTGTTGGTAGATGAATCGAACGACTCACTTGACGTAGCATCAGCATCCACTTCATAGGAAACTGTCACGTCACTATAGTTCTTATTTACATAATATGAATACTTATTCGGGCTAAAATCATCCAACATGACACGATCCACTTTCAACGAGGTCAACTGCGAACCATACGCATCATGGAATTGAATCGTGTAGGTATGTGTATTAGATGGATTAACAGCTAAATCACCACCCTTCACCACAATTCGATATGTATTCGATGCCTCATCATACGAACCAATGGCAATAGCGTCTTCGCTTGCCTCGTATAATATTTCAGCAGCATCATAAGTAGTCTTTACTGAATAATCATATATATTAGGACTAAATCCAGACACTTGTACGCCGTTCAGACTTAACGAAGTTAACTGAGAAGCATAAGGCGCATGGAACTGAATCCGATAGGTGTGTATATTGGATGGATTTTCTGCATAATCACCACCTTTTACCTTTAACGTAACAAGATAATTCTTTGCATCTGTTGAGACATCAACCGTAGCATCTGCATCCGACACATAGGTTAAAAGAGCAGGATCATAAGCATTCTTCAACGTATAATTATAGGTGGAAGGAGAGAACCCTGACAATGCAACACCTCCAACCGACAAGCTTCGCAACTGAGACCCGTATGAATCATGGAACTCAATTGTATAGGTATTGGTATTGGATGGATTCGTTGCGAAATCACCACCTTTCACCACAATTGAATAAACATTTGTCGATGCATCAAACGAACCAGTCGCCGTAGCCTCTTCATCCGTCAAGTAGGTGATCTTTGTCTTGGATGGATCATACGCACTTGTCACACTATAAGAGAACACATCCGGAGCAAAGCCTTGAAGTGTCGTACCATTCAGTTTCAACGTGGTCAACTTAGCACCGTAAGGAGCATGGAACTGAATCTTATAGGTATGCGAGTTTGTTGGATTCAGTTCTATATCCCCACCCTTGACAAGGATACTTAAAATATTATTTTTCTCATCATACGATTGTGTTACAATGGCCTCATCATCCGCCTGATAATCTACAACAGCCTTTTCGTAAGCGTCATCCACACTATATGACAGAGTAGAGAAATTGAAACGAGGAACAGAGACACCGTTTACACTTAAACTTTTAAGATATGAGCCATAAGGAGCATGGAATTGAATGGTATAAGTATGAGTGTTTGATGAATTCTCAGCATAATCACCACCCTTCACAACGATTGTCATGAGATATGTTTTATCATCATAGGAAGTAGTAACCGTCGCATCCTCATCCTGAGTATAGGTGATTGTCGAAGCAGAATAAGTCTCTTTCAACGAATAAGCATACACAGACGATGCAAAGCCCTTTATCGGTACATTATTATTCCGTATCTCAAGCAACTGAGAACCATACGAATCATGAAATGATATTTTATAGGTGTGTATATTCGCATTATTTAGATCATAGTCAGCCGCTTTTACCACCAACGTATAGATATTAGAGGAGGCGTCATAACTTTTCTCTACGGAAGCACCCTCACTTGCAGTATATGTGATACTTGTTTTCCCCTCTATATAAGTACTTTTTACTGAATATGAATACCTAGAAGAAGAGAAAGAATTCACCGATGTTCCGTTCACCATTAACGAATTCAGCACAGAAGCAAATGGTGCATGGAACTGAATGGTATAAGAATGGAAATTGTTCTTATTATAATCGTAATCGCCACCTTTCACAACCAATGACAACACATTTGTAGAGGAATTGAAACTCTTTTCAACTGTTGCGTCTGCATCTGCTTTATAGACAACCTGACTCTCATAGTAAGCATAAGAAGAGGCATTATACGTATAGGTGGAAGGCGAAAATCCTGCGACGGCTGTTCCGTACAACTTCAATTCAGTCAGTTGAGATCCATAAGGTGCATGATATTGAATCGTATAGGTATGCACATTCTCCTTATTTGTTGCATAATCGCCACCCTTAACAGTAATTGTAAGCACGTAGGTCGATGAGTTGTAGCTTGTCTCAGCGGTAGCTTCATCATCCACCACATAACTCAAATCGGAAGGAGTATAAGCATAGATCACCGTATAATTATATGTAGAAGGAGAGAATCCACTCACATTACTATCGCCTATCTTCAATGATTTCAACTGAGAACCATAAGCTGCATGGAACTTGAACGTATAGACATTCGTCTTAGCAGCATATCCACTTTTACTACTTACGGTGACCGTCAATGTATGCGTTGATTCATCCCATGTTTCGGATGTTTCAGCACATTCAACTGCAGTATAAGAAACTTTCGTTTCATCATACGAATCTTCCAGTTCATACGATGTTGTGGTAGAAGAAAATCCTGCTATCTGAGAACCATTCACCTTGAAAGATGTCAACGTAGCATCACAAGAAGGTTGAGAAGAGAATTGAATCGTATAAGTGTGCATATTGCCAGATGCCTCATAATCATCACCTTTAACAGAAATCGTCAATTTACTAGACGCAGCATCATAGGAATCGGTAATCGTTGCAAACCTACCATCACTTGCATAAGCCACTTTTACATCTGAATAGTTCTTGTTAACGCTATATGAGAATACATCTTTGTTAAAACCTGCAACAGCAACACCATCCACTGTCAACGATTTCAACTTAGAATTATATATCATTTTAAAATCATCGATGTATAAAGCATCATTTTTATTTCCTTTGCCAGGCACGTAATTTGTTGCAATAGAGGCCAAGCAATATGACGGACGTACATCAGAACAATTTGGCGTTTTGGAATCACCATCAATAGTCAATGTTTCACCTTTATAATATACAGGAACCGAAACTCGTTGCCAAGCTGCATTATAAGCTATGTTGGCACCCGCAATTCCCATCACTTCATTGGGGGTACTACTCAACCAAGGATCCTGAGTGTCATAATTACCATGGAAATCAAAGAAAAATCTCGCTTTCTGCGATGTACTTACAGGAGCTGTTTTCACCCAAGCTACCACAGAATCTGGACGACCCGTAAATGGGCACGCAAACTCTGTACCTCTTTTCGTAATATTATGATTATCAGGACTCGTAGGACTCATGGAACCTCCTTCAATCAATCCCGTCGTAATCATTCCATTTGCCACAACACCAAAAACACTTCTTGCCCTAACAAGAGCACAATAGGAACCTGTTGCGCCACTTCGAATCTCTGTGGATTTTGAACATTGCTCCGTACTTTGTACAAAAGAAGACATAGAACCACCCGCTGTTGCAAAAGTATTCCATCCAACAGGTTCATTTCCCCCACCTTTAGTTTCCCAAAGTTCCATATCTGAATTAGGCAACTGATACACACCAGCCGCCCACGATGCGCCAATAACACCAATGATAAAATGAATGAAAAATATAACTCGTTTCATATAACGAACATATAATATAACAATATAATTTGCAAAATTACATTTTTATAATTTTTTAACGAAGAGTAATCCGTAAAAATAACCCTGCAACTTTTATAAAAAGTCACAAATTATATACTATGAATAAATTAGTCAAAGAAATTATATGCCAACAAATGAAAACATTATTCCTTCCGATGTAATCGATAATAGTCTCTCTCCTTCATTTTCACCTGATACTCTATCTCGATACGGTCATCAGACTTGTTTCCCTGATATGAAAAACATACTGTCACCTCGTTTTCTTGTTCATCCACATTCCGAATAGCCACCTTTAAAGATTCTCCTACTGCCAGCAATTTTGGTTCTTGCAAATAGCTCTGGAAAGAGTTTTGGGATTCATCATAAAAATAGGAGGCATTCTTCAAATAAAACTCCGGCATGAAGGCAATTCTCGACAAGGAAGGCAACACAACTCTTATTCCCTTCTTAAACACCCCTGTCACCACAGCACGGAAGAGTCCATCCGATTTATAACTGAGATACTCCAATTGTCTGCGAGATACCATCACACTTTCAATCTCATTCGACAACAATTCCATTCGATTGCATTGTTTGCAAATGCTCTCCAACCACTCAATATCTACAAAGGTCTCTCCCTTCAGATATCTTTTCAAAAGATGCTGATTCACTAAATCAGCATAATGATGAAGCGGAGACGATGATTTGGAATATGCATCCAACGCATAAATATAATGTTTCACGTATTGAGTCGAATAATAGGTTCCACTCAACAAAGAATCAACTAGATACTTACGCATGATTGGATATTTTGCATTCTTATCCTTCGAACTCTCTTTGGATTCGGAAAGGAATCTCTGCATATTCTCCAGAACCGATTGATCGGTATTATACCGGAAACCATAATCTGCTATATGATCAGCCACCTGATTAATACTCGATTTTTTAGGTTCTGATATGTTACAATAGATAAAAGGATGATTAGCAGGGTCACCCAAACTAACCACATATTCGGATACCATCCTGTCTGCAAGAATCGTCATCTCACGATCCATCATGATGGCATCAGCAGAGCGGTCTTTATACACGCCCATAGCTCTACCATTATCATCCAGTATGAAATTCAACTTTTGTTGTTCTACTAATATAGCACCATTTTTTTCTCTCTGTTCACATAGCAACTGTGCGACTTGCTTCATGCTCTGAAGAGAGGCTTTCAATTCATGATCTTGTTTATCCTCTAAGATATCACACGCCTCATTATAGGTAAAGGCAGCATCTGACTTTATTATTGAATTTTTTATCTCATATTCAGTCACATTACCCTGATTGTCTATATTCAATCGGATTGAAATAGCCAATTTTTTCTCTCCTGGTAGCAATGCACATATCTGATTACACATCGTCATCGGTAACATAGGGATCTCACCTCCAATCAAATTGATTGTATTTCCTCTTCTATAGGCTTCCAGTCCTATTTCACTTTCCAAATTGACATAATGAGCAACATCCGTCACATGCACATAAACCGTCCATCCTTGTGTACCATGAGCCTCAACAGAATAAGCTCTTTCATATCGTTGATCAATCTTTGGCATCAACGTGAATGTTGGCAAAGACCGTAGGTCAACTCGAGGTTCGTCATCTTCCCTTGAGAAAGTTTTTATTTCTTCTACCTCCTTTTTTACCAAGTTCTGGAAAGAAAGAGGTACAGCATATTGCTGAGACACATATCGGAAATCAACCTCACGGGTATCCTCATTCCTCATCACTTTAATCAAACTTCCCACTGGATATTTATCACCATGATCCCAATCATTCAGACTAATTAACACATATTGTCCATCAGGGAACTGATCCGACTTACATTCCGACAAATAAACATCATACGACATCAATCCCTGATTGATGGTCGCATAATAACGCTTGCCCCTCTTTTTTATTCTACCTAAAACTTGCTTGCACCCACGTTTTATCACCTGCAAAATTTGCACGCGCTGACGAGCTGAGTAAGATGGCAATATCATTGCCTTCACATAATCCCCTTCCAAAGCATTGTTGAGATACTCTTCTTGAACTAGTATAGGATGATCCTCTTCATCTGGCATCACTGCCCATATACCATCTCTTAACAGAACCAACTCTCCATAAAATCCATTCTCTTCAACATTTAACTTGTACTCATCCGTATCTGGACACCTTAAGTACCCCACATCCACCAAAGAATGCAGGACTCTCTCTATGGAATCTTTTTCGACTTCATCACTATCCTCATCATCAAATCCTTTCTCAATCTGATTCACATGCAAAACGCGTGTCATATTTTTCTGAAAAACAGACACAATATACCTTCTAATACGATAATCTATACCATGAGACAAATTTTCTTCTTCCTTCTCTTCTTCGTCCATGTCATATATATGACTCGAGATCCCCCTCATAAATTTTTCTTTTTTTTCCTTGATTATCATTATTCAAGCTATCATCATCACAAAATATATTCATTACTTTCATTCCAAACGAACGTCAAAAGAATATTATACTCTCTCTATATATCATGTTTCAAAAAGTAACTTACCTTCAACACTTGCCTTGCAAAAATACTAATTTAAAACGACAAAAGTAAGTTTGGTAAATGTAAAATTCTATCCATCATCTTATCATCTTTCCTTATCAGCAAAATTTTATGCCATTTTATCATCAAAAAAAACAAATTAATATACATTGTTTTAAAACCATACTATTTGTAATTATAAAGGTTTTTGCGAAATTTGCACCCTAATTAAATTGCATCCTAATTGAACAAATATGAAAAGACAATTTTTCACATTTCTTATAATCACAATGATTCCTGTCATTCAGATCTGGTCACAATGCGACAGCGTCGGTCATTTCAACTTTGTTGCTACCGCAGGTGTCGGAGTAGCACACCTCAGACTGAACGAAAACGAATCATACGACAACGGTCGCTCCATCGTACACATGCAAATCAGCGCATTGGCAGACTACACCGTGTTCCAAAACTTTTTTGTTGAAAGCGGACTTTCTTTTCAACATAAAGGATGGAAAAGAAACCACACGGGCTATACCGACTGGGAGAAAAACACATACCATCTATTCTACATTCAAATTCCCATGACCGCCAATTACAAGATTCCAATCGAGAAGGTATGGCTGACACCACAAATAGGTCCCTACATAGGAATCGCCGCCGGTGGCAACTATACACGAGAAGGAATTGAGACAACCATAGATTCTGAGATCAACCACTATAACTACCACGAAAAACTTTTCTCCCACTATAATCGGAACAAATACCGAAAGTTTGACTGTGGTCTAGGCATTGCCGTCAATGTCCTTTGGCTTCAGAAATTTCGTGCTGGAATGGGCTATGATATCGGATTTGTCAATCTTCGGAAAAAGATAAACGGTCAGCGGGTCGTTTCAAAAAACGGTGCATTCTCCATTCAATTTGGATATTACATCAAGTAAAGAAAGGGCTGAGCTGTTCAGCCCTTTCCGGCAATAAACATCTATCTGGAAAGTAATACGACAAAAGAATCTTTTATCATTCTACCCATTGTTCCTTGTATAGCTTCAAAACGTATGATATAAGGTGCTGCTTTTAACACCTCTCCTTTGTCATTTCGTCCATCCCAATCTATCTCTCCTTCCATAGGCAAAGAGAGATTGTTAAGGATGGTTCTCACACAAACTCCTTTTAGGTCATACACCTTCACCGTCGCCAAATAGTTGGTCGTCTCAAGAACAAACCTCAAATGGAAATTGCCATCTCCATCATAAAAAGGATAACACACCTCATTTGCTGACAACAAAACTGAGGCATCTCCTTTACTATATCCTTCTCCTCCTGAAAGATATCCTGGTGTAGCGTAGCCGTTTGTAGCAGCCGAGGATCCCCATTCGTCACCCGAAAGAGCAATCCTCTCCAACGAAACGCCCTTCCCCTTATTAGGGACACTCTCCGCATGCATGGTATTCTCATAATAAAAGTTATCAATGATCAGAGAATCCTTTGAACGAAACAAAACAACTGCACCTGTTTCATTTCTCAATGAAGGAAAACTAGCCATTTCTACAAAATTTTCGACAACAGACTGATAAATAGAAGTAACACCTTCTATATTATTGGTCAACACCTTCACCTCACCAGGAAAGATCAAACAGGGTTGTGTGCTGATCTTCTTCGCTGAATAAAGAGATGAATCAGCAGCCTTTCGAGTGGAGAATTTCAACTCCGACAGATCCAACACCTTATCACTGCGATTGTATATCTCCACAAACTCACTACCTTGTTCGCTTGGGACAAACAGCACTTCCGTAAAGAAGACATCCCCCTGTTCTATCTCCTCTACATGAGCGAATGGCACGACTGTATCATGAGCCTTATTCCCGATACAATCACGAATATCAGACAACTGCAACTCATAACGTTTCCCCTTTTCCATGGACTCATTCAAGGTGATGGACAATTTCGTATGAGCATTGTTCCATGTCTCCGTATAATCCAACGGAGGTGTCACCGATAGCTTGAGGTAATCCTCATTAACCCATTCCGAAAAAGTAGCAATCAACAATGTATCAGAGTAGGAAACGGAAGAAATAAACGGAGCTTCCTTATCCTTTTTCCCCGCACCATCTATCACTATATCATCAAACACGATGTTTGATGCATTCGTTTTGGTGTATTTACAATACAATCCTGAAAAAGAAGAGGTTAAATAGGTGGAATCCACAACCGAAAATTCCTCTGTAAACTGCTTCTCCCCATCAAGTTTCGAATAGACTTTCCATTCAGCCGTTTTGCTTCTTAACACTTTAATACTCAAGCTCACAGAAGAGGTATCCAGCCTTCCCTTCTCACTCTCTGCTATTTTTTTTGAGGAGGTACCCTTCATTCTATACAATAAAATCTGCTTATCAGCATTACCGATTTGAAGATAATATCCACTTAAAGCATCATTTAACACTGGGCTGTCACTCGATAGGAAAAAACGAACGTAATTACTACCTGAAGGTTTAAACTTCAACTGAGTATGCATCTCCCACGTAGCATCTTCCATCGAAGTTGAATAGGTTGACAGATAAGCCGAGCCCGTATGGTCCTCATCAGAAAGATGTAAGGAGCCATCCTCGACACTAAATTTTGAGGGTTCACCACTCCATGAAGAAGAGAGCGTTTGACTTGAAAAATGCTCATCAATTTGAGCACAAGCAACTGTAGTGAAAAAGATTCCCACAAAAACAGATAAAATTCTTTGGTTCATTATACAAATTTTTATTTGTTATAAACTATCTTTG
>Ga0255061_10000382_pt1 | contig 12401 bp, 26 predicted proteins | sample 174RNAGHGhighgp2_FD_183093 | JGI IMG/M metagenome (GOLD analysis project Ga0255061, IMG submission 183093) | Metatranscriptome of sheep rumen microbial communities from Palmerston North, Manawatu-Wanganui, New Zealand - 1742 RNA GHGhigh gp2... | ecosystem: Host-associated > Mammals > Digestive... | reverse complement strand
GCCATAACCTCATTTTCCTCCTATTACTTCTTATGGTTAGCAATTGTATGCTTTGGACCCTTACGAGTACGAGCGTTATTACGAGTATTTTGACCTCTAACAGGTAAACCTCTTCTATGACGCATACCTCTATAGCATCCAATTTCCATTAATCTCTTAATATTTAAGGCAACTTCTCTACGAAGATCACCTTCAACTTTAATCTTAGAAACTTGAGAACGAATTGCACTTAATTGTTCTTCTGTTAAATTCTTTGTACGGATGTCTTCAGAAACATTCGCAGCCTTTAAAATATTTTTTGCAGTAGTTTCACCAATACCATAAATGTATTGTAATGAAATTACTATTCTCTTTTCATTTGGAATATCTACTCCAGCAATACGTGCCATATTAAATCTGCACCCTCCTATTTTTATCCTTGTCTTTGTTTATGTTTTGGGTTTTCGCAAATAACCATTACACGGCCCTTGCGCTTAATAACCTTGCATTTATCGCATATTGGTTTTACTGATGGTCTTACTTTCATTTTTAATACCTCCAATATTATTTGTGTCTGTAAGTAATTCTACCACGTGTTAAATCATAAGTTGATAACTCTATAGTTACCTTGTCACCTGGTAAGATGCGTATGTTATTCATGCGGATTTTACCAGAAACGTGGGCTTTAACTTGGTGACCATTGTCTAATGTAACTATAAATTGTGTATTTGGAAGTACATCATCAACAATTCCTTCCATTTCAATAACATCATCTTTTTTAGCCATTTATTTAGCCTCCTGATTAAGTTTAGTTAAAATTTCACAGCCATCTTTTCTAACAACAACAGTGTGTTCAAAATGAGCACTTGCTTTTTTATCTAATGTTTGAGCTGCCCATCCATCGCTTAAAATTCTAACTTTGCCTGTGCCTAAAGCAATCATCGGTTCTATTGCTAAAACCATGCCTTCTTTTAAAATTGGTCCTGTTCCTGCTTCTCCAAAATTGAAGATAGCTGGTTCTTCGTGCATATCACGACCTATACCATGACCAGTATACTGCTCTATTATACCATATTTATATGGTTTTACGTAATTTTCTATTGCATTTGAAATATCACCTAAATGAGCTCCTTCTGTAACTTTAGAAATACCTGCATATAATGCACCTTCTGTAACATTAAGTAAGGAATCAATTTCTTTTGATACTTCACCAACTTTATAAGTATAAGCAGAATCTCCATGATATCCCTTATATCCAGCAACTAAATCAATAGTAACAATATCACCATTTTTTAGTTTTTGTTTTTTTGATGGAATACCATGAACAACTACTTCATTTACAGATGCACAGACAGTACATGGAAATCCTTCATAACCTTTACAAGATGGTGTACAACCATTTTCTAAGATTATTTTCTCACAAATCTGGTCTAACTCATAAGTAGTTACTCCAGGTTTCACATGCTCTTTCAGTGTCTCTAAACATAACGCAACAACACGACTAGCCTCTTTAAGTAATTGAATTTCTCTCTCACTCTTGACTACAATCATATGTTATGCACCTAATACATTTTTAATGTCATCAAAAACCTTTTCAACTGGTTGATCACCATTTACAGTTTTTAATAAATTTTGCTTTTCATAATAAGCTAATAATGGAGCTGTTTGATTATCGTATACAGCAAGACGATTTGTAGCAGTTGCTTCAGTATCATCTGCACGTTGAATTAATTGATTACCACAATTATCACAAATACCTTCTACCTTAGATGGTGAGAATTCTACATGATATGTAGCACCACAATTCTTACATACTCTTCTTCCAACCATACGTCTTACTAAGATTTCAGCTGGAACATTAACATCTAAAACAGCGTCTAGCTTAATTCCATTCTCTTTTAAGAATGAAGTTAATGCTTCTGCTTGAGCGATTGTTCTTGGGAAACCATCTAATAAGAAACCCTTCTTACAATCATCTTCAAGTAATCTTTCTTTTACAATACCTATTGTTACTTCATCAGGTACTAAACCACCTTGATCCATATAGCTTTTAGCTAAAAGGCCAAGCTTAGTTTGGTTTTTAATTGCAGCACGGAACATATCTCCAGTTGAAATATGAGGAATATTATAATATTCTCTAATATTTACTGCTTGAGTTCCTTTACCTGCACCTGGTCTACCCATAATTAATAATTTCATTATGATATACCTCCAATTAATCAAGGAAACCTTGATAATCTTTTGTTTCCGCTTGTGTTTCCATTTGACGGAAAGTTTCAATTGCAACACCTACAATGATAATCATTGAAGTACCACCAATAGTAACTGATGATGGTAAATTAAATATAAGTGATATAACAATTGGAATCATCGCAAGAATTACTAAATATACAGAACCAATTAAAGTTACTCTAAATAGCATTCTTGATAATTGCATCTTAGTGTCTTCACCAGGTCTATATCCTGGAATGAATGCACCTTGTTTATCTAGATTCTCCGCAATCTTATCAGGATCAACCTGTAAGAATGAATAGAAGAAACTAAAGAATATAATTAAAATTACATATAATGCAATACCTATTGGCTGTTGATTTGAGAATATTTGATTTAACCAAAAAGCTGTATTTGAATATGATGAGCTAGCTGGATCTGGACTCATTTTAAGTACACCAATAATTGTTAAAGGAATAGATAATATTGTAGATGCAAAAATAACTGGAATTACGTTTGCACTATTTAATTTAATAGGAATATCTGAACCTTGTGTACCAGCCTGACGGTTTGCATATTGAACAGGAACCTTTCTTACAGCTCCTTCGAAATAAACAACACCTAAAATTAATGCAACATATAGTACGCAAATAAATGAGAATATTGAAACACCTCTTGCTGAGAATGAATCTAAATATTTATCAAATAATGTACGGAACATATATGGGATTGATGAAATGATACCGGCAGAAATGATTAATGATGAACCATTACCAATACCATGACGAGTAATTAAATCAGCTAACCACATTGTAAATGCAGAACCTGCAGTAATTACTATTGCCATATAGAAATAGAATACCCAAGCATATTTTTCATATTCGATAACTGACTTATCTAACATGTTAATTGTGTTTGTTGAGAATGAGAATAAAATTAATAAAGCTTGAACTAATGACATTACAATTGTTGTATATCTTGTAACTCTATTTAGCTTTTGCTTACCAATTTCACCTTGTTCTCCCCATTCACGGAACTTAGGAATTACCATTTGTAACATTTGAACAACAATAGATGCTGTAATGTATGGTGAAATACCTAATGCAAGAACACTGAAGTTCGATAAACCACCACCAGAAAATGCATTTAATACAACTAATAATTCGTTACCTTTAACGATAGCTTTTATTTGTGCTGTATCAAGTAGTGGAATAGGAACATATGTTCCAGCCTTAAATACAAGTAATAAAGCAAATGTAATTAGTATCTTTAAAACAATCTCACGATTGCTTAAGATAAGTTTTGCCTTTGTAAGCATTAGATTTCCTCTACTTTGCCGCCCTTGGCCTCAATTGCAGCCTTTGCAGATTGAGAGAACTTATTTGCCTTAACAACTAATTTCTTAGTTAATTCACCATTACCTAAAACCTTAATACCATTTTTAACTTCTTTAACTAACTTTGCATTAACGATATCTTCAACAGTAACTGTTTTTCCGTTATCGAATACATTTAAATCAGAAACATTAATAACAGCGTATTCTACTCTTGTGTGGTTTTTGAAACCTCTCTTAGGTAGACGTTGGAATAAAGGTAACTGACCACCTTCGAATCCAGGACGAACACCGCCACCTGAACGAGAATTTTGACCCTTAGTACCACGGCCTGCAGTCTTACCAAGACCAGAACCGATACCACGGCCAAGGCGCTTCTTAGAATGTCTAGCACCTTCAACTGGTTTTAATTGATTTAACATTCTTCGCTACCTCCTATTCTTGAACAACCTTTACCATATGTGCAATGGTAACGATCATGCCTTTAATTGCTTCATTTTCTTCTTTAACTACTGTTTGACCAATCTTTGTTAAGCCTAAAGCTTTAGCTGTAGCAACTTGGTTTGGTCTTTTTCCAATTAAACTCTTTACTAAAGTAATCTTATACATAATCTTAACCTCTGATTTCCTCAACTGTCTTACCACGTCTTTGTGCAACTTGTTCAACAGTTTCTAGTTTCTTTAAGCCATCGATTGTAGCTCTGATTACATTAATAGGTGTAGCTGAACCTAATGATTTTGAAAGAATATCTGAAATACCAGCTAATTCTACAACTGCACGAACTGGACCACCAGCGATAACTCCGGTACCTGGAGCAGCAGGCGCTAAGAATACACGACCAGCACCATAAATACCAGTTACTTCGTGAGGAATAGTTGTATTAACTGTAGCTACATTGATAATATTCTTCTTTGCGCTTTCAATAGCCTTCTTGATAGCGTCAGGTACTTCGTTTGCTTTACCAGTACCAAAACCTACGTTACCCTTCTTATCACCGATAACAACTAAAGCAGCAAATCTAAAACGTCTACCACCCTTAACAACTTTTGTTACACGGTTAATAGTAACAACACGCTCTTCGAATTCTGGCTTTTCTACGTCTTTTACTTTATTTTCATCTTTATTCATAAAAGCTTTCCTCCTTAGAACTTTAATCCAGCAGCTCTTGCTGCTTCAGCTAAAGCCTTAACGCGTCCATGATATAAATAACCACCACGGTCGAAGACAACAGCTTCAATCTTAAGTGCTAATGCTCTCTTAGCTACTAAAGTACCAACTTCAGTTGCAGCGTTAACATTACCACCATTTTCAACTTTAATTTCCTTATCTAATGAAGAAGCACTAGCTAAAGTCTTTCCAGTTGTATCATCGATAATTTGAGCATAAATTTGCTTGTTAGAACGGAATACACATAATCTTGGCTTATCTGCAGTTCCCTTAATAGTTTGACGAATACGTAAATGTCTCTTTTGACGAGTTGCATTACTTGAAACCTTATTAATCATATTATTAGCACTCCTTTCCGACTACTTCTTAGCAGTCTTACCTTCCTTACGACGAATATGTTCATTATCGTACTTAATACCTTTACCCTTATAAGGTTCTGGCTTACGAATATCACGAACTTCAGCCGCAAATTGACCAACTAATTGCTTATCAATACCTGAAATAACAATTGTTGTGTTCTTAGGTAATTCTACCTTTAATCCTGCTGGGATTTCCTTTTCAACATTGTGAGAATAACCAGCAGATACAACTAACTTATTACCTTGTAAAGCAGCACGGTAACCAACACCGTTTACTTCCAAAGTCTTCTTGAAGCCTTCAGATACACCTACAACTAAATTATGAATAATTGCACGAGTTGTACCGTGAATAGTCTTCATTTCTTTTGAATCATTAGGACGTTTTACTACAACTTCAGTAGCTTCAACGTTAACCTCTAGTTTGCTATTGAATTGAAAGCTTAGTTCTCCCTTAGGGCCCTTAACTGTAACTATATTTTCGTTAACATTTACAGTTACGCCTGCAGGAATACTTATCGCCTTGTTACCAATACGAGACATCTTTATAAATACCTCCTAATTTAACCTTTCTTATAATTTTATAATCTTACCAAATGTAAGCTAATACTTCTCCACCAATTTTCTTCTTACGAGCATCTTTGTCAGACATAATGCCTTCAGAAGTTGAAATGATAGCAACGCCTAAACCATTTAAAACCTTTGGTAATTCATCAGCCTTTGCATATACATGTAATGATGGTTTAGAAATTCTCTTTAAACCTTTAATAACTCTATTGTTATTATTGTATTTTAATGTGATTGTTGTTTCACTCTTAATATCAGATGAAACGCTGTAACCTGCAATGAATCCTTCGTTTTTGAAAACTTCTAGGATAGCACTTTTAACTTGTGATGTAGGGATTACAACTGTTTCTTTATGCATAGCATTAGCATTTCTGATACGAGTTAACATATCCGCAATTGGATCAGTCATCATAATATTCTTCCTCCTTAATATATCACAAATTACCAGCTTGACTTCTTTACGCCTGGAATTTGACCTTTGTATGCTAATTCACGGAAACAAATACGGCATAACTTGAACTTGCTGTTTACAGCATGTGGACGACCACATCTTTCACAACGTGTATATTCACGAGCCTTATATTTTGGTTTTCTATGATTTTTAACAACCATTGATGTTTTTGCCATAGTTTATATTCCTTTCTACTACTTTCTAAAAGGCATACCTAATAAAGCTAATAGTGTACGGCCTTCTTCATCTGTTTGTGCAGTGGTAACGATAACAATATCCATACCACGAATCTTCTTAACCTTATCAAAGTTAATTTCAGGGAAAATTAATTGTTCCTTAACACCTAATGTGTAGTTTCCACGTCCGTCAAAAGCGTTTGGATTAACACCACGGAAATCACGTACACGTGGAAGTGAAATAGAAACTAGCTTATCAAAAAATTCATACATTTTTTCGCCTCTTAAAGTTACTTTGCAGCCAATAGGCATACCTTCACGTAACTTGAAGTTAGCGATTGATTTTTTAGCCTTAGTAACAACTGGCTTTTGACCAGCAATTACAGTTAATTCTTCAACAGCATCGTCTAATACCTTAGAGTTGGCAACTGCATCACCAACACCCATGTTAATAACGATTTTTTCTAGCTTTGGAATTTGCATAGAAGATTTATAATTGAACTTACTTGCTAATTCTTTTTTTACAGAATTAGAATACTTTTCTTGTAAACGATTCACAAATATTTCCTCCTTCCAACAAATTACTTAAATTCATAACCAGATTTAGCAACTCTGATTTTATTGTTATTTTCATCAATCTTAGTGTGAACACGAGTTGGCTTATTAGTCTTTGGATCTAATAACATAACATTTGATGCATCAATTGGAGCTTCAACCTCAATAATACCACCTTGTTGGTTTTGTTGAGTTGGCTTTTGATGCTTCTTAACCTTGTTAACACCTTCAACTACAACCTTGTTAGTTCGAGGATAAACCTTTAAAACTTTACCAGTTGTAGGTACTTTATTACCTTTTTTATCTGTAGTAAACTTGTCTTTACCAGCAATTACTACTACTGTATCTCCAGTTTTAATGTTCATAATTTCCTCCTTATAGTACTTCTGGTGCTAATGAGATAATCTTCATGAAATCTTTTTCACGTAACTCCTTAGCAACAGGTCCGAAAATACGTGTTCCACGTGGAGTCTTATCTTCACGGATAAGAACTGCTGCATTTTCATCAAACTTGATGTATGCACCATTTGGTCTATGTACACCAGCCTTAGTACGAACGATAACGGCTTTTACAACGTCACCCTTCTTTACGTTTCCGTTAGGCGCAGCATCCTTAACTGAACATACAACGATGTCACCAACGTTTGCATATCTATGTAATGCGCCACCTAATACCTTAATTATTAATAACTCACGAGCACCTGAATTGTCAGCTACTGCAAGTCTTGTTTCTTGTTGAACCATTCTAAGTTACCTCCTTAAATAGTTTCCTTTGTCTTAACAACTTCTACAAGTATATAAGACACAGTCTTTGATAGAGGTCTAGTTTCCATGAATTTTACAGTATCACCAATCTTGGCAGTATTGTTTTCATCATGAACATGAAACTTAGTTGACTTCTTAACACGTTTACCATAAATAGCACTTGTCTTAAAAGTGTCAACAGATACAACGATTGTCTTATTCATCTTATCAGAAACAACTGTTCCTGTGAAAAATTTACGAGTATTACGTTCCATGATGTCTCCTCCTATTCAGCCTTGCTAGAAGCTTGTTTTTCAGTTAAAACTGTCTTCATTCTAGCAATTGTTCTCTTAATTTCATTCATACGAGCAGGCTTTTCAAGATTACCTAGAGCAGCTTGAAACTTTAAATTGAATAATTCTTCTTTTAATTCAGCAATCTTTTTATTGATTTCTTCAACTGATAAAGCGCGAATTTTTGTCATTGTGTCTTTCATTGCTCGTCACCTACTTTACAATAATCTTAGTTGAACAAGGTAATTTATGAGATGCTAAACGTAATGCTTCACGTGCGATATCATCTGCAACCCCTGCAACTTCGAATAATATTACATCTTTCTTAACTACAGCAACCCATACTTCAGGAGCACCCTTACCAGAACCCATACGTACTGCTAAAGGCTTCTTAGTCTTACTGATATGTGGGAATACTTTAATCCATACTTGTCCTTGACGGTTCATCTTACGAGTAATAGCAACACGGGCAGCTTCTAATTGGTTTGTTGTTAACCAACAACCTTCAGTAGCAACTAAGCCGTAATCACCGAATGCTAATTCAGTACCACCCTTAGCATGACCGCTATAGTATACTCTATGAGGACGTCTATATTTTACTCTTTTAGGCATTAACATAATAATTACTTAGCCTCCTTTGAGTTAACTTTCTTTGCATTTGCATTAGCTTGAGGCTTAGCCTTTCTAACAGGCTTCTTTTCAGTTTCTCTTTGAGGAACTTCAAATACTTCACCCTTATAAATCCAAACCTTAATACCTAACTTACCATAAGTTGTATGTGCTTCAGCTACTGCATAATCAACATCAGCACGAAGTGTTTGTAGAGGTACTTGACCTTCATTATAACCTTCGCTTCTTGCCATTTCAGCACCGCCTAAACGACCAGAAATTAATGTCTTAGCACCCTTAGCACCTGCTCTCATTGCCTTTTGAATAGCACTCTTTTGAACACGTCTGAATGATGCTCTATTTTCTAATTGTTCAGCGATATTTCTTGCAACTAATGTTGCATCTAAATCTGGCTTCTTAATTTCAATGAAATTTAATACGATATCTTTCTTTGTAATGAATTGTAAATCCTTAACGATCTTATTCTTAGTTTCGCCTTCTTTACCTAACAATACACCTAATCTTGAAGTATAGATAGAAACAACAACTCTATCTTTATTGTTCTTATCCTTTACTCTTTCAATAATTACACGTGAAATACCAGCTTTTGAATATCCTTTTTCAAGGTAAGAACGAATCTTTAAATCTTCATGTAAAAGATCTGCAACCTTTGTCTTATCAGCATACCAAGCTGCATCCCAATCACGGTTGATACCAACACGTAATCCGACTGGACTAACTTTTTGACCCATCTTTTCTTACCTCCTACTTACTTTCTTTCTCAGCTACTACTACTGTGATATTACAACTTCTCTTAATAATTACATCGCCTCTACCTTTAGCACGAGGTAACATTCTCTTCATTCTAATACCATCAGTAACATATGCTGTTTTTACATATAGATTATTCATATCCATATTATAATTATGTTCTGCGTTTGCTAATGCAGAATTTAATACTTTTAAAACAACCTCTGTTGCTTGCTTATTTGTTAACTTTAATATAGCTTGTGCTTCAGCTACATCCTTATTACGGATTAGGTCAACAACAAGACGAGCCTTACGAGGAGTAATTCTAACAGTTTTTGCAATTGCTTTTGCTTCCATTGTTCTATTCTCCTTTATTACTTACTTGCTTTCTTATCATCTGTTATATGACCACGGAAAGTTCTAGTTGGAGCGAATTCGCCTAACTTGTGACCTACCATATCTTCTGTAATGTATACTGGAACATGCTCACGACCATTATATACTGCAATTGTTAAACCAACGAATGCAGGGAATATAGTTGATCTACGTGACCAAGTTTGAATTACCTTTTTATCACCGGCTGCATTTGCTTTTTCAACTTTATTTAATAAATGTTGATCTGCAAAAGGGCCTTTCTTAATTGAACGAGCCATCTTGTTCCCTCCTACTTGTCATTTCTTCTACGAACGATTAGTTTGTTAGAAGCTTTCTTATGTTTACGAGTCTTTAAACCTAATGCTGGTTTACCCCATGGAGTCATTGGAGAAGGACGACCAATTGGACACTTACCTTCACCACCTCCGTGTGGGTGGTCATTAGGGTTCATAACAGAACCACGTACTTCTGGTCTTAAGCCCATATGACGAGCACGACCTGCTTTACCGATTCTTACTAATTCATGAGATTCATTACCAACAACACCAATAGTTGCACGGCAAGTACCTAAAATCTTACGAACTTCACCAGAGCATAATCTTACGATTACATAATCTCCTTCTCTACCTAGAATTTGAGCAGAAACACCAGCACTACGTGCTAATTGTCCACCCTTACCAGGATGAAGTTCAATATTATGGATAACAGAACCAACTGGAATATTTACAATTGGAAGTGCGTTACCATCTTTAATATCTGAGCCTTCACCAGAAGTTAAAACTGCACCAACAGTTAAACCCTTAGGAGCTAAGATATATCTCTTTTCACCATCTGCATATACTAGTAATGCAATATTTGCACTTCTGTTTGGATCATATTCGATTGACTTAACAGTTGCAGGGATATTATCCTTGTTTCTCTTGAAGTCAATGATACGATATTTTTGTCTATTTTCGCCACCTTGATGACGAACAGTAATCTTTCCTGTGTTATTACGGCCACCATTCTTTTTCTTTGGTGCTAATAATGATTTTTCAGGAGTGTCAGTTGTGATTTCATCAAAGATTAAAACTGACATGTTACGTCTACCATTAGACGTTGGCTTATACTTTCTAACTGCCATAGTTAATATGTCCTCCTACTAAATTTCGAAAGCATCGATTTTGTCGCCTTCAGCTAATTTAACGATAGCCTTCTTGTATGCAGGAGCAAATCCTTCATGACGACCAACTCTCTTATGCTTTGGTAATACATTAATTGTACTTACTGATAATACTTTTACCTTGAAGATTTCTTCAACGGCATTCTTAATTTCTACTTTGTTAGCAGTCTTAGCTACTTTAAAAGTATACTTATTATAATTTTCCTTAAGGTTCATGCTCTTTTCTGTAATGATTGGAGCTTGAATAACATCAAATACTGATTGTGCCATATTACTTTAGAGCCTCCTCGAAATACTTAATTGCACCCTTAGTTACAACTAAGTTCTTATAACATAATATTTCATATACACTTGCGTTATCAGCTGGTGTATAGAATACATTTTCAATATTTCTAGCTGATAGATTAGCTACTTCATTGAATTCTTCAGGAGCAACTAATACTAAAGTCTTACCTTCAGCCTTAATATTTGCTAAGAAGTTTACAAAATTCTTAGTCTTAATTTCTTCAAATTTAACTTCTGTAACAGCCGTTAAATTATTTTCATTTACCTTGTATGATAAAACATTCTTTAAAGCTAATTGCTTAACCTTCTTATTAAGCTTGAATGCATAGCTTCTAGGTGTTGGGCCAAATACTGTTCCTCCACCAACCCATTGTGGAGCACGGATTGAGCCTTGACGAGCACGGCCTGTACCCTTTTGTCTCCATGGTTTCTTACCACCGCCACGAACTTCGCTACGACCCTTAGTATCATGAGTACCTTGTCTCATAGCAGCTCTTTGGCAGTTAACTACATCATATATAACTTGTTGGTTTACAGTTTCAATACCAAATACAGAATCATCTAATTTAATATCTTCAACCTTTTGACCATTTTGATCTAATAATGTGATTACTGGCATTTTAATTCTCCTTTCTCGCATTACTTAGTTGCCTTAACGGCACTCTTGATAACAACGAAGCCCTTCTTTGGACCAGGTACGTTACCATGAACTAATAATAATTCTCTTTCGCTATCTACTTTTACGATAGTTAAATTTTGTAATGTTACTGTTACATTACCCATATGTCCTGGAAGTTTCTTACCCTTTAGGTTACCCTTAATAGCACCCATAGAACCAACTTCTCTATGACATGCAGATACACCGTGAGTCATTCTAAGACGTGCATGGTTGTAACGCTTAATAGTACCGGCGAAACCTTTACCTTTTGAAGTACCTTGTACATCAATGATATCGCCATCCTTAAATATATCTACTTTAATTTCTTGACCAACATTGTAAGACAATAACTCATTTCCTTGTGCTTCTGAGAAACGGAATTCTCTTATGAAGCGCTTAGGAGCAGTGTTAGCCTTAGCTACGTGGCCTAGTTCAGGTTTATTTGCTACTCTTTCAGGTTTGTTAGCAATACCAACTTGAACTGCAACATATCCATCATTTTCAACTGTCTTTTGTTGTAACACAACATTTTCAGAACAGTCAATGATAGTAACTGGTACGATATTACCAGCTGCATCGAAAATTTGAGTCATGCCCAATTTTCTTCCTAAGATTCCCTTAGCCATTTGAAATTTCTCCTTTTATCTTTTTAATATTTTTTTACTTCTTTAATACGATGTCTACACCAGAAGGTAGATCAATGTGCATTAAAGCATCAATTGTTTGTGG
>Ga0255061_10000379_pt1 | contig 12480 bp, 22 predicted proteins | sample 174RNAGHGhighgp2_FD_183093 | JGI IMG/M metagenome (GOLD analysis project Ga0255061, IMG submission 183093) | Metatranscriptome of sheep rumen microbial communities from Palmerston North, Manawatu-Wanganui, New Zealand - 1742 RNA GHGhigh gp2... | ecosystem: Host-associated > Mammals > Digestive... | reverse complement strand
CTGGATAAATGCAGAAGGGAAACGTGCGATAATACCAATCATGATGATGAGTGAAACACCATTTCCGATACCCTTGTCTGTAATTCTCTCACCAAGCCACAGGATGAACATACTGCCGGCGGCAAGAATGATGGTTGATGTCAACATAAACCAGGTCCAATCCAAAGATGAATACAAGGCTGCCCCACCTGTTTGCAATCTAAGATTGAAAAGGTAGGAAGGAGCCTGGAAAAGAAGAATAATCACTGTCAAGTAGCGAGTGTACTGATTCATCTTCCGTCTTCCACTTTCACCTTCACGCTGCATCTTCTGGAAATAAGGAACAGCAATGCCAAGCAGCTGCATCACGATGGATGCAGAGATGTATGGCATGATTCCAAGTGCAAAGATAGATGCCTTAGAAAAAGCTCCACCTGAGAACATATCAAGCAGTGACATAAGGCCGCCCTCTGTCTGATTTTTGAGACCCTGGAGTGCCTCTGCATCAATACCGGGAAGCACTACATACGAGCCAAAACGATAGACAGCAACAAAAAGAAGAGTAATTCCGATACGAATACGCAAATCCTCTACCTTCCAGATGTTGATTAACGTCTTGACAAGCTTGAGATTCTTAAGTTTATTCATTGCCTTTCTAATTTATTTATTTTAGAGTTTTACAGCATTGCCACCCTTTTCGGTGATGGCAGCTTCAGCCTTTGCTGAAAATGCATGAGCTTCAACATCAACCTTTGAAGTAAGCTCGCCGTTGCCGAGAATTTTCACAAGGTGCTTTTTGTTGATCAGGCCTGCAGCAAGAAGTTCTGCAATACCAATCTTCGTTACACCCAGCTTCTCTGCCAGAGACTGGATAGCATCCAGATTGATTGCCTTGTATTCAACACGGTTAATGTTCTGGAAACCAAATTTAGGTACACGGCGCTGAAGTGGCATCTGGCCACCTTCGAAACCGATCTTCTTCTTGTAACCAGAACGAGCCTTGGCACCCTTGTGACCACGGGTAGAAGTACGGCCCTTACCAGAACCGTAACCACGTCCCACACGCTTGCTGTTATGAGTTGCGCCCACAGCTGGTTTCAAATTATGTAATTCCATTGTCAAATCTGATTTTTAGTTAATAAACAATTAGTCGATAACCTCAACAAGGTGTGCAACCTTGCGAATCATACCGCGAAGAGATGGAGAATCCTCACGCTCAACAACACGATTGATTTTTCCAAGACCGAGTGACTCCAATGTGCTCTTCTGGTCAATGGGACGACCTGCCTGGCCTTTAATCTGCTTAATTTTAATTGTTGCCATGTCGATTATCCTCCTTATCCCTTAAATACTTTTGTCAAATTAACACCACGGTCTGCAGCCACCATTCTGGGGTCACGCATATTGGCAAGAGCCTCGATAGTGGCTTTCACAAGATTGTGTGGATTGGAAGAGCCCTTCGACTTTGCGAGGACGTCAGTAATACCTACACTCTCAAGGACGGCACGCATTGCGCCACCAGCCACCACTCCTGTACCTTCAGAAGCAGGCATGATAAGAACGCGAGCACCACCAAACTTGGCATATGCCTCGTGAGGAACAGTCCCCTTCAAAACAGGAACCTTGACCAAATTCTTCTTTGCAGCTTCAACGCCTTTAGCGATAGCAGCTGTAACTTCACCAGCTTTACCAAGACCATAGCCAATAACACCGTTTCCGTCACCAACAACTACGATGGCAGCGAATGTAAATGTACGACCACCCTTAGTAACCTTAGTAACACGATTAATAGCAACCAAGCGGTCCTTCAGCTCGGCATCGTTTTGTACTTTAACTCTATTTACCATAATCGTATTTAAAATTTAAGTCCTGCTTCGCGTGCAGCATCTGCTACAGCCTTAACTCTTCCGTGATAGAGGTAACCATTGCGGTCAAACACAACTGCTGAAATGCCAGCTTCAAGAGCCTTCTTTGCAATCAGTGCACCAACCTTAGCTGCCTGCTCACTTTTATTCATTTTCTCAAATCCAAGTGAAGATGCAGAAACCAATGTTTTCTGAGCATCATCGTCAATAACTTGAACATAAATCTGCTTGTTACTTCTGAAAACACTCATGCGTGGGCGCTCAGCAGTACCAGAAATTTTATTGCGTACTCTATATTTAATTTTGAGTCGTCTTTCTATCTTTGTAATCATACTCTAAATCCGTTTAATTATTTAGCACTTGCAGACTTACCAGACTTTCTTCTAATCTCTTCGCCCTGGAAGCGGATACCCTTACCCTTGTAAGGTTCCGGCTTACGGAACGAGCGGATCTTTGCACACACGAGCCCAAGCAACTGCTTGTCGCATGATTCGAGCATGATAAGAGGATCCTGATTTCTCTCTGATTTGGTCTCGACCTTGATTTCCTTTGGAACTTCAAATACGATACCATGAGAATAGCCGAGAGCAAACTCAAGGACGTTGCCTTGGTTGCTTACACGATAGCCCACACCAACGAGCTGGAGAGTAGCCTTATAGCCTTCTGAAACTCCAACAACCATATTGTTCACAAGCGAGCGATAGAGACCATGGAAAGCATGACGCTGCTTTGCATTATCCTGCATCAACTCCATGTTTTCCTCCATTGTCAACTTTCCGTCCTCGATGCAAACCTTAATAGAAGGGTTTACGTATTGGCTGAGTTCGCCTTTCGGACCTTTTACAGTTACAATGTCATCCTTATGAGTTACGGTTACTCCTGCAGGAATAATAATAGGTAATTTACCAATTCTAGACATTATAAAATTCCTCCTAAATTAATAAACATAACAAAGAACTTCGCCGCCAACCTTCAGGTCGGTAGCTTCCTTGTCTGTTATGACACCCTTAGATGTAGATATCACAGCGATACCTAATCCATTAATTACACGTGGCATGTCCTTGTATCCCGTATATTTACGGAGACCAGGACGAGAGACGCGCTTCAGTACATGAATGGCGTTCTCTTTTGTCTGAGGGTTATACTTCAGGGCTATCTTGATTGTACCCTGTGGACCCTCTTCAACGAACTTGTAGTTCAAAATGTAACCTTTGTCGAAGAGAATCTTGGTGATTTCCTTCTTCAGGTTTGAGGCTGGAACTTCCACGACTTTGTGTTTTGCCTGGATTGCGTTACGCAGTCTCGTCAAATAATCAGCTATTGGATCTGTCATAATAAAATTAAATTAATCGGGACTTTACTTTCGGAATACCCGACAATATTTAAAATAATAAAACACCTTAATTTAGCTTTAACCAGCAAAGGAGCTTAGCGTCCTGACATCTGTAGTCTTAATACACACTGTCTTTCCTTCGCCGTTTCTTCTGAAACAAAGTATCTTCAGGTTACCCCCGAACTGGTAACCATCCGATTTTTGTCTGCAAAAGATTCTCCTACCAGTAAACCGCAATTTTACCAGCTTGCCTTCTTAACTCCAGGGATAAGACCTTGTGAAGCCATCTCGCGGAACTGAATACGAGAAAGTCCGAACTGGCGCATATAGCCTCTTGGACGTCCTGTAATTTTGCAACGGTTGTGAAGACGAATAGGATTTGCATTTGCAGGGATTTCCTGAAGCGCACGAGCTGCCTCGTAAGCCTCCACGGGGTCACCCGTAGCAACAATCTTCTTCAGAGCTGCACGCTTTGCTGCATACTTTGCCACAAGCTTTGCACGCTTCACTTCGCGTGCCTTCATTGATTCTTTTGCCATATCCAATTATTTTTTAGCGTCCTTAAATGGAAGGCCGAAAGCCTTGAGGAGTGCATATCCTTCTTCGTCTGTCTTCGCAGAAGTCACGAAAGTGATGTTCATACCCATAATCTTATCAACCTGGTCGATATTGATTTCAGGGAAAATGATCTGTTCAGTGATACCCAACGTGTAGTTTCCGCGACCATCGAACTTAGACTCAATACCCTTGAAGTCACGAATACGGGGAAGAGATACACGGACAAGCTTCTCGAGAAACTCGTACATTCTCTCACGGCGAAGTGTAACCATCACACCAATAGGCATCTTCTTGCGAAGGCGGAAGTTGGAAATATCCTTCTTAGACATTGTTGCAACAGGCTTCTGACCAGTAATCTGGGCAATTTCGTTCATTGCAACTTCAATAATCTTCTTGTCAGCAGTTGCCATACCAAGACCTTGGTTCACAACTATCTTCTTCAATACAGGAATCTGCATAGGAGAAGTATAGTTAAACTGCTTCTGAAGTGCTGGAGCAATCTGCTCTGCATATACATTTTTAAGTTGTGCAGTAGTACTCATTAAATTTCCTCCCCTGACTTTTTAGCGTAACGTACCAATTTGCCATTGGCACCTAACTTTCTACCGATACGTGTGGGCTTGCCTGATTTGGGGTCCAACACATTCAGGTTAGAAATATGTATAGGAGCCTCCTGCTCTATAATACCTCCTTGTGGGTGTGCAGCACTTGGCTTAGTGCTCTTCTTGATTATGTTCACACCCTCGACAACGGCGCGCTGCTTCTCAACCAGGACTGACAAGACCTTGCCCGTCTTTCCCTTGTTGTTACCGGCATTCACATACACCATGTCGCCTTTCTTTATGTGTAACTTGCTCATTTTTACTGTAACTCTTTAAAATTAAAGTACTTCAGTAGCCAAAGAAACTACTTTCATGTTAGCAGCACGAAGTTCACGAGCTACCGGACCGAAAATACGGCTACCTCTCATTTCACCAGCATTATTCAGAAGTACACATGCATTGTCATCGAAACGGATATATGATCCGTCGGGACGGCGCACTTCCTTCTTGGTGCGAACGATAAGAGCCTTTGATACGGAGCCCTTCTTTACTTCACTCGTTGGGATGGCATTCTTTACTGCCACGACAATTACATCACCTACAGTAGCATAACGGCGACGAGTACCACCGAGTACACGGATACAAAGTACTTCGCGTGCACCACTGTTGTCAGCAACTGCCAGTCTTGATTCTACCTGTATCATATTGTTTACTTAGCTCTTTCTACGATTTGTACTAATCTCCATCTCTTAGTTTTGCTCAATGGACGAGTCTCCATGATAAGCACAGTGTCACCAACATGTGCATCGTTTTTCTCATCATGAGCATGGTATTTCTTTGTCTTCTGGACAAACTTACCATAGATAGGGTGCTTCTCCTTGAATTTTGCAGCAACAACAATGGTCTTGTCCATCTTGTCACTTGTTACCACACCCTGACGCTGTTTTCTTAAATTTCTTTCCATGTAGCCTCGAATTATTTATTGAGTTTGAGTTCTCTTTCGCGAAGTACAGTCTTCATACGTGCGATGTCACGACGCAACTTCTTAATCTGAGAATGATCTTCTACAGGAGAAATATTATGGCCAAACTTCAAGTTCTCGTAGTTGGCAACTTCCGTTTCGATGCGTTCTGCGAGTTCTGCATCGTTAAGTTCTCTAATTTCTGTAATTTTCATCTTAATCAAGCGTTTTTGTCGTAGTCACGACGTACAATAAACTTAGTTGTAGTTGGAAGCTTCTGTGCTCCAAGACGAAGAGCCTCTTTTGCAATGTCGTAAGGAACACCTTCAATCTCGAAAAGAATACGTCCTGGCTTAGCGGGGAACACGTACTGATATGGATCACCCTTACCTTTACCCATTCGGACGTCTGCAGGCTTCTTCGTAATAGGTTTGTCAGGGAAGATGCGAATCCAAACCTGACCTTGACGCTGCATGTAACGTGTGATTGCCACACGGGCTGCTTCAATCTGACGAGCTGTGATCCAGCGAGTCTGAAGAGCCTTGATACCGAAGCTACCGAATGCAAGTTCAGTACCACGGTGTGATACACCTTTTAAACGGCCACGACCTTTTTGCGGTCTTCTATATTTCTGTCTTTTTGGCTGTAACATAGTTCATCTGATTAATTGCGATTAGACTTCTTGTTTCTAAATCTTCTACCGCCGCCATTGTTGTTGCCGCCACGACCTGCATCCTTTTGCTGTGCAAAGTTAGGAGTGAGATCCTGCTTGCCAAACTTTTCACCACGGCAAATCCACACCTTGATGCCAAGGAGACCTACCTTAGTAAGTGCTTCAGCAAGACAATAGTCAATGTCTGCGCGGAGAGTGTGAAGCGGAGTACGACCTTCCTTGTACATCTCTGAACGGCTCATTTCTGCACCATTGAGACGACCGGAAATCTGCACCTTAATGCCCTCAGCACCAGAACGCATCGTGTTTGCAATAGCTGTCTTGATTGCACGACGATAAGCAATCTTGCCCTCTATCTGGCGTGCAATATTATTTGCAACAATCACAGCATCAAGTTCTGGACGCTTAATCTCATAGATATTGATCTGAACATCCTTGTCGGTTACTTTCTTCAATTCTGCCTTCAGGGCTTCAACATCCTGACCGCCCCTACCAATGATGATACCTGGACGAGCTGAGCAGATAGTGATAGTGACAAGCTTCAGTGTTCTTTCGATGACAATCTTAGAAACACTGGCCTTTGCCAAACGGGCGTTGAGGTACTTACGAATCTTTGAGTCCTCAAGGAGGTTGTCACCAAAATCCTTACCACCAAACCAGTTTGAATCCCAACCACGGACAATACCGAGGCGGTTGCTTATTGGATTACATTTTTGTCCCATAATTACTTCTCATCATTAGTTTTAGCGTCCACGAAAATTGTAATATGATTAGAACGCTTGCGAATTCTGTATCCACGTCCTTGTGGAGCGGGACGCATACGCTTTAAGGTTGCGCCTTCGTCAACAAAGACTTTGGAGATGTAGAGTTCACCGTTTTCAGCCTTCCGATCATTCTTCTGCTCCCAATTTGCGATAGCAGAGCGAAGCAACTTTTCAAGATCCTTTGCAGCATCCTTGCTGTTGAACTTGAGTGTTGCAAGAGCCTTGCTCACTTCCATGCCCCTTACCAGGTCTGCCACATAACGCATCTTGCGTGGCGAAGATGGAACATTGCGGAGAGTGGCAAAGTAAGTAGTCTTCTTGGCCTCCTTAATCTTTTCGGCCATTAAATGTTTTCTTGCTCCCATTATATAAAAGTCTTATTTACTTGTGTGAGCCTGTTTTTACTTTTTCTTATTACCGGCATGACCGCGGAACGTGCGTGTGAGTGCGAACTCACCCAGCTTGTGGCCGACCATGTTTTCAGTAATGTAAACAGGGATAAATTTATTACCGTTGTGTACTGCAATGGTATGTCCCACGAAATCAGGAGAAATCATTGAAGCACGTGCCCATGACTTGATAACGCTCTTCTTGCCGCTCTCGTTCATAGCGAGAACCTTCTTTTCGAGCTTCACATTGATGTATGGACCCTTTTTTAATGAACGACTCATATTCAGTTAACTTTATTTCTTGTTACGTCTTTCAATTATGTACTTGTTCGATTGCTTCTTAGGCGCACGAGTCTTGAGACCCTTAGCGTAGAGACCATTACGTGAACGTGGGTGTCCACCTGTCTGACGACCTTCACCACCACCCATTGGGTGATCGATTGGGTTCATTACTACACCACGGTTGTGCGGACGACGACCGAGCCAACGGCTGCGACCTGCCTTACCAGAAGATTCAAGTGCATGGTCTGAATTGCTCACGCTACCAATCGTGGCGCGGCAAACAGAGAGAACCTTGCGAATTTCGCCTGAAGGAAGCTTGATAACACAATACTTACCTTCGCGTGAAGTTAACTGAGCAAAATTGCCGGCTGAGCGAACCATCTTTGCACCCTGTCCAGGACGCAATTCGATGTTGTGGATAACAGTACCAACAGGAATGTTTTCCAGTGGAAGAGAGTTGCCCAAGTCTGGAGCTGCTTCAGCACCAGACATAATCTTGTCGCCAACCTTCAATCCGTTAGGAGCAACAATGTAACGCTTTTCACCGTCAGCGTAGAATACGAGTGCAATGCGCGCAGAGCGATTTGGATCGTACTCGATAGTCTTTACCACTGCGGGAATTCCGTCCTTTTCTCTCTTGAAATCGACAAAACGGAGCAGTCTCTTGTGACCGCCGCCTCTGTAGCGGACAGTGATGCGGCCCTGATTGTTACGGCCACCTGTGCTGCGCTTACCGAATACAAGAGTTTTCTCTGGCACGGATGTAGTAACATCATCAAACGTGCCAATAGCTTTGTGACGCTGGCCAGGAGTTACTGGCTTGAATTTACGAATACCCATTTTTAATTATTAAATGTTACTATAGAAATCGATAGTTTCGCCTTCGGCAAGGGTAACAATTGCCTTTTTATAGGCCTTGGTCTTTCCCTTGATAACACCAGCCTTTGTGTAGCGGCTCTTACGCTTACCAGCGTAGTTCATAGTGTTAACTGAAACTACATTTACGTTATACTTAGCTTCTATTTCTTTCTTGATCTCAATCTTATTGGCAGCAGGAAGCACGATAAAGCCGAACTTGTTGTTCTGCTTCTCTGTAATAGCTGTCATCTTTTCTGTTACCAACGGTTTTACGATATATGCCATGAGCGTACCTCCTTACTTGTTAAAAGTTTCGTCAACAAGCTTCAACGCATCCTCGGTCACGACAAGAACATTTGCATTCATCACCTGATAGGTATTGAGTGCAGATGCCGTCATAACGCCAACGCGCTGAATATTTCGAGCCGACAAATATACGTTTTTCTCCACTTTTGGCAAAACAATAAGTACTTTCTTGCCTGCAACATTAAGATTGTTTAACAAACTTACAGCATCTTTAGTCTTTGGCGCTTCAAAATCGAAGTCCTCGATTACAACGATGCCATTCTGCTGAGCCTTGTATGAAAGGGCACTTTTGCGGGCCAAATCCTTTACTTTCTTGTTAAGTTTAAACCAATAGTCACGTGGGCGTGGTCCAAAAACACGGCCACAACCACGGAGCAGCGGAGACTTGATGTCGCCACGACGTGCACCGCCGCCACCTTTCTGACGAATCAGTATGCGAGTAGAGCCTGTAATTTCGCTTCTTTCCTTAGACTTATGAGTACCCTGGCGCTGAGCAGCGAGGTACTGATTCACTGCGAGGTAGATAACATGGTCGTTAGGTTCAATCCCGAAGATTGCATCGTTCAGAACGACCTTCTTGCCAGTATCCTGACCTTTGATATTTAATACTGAAACTTCCATTGCTTACTTCTTGATTGATACGATTGAACCCTTGCAACCCGGCACACTGCCCTTGACGAGCAATAGATTGTGCTCGGGAATAACTTTAATAACCTGAAGGTTGTGTGTAGTAACCTGTACATCACCCATGTGACCACCCATGTGGAGATTCTTGAACACACGAGAGGGAGTGGCACAAGCACCAATAGAACCTGGTTTACGCAGACGGTCGTCCTGACCGTGTGTAGATTGACCTACACCGCCGAAACCCCAGCGCTTAACAACACCCTGGAATCCCTTACCCTTTGAAGTTCCAACAACATCTACATAAGCAGCATCGTTGAACAATTCAACGGTGATCACGTCACCGAGGTTGTACTCTTCGTCAAATGTGAACTCGGCCAAGTGTCTCTTTGGAGTTGTACCAGCTTTCGCAAAGTGTCCCTTCATAGGCTTTGTGGTGCGCTTTTCCTTGGCTTCCTGAAAACCAACCTGCACAGCAGCATAGCCATCTTTCTCGACAGTCTTCACCTGGGTTACAACACAAGGACCTACTTCGATAACAGTGCATGGAAGATTTTTTCCATCAGCACTGAAAACGGATGTCATTCCGATTTTTTTTCCTAATAATCCTGGCATTTCAATTAACTGTTTTAATAATTCTCTGTTTTTGTGTATTAAACTTTAATCTCCACTTCAACGCCTGACGGCAATTCCAGCTTCATAAGCGCGTCCACAGTCTTGGTTGTAGAACTGTAGATGTCGATAAGACGCTTGTATGTGCAGAGTTCAAACTGCTCACGTGACTTCTTGTTCACGAAGGTCGAGCGGTTCACTGTAAAGATGCGCTTGTGAGTTGGAAGTGGAATAGGACCACTGACAATGGCATCTGTTGACTTCACAGTCTTCACGATCTTCTCGGCAGACTTGTCCACCAGCGTGTGATCGTAAGATTTCAGTTTAATACGAATTTTCTGACTCATTGTTTTAATTTGTTTTTATAATTAATATATAAGTAAGAGGGTATGCAGACAAAGAGTCGTTTGCTCGCCTGCACCCTCAAACATTTTTTACACCAAATCTGTGCGACCGTTGCACTCTGTCAGCACTTCCTTAGCGATAGAGCTGCTTACAGGCGCATGGTGGTCATACTGCATAGAAGAAGTTGCACGACCCGAAGTGATGGTACGCAGTGCGGTTACATAGCCGAACATTTCGCCCAGCGGAACCATTGCCTTCACGATGCGGGCACCAGAACGGGCATTATCCATACCCTCCACCTGGCCACGGCGCTTGTTCAGGTCACCAATCACGTCACCCATATTTTCTTCAGGAGTAACAACCTCCAGCTTCATGATAGGCTCCATCAGTACAGGCTTAGCCTGTGCACAGGCATTCTTGTAAGCCTGACGGGCGGCAATTTCAAACGAAAGCTGGTCGGAGTCAACTGGGTGGAACGAGCCATCAACCAGTGTAACCTTCAGGCTGTCCATTGGGAATCCGCCAAGAACACCATTCTTCATGGCTTCAGCAAAACCTTTCTGCACGGCCGGAATGAATTCTTTAGGCACGTTACCGCCCTTCACTTCGTCAACGAACTGCAATCCTGTTCCTTCGAAGTCGTCGTCAACAGGACCTACGTTCACGATGATGTCGGCAAACTTACCACGACCACCCGACTGCTTCTTGTAAACTTCGCGGAGGTTGACAGTCTTCGTGATGGCTTCCTTGTAGTTAACCTGTGGCTTGCCCTGATTGCACTCTACCTTGAACTCACGCTTCAGGCGGTCGATAATGATATCGAGGTGAAGTTCACCCATGCCCGAAATAACGGTCTGGCCGCTCTGCTCGTCTGTCTTCACGGTGAATGTTGGGTCTTCTTCTGCCAACTTAGCAAGACCGACAGACAATTTGTCGAGGTCCTTCTGAGTCTTTGGCTCAACGGCGATACCAATCACAGGATCTGGGAAGTCCATTGACTCCAGTACGATTGGTGCATCCTCGTCGCAAAGCGTGTCACCTGTGTGAATGTCCTTCAAACCAACCACAGCACCAATATCACCAGCGCTGATTACCTCTACAGGATTTTGGTGGTTAGAGTGCATCTGGAACAGACGACTCACACGCTCCTTCTTGCCTGAGCGAGTATTATAGATGTAAGAACCAGCCTCAACCTTACCCGAATAAACACGGATGAAAGTCAGACGGCCCACATACGGGTCGGTAGCAATCTTGAATGCCAAAGCAGAAGTCTTCTCGTCTTCGTCTGGCTTGCGATCCTCCTCTTCCTTGGTGTCGGGGTTTGTGCCCACGACAGCTTCCGTATCGAGTGGAGAAGGCAAGAATGCGCAAATGTAGTCGAGCAAAGTCTGCACACCCTTGTTCTTGAACGAAGAACCGCACAACATAGGAGTGCAAGCCAACGAACAAGTAGCCTTGCGAATGGCAGAAATAATCTCATCCTCAGTAATGGTAGAAGGATCATCGAAGAACTTCTCCATCAGCGCATCGTCAAACTCGGCTACAGACTCCAGCATCTTGTTGCGCCACTCCTCGGCCTCAGCCTGAAGTTCAGCAGGAACATCGATGACATCATATTCTGCACCCTGAGTTTCATCGTGCCAGATGATACCCTTCATCTTAATCAGGTCAACTACACCCTTGAAGTTCTCCTCTGCACCGATAGGAATAACTACTGGCACAGGGTTGGCGCCAAGTATCTCCTTCATCTGGCGAACCACTTCAAAGAAGTCTGCACCCGAGCGGTCCATCTTGTTCACATAACCCATACGGGGAACATTGTACTTGTCGGCCTGACGCCATACAGTCTCTGACTGAGGCTCAACACCACCTACAGCACAATAAGTTGCAACTGCGCCATCGAGCACACGCAACGAGCGTTCCACTTCGGCAGTGAAGTCCACGTGTCCTGGAGTGTCAATCAAATTGAACTTGTACTTCTTGCCGTTCCAAGTCCAATATGCAGTTGTTGCAGCAGAAGTGATTGTGATACCGCGCTCCTGCTCCTGAGCCATCCAGTCCATCGTAGCACCACCATCGTGAACCTCGCCAAGCTTGTGAGTCTTGCCTGTATAGAACAGGATGCGCTCAGAAGTGGTTGTCTTGCCGGCATCGATGTGAGCCATGATACCAAAGTTACGGGTAAGGTGCAAATCTTGCTTAGCCATATTCTTTATTCTTTCTTTTTACTTTAAATTACTAATTACCTATTGAAGCATCTTGATTAGAAGCGGAAGTGTGCAAATGCACGGTTAGCCTCTGCCATGCGGTGCATATCCTCCTTACGCTTGAAGGCACCACCCTGCTGATTGTATGCATCCATGATTTCAGCAGCGAGCTTGTCTGCCAT
>Ga0255061_10000378_pt1 | contig 12489 bp, 15 predicted proteins | sample 174RNAGHGhighgp2_FD_183093 | JGI IMG/M metagenome (GOLD analysis project Ga0255061, IMG submission 183093) | Metatranscriptome of sheep rumen microbial communities from Palmerston North, Manawatu-Wanganui, New Zealand - 1742 RNA GHGhigh gp2... | ecosystem: Host-associated > Mammals > Digestive... | reverse complement strand
GGAGATGGCTGCATCAAGCACTCCAAGGCGGCAGAGGCAGCCGTGACCGCACTGGCCCGCACTGACAAGAAACTTACCATCATTGGACAACCACAGGAACAGTATGACGACATGGACTTGTTCGACATGGCCCAACATCAGGTAGCAGCAGACGCAAGGGGGTGCATATGATTTCATCGCTTACCGACGAGGAACTCATTGCCATAAAGGAGAAGGTATTCTTGGACGTAAGGCGTATCTGGGGCAGCGACATGGCCGACCAGTTGCCAATCACTGAATGCACTAGGTGCCTTGGCCCGAGTCATTTGAAGCGCAAGCAGCGCTGTATCGTGGACATGATGAACTATGAGGCACTGTGCCCTTCGTGCTGGGCAGAAAAGAGGGAATCGGACTTGATAAATGAGGCCATTCTTAAAAAGCCTCAGATACCGTTCCCTGTTGGGGAATTGAAGAATGGTTCCCTTGTTCCACTTGACTTAGAGGACTTTTGCAGAATATGAAGGATACAAAGCTAATTAAGCAGTGGGCATGGGTCATTACTTTCCTTGGCATCGCATGTGGTGCCCTAGTGGACATCATGAAGACGGTTGTCGAAATATTGGAGGACAAGGAGCATGAAGTTTAAGAAAAGACAACAAAGCAAGGCCCAGTCGGCCAAGACCAAGTTTCGCCGTTCTGCGAAATGGGTCAAGTTCAGGCGCCATATGAAGTCCACGCAAAAAACGGACCCCGTCACTGGGAGCCCGTTGGCGCCTACGTGTTCTGTTCATCATCTTGACATGCGTGAGGAGAATTATGAAGACCTATCTGATGAAACTCACTTCGTGGCTCTTAACTCTCAAAGTCACGAAACTATTCATTTTTTATGGCAGTCTCATGGAGGATGGCGCCGTGCTGTGCTTTCTCTTATTCGAATCCTTAAAGCAATGGAGCGTATAAATGGCTAAGAAATCATTGGGTCTTCCATATATGGGAAGCAAGAACACAATTGCGAAGGATATCGTTGATACACTTCCGAAAGGCGAACGCCTGGTTGAACTGTTTTGCGGCGGATGTTCAATCACGGATTATGCATTGAAAAATACGAACAAGTTCGCAAGCTTTCTTGTCAACGACCTTAACGGATGGTCTCCACAAGCATACGTCAAGGCCCTTAACGGCGGATTCAACGACGAAGAACGATGGATTTCCCGTCAAGACTTCTTCCGCCTGAAGGATACCGACCCGTATGCACATATGTGCTTTTCTTTTGGAAACGACGGACGGACTTACATATATGGTCCAGAGCTTGAACCCTATAAGAGAGCCCTGCACCATATTATCTTCTGGGAAAATTACGGGCCAATGGAAGACCTTTGCCCGCAAGTCGTTGATATCATCAAGGAATACTGCAAAGGCAAAGACCGTAAAGGAAGGCGCCTAGCTTCTGGTTATGCTGTGGCCGACCATATAAAGCAGAAAGGCTCAATCGAATATTGGCAATCAAACCCGATGTTCAGGTCGGTCAAGGTCAAATGGACGCCAGAAAGGCGCGGTATAACAACGTTGGAAGACCCTAAAACTACACAGCTATACCCACAACAAGTTCTACCAAGCCTGCAAAGCCTGGAAAGACTGCAAAGCCTTGAAAGAATGAAAAGCCTGCAAAGCATGGAAAGCCTGGAAAGACTGCAAAGCCTGCAAAGCCTGGAAAGCCCAGTAGAAACATCCAGTATGAGCTATTCTGATTACAAGTATCGTGATGGTGATGTAATCTACTGCGACCCACCATATAAAAACACTCATGGTTACGGAACCCAATTTGATACCGATGCTTTCTGGGATTGGGTTCGCACCCGCAACTACCCCGTTTATGTCTCGGAGTACCAGGCGCCAGAAGACTTTGTAAGCATTTGGAGTAAAGAAAAACGCTCGATGCTTAACGATAAAGGTCTGTCCAAACCAGTGGTTGAACACCTGTTTATTCACGAAAAATTCAAAATATATAAACAGTAGTAGAGAACAATACTTAAATCAATGGAACGCATAAATAAAGGGCACGACTAAGTCGTACCCCTTCTCTATAAGATTCTTGGAATCTGATACTGATTTAAGACTTCTTCTTCTTTATTTTCTTGCTCTTGTCCTTCTCATGGTCTTCAAGGGCCTTCTTGTTGGCTTCATATAGGGCGTAGACTATTTCTTCGCGGTGCATCTGGATTTGCTTCCAGCAATCGTCAAGTTCATGACCATTGTGGATTGGCGTTATGACCCAATCCCAAGTGATGTTAGTGAAATCCAGTTTGAAGCCTCTGCGTTCTAGGAACCAATCGACAGCCTTTTCAATCTTCTTTGTTCTAGCTTCCGTCTGTGCCCACTTGTCCCGCATGTATCCCAATCGTTCACGCATGTCAGAGACGGAACCTTGCATCTGGAACACAAGGAAGAGCAGGAGGAGCAGCACTATGGAGCTGCCGATTATGTAAGCGTAAATTAGGGTAGGCATATGGTTTCCTTGTTTTGTATTACTGAATATAGTTTATATCATCAGCAACGGCAAGAGACCATATGTAAATAATTTTTTACGCTGCCACTTCGAGCTTTCCGAGGTCGGCCACGTTGTACTCGTCGCGGCCATAGTGCGACCTGGCGAAGTTGTTGACGGCCCAGCAGACAGTCGATGCATGGAAACGGTTGTACCCAGCGTCCCTAAGGAGGCTCCTGAGCAGGTCATCTGCATAGGCCTTGCACATCTCTTGGCTGGCATAAAGCCAGTCATGGAGAAGGTAGGCGACGTTCAGGAGTGGCACACGGTCGTCCCAGCTAGGCATGAACCATCGGAAGGCCCATGGTACGCTGCCACCATTTGAGGTGAACCCTTTGTTCAATGTGAACGTGTAGGTAATACCAGTCTCGTCCTTGACGGTCACGTGCAGGTCCTTGTCAAGAACGTAGAGGCCGTCCATCTTATGGTAAACTGGATTGTCAAAATGCTGTATGTAGAAATGCATAATCAGTACCCCGCATCCTTTGGCTTTTCAGAATAAACATGAATTCGCCCGTGGTACGTTTTGAGGTTTTTCCATGCCGACCACGGTGAAAAAAGTTTCTCAGTGCAATATGCAAAGAACCTAGTTTTCCCCGAAGGCTGCTTCAAGTTTAACACCAAGTCGAAGGCCATTTTGCAGTATTCGTCGGCCACGTCTTCCCTTGCAATGAAGATGTTGCACCAGCTGTTCTCTTGCGGGTAATGCGTGCAAATCCAGTTCCAGTAATAGTCGCCGAAGCCGTCCCACTTGTCATTCATGCGCTCGATATGGTGCAAGTAGCCGTTCCTTGGCTCGCAGTAGCGGTCCATTGTTCCTTCGAGGAACACGTAGTTGTCAGTCAGGATTACGTCGTGGTCTTTAAGGATAAACTCTATCTCGTCAGGTTCCAACAGGTGCGTATTAGTGCGGTCCCAGATGGCCCTGCGGTAATGTTCGAGGCCCTTGTAGCCTACGTTGTGTTCGTTCTTCCACAGATAGTAAAGGCCTGTCAATTCGTTCAGTCGATAGTTCTGGTCGTCTATGTTGTCCCCGTTGTGCTTGGCGTCAACATAGAAAGGCGTGCGCCCGTGCTCTGGTGCAACGTCGAAGTGATTCTTGGTCATTCCAACTGAATAAATCTTGCCCATAAGGCTCTCTCCTTTTATTTCCTGCGCGGGCCCAATAGCCAAGCGCCTATGGTCAATGCGATTGCGATGAACAGAAGGGTTATCATGGGAACTCCTACGATGGGAAATTGAGTTTGTACGCACCCCAGTACAAGTTTCCACCATACCAATATGTATGCCTACCCATAGGCCTTAGCCACGTACCACCAAACGTTATTGGAGACCACGTGGACGTGCTAGTATTAAGTATGTACATATTCTGGTTGTCATCGCTTACAAATATATTTCTATTATTGTTCCAGACATACAAACCCCTGAACTCAGATAATCCATACCATGTTTTTTCTGTCCAAGTACTTGAACTCTTGTTAAATTGGTAATGCGTGGTTCCATTAGAGTAATACACGTTGTTGTTCAAGTCTTTCCATACATCTATACCACTGAAGCTAATTTCCTCATCCCATGGAGGGTTTAACCACACATAGGAGCCGTTATAGAGCATCAGTATATAGTGTCTATTTCCAGCTGACATGTACATTGTATTTGGGTCACCGTCACTCCACGTGTTTTCTCCTAAAAAGGAAGTCAATCCACTCCATGTCTTTTGCCTGTATGTTCTTCTACTAAGATTCATAAAGTACTGTGTACCGTAGTATGAATAATAGAAGTTTCCTTGGAATGACCATACATATCTACCCAAGTATACCTTGTATTTGTTTGAGGTATCTTCTAGTGTAAATCCATCATAGTCTGACCAAGTGTTCGTCGATGTATTCAATGCTTTATGTGTCCCCGTATTATTGCCGAAGTCATAAAAGTAATTTGTCCCACTGCCAAACAAATCTCTACCGCCTATTGAACTATCGAACACCCTTTCCCATGAGTATCCAGAATCCACGAACGAAAGAAAATTGTACGGAGAAGGGTCTGTCAAATATGAACTGCAGTCCAGAGGACGACCGTTGTATGTAAGGATACCCATATCCTACTCCTTAAGCAAGGCTAATGCGAAGCTTTCCGTTGACAACCGTAATTGATATTCCCGTGCCAGCTTCGATTGGAAGGCTGTCATATGCAGCAGCAGAACCTTTTGGTCCTTGTGGACCCGTATCACCTTTCTGTCCTTTGAGGTTCTTGAACGCGAAGTTGAACACCTTTGCCGTATTTGAGCCAGATGCAGTCACTGTCACTGAAGGAGTTCCTACGTTTGAATCAACAGTTGCAGTTGGAGTTCCGAATCCAGCAGCTGTTCCCGTGGCTCCTGTTGAACCAGTGTCACCCTTGTCACCCTTGTCACCCTTCTGGCCTTTGAGATTCTTGAAAGCAAAGTTGAATACCTTTGAAGTATTAGACCCAGATGCAGTCACTGTCACAGAAGGCGTTCCTACATTCGCATCTACGCTAGCCGTAGGAGTGCCAAAGCCAGCAGCAGTTCCAGTCGCACCAGTATCGCCTTTATCGCCCTTGTCACCCTTGTCTCCTTTCGGTCCTTGGGCACCAGTGGCACCTGTGTCGCCCTTGTCTCCCTTAGGGCCTTGTGGTCCAGTCGGTCCAGTGGGCCCCTGGATTCCCTGGGGTCCTCTAAGCTGTTCAATCTGTTCTGGGGTAAGGTCCTCGAACGCGACATCACCGTCGTTTCCTTTCGGTCCTTGTGGTCCTTGTGGTCCTTGCGGTCCCGTAGGTCCAGTTGGTCCCTTGATTGCGTTAAGGAAATCCTCTTCAGTTCCCTGATGGCCCTCTTCCAGCCATATTTCATAGGCGCTCTTGCCGTCGGCGCCAGTGTCGCCCTTGGGGCCAACGGGTCCCTGAGGGCCAGTGGGTCCCTGCGGACCTGGGTCGCCCTTGTCGCCCTTGGCGATGGTCAAAAGCAATTCTGCGTAAGTCAATGGCATCTTCATATTAAAATCTCCGCTTTCTATTTAAAAATAGGCCGTTACGAAACACGTACCCATCTGTTTACAATACGGTAGGCACAGACGTTGTTGTGAGCAGTATCCGTTGCATTTGCCTGGTTAGGGAACGTGATTGAACCAGGACCATAACCATCGTATGAGCCGTTGTTATCAACCCAGCCAGACCATAGGCCCCATGCTGCGTTAATCTTGACAGAACCATACGTATAGCCTGCATTATGATTACCTGGGATTAGATAACCACCACGACATGTATGTGTATGTGCAGGATAGTTTGCAATTGCAACAGATGCTGTCGTGGCACCTCCTGTTTTTCCAACTGTGTTGAAGTCGGTATCATTTTCATCCTTGCTTACCATGATGTAAGCATGCCCTGCTGAACCAGAATCGTGATTTAGTTCCCAGGTTCCACCAATGGAAACATTAGGGTCAAACGATGCATCTATTGTCTCAATGACATGTCCTATTGGAAAAAGGTCAAGCGTTTCCATTATGCAGTCCTCCTGAACCTACGCACAATTATGTACGGTTGACGGTTTTCATGTGCTCCACCAGAACCGACTGAGTTTGTATTGTAATGACCCAATCCATAATATCCACTGATATATGTCGAGTAGTTGTAGATGGTGTTCCAGTGTGTATTGATTTTGGTGTTTCCTCGTGTAGAAGGCTGGCCCTTTCCGCTGTTAGTTACAACCATGCTTCCTGTATGGGTATGTTTTGGCGTTTCTGCAGTTGTAAGTTTATGCGTATTTTCTCCACCAGTTCCGTTCAATGTGCTTGAACTCGTCTTTGCAATAAGAACCCTGTCCTCAGTTTCTTCAACCCATGTGCCGAACCATCCTGCCGTGGTTGGGTCGAAGTCGGCATCGGATGTCTCGTAGTATGAACCTACTGGCCTAAGCAAATTAAACATTTCTTCAAGAGTCATTATGCTATCCTGTGCCATCTTACACAAACGATGTAAGGTTGAAGGTTATTGTGCGCTGTTCCACTACCAGTAGAAGATGAAGTCAATGTACCGTCATAGATACGTTCATACTTAAGTTGATTACCACGGGTATTGTTCCAATAGCTGGTCTGTGTCGTGTTTCCGAAAGAACCGTTCTTTGAGGTTTGATACGTAATACCAGAAGCTGAGTGAGTATGCCCAGGGACTTCACTTGTAGTAAGTTTGTGCGTCTTTTCACCACCAGTAGCTCCAAGCCTCGTACTATCGGAAGCGTTCATCGTCATGAGGCCAGGGGTGTCCTGTACCCAAGTTCCGACAAATGAAACGTTAGGGTCGAACGTGTCTGACATGCTCAGATAATAGGAACCGACTGGGTAGACAAGCTCATACACTTCTTCCTTTGTAGGTTCATCACCAGAAGGAAGGCCGATAAGCTGTCTACGCCCACTAGCCTTCAAGAAATGTCCCATGAAAGTAAGAGTCGCCATAATCACCCCTAGTTACTTGCTACTCGGTTAACACCTATTACTTTGTACACTTTACCACGAGTATTTGATGCATCCCCAGTACTTACTGCGGAGCCAGTATAACCAACATAAGCACCATTATTCCACGTATAGGTGTCATTTGAGCGTGAGTAGTTTATTCTCCACATATAATAGTCTTTGCCATTTCCGTAGGTATGGGGGCTTACATAAGACAATGACAGGTAATTTGTATAACCGTCAGTAATAACAACAGTGGACATCGCATTAACACCGTTAGCTGCTTCTACTATAACTTTAAGATATTCAAAGTTTTCAATTGGTTCCGATGTAGTGAATGTATCCACTGAAGTGCTACTTGAAAACAGAACTGTTTCATCAAGTGAAGCAACAACGTTGTTTGCATTTACACTAATCTTCACGCCCTTTCCAGCAACCAGTGGAAGGGAATCGACTTCAAGTACATCTTGTCCGTCACTGTCAACAAACTGCAATCCTTCGCCAGGAATGAAATCACCAGGGTCACCCTTCGGGCCAGTCGGACCTTGCGGGCCTTGCTCGCCTGTTGCACCTGTTGGACCTATTGGACCTGTTGGACCTTCTGGACCAACTGGGCCTTGTTCACCCTGGATACCTTGCGGGCCTTGCGGTCCAGTTTCACCTTGAATTCCCTGTGGACCCTGAGAGCCTGTCTCGCCAGTATCACCCTTGTCACCCTTCGGGCCTTGTGGACCTGTTGGACCAGTGGGGCCGACAAGACTTGCCAGGAAGTCAGCTTCGCTTCCAGTGTGCCCTTCTTCTAGCCAGATTTCGTAAGCGCTCGCACCGTCATGGCCGATGACGCCATCTTCACCCTTGTCTCCCTTGGGGCCTTGCGGACCAGTCGGGCCTGGGTCACCTTGGTCTCCCTTTGGACCTTGCGGGCCAGTGGGACCGACTGGACCTTGGATTCCCTGCGGACCTTGCGGACCTTGTTCACCCTGTGGACCTTCGGGAAGACTGTCGCTGTCAACGGAAATGATTACCTTGACTTTCTCTCCATCTGAATCAAGTTCCATGATGATGCCGTCGCCAGCCTCGAACGGGACAGTAAAAGGAATTTGCCCTTCTGGACCAGTGTCGCCCTTGTCTCCCTTGTCTCCCTTCGGGCCCTGAGGGCCTTCTGGGCCAGTGGGACCAGGCTCACCCTGCGGACCAGTCGGGCCCTGCTCACCCTGCGGGCCTTGCGGGCCTTGCGGACCAGGCGGCAACGCATCGCTGTCAACGGAAATGACTCCGTCGGACGAAATGTTGATACCTTCGCCAGGGGTTAGCGATTCCTGGATGATGCTCGGGTCTACGCTGATTACGTTGTCTGAATCAATGTTGATACCCCAGCCTTCAGTGAGTGCCTTCTGCACGACATCGGGGTCGATATGGATTGTCCCGTCGGAATCAATTTCAATTCCGTTGCCAGGAGTCAAGGACTCGGGAAGAACGGACGGGTCAACACTGATTACGTTGTCCGAATCGATAATTATTCCCCAGCCTTCGACAAGAATCTTTTGCACCACTTCTGGGTCAACATGGATGTTGCCGTCGGAATCTATTTCGATTCCGTCGCCAGGAATGAGCTTTTCCTGCTTTCCTTCTAGCGCCTCGCCGACACTCAGGTCGAACTTGTTCGGCTCGTATTCGTGCACCTCGACTGTTCCGTCGGAGCTGATGACATCAACATCCCAGCCCGCGTACAAAACGTGATTGTCCTTCCTAATCAAGGCCATCCTAGTGCCCTCCATTCTTAATCTTGTTGTCCACCAGAAGTTCCACCAGCGTCTTCACTTCCGTGATAGTGCTGTTCATCATTGTCAACTGTTGTCTGAAGTCCTCGTTAAGCAAGTTCTGGTGATTCATGTCCTCTTTCATTCGATTGAGTTCCCAAGAAAGGCGCTGAATGCTGTCGTCCCGCTCCTTCTTGGTCTCTTCCCTGTCCTTCTTCACGCTCTGCACCTCAGCATGGCCTTTGAGCCATGCCGCAATGGCTGCCAGCAATCCGATGATATAGGGAAGCAATTTTCCGATAATTACTGTTGCTGTCATCTGATTTCCTCCGCGAAGTAGGTGATGTCCGTAGAGCCTATGCCAGAAATTGTCAGGCGCAATGAGCGTCCAGGCGAGGCACTGTACGCAAGCTCTATGATGTATGTCCACTGGACACCAGTCATAAGCAGGTACTGGCTGACTGAACCGATGTTTATATACTCCGACCCCAGGGTTACTGGGCCGAACATTGTGCTTCCGCTTGCTGGCGCGGACGTAGAAGTCGAGTTGTGGTAGAGCCTGGTGAATACCTTGTAGTCGCCATTCCATCCGCCAGCTCCAATCTTTGCTCCTATGTCTAGCACGCCGCCATGCGTTCCCTTCTGCCCGATTGCGAAGCTCGATGTATGGCCTACGTCATTGTAGGCGTCAGTTGCCGTGACCGAGCCGTGGGCGGTGAACGAAGTTACTGCAAGTGCGGCATTCGTGGTAGTCCATACGTTGTCCGAGTCAACCTCGATGAAGTTGTCCACGTTCGCCACAAGGGAAGTCTTGCCCATGAAGATGATTCGTTCGTCGAAGGCGTGGCTGAGTGTGTAGTAGATATGGCCTGACTTCGCCACGACGTACTTGCCTTGCGTCAGCGCATTCTTGATATCGCTGAACGAAGTCGAATTGTAAGTGGCGAAGAAAACCTTGCCGCCGTTCTCGTCGATGGCAGTCTGTGTCCATTGGTTTGAACTGTTGACCGTGTAGATGTAGCGTTGACCGCCATTGCCTAGGCCGAAGAAGTAGTGCTCGTTCGTGTCAGGGTAGACATCGTGGCCGCCATAGAATGCCCAATCTACGTTCTCTGTGGTGTTGGCAGTCTTCAATACGACAACACGGCCACCATTTATGGCACTGTTTATATCGCTGTATGAAGTAGAGCCGTAGTTAGCCACTAGAGGAAGCTGGTTATAGAGGGCAATCCTATCGCTATAATGTCTGTACCATACGGTTCCCTGACCTGAGACATTGCGTACACTGATTAGAGCACGTATAGGGTAACCAACCTGGTACTGGTCAAGCATTGCACCGAATAGGACAGCTGGGTTTGAATATATATCTATCCAGTTTGACACGACAGTATACTGGATTCTGCCATCCTTAACGATGACTACCTTTCCTTCGTCTATGGCAGCCTTGACATCCTCATACGAAGTCGTGCCGTACATGGCAATGAATACGTTGTTTGCAGCTGGAAGAATCGACGGGTCAACTGCTATTTCCTTGTCTGAGTCGATTGTGATTCCCCATCCTGCCGTATAGTCATCCTCGGGAAGCGAAGCACTGATTACGTTGTCCGAATCAATCGTAATGTTACGACCAGCGGTCAGCTTCTTCTGGAACATGCGGTCGGCTTCATACTGCGAGTAGAATACGTCGTCAGTGCCTACCTTTCGCGTCCATACGATTTCTCCTTCTGGGCTGTTCGTCAGCTGCGGTGTAAACGATACGAGGCCTGCGTTGGATGAGCCTTCCCAGTCCAGCCAGAACTGGTCCTGGCTGAAACTGCGGAGTTTAAGGTAGCCTACAATGCGGCTTCCAATCTCTCGAATTTCGAGACGCTCGACGAAACCGTTCTTTGCCATGTACGGGCTGGCCGAAACCACGTATGGCCATGCGATTGTGTAGTCCGCACCTAGCGCCCTCGTGAGGGAAACCGCGAACGTGACGTAGTCTCCACCGTAATGCGTCGCAGTGAAGACGCACTGGCCCCTTCCGTACACGTATTGCCACGTGAAGTCGAATACCTTGCAGTAGTTGTAGGTGACGTTGTTCGTCGCCATGAGCTTGTGGTGCGTCTTGCTTATGCGGTTTCCGTTGATTTCGATGCCGTAGCCGCCACTGTACTTTCCATAGATTGAGCCGTCGGAGTCGATGCCTACCGTATCCGAGCCAGCGTATTCAGCGTTCACGGTATAGGTGTTGCTGTCGCTGTCGTAGTCTACTGAAGTGTGCTCGCCTGCGGCCACATGGGCTTCCTCGCCTATGATGTCTGGATTGACATGCAGGATAATCGCATTCTGCGTGTCTTCCATCGTGATGGTCTCTTCGTCGCCCCTGATGGCCTTCGTGTTGTGGAGGCTGATTTCACGTGCGTCCTGGTCGATGTAGATGTACTCGTCGCCTGGGTAGTAATAGCTGTTGCCGCCACCGCCACCGCCGCCCTTTCCAGGTGCGACAGGGTAGATGCTGAACTGCAACTCTCCGCCAACATTGTATGCCTTCAAAGTATAGAGTTTGCTGTCGTCCACGAAGACGCCAGGAGCACGCCCAGCAGAGTCGATAGGGATTCTCTTCGGGTTCAAAACGGTTCCAGCGGCATCGCTGAAAGTGTCGGCTGGTTCCTGGCTTTCCCCTACGAAAACATTAAGAAAGCCGCCCGCAAGCGGGATTCCGTTGCGGGAGACAAACTGTTTCACGGGGTCAAAAAGGTATGCTACGTTCATTCTAAACCTCGCAATAAAAATATGCTAAACAACACGCCCGACCACGAAGTTGTTGTGGTCCCCGTCGCCACGCTGGACAATCCTCAGGTAGTCGTTGAACGTCAATATGGCCCTGCGGAAGAAGTCCCCGTCGTTGACTGGGTCGTCATGTGCGGTCGGGTAAAGGAACCAGGTGGTATGGACGAACAGGTCGTACGTGAGAGAGTCATAGGGACTGTTCACAGCATTGTAGTACTTCACGAGCATGCCAGAGCCGTTGATTGCACCGCCGTTCCACCATGCGGAAGAAAGGGACGGCATGACGCGCTTCCAGGCGCCAGTGTACTTGTAGACGGAATAGTCATCAGTGATGCTCTCCTTTACATAGCCCTTGTTGTCCGATATGGCGAGTCCCCTTCCAGTATCGTCAGGGCACGAACCGACGTTTCCCTTGTACGTAACGCTGTGCACGTTCGTGCTGTTCTTTACGAATGTCCTTGTCCAGTAGGAGCCCGAACGCCTCTGCCAGTAACGCATCCTGAGACCCTCGGTGTTTCCAGTGAATATGTTGTCAGTAATCGTCCATCTCAGGATGCAGTCGTATACTTCCTCGTCGTCTCCAAGCCTGGTGAATTCAATCGGCTGGTTCGTGCGTATGATGTTGCCCTGTAGGTTGACGGAAAGGATATAGTTGTCGCCTTCCTTGTACGGGTACATCGTGAGCTTGTTGTTGTCGAAGGTGCAGCCAATCATCGTCACGTTCTTGAGCCTGAACGTGTTGTTGGTTCCGAAATGGCATCCGTAGAACTGCACCAATGGATGCGATGCAGTGTTGTCCGTGACGTAGTTCAGGCTGGCGTTGAAACGACCCTCCTCGACAATGAGCTGGCCCTTGCCTGTCCATGGCGTACCGCCGTCCACCTCGCTGCGGTAGAACCATGCGGCACCGAATGTCGGCTCGGATGCGAAACTTACCGTGCTGTCGTGGCATACGATGTTCTGGCAGTTCATG
>Ga0255061_10000376_pt1 | contig 12531 bp, 8 predicted proteins | sample 174RNAGHGhighgp2_FD_183093 | JGI IMG/M metagenome (GOLD analysis project Ga0255061, IMG submission 183093) | Metatranscriptome of sheep rumen microbial communities from Palmerston North, Manawatu-Wanganui, New Zealand - 1742 RNA GHGhigh gp2... | ecosystem: Host-associated > Mammals > Digestive... | reverse complement strand
CAATCGTTGGCCCGACGGCCTTCGATGTAAGGGAATCCGGTGTGAATCCGGAGCTGTACCTGCAGCTGTAACCCCATAGATAAGTGCCTGTCTGTATGACGCCACTGAGCCATGCGCGCTAACACTGTAATGTGCGCGTTGAGCTTGGGAAGGTAGGACGGGTAGGGGAAAGCCAGAAGACCTGCCTTGTTATCTGAAAATCAATTATGCGCTCAGGCATTGGCGCTCGGTTTCGTAATGGAAGTATCACATTCAGAATCAGTTGTTGCCCTTTTGCGGCATGTGCACAGGCTATGCATCGGACTGCGCTCTATGATGTTAGCGTTGGCTCTCGTGGTCAATGCTGCCACGGAAATGGTCTGTGCCGCTACACGCATCGGCAATGCCGCCCCTGCCGCAGTCTGTGCAACGGCCGTCATGCCAGCCGCCGATACGCTTGTGACCACGAGCATGGATGAGATCGTGGTGACCGGCACCGGCACCGAGCACCGTCTGAAGGACGTGCCGGTGCAGACGGAGGTGATAGGTCGCCGCGAGCTTCAGCAGATGGGCGGTCGTTCGATAGAAGACATCCTCGCCACGCTGACGTCGAGCTTTGCCTTCAACGAGGATGACATGGGCAGCCAGATGCAGATGGGCGGCCTCGGCAACAGCTATATACTTATATTAATAGACGGCAAGCGCCTGCATGGCGACAACGGAGGCGAGAACGACCTTGGCCTCATCGACCCGGCACGTATAGAGAGGATAGAGATTGTGAAGGGAGCCGCCTCGGCACTCTATGGCTCCGATGCCATAGCCGGCGTGGTGAACATCATCACCCGCAAGTACGACCGCGACGGCCTCCTGCTGGAGAACACTACGCGCGGCGGCAGCTACAGCGACATACGCCAGCACAACAGCGTGGGCTTTGCCATCGGCAAGGTGTCGTCGCTCACCAATTTCCAGCTGCAGCACAGCGACGGCTGGCAGAACACCGCCCATGAGGCCCTGTCGCAGACGGAGTTTCCCATATATGACTCGCGCAACATGACTGTCAACCGCCACACCAACTGGCAGGTGTCAGAACGTCTTACCTACACGCCGCTGCCCAGCCTCGAGTTCTACGCCGAGGGCAGCATCTACTGGAAGCGCATCTACCGTCCCTCGGGCAAGTATGCCGCCGTGGATGTTAAGACCTACGACCTGCAGTACCGCAATGCCTCGGCAGCCATCGGCGGCAAGTGGACTATGGACAAGGGCTTGCTGACGCTCGACATCGACTGGAACCGTCATGCCTACGAGTATGTCTTCACGGACACTACGCTCGTCGATGGCTACGACCCGCAAGGCCGTTTCACGCACTACTTCCCATACTTCCCCGGACAGTCGAACCTACAGAGCGACCAGCGTCGCACGATGGTGCATCTGAAGGGTATCTTCGAGCTGCCGGCGCAGAACCGCCTCAGCGCGGGCGTGGAGGCACGCTTCGACTGGCTGCACGCCCCCATGCGTGTTGACCATGGCGGCACGGTGCGCGACAACACCGAGGCCCTGTACGTTCAGGACGAGTGGTCGCCGTGGCACGTGTTGCAGGTGACGGGCGGTCTGCGCCTCGACCGCAACCAGCAGTTCGGCCTGCACCTCACGCCGAAGCTCTCCGTGATGGTAAGTCCCACGGAGTGGCTGCGCCTGCGTGCGGCATGGTCGCAGGGCTTCAAGACCCCTACTCCCAAGGAGCTGCACTACCGCTATGTGCGCGAGATGAGCGGCACGTACCTCTATCTCGGCAACAGCGGCCTGCGCCCCCAGACGAGCAACTACGGCTCTGTGAGTGCCGAGGTTACGACGGGCGGGCTCTCGATGAGCGTTACGGGCTATGTCAACAGGGTTGACAACATGATAACCCTCGTCACCATCCCCAACTACCTGGCTCCCGAGGAGTATCAGATGCAGTACGAGCTGCACCGCACACGTCAGTATCAGAATCTCGATGACGCCCGCACGTGGGGCGTAGATTTCAACTTACGCTACACGCTGCGCGACTGGGCCGTTGGCGGCAGCTATTCGTGGCTCAACACCAAGGCCAACCAGTATGATGCCGACCATGACCGCCAGCGTGAGGTCGTCATCGACGGCACGGCTCACCACCGCGCCAACGTCTTCGCCACATGGAGCCATGCCTTCAAGTCAAAGTATCGTCTGGGACTCGGCATCTACGGCCGCGCATCGTCGGAGCGCATGTACCAGCTCAACGGCAATGGCAAGGCCTACCATATCTGGCGCCTCACCACGACCCACGATATCGAGAGCCGCATGCTGCGCACCAAGGGGTTGTCGCTGCGTGTAGAGGCCGGTGTGGATAACATCTTCAACTATGTTGACCGCACGCCCCACGGGCTGCACCTCGGCACCACGACGCCTGGCACCACCATCTACTCAACGCTCACCCTGCGTTTCAAGCAAGGCAAGAACATAAAGTCATATAACACAAAAACCACAAAAACATCAAACAACAATGAAGAAGATTAAATTCTTTATGATGGCTGTGGCAGCCATCGCACTTTCTGTAGGCTTTGCCTCATGTTCTAAGAACGACGACGACGCCCCCTCCAACAACTGGTCGCGCTATCAGGATGCCGTGACCTCCAACGTCAAGGCCAACAAGCAGAGCGACAAGGCCATCTTGCTCGTGGCCTTCGGTTCCACGTGGCAGCAGGCCTACGATGCCTTCGACGGCACCGTGAAAGCCTACAAGCAGCAGTTCCCGGGCTACGACGTGTTCCTCTCGTTCTCGTCGGCCATCTGCATCAACCGTGCTGCCGCCGGCGAGAACGTTGACCCGCGCAACTTCTACGCTCCCAACTTCTGGCTCAACGCCTTCGCTGCCGATGGTGTGCGCTACAAGGAGATCGTGGTGCAGTCGCTGCAGGTCATCCCTGGCGAGGAATATACGCGTGTCATCAACTACATCAAGGACTTTGCCAACAACAGCAACGGCGACCTCGACGATGCATACCTTGCCGACGTGACGCTGAAGCTCGGTGTGCCCCTCCTCCAGGATGCTGAGACCGACGTGCAGGAGGTGGCCAAGCAGCTCCATGCCCTCTACAAGTCTCAGGCCGCCGAGGGCGTGGTGGCCTTCATGGGCCATGGCAACCCCGACAGCTACGACACCTACAAGGCCAACGTGCGCTACACGCAGCTCGAGGAGGCCCTGCAGGCCTACAGCCCCAGCTACTTCGTCGGCACCGTTGACATGATGGGCAACTTCAAGACCGATGTCCTGGAGCGCATGGTTGAGGCCGGCATCACCGACGGCAAGGTATATTGTCACCCCCTGATGTCTATCGACGGCGACCACGGCCACAACGACATGGCCGGCGACGACGATGCCTGGGACGATGGCTTCACTCCCAACGAGGAGGGCGAGGTGGAGGACACCAGCTGGAAGATGTACTTCCAGCGCATGGGCTACGACTGCGACAACTCCACCATGATCGAGAAGGGCCTGCTGGAGCTCCCCACCGTGCGCAACGTGTGGATGCAGCACACCAAGGACGCCATCGCCGGCGAGCCTCTCGACTTCTACCACTCCAAGAATCCGGAGTAGCAAGCAGACTCCATGAAGCACACCATAAATACTATCTGCCTTCTGGCGGTGCTCTCCGTGACGGGGAGTGCCGCCTTCATGCTCTCTGCGTGCAGCAACGACAGGCGCTCCACGTCGGCCTCGGCCACTGCCGACGCCCTCTTCATGGAGAGTGACTCTGTGCTGCAGCACGCCGATTCTGCCAGCGACAGCGTGGTGATACGTTACGCACGCGGGCTCGCCGTGAGCTACGAGGCCGACGGTGTGCACGTAAGCATCTGCAACCCCGAGTCGCCGGCCGGCACCACGGAGCAGTTTGTCGTGCGACAGCCGTCGCGACGCTTCATCTGCACTACGGCCCTGCAGCTCGGCAACTTCGAGGTGCTGGGTCTGGAGCCCTGCATCGTGGGCATGAACTCGCTGCGCAACCTCTTCTCGCCGCGCATGAAGGCACAGATGGCCGACGGCCGCACGGTGGGTATCGGCAAGGAGGGCAACTTTGACCTCGAGACCGTCATCGCCACACGCCCCGACTACATCTTCGTCTCGGCATCGAAGCACGGCGGCTTCGAGGCCCTTCGTGAGTGCGGCATACCCCTCATCCCGCATCATGGCTACAAAGAGACGGACCCGTTGGGTCAGGCCGAGTGGATAAAGCTCATCGGCCTGCTGACGGGCGAGGTGCGTCGTGCCAATGCCGTCTTTGCCGACATAGAACGCAAATATGTCACCCTGCGCGATGAGGTGGAGGCCCACGTGGCGACGCTCGGGCAGCGCCCCACCATCGTCAGCGGCCGCCAGCTGCGCGACGGATGGTATGTCGTGGGCGGCCGCAGCTACATGGCGCGTCTGTTCCGCGATGCCGGTGCCCAATATATCATGGCCGACGATGATGCCACGGGTGGCCGCTCGCTGGAGTTCGAGAGTGTGTATGCCCGCGGCCTTCATGCCGACTTCTGGCAGACCGACGGGAGCTACGACGGCGACTTCACGCTGCAGACGCTGGCCGACGAGGACCCTCGCTATGCCACCATGGATGCCTACAGCAAAGGTCACGTGCTGTTCTGCAACCTGGCACGGACGCCCTACCGCGAGCTGGCCGGCGTGCAGCCCCACTATGTCCTCGCCGACTTCGTGAAGGCCATATACCCCGACTTGTTGCCGAATTATGAGCCGCGCTACTACCATCTGCTGCAATAAACGGCACGATGCAACGTTATATTATTAGTAAACTATTCTCAGTATGAAGATATACACTAAGACCGGCGATGCCGGACAGACGTCGCTCGTCGGCGGTCAGCGCGTGAGCAAGTGCTGCCAGCGTCTGGAGAGCTACGGCACCATCGACGAGCTGAACTCGCACATCGGCCTGCTCATGGCCGAGACGTCCGATGAGGCCGACCGTGCCACCCTTCTCGACATCCAGGCCGCACTCTTCGTGGTGGGCGGCTATCTTGCCACGGACACCTCGCAGCGCGAGGTGCGCACCGGCAACATCGTCACTCCGGAGATGGTGGCTGCCATAGAGGGCGAGATCGACCGTCTGCAGGAGCTGCTGCCACCCTTGCGGCTGTTCATCCTGCCCGGAGGGTCGAGGGCTGCCGCTCAGGCACATGTGTGCCGCACTGTGTGCCGGCGTGCCGAGCGCGAGATCCTGCGTCTTGCCGACGCAGGTGCCGACATCGACCCGCAGGTGACGGCCTACGTCAACCGTCTCAGCGACTATCTCTTTGTACTCGCACGAAAGGCGAACCTCGATGCCGGAATTGCCGACATCGTATGGCACCGCAAATAAGACACTGACATTCATGCAAACATCTGTCAAACCCATTAACACAAAAACTTCTCACGGCAACCGTGTTGCCGCCCTAACCATCGCAGCGGCATGTCTGCTGTGCTGCAAGCCCGTTACGGCCCTGTCGCAGCCCGACTCACTGCGCGCCACCACCCTCAACCCCGTCGTCGTGACAGGCACGGGTACATACCACCGTTCCGCCACGTCGCCTGTCAGCGTGCGTGTCATCAGTGCCAAGGAGCTGCACGATGCCCATGCCACATCTCTGCAGGAGGCCCTGACACGCCTCACACCCAACGTCACCACGCAAACCAACGGCATGGGCACCTTCGTGAACTTCGGCGGCGTGAGCGACGACTATATGGTTATTATGGTCAACGGCCAGCGCGTGAGCGGCGACGACCGCTGGGAGCGCATCAGCCTCGACAACGTACGTCGCATAGAGATCTACAACGGCGCTGCCTCGGCACTCTATGGCTCTGACGCCATGGCCGGTGTCATCAACATCATCACCGACGACGGACGCGAGCTCGTATCGGCATCCTCCAGCACCAAGGTGATGAGCCACGGACGCTTCAGCCAGGACATCAACGTCGATGTCAACGCCGGCAAGTTCTCCAGCCGCACGTCATACAGCCATCGCAAGGCCGACAACTGGCAGGTCAACAACTATCAGGCCTTCGACGAGGGTGGCACGGAGGTGCTTAAGCTCACGGGCCGCCCCATGTCAGCAGGTTTCCGCAGCGACAACATCAGCGAGCGTCTGGAATGGCGCTTCGACGACCGCTGGAGCATCTACGTCAAGGGCGATTACTACGACAACCTCACCGCCCGTCCGCAGAGCGCCACCTACTTCACGCAGAAGAAACAGACCGACAAGGCCACGGGCGAGACATCTTACTCATACACCGCCAAGCAGGCATACACCTATGACCTGCATCACCGCTCATACACCTACGGCGGCGGTGCACGCTTCACGCCCAACCCGCGCATACACCTCTATCTCGATGTCTATAGCGACAATTTCTCGTCGAAGTACGACTACTGGCAGACTGCCGACAAGGAAGCCTATGACGAGACTCGCAAGCGCACACACTACGTCAACGAGACCCTGCGAGGCATCTTCCGTCTGGCACGGTGGAACAAGCTCACTGCCGGCGTGGAGTTTGTGCAGGAGAGCCTCACGAGCCAGAGCGACAACATCGACTTCGAGACCACAAACACCTACAACCTCTTCGTCCAGGACGAGATGAACATCGTGAAGGGCCTCGACGCCTTTGCCGCCGTGCGCTACACGCAGAACGACAACTTCGGTGCCGCCTTCACGCCCAACGTGGGACTGTTCTACCACATCGGAGGCCTGCGCCTGCGTGCCAGCTATGCCGGCGGCTACCGCACCCCGACACTCTCGCAGCTCTATGCCACCGACCAGGCCAAGACCACCATGCGCTACACTCTCTACAACACCTCCCTCAAGCCCGAGAAGAACCACTATGTCAACGCCAGCGTGGAGTATGGCACCTCGTGGATGAACATCAGCGTGGGTGCGTTCTGGAACAAGATACGTGACATGATCAATTACCGCACCATGACGCAGGCCGACATCGATGCCGACCCTTCGCTCACGGCACTGCAGGCCGAGGGTTGGACCACTATCCGTCAGCGCGACAACATAGACCGTGCCACACTGCGCGGCGTCACCACGCAGCTGAGGCTCCTGCTGCCCGCCGGCTTCACCCTCGGCGGCGGCTACACCTTCACCGACTCAGAGGCCGAGACGCAGACCCTCGACACGAAGACGCAGCAGTACGTCGTCACGACATCGCCTGTCGATAAGAGCGTGAAGCATGTGGGCAACATCATGGCATCGTGGGAGCATACGTGGGGGAAATATACCCTCAACGTGGGCATTGACGGACATGTGCAGGGCGAACGCTACAGCAGCACCTACGGCTATGCTCCGGCCTACAGCCAGTGGAACCTCACCACACGCCACACCATAGCCTTGCGCCACTGCACCCTGGAGCCCGGCATCGGCATAGACAACGTCTTCAACAAGCGCGACACATCGCCATGGAATTCTAACTTCTCGACCATAAACCCCGGACGCTCGCTCATCGCCACGTTCCGCCTGAAGTACTAAGGCACGGGCTGCGCCATCATCCTCCACACCATGAGCCGTATCATCATCGCCGGGCTCGGACCCGGAAGTCCCGAAGACATGACGCCCGCCGTGCTCGCCGCCGTGCGTGAGGCCGATGTCATAGTAGGTTACAAATACTATTTCCAGTTCATCAAGCCCTATGTGCGCGAAGGCTGCCAGTGTATCGACACGGGCATGCGCCGTGAGCGCGAGCGTGCCGAGCAGGCCTTCCGCCTTGCCGGGTCGGGCAAGACCGTGGTGGTCATCAGCAGCGGCGATGCCGGCATCTATGGCATGGCGCCGCTGCTCTACGAGATGTCGCGTCAGGTGGCATCGCCGGTAGATATCACCGTCCTGCCGGGCATCAGTGCCTTCCAGAAGGCAGCATCGTTGCTCGGCGCTCCCGTGGGTCACGACTTCTGCGTGCTCTCTCTCTCCGACCTCATGACGCCGTGGGCTGTGATAGAGAGACGCATACGTGCCGCCGCCATGGCCGACTTCGTCACGGCCGTCTATAACCCACGCTCGCACGAACGCTACTGGCAGCTGCACCGCCTGCGTGAGCTCTTCCTTGACGAGGGCCGCAGCCCTGCAACGCCTGTCGGCATCGTCCGTCAGGCCGGACGTCCCGGGCAGGAGGTGCGCATCACAACGCTCGAAGCTCTCGACCCCGACACCATCGACATGTTCTGCGTCATCATCATTGGCAACTCGCAGAGCTATGTAAACCGTCGCCCGCAGCCCGCCGACGGTGCTCCCGCCCCCGATGTCATCATCACCCCCCGTGGCTACTACCGCGAGGAGGCTGCCGTGGCCGTCACCCGTGGGGCGTGTCCATCCACGACGGGCGCCGTGGCCGTTAAGCCCGGTCAGGCCATCATGCTGCAGAGCTTCCGCACCATACTCGCCGAGCTGGGCCAGCGCCGCGGCAATGCCACGGATGTCAACTTCGCCCTCGACCACCTCTGGGCGCTGCTTCATGCCATACACACCACCGCCGACTTTGAGATGGAACGCCTGCTCTACTCTGACCCCGGTGCCGTGGAGGCTATATATAATAAGGTACGTGCGGGAGAGGTCAGCACCATCATTACCGATGTCACCATGGTGGCGAGCGGCATACGCAAGGGCGCCCTCGCACGGCTCGGCATAGAGGTGAAGTGCTATCTCTCCGACCCTCGCATCGCCGACATGACAGCTCAGGCGCCGATGGCGGCCGATGGGGGCGCAGGCTCTCTCACCCGCACGCAGGCTGGCATACGCCTTGCCGTGGAGGAGCATCCCGATGCACTCTTCGCCTTCGGCAACGCCCCGACGGCGCTGATGGAGCTCTGCGACCTCATGCGCAAGGGCAAGGCGCAACCCGCCGGCATCATCGCCGCGCCGGTGGGCTTCGTGCACGTCTGTGAGTCAAAGCACATGGTGAAGACCTTCCGCGACATTCCCAAGCTCATCGTCGAAGGCCGGAAGGGCGGCAGCAACCTGGCAGCAACGCTATGTAACGCCATACTGACGTTCGACGACGCCCAGAGCCTGACGCCGGGCCGCGACCTCTGAGGGACAGAGCCTTCATGACACAACGACACAGGGTCACAGAGTGATACCTCTACTCTGTGCCCCTGTGTCGTTGTGCGCTGAGGCCGCCAGTCTCTCAGGAACATAATCCTTGCGAGGCCGCCACGTCCTTACGCCTTGTGTCAGTTGATGAAGTCGAGCTCACGCTTTATGTCAACGAGCTGCTGGCGTATGTCCTGTAGGGTCTCTATGAGGTTTGCCGACGAGCGTGCGCCCTCGCGGTTGCGTGCTATGAACTCGCGCGCGGTGGCAAGCTTCATGTTCTGCCCCTTCACGAGGCTGTTGATGAGGCGTATCTCCTCGATGTCGGCCTTTGAGTACTGGCGGACATTGTTGCCGCTCTTGTGAGGACGGATGCTGGGGAACTCCTTCTCCCAATAGCGCAGCAGCGAGGCCGGCAGCGAGAACATCTCGCTGACCTCGGCAATGGAGTAGAACTGCTTCAGGTCCTTCTTTGGATTCAATGGCATGGCTGTGAACGGGTCTCTGAGTTTTATGCTTACAAAAGTACGCCCTTCTCGTGACGTGGCCAAACATTTGACAATAAATTTGCCTTTTTTAAGCAAAAACACCATGTCGCAGACACTATTCTCTAAACTTTTTCACTACCTTTGCGCCCAAATTGTGAATAACAGTCATATAACCTCATGTTAACAGCCAACGAAATCCGCGAGAGCTTCAAGCAGTTCTTCGCTGACAAAGGGCATGCCATCGTGCCCTCTGCTCCTATGGTCGTCAAGGACGACCCTACCCTCATGTTCACCAACGCCGGCATGAACCAGTGGAAGGATATCATCCTCGGCACTAAAGACCCTGAGCCACGCCGCCGTGCCGACTCGCAGAAGTGCCTGCGTGTCAGCGGTAAGCACAACGACCTCGAAGAGGTGGGTCACGACACCTACCACCACACCATGTTCGAGATGCTCGGCAACTGGTCGTTCGGCGACTACTTCAAGGAGGGTGCCATCGACATGGCATGGGAGTATCTCGTAGATGTGCTGAAGCTCAACCCCAGTGACCTCTATGTCACTGTCTTCGAGGGCTCGCCCGAGGAGAACATACCTCGCGACGACGAGGCGGCATCGTTCTGGGCAAAGCATGTGCCTGCCGACCACATCATCAACGGCAACAAGCACGACAACTTCTGGGAGATGGGCGACACCGGTCCCTGCGGCCCCTGCTCGGAGATACACCTCGACAGCCGCACGCCCGAGGAGAAGGCCAAGACACCCGGCCGCGAACTCGTCAACAAGGACGACCCTCAGGTCATAGAGATATGGAACATCGTGTTCATGCAGTTCGAGCGTAAGGCCGACGGCTCGCTCGTGCCTCTCGGCATGAACGTCATCGACACGGGCATGGGCTTCGAACGCCTCGTCCGCGCCATTCAGGGCAAGCACTCCAACTACGACACCGACGTCTTCCAGCCCACCATCCGCGCCATCGAGCAGCTCTCTGGCAAACGCTATGGCGAGAAGGAGGACATCGACGTGGCCATGCGTGTCATTGCCGACCACATCCGCGCCGTGGCATTCGCCATCGCCGACGGACAGCTGCCGGGCAACGCCAAGGCCGGCTACGTCATACGCCGCATCCTGCGACGCGCCGTGCGCTATGCATACACCTTCCTCGGACAGAAGCGGCCCTTCATGCACCTGCTCCTGCCTACGCTGACAGAGCAGATGGGAGGCGCATATCCCGAACTCGTAGCGCAGAAGGAACTAATCGACAAGGTGATGAAGGAGGAGGAGGAGAGCTTCCTGCGCACTCTCGAGACAGGCATACGCCTCTTGGACAAGGTCATGGCCGACACCAAGGCCGCCGGACGCACAGAGATAGGTGGCGTGGATGCCTTCACCCTCTTCGATACCTACGGCTTCCCCCTCGACCTCACAGAGCTGATCTGTCGTGAGAGCGGCCTCACCGTTGACGAGGCTGGCTTCCAGGTGGAGATGCAGAAGCAGAAGGAGCGTGCCCGCGGCGCTGCCAAGGTGGAGACCGACGACTGGGTTGATGTGGCAGCCTCTGGCGATGTCGTTGCCGAGTCGCAGTTCGTGGGCTGGGACTTCACCGAATACACATGCCACATCCTGCGCTACCGTCGTGTGACGCAGAAGAAGCAGACATACTATCAGCTTGTGCTCGACAATACACCGTTCTATGCCGAGATGGGTGGTCAGGTCGGCGACCAGGGCGTCATCGTCAGCGAGAACGAGACCATCGACATCATCGACACCAAGAGCGAGAACGGCCTCACCGTGCACATCGCCAAGACGCTGCCCCAGCACCCCGAGGCCGAGTTCATGGCGTGTGTTGACACCGACCGCCGCCGTGCCTCAGAGGCCAACCACAGCGCCACGCACCTCCTCGACCAGGCTCTGCGCCAGGTGCTCGGCACCCACGTCGAGCAGAAAGGCTCGCTCGTGTCGCCCGAGGGTCTGCGCTTCGACTTCAGCCATTTCCAGAAGGTGACGGCCGAGGAGCTGCGTCAGGTGGAGCGCATCGTCAACCAGCGCATCCGCGAGAACATACCCCTTCAGGACCATCGCGACGTGCCCATCGAGAAAGCCAAGGAACTTGGTGCCATAGCCCTCTTCGGCGAGAAGTATGGCGACCGCGTCCGTGTGGTTCAGTTCGGCGAGTCGGTGGAGTTCTGCGGCGGTTGCCATGTCAAGGCGACAGGCCAGATAGGCATGTTCAAGATTGTGGCAGAGAGCAGCGTGGCAGCCGGCATACGCCGCATAGAGGCCGTCACGGGTGCCAAGGTCGAGGAGGCACTCTATCAGTTGCAGGACACCATGGAGGCCCTGCGTCAGATGTTCAACGGCGTGCCCGACCTCAAAGGCGCTATAGAGCGCCTCGTGTGCGAGAACGCAGGTCTGAAGAAGCAGGCCGAGGAGTTCGTACACGAGAAGGCTCAGGCCTACAAGCAGGAACTGCTGCGTCAGGCCGTGGAGCGCAATGGCGTGTGCATCATCAGCGGACGCACCATCCTGCCGGCAGAGGCTGTGAAGGACATCGCTTTCCAGCTGCGTGCCGAGGTGGAGAATGCCCTCGTGTGCATCGGCAGCATCAACGACGGCAAGCCCATGCTAACCTGTGCCGCCAGTGACATGCTCGTCAAGGAGCAAGGTGTCAACGTGGGCAAGGTGATTCGCGAGGCTGCCAAGCTCATGCAGGGTGGCGGCGGCGGACAGCCGCACTTCGCCACCGCCGGTGGCAAGAACGTTGACGGCGTCAGTGCTGCCATCGACAAGTTCATAGAACTTGCCGTCCAGTGAGGCAGACGGTGAAACCGTCTCCTCTCAGCAGCCGAGGGGCGTGTCACGACCCTCGGACAGGTGGGCATAAGGGATTGCACACTGAAAAGTGTGCCCCAACACGCCAGATAGGCGACTCTTCCTTTGAGGAGTCGAAGCGACCGGAAGTCGAGCGCAGAGTCGATAT
>Ga0255061_10000362_pt1 | contig 12720 bp, 3 predicted proteins | sample 174RNAGHGhighgp2_FD_183093 | JGI IMG/M metagenome (GOLD analysis project Ga0255061, IMG submission 183093) | Metatranscriptome of sheep rumen microbial communities from Palmerston North, Manawatu-Wanganui, New Zealand - 1742 RNA GHGhigh gp2... | ecosystem: Host-associated > Mammals > Digestive... | reverse complement strand
GGATAATCATAATATGATATGACATGTATCATGGGGTCTTGTCAGAAATCTCTGCATATTAGTAATATCAACATAGGCTATGACACAATTATTCAGGCTGCAAGGTATCGTAGCAAGTTGGGGGCTGATAACATCTGCTCTTCTGTTATTACCTCTTACACTATTAGCCCAGTCCCCCGGCGGCGTGGAAGGCTGCGAGGCGTGGTTCGTCACGTCGCCATCCAGGACGGATTACAACGGCCTGCACCACTGGATCGACCTGTCCGGCGACACCGTCCAGCTTCTGCCCAGGGGCGTACGTGAGGACGGTGACGAGGTGCTGGAGCCACGTGACTCCGTACAGACATTCAACCTGCACCCTGCGCTGAGGTTCTCGCGTGCGGCGGGTTTCATGGATGCCACGCTCAGGCAGGCCGACCTCGCACAGGCGACGGTTGTGGGAGTGTTCTGCCCGGACTTCCAGCCATCCACGGATACAAGGCTCTATGCCGTCTCCGGCAGGGACACGTCGGCGGTCACCAAGGACAAGGTGTTCCATTCCGGCAACGCAGAGGCACTCGACTATTCCCCGGACTTGCTCCACTACCAGGAAAGCGCCACGGCGCTGAAGGTAGTGTCTTGGCTGCGGGCGCTGACGCCACCCCACTCGCTATGGGGAAGCCCGCATGGCTCCATTCTGTCCATGGGCGGTGGTGCATTGTCAAGCCATCCCTCCTTTGGCAGCTCCATCCCCTCGCTCGGCGGTGTCGCCGGGCTTGAGGGATGGTGTCCGGAACTGGCCATATACGGGCGCATGCTTACGCCCCTCGAACGGCTGCGCGTGGAGTCCTACCTTGCCCTGAAATACGGCATAACTCCCGATGGAACCTGCCTCGTCGGTGACGAGATGGCATGGGACGGCGGCGATGCCACGTTGGTTCGCGTCGCGGGGGTTGTCAAGGACTCCGCCAGTTGCCTCTTCCAGCATATCGCCACCACATCCTACGAGGAGGCCCCACGCCTCTCCACCCTTCCTGCCAACGACTCGCACCACATGCGCGACAGTTACGGCAAGGTATCTGCAAATCGGTTGCTGGCCGTGGGGCACTGGCTCTCTGCCGGGTTGCCCGACAAGTCCTACCTCCTCTGGGGGGACGACAATGGCAGGGCGGACACGACGGAGGTAACTTACGGACGGTGGCATGCGATGCCCAGGCGGTGGGTGGTAAGCACCAACATGGACACCACGTCCGTCGCCGCGCCGGAACTCACCTTCACCGCACTCGCCTGCACGACAGATGGCGGCCTCTTTCACCTGTCTTGTGAATCCACAGGTTCTCCCCGACTGCGCATCGGTCCGAAGACGAAGTCCGACCTGCATTTCTCCCTCGTCTGCCCCACAGACGGCAAACCGCTTGACATAGGTGTTTCACTTGAGGGAACCGGGGGATGCCGCTACGGATACCGCATGGCATCCAACGGCGCCATCCACAGGATCATGGAATTCGAGGCCGAGTCCACGCCCATAGTGGCCGACGCCACCGGCTGCGACATCGACATCTACAAGCTTGGCGACGACCTCTTCCTCCAGGTGAACGGACGGGGCAGTGTCGCATGGAACATCAAGGTGCCGGTGCTGGGCGGACTCATTCCCAGAGATGGCACACTGCCCGACTCGCTGCGCGACAATCCGTCCGTCACGCCCGGAACCATGTATCCCGAGGGATACTCTTGCTACGGCATTGTCAAGCCTTCCGCCGATGCGGTCTTGCAAATCCGTGCCGACGGATTCCACGACACAGGCTCCTATGCAGAACTGAGCTACAAGATTGCAGGCAAAGGCATCTTCAAGCGATACCGGCTTGGACGCACCTACCTGCTGGCAAGCGGCGGTGGCGAGACGAGAGCATACCGTTGCACGGGGTTCGACCCCGAACGCCAGAAGGTGCTCTTCCACGACCTCGCGCTTGCTGATGCGGACACATTGGCTTTCGTATGGAACGACGGCTTGCTGGCAGAGGTAGAGGCGGAGGAAGCCACCTGCTCCGGCATATCTCCGCAAAATGACGGTAAAATCGTCTTAGGCATCCCCAACCACTCTCCAGGAATCCACGTTGTAGTGAGAGACAATCTCAACAACGTGGTCACCGACTCCATCTACCCCGAATCAGAAAGGCGCTACACTTACACCGGCTACCTCCCCGGCACCTACCACCTCACCATAAGACAGGATTCCACGACCCACCTCCACGCCTGGCCCGCCGCGGGTTCCGAGTCCATGGTGTTCCCCCTCCCCAACAGTGCCACAAAGGACTTCTCCTGGACATACGACGGCAGTCCGTCGCCCCATGTGGCCGGCATCGGCAAGGAATCCGGCACGGGCGTGTGGAATGGCATCAAGGTAAGGAATGACACCGCCTGGTACGTTCTCAATGGAGTCGCGAAATATCCGACAAGAGTGACGAAGGGCGATGTGTTCCGCGTTTGGGTTTCCGGCGGATATGTAAGAACCAGCATCAATTCCGTGCAACACTACAAAAGTTGGGACACCAGCATCAGCTGGGTGTTCCGCGCCAGGTTCGACAAGGGCGAGGCCCACCTGTGGAACCTCACCGGCGTGAATCCGAACGCGACGCTCTCCAGCGACCGCGTGATGCTGGAGCGCGTGAGGCCGGACACCCTGCGCTACGAAGTGCACATCGGCAGCGTCTGTACGGGAGGCGACACCTACGTCGTCCCCCTCGACGGCGACGAGGGAATGGTTTTCCCGTCCGGGCGCGACAGCTATGATGGACAGGGACGCCACAACTCGCTTACGGCCACCGCCGACCCGGGGAACCCTCTGGGCTTCACCGCCGTCCTTGACGCCGATGCCGCCTCAGGCACCGTGCAGATGCTCGTCTTCGACACCGCCGGCCGCCTCCACCGCGAGGGCCGCGTGCTTTCGTCACCGCCATACAGGGAAACTTTCACCACGGCAGCCCCAGGGGTGTACATCGTCAAGGCGCTCACCCCACAGGGGGAGCACACCTGCAAGGTGGCCTGCGGACAGCCGTAGCAAGTTCACGTGAAAATCCATATCCATCAAGCCCCACCGTCATGAGACCAGCCACAGCATTCCTCATCCCCGTCCTCATCCTCTCCTTCGCCCTTCGGCCTTCCGCGAGACCCATGGCCGCCGACAACGAGTCGGCGCTCCTTGCGGACACCACCGTCATCGACACCATCCCCCCCGCCGACGACCGCCATAACACCGACGACGCCGACCCCGCCCCGACTGACAGCACTCGCACCGACGAGGGCCTGCGTGACGGCGGCTCTTCATCCCCGGACTACCTCAATGGCGTGATCAATGCGCCCGAACAGCCGGAGGGTGCCGCCTTCACGCCCACCATGATGGGCGACATCGAGGCTGCCAGTCCCACGGCGGGCATCAACATCATCGCACCACCGTCTGCCAACAACCACGGCACGGCGGCATTGCAGTACCCTTTCATCATGCCTCCCGCCCGCAACGGCATGCAGCCGTCGCTCGGCCTTGCCTACGACAGCGATGCGGGTGACGGCATCTGCGGAGAGGGCTGGACGCTGCCCGTCCCGTCCATCACCGTCGATACGCGGTGGGGCGTGCCGAGGTACGACATGGGGGTTGAGACGGAGACCTACCTTATGGACGGAAGGATGCTCGCCATGCAGGTGGGCGACTCCCTGTATCTCGCCCATCGCCACCCTGGGATTGACAGGAACACCACCGACACCCTGAGACGGTTCCATCCCCGCACGGGTACGGACTTCAGCCTCGTCGAGCGCGTCGGCACGTCCCCCGGCGCCTATCATTGGAGGGTGACCGCGCCAGACGGCACGGTGTACACCTACGGAGACGGCAACGCCAAGCTCAAGGGGTCGTTCACCGACGCCTCTGGAGCGACCCGTGAGGTCGTCTCGGAATGGCTGCTCAGCCGCATCGACGAGCCGCACGGGGATTATGTAACTTACTATTACCATACAGCCGGCGAGACGGTCATCGGCGGGCTGTCCGCCACCGCCGTCTATCTCGACTCAGTGAAGGCGGGCAATGCGGAGGGGCCGGAGCACACCGTCGTCACGTTCCACTACGCCCCCAGAGGGGACGGTGCCGTGAAGTCCTGCAGCGCACGCTACGGTTTCCTCACCTCGTCGCACCAGCTACTCGACACAGTCGTCGTCAGATTCCTGGGGGACACGCTCCGCAGCTACGTGCTCCAATACGCCGAAGGGCGCTTCGGCAGGCCGCTGCTCGCCAGGGTCACCCATTACGACGACCACGGCAACGCCGCCGCCTTCCAGGAATTCAGCTACTACGACGACGTGGGGGACGACGACCCCGGCGTGCCCCTGTTCCTTCCAAATGCGACATCCATCCTCTCCCCCTCCACCGAGATCAAGGCGGATTTCGCGATGGACATCACCGACGGCGGCGGATTCTTCCAGCACCCCACGGCCATCGGGGGCAGCACGGTGAAGTCGTTCGGCGCTTCCCTCTACGCGGGCGTGGGGACCGGCGTGACGAACGACAAGTCCAACACCGTCGGTGTCAACGTCGGCTTCTCACGCAGCACGACCAAGGGGGCGGTTGCATTGGCTGACCTTAACGGCGACGGCCTGCCCGACCAAGTCTACCGCCTGGACGGCCACACATACTACCGACCCATGGTTGCAGACGGCAACAGCTATTCCTTCGGACCGTCCGTCCGGGTTCCCGGCTCTCCCGACTTCTCGAAGACCGTGTCGACCACGGTGACGGGAGGCCCCAAGGGACATCTTGGACTTGGGATTGCGGGCGTGGCGGAACTTGGCATCGACCTGATGCGCAGCACGTCGAAGACCACGGCCTATATGGCCGATGTCAACGCCGACGGCATGACGGACATCGTGAGCAACGGGAGGGTGCATTTCGGCAATGTTGACGAAAGTGGCTTCCTTTCGTTCTCCACTTCCAGCTCATCCACTCCCAATCCCATGTCAAACACGGACACCTTCGACTTCGACGAGGAAGACGACCTCTCAGCTGAGCGAGACACGCTGATGAAGTACTCGCCTATGCAGGACGTGGTGAGGATGTGGAAGGCTCCGTTCGCAGGAACAGTCAACATAACGGGCACCGCGCAACTCTTGCTTCCTGCCAATCCTGTTGACGAAGAGGGGGAGCCTGTCAGTCCCGACGGTGTCCATGTCAGCATACAGAGAGGTGATATTGAGTTATGCAGTTCCCAGATGACAGCCGCCATCTCGCTTGTGCAGACCAACTGCACCGGCATCACCGTCGCCGCAGGCGACACCATCTTCTTCCGCGTGCAGTGTGGCAGGGACTCTTTGAGCAACGGCTACCATGACAAGGTGCATTGGAGCCAGACCGTCAAGTACGTCGGCACTGGATTGTCATACCCCACCATGCCCAATGGCGAGAGTCAGAACATATACCGCTCTGAGGAATCAGCGTTCGTATCCTCCGGAATGCCGGTCGATGTCAACGGAAACAATTTCACCGTCAGGGGGACGCTCACCAAAGTCGCAACCACGGATGATGTCTTTGTCAGGATCTGGACGATGAACGAGCAGTATGACACGGTTGGCCTTCCCAATCCCGACTTCCAACGCAGACTCAGGCAGACTTGGGCGTTGGGCAAAGCCGCCTGCAGCACCGACCATCAGTGGGTGGTATCCAACCCCGAGCATGACCCATACGCATTGCTCGAGGTCTATTCCGCATCGAACGTGGATTGGAACGGCGTCAGCTGGACACCCGAGCTGATAGCGGACGGCGACACAACGGCGGTCGTCCCCCATTACTTTGCTTATCCGATGCAGCGATGGCGCGGCACCCCATACAAGGCCACGACTACGGACTCCCTCGTCATCACCCCTGTCCTGTCCGTCAACGGCACCCGCTCCGTGAACATGACGGTGAAGAGCAAAGGAGCCTATGTCACGGGGAAGAGACTGGAGTTCGTCAACGGCGTGCTGACGGGAGCCGACAACACGGTCAGGATCAAGCCCGCCGTCGGCGACAGCATCTGGGTAGAGTACTTCATCGAGGACGATGCCGATACCGCCAGCACGTCGCAGCCGAAGGCCACATTCAGGAAAAAAGGAACGAATACGACATACTTAAGGGACTGCAACCTCTTCCAGCAGTTGCCTGAGTCGCCCTGCGGGACGATGTACCGCGGCTGGGGCGCGTTCGCCTATGGAGCCGGAGGTGACAGATATTCGCAGCCCATCGACCGCCCCCTGCTCATACTTCCGGCAGACAGCATCCAAGCCGACCCTCTCGGAATGGCGTTCATCCCCCTCATACCCAGGGTCAGGGACGGACATGCCTTGTGGAATGGAGCCAATGACGGCATCTACGTCTGCGGCGACACCTTGTCGGCCGCCAGGCTGTTGGTGAACGACGTCGTCCCGAAGCCCACCATGCCTGGCTCATCCGACCCTCCGTCACGAACGGAGGGCGAAGCCCGCGGCATCACATTGAAGACTACCTCCAACAGCTGGGCTGTGATGACATCCTACGGTATGCCGCCGCTCATGCTTTCCATGAGCGACAGCCACGGCAGCTCGGAGTCCTCCACGGCGTTCACCGATATGAACGGCGACGGCTATCCCGACATCGTGAAGGGTGGCACCATCCACTACACCAACACGCTGGGAGGATTCTCGGGCGAGACCCACGGTGGATTCGGAAAGACGGAGGAGGCATCCTGCGAGCAGGACGGGGCGGGTCTCGGTGCAACGCCGCAACACGCCCACACCCTGAGCGGCAGGCAAAAGGTCGGTGCCGTCGAGAACAGCAACCAGCAGGCTTCCAACGCCGGGTGCGACTGGGATGCCGACCTGGCCATCCCCCATGGCAGCGACGACGTGACAATTATGCTGTCCGATGTCAACGGCGACGGACTCCCCGACAAGGTGAGTACCGCTTCTGGGCATGTCAAGGTGAGGCTCAACCTTGGATACGCGTTCACGGAGGAATTGGATCTCACCGACATGGCCACCAGCGTGGAATCCACGAGCAACATCGGACTGAGCGCCTCCATGGGAGTCTCGCTTCCCACCGGCTACGACCACGGAGCCACCAGTTTCGCGGGCGGTCTTTCAACGGCGGCCTCGCAATGGGCGGGTGAGAGGACGTTCACCGACATCAACGGCGACGGACTCCCTGATCTCGTCAGGCGTTCCGGCCCCGGTGTCAAGGCACGTATCAACAACGGTGCGGGTTTCTTCCCGGAGGAAATCGTGATGACCGACTTCTGCAATCTGGGAAGCGGCTCGTCCACCACCATGTCCGCCAACTTTGCCGCCACGTTCTCCATTTTCGCCATGGGGGCGAAGTTCACCGTCACACCGTCGGGCAACGTCGTAGCCGCCATGTCCAACACGACGGCCGCCATCCGCGACATCGACGGCGACGGCTTCCCCGACCTCGTCACTTCCAACTCGGAGGATTCCCTCAGCGTCAGGTTCTCCTCCATCCGCAGGACCAACAAGCTGAAGTCCGTCACCAACTCCCTTGGCGGCACCTTCACGATCGACTACGCGCACACCACTCCCACCTACGGCCTCCCCGGCGGCAAGTGGGTGATGTCCTCCGTCGAGGTGGACCGAGGAATACACTTCTCCGGCTATGACATACCCGTCACACGCACGGCCTTCGAGTATTCGGGAGGCAAACGAGACCGTAGGGAGCGCGAGTTCCTCGGCTTCGCGCAGGTCGTTTCCACCGACCTCGACGCCCGGAACGGCTATGCGGAATACCGCAGCGTGAAGGAGACCTTCGACGTCTCGTCATTCTACCGCAAGGGACTGCCCCTCACCTCCACGCTGCAGGATGCGCAAGGGAACAAGTACACCAAGGTGTCCAACACCTATTACACCTATTCGGTGAGGCCGGACGCCTCCAACACGCTGAAATTCTCACTCGACACAATAGCCCCTTCGGACACCTTGCCCATGTCATACACCCCGGTCATGCTTTCCGAGAACCTGCTGTACGAGGGAGGAAGCACCCCTGTCAGGACGCAGTCCGGCTACGTTTACAAGACCCAGGGCTGTGGCGAGGTGGCCACCTATTACCACAGTTCCGACGGGACGATGACCGAGGCGGGGACCGGGTTCACGGGGTACGACTACCGCACGGACATCTCCTATTCATACGCACAAGCCAACAACAGCGACCAGCGGCGCACCATCAGCCGCCCCAATAGCGTCGTCGTCACGGGCGGGGACGGGGTCGAGTACCACAGGACCACAGCCTCCTATCTTACGGGACGCAACGCCGCCAAGGTCGACTCCATCACGCGGAACTTCTCCGTCTCAAGCAGCGACACCACCATCGTCAGGTTCACCTATGATGCAAGCACGGGAAACCTGAAGTCCGTGGAGCAAAATTCGGGAACTCCCGGAGGCGGGACGTATAAGCAGTCCTACACGTATGATGAAGATCATTATCTCAAGTCTTACCCCTACCTCATCGAGGACTCGCACGGGCTTGACACCTTCATCAAGGGCATGGACATGCGCTACGGCCTCGTAAAGGAAGTGAAAGACCCGAATGGGAACATACTCCATACAATATTTGACGGACTTGGCCGTTTGTCAAGTATGAGGTCACCCAAAGAAGACACCGATTCCAGCACCATCGACATGGCCTATGCGCCGGTCGCGGTGATGAAGGCCGACGGCACGGGCATCCAGACGCCCGCCCACGCCGTCACCACCTACCATCTGCGCCAGCCTTACGAAACCATGGGCGGACTCTCATCCACGCATTCCAACATGATGCGTGTGGTGACGTTCGTCGACGGTTTCGGCGGCGTGCTGCAGACACGGAAAGAGTCCGTCGTGGACAACGGTTCCGGCACTCCGGTCAAGAAGGTCGTCGTCAACGGCGGAGCGACCTACGACGGCCTCGGACGTGCGGTGAAGTCGTATTATCCCGTGCAGGCCGACTCATCATTGTTGATGACCTACCAGGCAGCTGCGCAGACCAGTGCCTACGGCGTGGAGACGGAATACGACGTGCTCGACCGGCCGACGAAGGTGACGGCCCCCGACGGCAAAGAGACGCTGTACGCCTACGACGTGGCGGGCGGACGCCTCCGCACCACCGTAACCGACGCGAACGGCATTGAGAGCGAGACACACACTGATGCGTCGGGAAGGACGGTGAAGACCGTCATGTTCAGCGACATGGAAAACCGGACACCCATCGAGACACGTTATCTGTATGACCCTGTAGGACGGCTCTCGGCGGTCGTCAACGCGCTGGGCGACTCCACCCTCGTCTCCTATGACATGCTCGACCGTCGGACGATGGTGAAGCATCCCGCCTCGGGTGTCACCCGCTGGACCTATGACAAGCTGGGCAACGTGCTCGCCGAGCAGAACGAGACGCTGAGGGCGCAGGGCGACAGCATCCGCTACACGTGGGATGTCGACCGCCTGACGAGGATGGTGTGCCCGGACGACACCGTGACATACGTTTACGGCCAGTCCGGCAACACGCACTTGACCAACATCATCGGTCGTCCCCGCTTCCGCCTGGACCGCAGCGGAGGCACGGAGTATGGATACGACGCGATGGGCAACGTGAGCTACGAGAAACGCACCGTGGTCGTGCCGCAGAAGGGCCTGGCCACCTTCGAGACCGCATGGGATTACGACTCCTACGGCAAGCTGCTCAGGATGACGTACCCCGGCGACGAGAGGGTGACCTACCACTACAACGCCGCGGGCGACCTCGACAGGGTGTACCGCGGCAAGGAGAACGCCGGCAGGGACTACGTGTCCTACATCGGCTACGACCGTTTCGGCGACAGGGTGCGCGTCGCATACGGCAACGGCACGGACATGCGCTACTCCTACAATGCGAAGACGCGCAGGCTCACCACGGCCACCTCGCGCCTGAACGGCACGGCAAGGGCCTCGAGGAACTACCTTTACGACAACGTGGGGAACGTCTTCAAGATTTCCGGGGCGTCACCGGTCAGCTACACCTATTATTATGACTACGATGATCTCTACCGTCTCGTCTCGTGTACGCAGCGTTACGGCAGCGGCAACGCCGTGGCCACCGACACGCTCGCCATGGCCTACGACGACCTCTGGCGCGTCACCTCGAAGAGCCAGAGGCTGGCGCAGAAGGGGCTGATGTTCCCCGGAACGCTGAACACCGGCTATGACATGGACTACTCCTACGGGACGGCTCCAGGAACACATTACCAGTTGAGGGACGTGGCGGAGACAAGCTACCGCACTTCTGCCACGCCCACGCTGGCAGACAACATCCTCAACACGCATTCCTACTCCTACGACCCCAATGGCAACCTGGCATGTGAGTCCGTGGCGAGGAAGCGCATCGACAACAGCACGACAAACCAAATCTCGGAGCGCAAGTTGCTGTGGGACGGCGAGAACCGCCTTCGCGCTCTCTCGGAGAACGGCTACGTGTCTCTCTACTGGTACGATACCGACGGCAACCGCACGGTGAAGGAACACCTTGGCGGCGAGGCGGTGTGGGTGAACTCCGCCCCGGCTGGTCAACGTACGGACTCCGTCGCCTACACCATCTACCCAAGCGCGTACATCAGCGTCACGGGAGACCGCTGGACGAAGCACTACTACGTTGGTTCGGAGCGGATAGCGTCGCGCACGGGAACACTCTCGGGCGGCTTCGCCAGCCTGAACATCGGCGACAGCAACTCAGCAGGAAATGGCCTGGGGATGACCATCGATTACGGTATCATGTGCTCCGCAGAGGAGGACTCCATCGACTCCCTTTACAGTCGTTTCGGTGTCCCCTATGAAGCGCGGCATGGAGGTACATCCCGGGAGAATGGCTGGCACCTGTACCTGCCCATTGGTCATAATGGCGAGGATGACGGCAACAACACGACGGACACGCCAGACATCGCACAAGACCGCAACCTGCCCCACCTGAACGGCGACAGCCAGGTTTACTTCTACCACCGCGACCATCTCGGCAGCACGATGTCGGTGACCGACAGCCTTGGTGCCACCGTGCAGCAGGTGGAGTACACCCCTTGGGGCGAGGTCTTCGTGGAGAGGAGGTTCGGCAGCTCCGGCTACGAATCGCCGTATCTTTTCAACGGCAAGGAGCTGGATGAGGAGACCGGGCTGTATTACTACGGCGCGAGGTACTATGACCCGAAACTGAGCGTGTGGTACTCGACAGACCCGATGCAGATGGACTATCCTTGGGTGAGCACTTATGGGTATTGTATAGACAATCCTGTCAAGTGGTATGATTTTAATGGTGAAGATTGGTATCAAGATGAGGATGGTACTTTACAGTATAATCCCAATGTTCATTCACAAAAAAATTTAAAAGGGTCTCAAAAGTATAAATTTCCTGAGTGGAATGATGAAAAACATGGTATACACTATAGAACAGATGGAAGCATTTTATATAAAAATGAAACAGCTGCATATAATAGGATGTGGAGCCAAGCTAATACACATTATAGAAAAGGCAAAAACGGAGGTCGTGAGGTCGGAGGATTTATACTGGACAATGGGGCTGTTCTAGTATTACCTGATTACCTGAACGATAGCCGAACCACTAAAATGTCAGATTATGGCTATAGCATAAAAAACTCAAGGCTTACCAAAGGTTCCGAATCCTTTTCTGTTTTGGCTCAAATACATACCCATCAAGACACATCCGCTCCTCCTAAGCCTTCTTATTATATTGATGGTAATGCTTATGGTGATTTTGGAGTTTCTTTGTCGATGGGAGGAAAACCTGTATTTACAATAGGACACGATGGGTATATATATGCCCTTAAAGCTGTTGGAAAACCTCTTATTGCAGATTATTATGATTTACCTTCTGGTTATGATACTAGAAAAAATTTATTAAATGGTAAAGCAAAATTGTATCTATTACTTTTACATAACAAATAGTTTTATGCATCTCGATAATTTTATGTTTTTTCTTTGTATTCTACTGTTGATTGTTTCAAGTTGTCAATCAGAAAAACAAGTAAAAAAGGAAATAAAAATAGAATATTATGAAGTTTTGGAAAACTACGTAATAAACCATGAGGAATACGATAATTTCCTTCTAATACCAGCTAATAATTTAATATCGACTAATTATTTTTTTGAAGGAAATGATTTAGATGGATATTTATTAGGACCTTTATACACTGAAATGATTGATCTAATGAATTTAAAGGTGATGGAACTAACTCAGTTTTCCACCAAACAAACTGTTTTTTTTACAAGTCATTATAGAGATCTATTTATAGAGAAAGATTTGTCTTTTAAAACTATTAAAGACAGTGTATACTTGTTCAATTCATATGGGAAAGAAGTATTCGAGCATCACCCAATTGTTAATTATTTAAAGCGTTCAATAATGATTTCCTTTAAACAAAAGATAATCATTAACCACCAACCTGATACCTTTTATTTACCAAAGGTAAGAGTTAGTGATTGGAATGGGGTCCGTTAGTAATATGAGAGCATTTTTTATGGGCAGAAAAAAAAGGAAACAGAACGTAACAATCATCTGTCACGTTATGATTACAGGCATAAAAAGTCAGGATATCCGCTTCCGCCTCGACCGAAGCGGAGGGGTGGAGTATGAGTACGACAACATGGGCAACGTGAGCTACGAGAAACGCACCGTGGTCGTGCCGCAGAAGGGCCTGGCCACCTTCGAGACCGCATGGGATT
>Ga0255061_10000361_pt1 | contig 12724 bp, 18 predicted proteins | sample 174RNAGHGhighgp2_FD_183093 | JGI IMG/M metagenome (GOLD analysis project Ga0255061, IMG submission 183093) | Metatranscriptome of sheep rumen microbial communities from Palmerston North, Manawatu-Wanganui, New Zealand - 1742 RNA GHGhigh gp2... | ecosystem: Host-associated > Mammals > Digestive... | reverse complement strand
GTTAAAGGAATATCGAGATAAAGGTTATAAAGACTTAGATAATGATCCAGAGAAATATACTTTGGAGGATTTATCTAAGTCTTTATAACCTTTATCTCGATATTCCTTTAACATATGCTTATACTGTAATTCAGCTTGTTCAGAAACACTTCTTTTAGCTTTTCCAGTCTTTATTAAAACATCTGGTTGCTCTACTTGCTTCTTACCATATATGCCGGTAAATCGTTTAATACAGAATCCATGAGCTTCTTCATTCCAGGCACAGCTCAAAGAGACCACACGAAGTGATCCCTTTGAGTCTCTATTTACTAGATAATTTTGTACTGGAAATTTGAATACTTCTTGATTAAATAGATCCATTATTCTGCTTTAGGTTGTTCGTCAGTATGTCCAAATCCTCCCGCACCTCTATCGGTTTCTCCAAGTTGGATTGGATCATCTACTATATATGCTCCAAATACCTTAGCATAAGGGGCAAATACTCCCTGTGCTATAGCATCGCCATCTTCTATAACAATTGACTTATTGCTAGCATTAAAAGCTATAATTCCTACTTCTCCTCTGTATGATGGATCTATAGTGCCTGGAGTGTTCAATACAGTTAGTCCTTGCTTCAATGCCTTACCACTTCTAGGCCTGATTTGAAGTTCAAGACCATTAGGTATTGCAAAGAATAGACCAGTTGGAACTAACGCTCTTCCTCCAGGATATATTGTAAGTTTGCCGTCTTCTACGATAGAATCAAATAAAAATTTAGATGTAGGATCCAATCTATGAATAGCTGCCTTAAGATCTACACCTACTGAACCCTCGTCAGCATAATCTGGAAGATCAAATCCAGATAGATTACAGATACTTATTACCTGATTAATATCCAATTGTTTGTTATCAACTTGTTCGTTAATTTTCTGCATCATTTAACCATATTAATAATTGACTAATCGCATCTCCTGTTTCTGAATAAAAGCCTTTAATTGGCTTATCTTTACATTTAATTCCTACAAAAGGATTTAATCTCGCACCAAAAGATCCTTTAAGTTGATAAGCTTTATGCTGATCTTTCTTAGATCCTATATCTAAGAAATGAATATAAGGAGTCTTATCACTAACAGCATTTAATACTCTATCAATACAACTAGGATCTTCATATACAATATAGACATCATATGACATCATTAGAAGTAAATTCTTTAGTTATATTAACCAATTTATTTCCTACATCTTCATGATCTATTCTATATAAACGTTGATTAGTAGTAGGTTCATTCAGAGGTCCAAAATTTATATCGAATCTTCCTAATTTAATATAGTCAAAATTCTTTAATTCAGTCTTTTTAGAATAAACATCTAAATCATCTCTACCACTATACCATCCAACTTTTAGTTTTGGATATTTAGTCTTGACGTATTCGGCTAAAGCATTTATATATGCAGGATTTTGATCTCCTCCCATGAAACCTACACAAGTAATTCCCGGAGATCGTTCTATTAATCTGTCTAAAGAGAGTTCGTCTAAAGTTTCTCCCTTATCTTCCCATAACCATTTAGAATTACAATCAGGACAATGTACTGGACATCCAGAGATAGAGATAGCTAAAGATGTTTCGCTAGGAAACTCTTGAAAAACAATATCATGTGTAATATATTTCATATCTAATCCGCATTTAATTTGTCATAACTATCTTCAATAAATCTGTATTCTTGATCTATAGCATTGTTGAAAACTTTTAGACTATCATTAATAGTATCTTCCCAACCAGTGCACCAACCAGGATAACATACACGCATTAGATGTCCATCAATACTAATGTCACCAATTTTCTGAAGTCGTTTTATCTCTTTCAGGATATATTCTTTACTTTCTAGTATATCATCATCTGAAAAGATTCTGTCTATTCTCATATAGAATCCATCATAATATCCAGGAATTAGGGCCACATCATAATATTGAAAATCAGCATCGTCTATATAAGAATTGATTTGATCGTAGTCTGACTTTAATGAGTAGCCATGTTCTTCAAGTAATGCTGATATAGCCTCTTCCTCTGACATGTCGTCGTTAACTAATAGAGTGTTTGCTATTTCCTGATCAGATGGATAGTAATCATCGTCATAATATCCTAAAGTACATATATATTTAGAAGTTCCGTAATTTATCGCTCCCATATTATAATTTCATTTGTTTAATTCCGGCTATTATAGATGTTGCATTATCTTTTAATAAGTTAGGTTCTTTGCCTATTATTTGAGTTATAGAATCTGCAGAATCTATATCTGTAGTAACAGATACTTTTAATTCTGGATTATATATATTTCTAATAACTTTTACAAAATCATATATAGTCCATTCTTCTGGATTGGCTACATTATATATACCTATCTTATCCTTATTATTCCAAATGGCTTTTATTACATCGTTTATCCAAGTAAAGTGTCTTCGTATATTTCCAGAATATGCTAATGTAAGTTCCTTATTATGAGAAGCTAGATATGGTAATGTATCAGGTCTAGATATTGGTCCGAATACATTATATAACCTAAATACAATCGAACTAGGTAGTAAGGTTCTTACTAACCTTTCTCCATAAGCTTTGGTTACTCCATAATAAGATTTAGTATTCTCTGGTACTGCTGTAGAAGATGATATAAAGATAAACTTAGTTTCTGGATGATCCGTCTTAATTAAATTAACTGTCTTACTTAAATCTTTTACATTATCCTCAAATAAGTTAGAGAACTCACTCCTAACTCCCGGAGTTGCTGCAAAATGAAATAAATAATCTATAGAAGTTTCTTTACCTATAGATATAAGTCCATTATAAGAGTTTTCTCCAGGATCTGAGTAACATTTACCATTCTTATATAATCTACGTTCTTTTTTATCTATGCCATATATAGTGTAATCAGGATGATTTTTTACAAGATATTCTAGAAATGACTTACCTATGAATCCTTCAGATCCTGTTATAACTATTGTCATTCTTTAATTGCTTTATCAATTTCTTCCATTAATGTCAATCCTGAAAATTCCTTTTTAATAGAATCATCATCATTTAATAAGATCATTGTTGGAAGATGTTGTACACCATATTGAGAAACTAATGTTTCATTATCTTCGCTATCCACATCAATTTCTAGTATCTTCAAATCATGAGTTTTCAAATACTCATTAATTAATTTTGTCTGTTGTTTACATGGGCCACACCATGATGCGTAAAATTTCAGTAATTTCATATTAAAACCAAGTTATAAATACCCAATCGGGATATGTTGAAGTCTCTTTTGTATTTGCCGAATTGAGGCATTCATTTAGAAATTCTCGTAAATCACCTACAGTATAATCTTGAAATATCTCAGTTTTATCATTATCATAGTTCTTATCCAAATAGTCTAAAGCTTGTTGGATTCCGACTCTAGAAATCTCCCATTCTGATTTGTATCCTGAGTCATCAGAGATATTTAATTCCATAGGATCAATACATTCCGATAATAAATCGCCAAGACTATATTGTCGCCAGTTAAATTTACCAAAACCTTCTGCATATTCTATGATATGTTTAGTTTGTATGTGCGCTCGAAATCCCATATGATAAATTTAATAAAATTAAATGTCATGCTAAATCCCAGAATCTTTTGGCCGACCCTTTGGTCACCAGAAATTTCCGCAGTAAACGTGCATATTTACTTAAATTTAGCATGACATTTCAATCAATTAATATTAACCTTTTTAAATCGTTTCTATATCTAATTCATCCAAATCTATTTTAGATGTTCTGATTTTTAAAGGCTTCTTTTGTACATTATAGATATACTGATCATCATCACCTAAATCCAATCCAGAATTTTCCATAACGTCATCGATAGTCTCATCATCAGCCATTTCTAAAATATATAAGGTATCATTATATAGATCTAAAACATTTACATATTTCATATTTTTTCAGTATAAGTTCGTTGTTTTTCTTCAATCTGTCTAAACTGGTCAAAGGCTTCTGTAGGTCTTAAGAATCCAATTACACGAGTCCACCATCTGAGATTTGTAGATCCACATACAGGGCATTCTTTAACATTTCTCTTACTGATAAATCCGCAGTCTTTGCATTCAGTATTTGGAACATTAAATGTGAAATAACTTGTTCCAAATTCTATAGCTGCATCAATAAGATGTTCATATTGCGCTTTATTAAGATGCTCTTTAAGGTTAATGTGACAGCCAACGCCGCCATCGAGTGTCTCAGTGAATTCTCTACCATGCATTCTCAATTTATCTAAGACAGATGTATTATCATGTGCATCATAGAAGTATGAATTGTATAATACTCTACCGTCATTAGGAACCCAATAGCCGTCTTCTTTATCCCAATTAAAGTTCTTACTTCCAAGAGATTCAGCTGGAACAAATTCCTGGTTAAATAGATAATTAGGCTTACCATTCTTTCTATTGAGGGTACTAATAGTTTCTGTAATAGTTCTACAGAAATCCATATAGTCCTTATTATAAGAAACCTCAAGTCCGAAATACATAGCAGCCTCATTTATTCCATTTAATCCTATAGTAGAATATAATCTATTCATAGTAATAAATCCTGCTGTTGAGGCTGTCAATTGTCCGGCCTTTTCAAACATGTATAGATTATTCTTAAATGCAATATGATACTTCTGAACTCGCTTAACTATTTCAGACAAGTAATGTACGAAATCTTCGTATAGATCATTTACCATTAAAGGATTAACTGCCAATCTAGTTCCCTTTACTACAGGCTTACCTTTCATATTATGAGTCAATGCCCAATTTTGTACGATACGATTTAAATTCAAAGTAATCACATTACAACTGCCTGTCTGAACTCCAGTTAAACCGTTAGTAAAGCTAAATGTATTGTCAGTAATTTGATTCTTTAACCTACAACATGACGATAATGAGTCTGGATTATCTGAAAGATACATAAAGAACGAGTGTCCTTTACTCCACATTTCTGTAGCAAGATCTTTATAAGATTTATCTATAACATCTTTTCCGTCAGTAAGTAAAGCCATAGTTTCCACGGGAAAAGTTAAGAGTGTCTTACGACGTTGCTCATTGAACCAGTGGATAAATCGTCTTTGTAGCCAGTCTACACGACGCCATAAAGGTTTAGTTCCGTCTGGAAAACAGAATTTACTAAATAATGATCTCCAATACCCCTCATCATAGTAAGAAATATTTGAGAACGGACTTTGACTTCCACGATTTCCAGCAGGTTGGTTCCATATAAACACTATTTGCTGGAAGAATTGGTCAATCTTCTCGCCAATAGTTTCTCGTTTAGCAACCCACTCAGAATCGGCATACTCACCTGCATGTAAATCATACTCAGGACCAAAATCAAGTGATGCATAGTAATCAAAGTAGTTAAAGAACTCTCCAAAAGCTACTGCTCCCTTACATTGAGAACTTAATAGGAATAATAAATTACCCATTTGTCCAGCAAAACTAGAAAGATGTTTAGGAGCCCTTGTTCCAGTTCCATCTATACAAGATGTTCCCTCTAAAGCTAAAGGATAAAGCTGTACAGCCTCACAATAATTCTTAACAGTTGGAGAACTAGCCTCATCATGTGGGTATATTATATGATCCTTAATATCTTGTATATACTGTTTGTATAAATTAGGTTCATCAGGAAAATCCCTCTTTAATCCATAGCGCATCCAGGCTCTTTGACGCAAACGATTAGAACTCTTAGGAACTTCGCTATCCAAATTAGCTACATTCTTTAGAGTTACGTTTGCATTTGCATCAGTATTAGATGAAGTTGCAGCATTCTCAGTACTACTAATATAATTAAGCATATATTGTATATCTTGTTCTACAGCCTGTCTTGCTGCATCGTGTTCTGCCTTATATGTAATATACTGATCTGCAATATCATCATATCCATAATCTCTAAGAATTTCGATTACAGAAGATTGTATTTCATCTATAGTAATTTTATCCCATACAGGAACTTCTAGAGCTAACTCCTTAATATGCTCTTCTTCAAACTTATATCCACATGCAATAGAAGCTGCTTTTATTGCAGCCTCTATTCTGTGAATATCAAACTCTTCGATTTCTCCAAGTCTATTTATTATATTCATATTTAAAAATAATTGGTTAAGTTTATAAATATATTAAATAATTTTTATTTAACCAAGTCTAATTAAACTCCAATAATACTTTTAACTAAGAGAGTTTTCTCAGGTTTATTAATAATATCTTTATCCTTATCGTTAGTTATTAGTTCGGTGAAGGCATTATATACGTTGAACATATCGGTATCCTCCACACCTACAAAATATGGGGAATCCTCTTTCTCAAAGAGTAATTTATAAGCTCCAATTGCAGTCGCTTCTGATAAAGCCACTGGTGCAATTCCGCGTGTATAACGATATTGAATACATTTACGAACCCATTGTCCCAATGCTTCATTTATATTCTGCTCGGAGTTTATAAATGGGGTATTATGCATTTTCTCCAAAGAAGCTCTAAGATTACTCTCTCGCTCGATAATTGTATCCAATCCAGAATACACCATAGGAGTAGCTGGCTGAATCTCATTTACATCGAGATATTGTGGAGAGAATACACAGAGATTAGTACAAGCTCTATTAAGTCCGCCTTTATAGAACTTAACTACAGGTTTTCTAGTATCAATACCATACACCATTCCGATTACTTCCTCATGATTATCAATTACTCCAGGAAGTACTGCTTGTACCCATACTCTATTATAGGTAACATCTTCAAAATTTATATCCTCTTTCTTAGTAATAGTTACTTGTTGAGGAAGCTGTACTTTAATTCTAAAATCGTTAGTATACTTAGACATTCTATTTAAGAATGGTTCTACATAACGAGCTGTCTCATAAAATTCCTTTGTTTTAATTCGGGTAGCTTTGCCCTTCAACAATTCATCAATTGTTACATCCATATATTAAATATTTTCAAAAGTTCCTCTAGTCATTGTATCTCCGATAAATAGTTCATAAGACACTCCATAACTATTGCGTCTAAAGTTAAACCCAGAATAATCACTTGCTCCGAATAGACTAAGTACATTTCTATAAGTCAATCCATAACAAGAGTTGATAGCTTCTGTATGCAAATCTGCTTTAATAACATGTACTGGATTATTGCCGTTAACTAGGACATTATTATCATTTAACCAATCTGTTAAGAAAGTTTTAGTCTTATCATTCAAAGTAACTGGCAATCCTTTCTTCATGAATTTCTCATCCTTTCCGTGTGTAATAACGAAAGTCTTTCCGGCAAATTCATACTTATATAAGAAGGTTTCAGCTATTTCAAATGATATTTCTGGCCACAGTATCTGTACTTGTTTCTGCAGGATAGTAGTAGTAGCATATCCCCAGAGTCCGTCATGATTGCCACATTTAACAGAATAGATTTTAATATGCTTAGCCAATGGACGTATAGCATTTATAAAGTTACACATTACATTTATAAAGACATCCATCTGCTGTTTGTTATCAAAAAGTTGTGGCATATAATGGTCACGTCTAGCTGTTTGATTATCAAGACCATCCAACATATCTCCCAATAGATTTATAACGATAGTATCTAATGGGCCTAAATCGGCAACCTTTTTAATAATAGCATTAAGTCTGCGTTCAATCTCCGAATAATCATAAGGATTAGGATACATAGTATCCGACTCACATTTAGCTCCAATATGAAGATCTGCAAGATGCAACATTATACTAGTCTTAGAAGATTCCTGACTAGGAGCTATAGGAGTAAGTGTAGAACTATTATCTACTTTAATTGAAATATTTGCACGATCTTCTAAATCCTTTTTAAGTTTAGCATTCTCTAATGCCAAATTATTAATAGTCTTCTTTAAATCGCGTTGTTCATTTCTAGCAAGACGAGCCTCGAAATCTCGCTGCTTCATAGCGTCTTGCATATCTAGCAATTCTTCTGTGCTATATTCCTCAAACATATGAGGAGCAAAAGGAGAGCTAGCTTTCCTAATTTTAAATGCAGACAATACTCTGCCGAAATCTACCTCGGATAGATTGGTAGTTATTTTAGATACCTCACGTCTAGTAAGATCTGCACCATGTATAGTATACAGTCTATAAATATCTTGCATAGTATCTCTGGAGAATGAGCCTCTAATGTTAACTCCAGAAGGAGTCTTTATGTTAAAAGCATAGCTCTCTATCTTGCCAGAGTTGTCTCTAATTACAGTTATTGCTTCATCTAAATTCTCGACTGTATTTACTATAAATTCATCCATATATTAGTAATTTGTTATACTTCCGTAAAGCCGATCTGTAATCGGGCCGGATAGTGGTTAATAATTGTTTAAATATAGGTAAAAATAAAAAAGAGCAGTAGTCCGAAGACTACCGCTCTCCATTCAATTTATGATTAACAAATATCAAATTAAGCCTCAACGCCGAATACAAGGTAAGTACCTGGGCGGCTGTTTGATGAAGGTGCATACTCTGCTGTGAATGCAATAGGCTCACCCTTATCAACTGTCTTTACAGTCTCACATACAAGGCTACCCTTGAAACCCTTCTTATAGAGATTCTTAGCAAGTTCCTTAGCCTTAGCCTTAGTCTCCTTAGTAGAAGCAAGAAGCTCCTTAGTATCCTTGTCAACCAAACGATAAGTAGTCACATAGTGACGCTTACCCTGCTCGTTCTTAACGTCTGTAATCTTATATGGACGAGTACGTGTATCAGCTACTGCTGCCTCGATTGTGATTGAATAACCCAGACCTGGAGCACCCTTAGACTTCTTAGCAAGATAGTTTGCGAAGAACTCCTTCTTAGCTGCCTCTGAAATTACACCTGTCTGCTTCTCCTTCCAATTCTTGTAAGCCTGTGTAGCGTCACCTACTACTGTAAATGGAGCTGCTGCCAAAGCCTCTTCCTTAGTTGCACCTGATACTTCTACTCTCTTGAAATTGATAACTGCTGTATTTGCCATAATAATAAAATTTTAAAAAACATTAATTCATATTAACCTATCTTTTATAATCATCTATCTAGTCGCTCCGATTTCCGAAGCTTGTGATACAAAAGTAAGTACAAAATTAGCACTATCCAAGAATAACTTGTGTTAATTTTTGTAAATATTTTTGTATAAAAAATTTGGTTTTAAAAGGGTAGTGCAGTGTTTAAAATCTCTTTAATAGTTTTGACTACTTCTTTAGGAGCCACACCAAAAAGAGGAAAAGATTCACTTCCCTTTGTGAAATTCTCGACTACTATTGCTAACGCCTGGATTTCATGATCGTATAATGGACTCTCCATATTTTTAATGACTGTATATACAGATGCATCAGGATGAGTCTTGCGTAATGTGGACATCACATATCCAAGTAACGAAATCAATGCTAGTCGCTTACCGAAGTCCGGAATGAAAGATATATCAAACTCTTCTTTAAAAAGTTGCTCTTTATCCTTGTACGTCATATGGTATTCCAAAGTCTTCATAACCATTATAGCAATAAAATGCTACTGTTTTTAATAAAGTTTTAAACTCTCTAAATCCTCGTAAGATTTGATCTTTTGTTAATGGGACTACGGCTGACTGAAATTCTGGTATAGTTTCTACTACTAAGAAATTCCCTAAGATTTCTGGATGTTCCATATTATAGAACTTAGTAGCACACTGCGTAAGTAACCAACTATACATAGCAATCTCTCGATTATAATGATAGTTAGTTACAGCATACGGAAAATCCACTATAGGTCTTCCGCAAGTTTTGACATCATTAACGGTAATAGTATTTGTATTAGGATCTATAGTATAATTATCTAACTTAGATTTAAGTTTCAATACTATAGGCTTTTGTTCTGGAGCTTCCACTAATACATCTAATAAGATAGTTTTCTCGTTACCTTTAATGATATCTTTACTTGGATAGAGTAGGCTCTCTATATCAGAATTACTGTCAATAGAAGAAAGACATGCTTGAAGCTTTTCTCTACCTTTACTATCCATATAAATAGGAATTCTAGTATCAGCATTGTCTGCTTCAAACTTAGCTCTCTGTGTCCAATAATCTATGCACTTAATTTTTAAATCATTAATCTTTTTAGAAGTCATCTTGCCTTTATAATAATCTACTTTATCTGAGGCTGCTATTATAGCCTCATCAGTAGGGACAAGATGATCTGGATTAAATAGTTCGTCTGCCATTAATCCAGCTTTAGCTGTAGGTCTATCTACAGTTGTTACTAAAAAGAAAGAATCCGGCTGCAATACTAATTCATGTATAGCACTACCAAATAATAAGCTGTCACTAAACTTTACATGTTTAGAAAGACCTTCAAAGAAATCTTTAGGACAACCATTTTGGTCCGGATTTATTAATGATAATCTTGAGTTGCTTATATAATTACTGAATTTCTCAGAGAAGTAAGTAGCATCGTCAATATCTTCTAATCGTAAAGTATCTAATAATGGAGTAATTTTTATCTCACTTAATTTCATATTAGATTTCGTATAATTTTATACATATTACTTTCTACAAACTCTTTATAGGCCTGCTTAATTTCGGATAACTCTAAGGAGTATATTCTACCAATAGGTCCTATCTCTTGATTATAATCAGTATTAAATAATAGACAGGGAACTCCTGACTCATTCATTTTAATAAAGTTACTTGGACTGTCGTCAATAAATATATCAACCTTTCCTTTAATCATAGAGGCTTTATTGCCTCCTTGATAAAACATTTGATATACAGGTCTGTCAGGATAATCATGCTTTTGTAACCACGCTTTTGTCCAAGCCTTTGGATTAACTCGCTTAGTACAATACAATTCTGGAATAAAATCTAATCCATTTATAGGAGTCAAATTCATCCAGAACTCTCTGTCTTTACTAAGTACTCGCTCACAATTTCTAGTAATTACCTCATTAGAAGTTAACCCAAAACGTTCTATATAAGATTCCATAAAATCTCCAAGAACTCCGTCTATATCTAATCCTATTTTTAACATTATTAATCAATTATTAATTCTACATCTGAAGGTCTTACATACCCTAGTAAGTTTAACTGTTCTCTAAACTCATCCCAAGATTCTGTGGAATCCAATGCGTCGTACTCTTCATCGTCTAACTCATCAGCTATAGAATCGAGAATAGCTAATTTAGCACGATCTTCAGCATCCTTTAATGAAGATGCCGACAAGTTGTGGGTATGGGGCTCAAATGTATACTGATACTGGTTCATATTAAATTATATTATTTAATTTGGTATATGCGTCAAATAAAGTGTAAAAGAAATCTATATCAACCATCATAATAGCTCCTTTGCTATTACCTCCTTCCTCAGGTGGTTTTTTCCAAGCTAGACAGAATGGCTTACTTCTATCACTACAAGATTCTCTGATAGTAAAATAACTAGGTGTATTAGCCGTATTCTTACATTGAATATTTATTGGCAACTTTCTTTCTGTGTCAACAATATCAATCTTATTATTATCGGCTCGTTTACTCTCTCCTGCAGCTCGCACACATCCTATGTAGCCTAACTCTTTTAAATGATTAATTACATCTGTTTCCCAAGCAGATCCTTTATTTCTAGATTTCTTAGCTTGATAGCTCTTCTTTGTATGTGGATCTAACCACTCAAAGGCTGTCTTATCTTTGCCGACACACCCCTTTTTGTTACAACGTATCTTTATACTGGCAACGCTTAATCCAGTGTCCTCGGCAGCAGCTTCTATAGATGAATACTGTTTTTTAGTACCATCTTTAAAGGTAGCTTCACACGAGGTGTTTAAGTCCTATTTTCTCGCCATATTTATTTATAAAAGTTTTAGTCTGTTCGTAACCATACATTTTACGTAAGTCTGAAAAATCTTTAGCATTTAAATATCTCGGTATATAAAAATATAATAGTTCTGGATGAGCCGATTTAATCTTGCACATATTAGATATACCTGCTAAATCATTATCATAGAATACTACTATGTGTTTAAATCGAGATTTTAAATCTTCTAATACAGAGTCCGCAATAAAAAGATTCTCGGAATTTGGAGCAATGGCCGGAATGCCATAGGCAGCTAGTGCCATACAATCCTTCATTGATTTAGTAATAACTACTACATCTCCAGTTTTCTTTAATTGTTTTAATCCCTGTATTTTCTTCGCAGGCCAGTTAGTTAGAAATCTATATGATTCTCTATTTGGATAATAAATTCTCCATAGTTCTAAATCCTCTTTCTTTCCTCCGTAATATCCAAATACTAAATCATTAGTATTCCAAGTTTGTAGGTTACCTCTGAGAAAAACTCCCTGACATGAGAATACATTATACTTCTTTAATATATTTGAAGTTATACCATACTGTCCCCACCATTCCAATTCTGCTGGAGTAAAGTCGCGTATTTGTACTCTAATATCTGCAGGGCCTTCATCAACAAATTTAGGAGCGGAAACATTTATAGCTGTAGGGTTTGCAGGACTAGTCCCGCTAATCAATCCAAAGTCTTTAGCAATTATACGTAATGCTTGATGATAAGATACCTTGAATTTAGTCATTACTACATTTATAAAGTTCCCATAAAAGTCTCCTCTAAAATCTTTAAATATCAACTCCCCTTTTTTATTCCTATAAAATGAACACGTAGGAGTATTATCTTGACGTAAAGGAGATACAAATAAGCCCTTCTTTACTGGGATGCCAAGATAATACTCCATATATGTTTCTTC
>Ga0255061_10000349_pt1 | contig 12999 bp, 7 predicted proteins | sample 174RNAGHGhighgp2_FD_183093 | JGI IMG/M metagenome (GOLD analysis project Ga0255061, IMG submission 183093) | Metatranscriptome of sheep rumen microbial communities from Palmerston North, Manawatu-Wanganui, New Zealand - 1742 RNA GHGhigh gp2... | ecosystem: Host-associated > Mammals > Digestive... | reverse complement strand
CTATGAGTGTAAAAGACAGGGATATCAGGACAACGGATATCCTGAATCTCTCATTGTCCTTTCCGGAAACAAGTCTCGATCCGAAATATACCATGGCTGTTATGGCAAAAGGCTGGAAGATTCTCCAGAGTACTATTGAGCCTCCGCACAAAAGAAGTTCGTCCAGAATATGAATCCAGCACCTTCCGTTTGTCATTGTGTAATGAAAAACATTTTCACTCACAAAATACTTGAACCCTTCCTTTGTGAAGTTGGCGTAATAGAAGTCGTCCCCGTAGAGATCAACATTCCAGACTATGGCCACCTCCAGAAGAAACAGTATGGCCAAAAACAGAAAATGGTAATATTCACTCCGAAATTTCTTTGTTTTTGTACTCATATATCACCTTAAGAAACTAGACAAGCTCACGCTTGTCTAGTTTGATTTCTGCAATTACATTCCGCCGAATCCGGACTGGGCAATACCCTGGATGAGGTATCTCTGCATGAACAGGTACATGATAAGAAGCGGTGCAACAATCATCAGGGCTGATGTGTTCTTGACTGCGATTATGTACGGGCTCATGTCGCCGCCGGTTTCGTCTGCAAGTTCCTTCAGTGATGAAGGCATTATCTGCCAGAACTTGCTTCCGGTCAGCAGCGCGTGGTCTGCCGAATTAAGGAATGTGTTTGTGTAGAATATATCCGTCCACTGCCATGAGAATGCAAGCAGGAATACCGTGACAAGCATTGGCACTGACAAAGGCAGGATGATCAGGAAAAACGTCTTGATTGGTCCATATCCGTCAACATACGACGACTCTTCAAGTTCGTCAGGAATGCCTCTGTAGAATTGTCGCATTATGAATATGAACAATCCATTCTTAAAGGCAAGACCCGTAAGCGACAGGAAGAAGATTGGAACGTATGTGTTGTAGAATCCCTGAGTCAGACCCATGGCCTGCGTCAGAGGAGTCAGACTTATTCCGAGAATTGAAGGATACATGAACTTCTGAACAAGAGATGAAACCAGAATCTGATCCGGAACGATCATTGACAGAAGAACAAGACCGAATACAAGTTTGTTTCCTTTGAATTTGAACTTTGCAAAACCGTATCCCACAAATGCACATACGAGCATCTGGATTACTGCTGTTGCAGTTGAGAGAAGGAATGTGTTGAGCAATGCTCTGAAATATCCGTTTTCAGTAACAAGATACTTGTACTGATCGAGTGTCGGATATTTCGGAATCAGCTTAACGTCACTCTGCAAAAAGTCCATAGGACTCATGAATGATGTTGAAATCTTGGAGAAGAACGGGAAAAGAATTACATAAGACAATCCCAGAAGAAGAATGAATCTGAAGAATGAAACAAGGATCTTTCTCGCAAAATTGGAAGTTCCGTATTTTGCTTTCAGACGCTCTTTAAGAGGTGCTCTCTCAAAGTCAACGACAATCTTGTTCTTTGTCTCTTTCATTATTTTCGGCGCTGTGTTTTGATTATCCATTACTACTTCTCCTCCTTTCAGCTATCATTTCTTCTGTCGTAGTAAATTACTCTTCCCAGTATCAGGTAAGCAAGGACGAGCATTACTATTACGACAATGAAGTAAGACCATGCAGCTGCGGCCTGTTGTCCGCTCGGTGATACAGAACTTCCGAGGCTGAGAATGTAAGTCATTACACTGTTGCTCTCAGCTGTGAACGAGTCTATAACCGTATAAACCGCATTTGCGAGGATCATAGGGCTTATCATCGGCAGGGTGATCTTCCAGAACATTTCCCATGCCGTAGCACCTTCCATCTGACATGATTCGTAAATTGACGGTGAAATTGACTGAAGTCCTGCGAGGAATATCAGCATCTGAACACCAGCTCTGTTTACGATATCATAAATGTTTCCGACAAGTGTCGTTACGACTTCAACGAGTTCGCTTCCGAATCCGAGGTTCTGGAACAACATTGAGATGTCCATCGCGTCGACCATCGCCGACATCGCCGAAGTCTGCACCGCACCGGTTGAAATTGCCTCTGTTGAGCTCATGCTTTCAAGCAGTGCGTTTGAAAAGTCAATCTGCGCTATAATTCCCGCTCCGACTACAACCGGAAGGAAGAATATGGCTCTGAATGCAGCACGACCAATCATCTTCTGATTGAGGATAACTGCCAGGAACAATGAGAGCAGTATGATTGCCACAACTTCAACGAGCTGGGAACCGAATCCCGTAAACATCATTTCGATGAATGTTTCGCCCGTCTCCGTATTTACTGTTTTAGGCAGTATGTTTGCATAGTTTTCAAGGCCAACCCAGGTCAGTGAGTAGCCTCCGCCCTTAACGGCAGGAATTGTCGTATATGTTGCGAAGCTGTACTCAATTGACTCGATTATAACGCCTATGTAAAGAATAATAAGACCAATAATGAACGGCAGAACGAACACCCAGCCCACACGAGCTTTTTTGGCAGTCAATGAAGCCGTCTTGCGCTTTTTAACAACAGGCGCATCAGTAACTTTTGCACTATCCATTGTGTTCCCTCCTTCATCCTTCCGGTGTTATTGCGATGTAACTCTCACCGGCGAGTTCGTAGTAACTGTTCTCTCCGACCTGGAAGATTATGCTGCTCTCCGTCAGGTTGATGTAATAATCAGATGCACCACTTCTGTCGCCTTTGACACAGATGACACCGTCAACTGCTGTGAGATTACCTTTTATTGCTTCAAGAGCTTCTGTATATCTCCTGATCAATGATGTGTTGTTGTTTTCAATTGCCTTCTTGAGGTTTTCGTATGTTGTCTTGAAGTTCTCCATTGCCGAATTGGCGCCGGTGAATGCGGTTGCTGCAACAGGAGCCTGTGCAGATGATTCTGATGCCTTCAGATCCTTTTCCTCTGTGAATGAGAGGCTCGGAAGTCTGTAAATCTTTCCGTTCAGTTCCATGACAACATCGTAACTATTGAAGTTGATATAGAAGGTCTTTGTCTTGTTCTCTGTTTTATATTCAACCTTTACAACCTGGCCTGCCTTGTATCTCTCAGTAAAGGATTTTGACATGTTGTTGAATGACACCGCTTTGTTGTAATCGTTCTGTGCATTCGTTTCAGCAATGACTGCATCCTTTGTATCCCTGGAGTCTGCAATCAGTTTATCTGTATAGGCAATTGCATCAAAGAATGACTTCTTTGTGCTTGTTACGAGAGAACCGTAATATTTGTTGAGTTCGAGAAGTGCGGCACCTTCGTCATCTGTTGCTCTGTATGCTTCGATGAACTGGTGGTTTGTAATCCTTGCATTCTGCATATCGCCGACTGCGGCATTGAGCATCTTGTAATACTTGATTACGTCATCTTTCCATGTTTCAAAGCTTACTGAATAGTAGACTGAAAGGTCAAATTCATCCTTCATCTTCTCTGTATTGTTGCATGCAAGAATAAAGTAGAGTGAAGCGCCGTTTTCCAGGGATTTGAGCATGTAGTACATTACGTCGCCTTCCATGTTCAATGCAGAACCTGCATAATTGAACAATCCGTGGAATACCATTCCGGTGAACGGAACTGCAGCTGATGAAATTGTGAATCCGCTGTTGTCTATTGCAACGTCAACAACGTCTGTTACGTGTGGCAGTACATATGAGTTGCCGCCTGAAACAAGTACATTGTCATAGTCGCTTGACAGAGTCCTGAGGAATTCTGTCGTGTACTCTTCTGAGTCCTGTCTTGTCAAAGGTCCTTCATCGTCGAAATCGGAGTTAAGATCCGTTCCGAGAGTGAGGGCTGCTATTGAACCGACATCGTATTTTGAATAATCCTTATAGAACTTCTTGTAAATGTCGTCATAGGAGGAAGCTGAAATGATGTTTCCTTTGCCCATGGTCATAACGAACTGCATTACTGCATCGTAATTACGTTTTGTAATGAACAGACCGCTCATGGATTTTGCACAGTACTTTTCCCAGGAGAATCCCGTGAATGTTCCCGACTTATATGCATTTGCAAAATCGAAGTTCGGATAAATGGATACATTCTTTTCTTTTGCATACTGGAGCAGTTTCCTGAATCCGTTTGCTCCGCCGACTTTTCCTCTCCACTTGACATATGTCGGATAGTTTTCAAGGATATCGTTTCCGTTTGCAAAAGCTGACAGTATAAAGTTCAGATTGCTGATTCCGTTCTCCCTGAAAGTCTCACTCATGTTAATGACATCATCGAATGTCGTCATGGCTTTTTCAGATCTTATAGGAAGTGTGAGGAACTTATCATTGAACATTGCGGAGCCGAAACTCTGGATGTACAAAGGAATCGAATCCTTATCTGTTACATTCTTTATGTTTGTTGATTCAACAAGGAACTGTCTGTAAGCAGCTGCCATTCCGACATAACTTGCCTCATAATTGCTTGCCTCATTGTCTGAGAGCATTATGTATTTGACAGTGTAGTTTCCGAGGTACTTGGTATCTACCGTTGTCGTAAGTGCGGAATCGCTTGCAAGAGAGTTACCGAGTGTAACTGTGTCTGTCTGTACAGTTGAGAAGCTTGTACATACTGTGTTGTAGTCACAAACACCGCCGTCGCCTACTACGTTCTGCATGTATGCAATTATGTTTGCAAATGACTCGCCTTCAGTGATGATGCCCAAAAAGCCTCTTTCGTGGCTGACTGTATCAATCTTTGCAGGACGTCCGGTTCTATTTGTTGTTATTGTTGTGTTGTAGTACTCTGTCAGGCCGAATACAGGAAGTCTGAATGACTGGGCATTCGGGTTTGTGTTTGAGATTGTCTGGTAAGCATAGTCAACACCGTAAACAAGTGAACCCTGGTTACCGGTATTGATAGCACCGTCGCTCAGATAGTAGTTGAGCAGTGTACCGCTTCCGTCCGGGATGAATATATATCCGCCCGTTGTTGTCTTTGTTCCGCTTGTCTTTGTCTCGGAACAGCCGGCAAAAGGAAGAAGTCTTACGCTCTGCAGAGTGTAGTTTGTCTCATTGTAACGGATACTCTTTGAAGGAATTGATGCGTTGAGACCGTCTTTGTCGATTGTATATTCAATTGCAAGTCTGAACAGAGGCGGTTCTTTTTCATCACCTTCGTATCCTGTGAGTTCGTGGTCGTATTCCAGTTCGTCATAGCTGTAAGAAGGACAATACTTTCTTATCAGGGACTCTACGTTCTTGAGAGCTCTGTTGTTGCTTGACTGCTGGAAAACGTAGATAATCATGTTTTCGTCGTTTGCAAGACAAGGATAACTGTTTCTCCATGATGAAACGGAAGATTCGTTCTGAGGATTCGTCTGGTCAATCAGCTTGTAGTATGTGTCGTACAGGTGATTGAAAACGAAGAGTTCGTCCTCTGTCATGGAATTCTTTCTTTCCTTGAGAACGTCATAAATCATCGTCTCGAAACGCGTTTTCTCAATCCAGATAGGAATAAGTCTCTTTGATTCAACTGTTCCTATTGCGTATTCAACACGCACGCCGTTTGACATGTTCTTGAACTTGATCTGGTCTCCGTAGGCAGCTGAATATGTGTAGCTGCTCATGATTGAAGTGGTCTTTGATTCAAGATCCGTATATGTCAGTATTACCTGGGACAGCAGCATTCCCTGCTGTGTTTCGGTAAGCGTGGTTGAATTGTTTACTGCGATATCGTAAGGATTCGAGAACAGATATTCGCCTGTCTTCTTGTTGAGAAGGGCAAATTCTGCGGACTTTCTGTCAAAGTACAGGTCGTATCCGTATTCTTCGCTTGAATACATCAGTTCCATCGTTGCAACCTTTGCAGATGCTTCAGTGTATTCAGTTGTCGGATAGTCGTCAATTTTTACTTCGGCATCAGCTGCAAATGAAGGAATTGCAAATGTAAAGATCAGTAAGATGGCAAAAAACGCCGTCAAAAACTTTTTCATTTTCTGCCCTCCTTAATCTGCTCTGTAGGATATCTCTGTGATGATATCCGTAATGAAGCTTACCATTCTTCTGATAAGGTTTGTGAACAATGCAACAAGGAACATTATGAATGCCATTCCGAGGAATGTACCCGCTGTAACCAGGATGTTCTTGCCCATTGAATACCCGTGAACCGTCATTGTTCCGAAGAACAACAGGCCGCCGAGCCAGATGAATGATATTGTATCAAACAATGTAATGATTGAACTTTCGTCAAGTATTGCAACGTTTGAGAAGATTGTTGTCGGAATCAGGAATATGATCAGCGGGACAAGTGAATAAGAAGCCGCCATGAAGATATCCTTGAATGTTCCTTCGCCGTCAAACAGTGTTGTAATACACCAGTTTGCCACGACATACAAGATCAGTGGTACTCCGACTGTGGCAAGACCTGCCCAGATTCCGCCGAGACTTGAATTGGGGTTGAACACATAAGCTGTACCGATATTCTTGTAGATTACTGCAAGTGTGGCCAGTGCTGTTATGAACAAGCCGCCTCTGACTGAACCTCTTCCCTCGTGTTTCAAATCCCAGAATCCGTCAAACGGATGCATGATGATGTAGAAACCGAAGAAGACCTCTTCACTGAATTTGCGTTTACCTGATTTTGTGACGCCGGCTTTGTTGACTTTGGAAATGTGTTTGAACAGGAAAACAAGTCCGACGATTATTGCAGCGAGAATAAGTACTGCCAGGAACAGATATTTTTCAATCCATCTCTGACGGAGTTCCTTGAAGCACTTTGAGTATCCGTTGACATCGCCTGCCGCCTGATAATAACTCATAGCGTCTTCATATCTTTCAGACAGGTACATACTGTCTGCTATTCCGACATAAGCTGCATCAAAGTTGTTGTTTCTCTTAAGAATCTCTTTCCATGAATCAATTGCCTTGTCATAGTCGAGACTTATAAGGTACTGCTCTGCCAGGTCGATTGCATCTCCGTACTCTGTTCTCTTATATACGGTGATACTGTTGAGTGTTCCGTCGAGAACATAGATGTCTGAATTGAAGTACGAAATTGCCGTCGGCTCTTTCAGGTTACCGAGCTGTGAGCCCGTATCGCCGAAAGCATATATAAGCTGGCCGTTATAGTCATATGTGTATATTCTTGAACGCTTGTTGTCGATTACTGAATATACGCCGTTGGGTCCGAGTGCAATATCAACTATTGAAGAAGGACCCTGAACTCTTGTGCTTGATTTGACTGCTGAAGACATGTAGTTTACTTCGCCGCACGGCATGAAGAAACCGTTTCTCTTCATTATATCGTTGCCCTGCGGGTTCAGCTGCTTGATAGGAGCATAGTCTGCGTTTCCGCTCTGAATTGCACTTTCAAGAGTTGCATCTTCAATTCCGTTTGTTGTAACCCAGACGAACCCGTTTTCATCAATTGCAAGGTTGTTGAATTCGATTGAAATGTAAGAAATTGTTGTTGTGTCCGGGAAGAAGAATCTTCTGATTCTTACTGCCAGCGGCACGCTTGTCTTCTGAACACCGATGAATCCCTGGAAGGAACCGTCGTCGTTGAACGCAAATACACCTGAATAAGTGGACTTTGATACAACGTACATTCTTCCTGAATTGTCAACTGCCACCGAAACAGGTCTGAACAATGTGTCATCGCCCATGATGTCTGCTTCCGGAGCATATATGATTCTGTGGAAGTTTCCTTCTGTGTCAAATACTACGATTCTGGCATTCAGTGTGTCACATACGAATATTTCCTCATTGTTGACAAATATTCCTTCGGGTCCGTTCAGTTTGTCCGGAACACCGTTCTCGTTTATGAAATTGTCAATCTGGAACTGGAACACACATGAATCATTGCATACAACCACTCTGCTGTTGCCCGTGTCAACCACATATATGTAGTTTTTGGGATCCACAAAAATGTCTTTCGGGCTCTTCAGTGCTGTTTCCATATTCATGTCATAGTTCGTAATTGTTCTGTCCGGAACATAAGCAGCAGGTGATTCCCTGGTTTTTCCGTCCATTGTGTACGTATATGTTGAATAAGGAGTTGATGCGGCTGAAACAAATGTACAGGTGAGCAACATAAGACACAAAGTCAGAATAACAATCTTTTTAAGATTTTTTCTTATCTTCATTATTATATATACTCTCCTTTCCATTAGTCTTTCATACCTGAAGTCGACATCGTTTCAACGACACGGCTCTGGCTGAATATGAATACTGCGATAGGTACGATCATCATTACAACTGATGCTGCCATTCCGACACCGGCACGCGCAACGCCTCCGGATACGATCTGCTGGATTGCATAGTTGAATGTCTTGTACTGTTCACTCATGATGTAGGTGGAAGCACCCATCGCCCACAGATCTTTGAATGTGTACACTATAAGGGTCAGCGACGCAGGTTTTACCATCGGCATCGCTATTGTCCAGTAGGTTCTGAACTCTGATGAACCATCAAGTCTTGCTGATTCAAGGACTGTATCTGCGATACTTGAGTTCATAAATGTCTGCATAAGGAACATACCGAGTGTAGCGCCCCATGCCGGGATGATAATTGCCCAAGGTGTATCAACGATACCGAGTTTACTCATTGTCATGTAGTTAACAACTGTAGCAACTGTCGGGTGGAACATCAGGGCCATCTGAACGAGCTGAGCGAGAATCTTTCTGCCCGGGAATTTCAGTTTGGCTATGGCATAAGCTGCAAGTGAACCGCAGACAAGGTTACCGAATGTTCCGCCAACGGAATAAACCAGTGTGTTGAAGATATATCTTGAGAATGGAACCCATGAGTTTGACATTGCCTTGAACATGTCCGAGAAGTTCTGAAGTGTCGGTTTTACAACGTAGAACCTCGGCGGATAGTTGAACAACTCATCCATCGGTTTGAGTGACTGTACTATAGCGTAGTACATAGGAATGAACATGAACAAGCCGAATATTACGAGGAATATTGTAATTCCTGCATCGCCTCCGGCTGAACGGCTCAGGACGACCTTGTGTCCTCTTGTTCTCAGTTTGGAATACTTCTTAGCCATAATCACTGCCCCACTTTCGAGAGTAGCTTCTTGACCGCCGTGTTACTGCCTATCATGATTGCAAACAGGATGGTAGCAATGGCAGAAGCATAACCAACTTCAAATCTCTGGCCTCCGTAGTCCTCCAGGTGATGGACTATCGTCCACGCACAGTAGTCTACGCTCGGGAATCCGGCCAGCGCCGTAACTATGGCACCAAAGCCGAATGACTGTGTAATTGACATTACCGCACCGAACAGAAGCTGCGGCTTCATGTTCGGAAGTGTTACATACCACAATTCCTGCCAACGGTTCTTGATACCATCAACCGCGCCCGCTTCATACTGCGCCTTGTCTACCGTCTGAAGACCTCCGATGAATGAAAGGAATGCAACGCCCAGTGAAGTCCACAAGGCAACGACGATACATATCGGCATTACGTATGTTGCGTTCTGCAGGAACTGGATTGGCGTCGTTATGACACCGTAACGCAAGAGCAGGTAGTTTGCATATCCCATTGAGTCACCGTCAAAGAGAACGAGCCAGATCATGTAGATACCGCCCGAAATGGATGGTGCGTAGAAGATAAGTGTTACAACTGCTCTTATCTTGGGCGGAAGTTCGTTGATGAACCACGCCGTGAACAGTGACAGTATATATGAGACAGGTCCCGTAATGACCGCGAACACGAGCGTGTTCTTTATGGCCAGAAGGAATATATCGTCGTCAAATATAAGTCTTGTATAGTTGTCAAATCCCGTGAAGATCGGATCTTCAATGAGATTGAACACTGTGAAGCTGTAGTAAATTGAAAGTACAACAGGTCCGACTGTGAATGTGAAGAAAATCAGGAAGTAAGGAAGACACATTATGTAGGCAATGTAGTTTTTCTTCATTTCCTTCAATGTCCACTGCAGTTTGGACATGTCTTTTCTCGCAACCGGTTTACGTTTTACTTCAGTGTTTACTGTTGTTGCGTTTTCTGACATAAACGTGATTTCCTCCTTTCTCAGCTTTCTTCTTTATCATCGGAAGATCTGTCCGGAACATAGAACTGTCTGCGTGAGAGTTCCTGTCTCTTTCTGGCCATCTCTTCGTTTATTGTCTGAACATAGCTCATAAGCTGGAGAGCAGCCACTGATCTATTGTTGTAAACATCCATGAATGCGAATGTTACATAACGTGAAATGATGTAGCTTCCCGGCATCTCGTTGTTTGATACGAGGTGTTTTGTTATGAGGTTGAGTGATTTGAGTTCTGACGAAGTCCATGACATTGCATTGAATGCGTCGGTGTTTGCAGTTGCATATTTACCAGCAGGTCCGAGCAATGCGATCAACTGATTTGCATACGCGCTCTGAACCTCTGATCTCATCCACCACTCCATGAACTTGAATCCCGCTTCTGCAGTTCCTCTTTCAAGAGTCTGTGACATAAGAACCATTGCGCTTACAGATGACATGGTGGAATTGTTGATCGTTCCGTCAGGATTGTTGTAACCCGGGATGTTTGTGAATCCCCACAGACCTTTAAGCTCTGTTGCGTAAATCGTGAACTGATTGTAGAACGTTATGTAGTCGGCAACTATGATCGGATATTCACCTGTACGGAATCTGTTCGCTGCGTCGTATGAAATCGGGAACGAATAGTCCGTATAAAGTGAACACATGTGGGTAAATGCTTCAAGTGTTGTCTTGTCGTCAAATGAAACACCAAGTCCGTTGTCAATGAAGAGCTGTCCTCCGTGCTGATAAATGAATGTATACAGCAGGTTTGTACAAGAAGCCTTTGTCGACATTCCCACAGTGTAGTTCTGTGACTGGAGTTTCGGAAGTATCTCAACAAGTTCGTCCCATGACTTCGGAACATCAAGTCCGAGTTCAGCCAGAACGTCTTTTCTGTAGAACATTGCGTTGAATGACTGAGTCATCGGAATTCCGAAGCAGGCGAGGTCGCCCTGCGGACTGCCGAGTGCAACCGTCAGAGGAACCATGGCTGCGGGAGTGAACCTTGAAATGAGTTCATCAAATCCTTCGTAGCCGCTCAGGTCAAGCACCGCACCACGTACTGCGTAGTCGATAACCGTCGTCTGAGGTTCATTCATCATTACGTCAGGTCCGACTCCTGCAAGAGTTGCCGGAAGAACCGTACCCATTGTAACGAGTTTCAGGTTTGCCGAAATGTTAGGATAAGCCTCTGAGAAGCTCGAGTCTATGAGGTCACGGATAAGCTGTGTGTATTCACGTGAAACAGTAGTCCATACATCAATCTTCACTATCTCTTCGCCCTCAACATTTGATGCGAATGAATAGCCGTCGTATACGAAACTGCTCACAAATCCCTGAATCTCGAACCAGAGTTCATCAAAGAATGTTCCGTTTGCCTTCGGAAGTTTCTCTCCTTCGGGCTGTATTATAAAGTAATCTATCTTGAGCGACTGCTTGAGCATGTCGTTAAGCATTGTACCGAGTGCACCGATATAGTTCTTAAGTGCCGAGAAGTTCTTTGCAATCTGCGTTTCACTGCTTGACTGCATCTTTTCAAGAACCCTGGCTACGTTTTTAAGAGTTGCTGAGTTGGAACTTGCGGCTCCGCTCACATTCTCAAATTCGTCTGCCAATGCATAGAGTTCATCAGAGAGCTCTTTCATTCTCACGATATCCGCTGGGATACGTTTGTAGAACTGATAATCCATGTAAGGATCTGGATCTGTTCCGGTAATCTGGAGGATTTTAAGGTAAATTCCGTTTACTTCAGTCATGTTGTTTCTCATGGCTGTGTAAACTTCGCCGAAGTGACCGAGGTTGACTTCGAGTCTGATTGTGTGTACACCCTTGTCAAAATAGAACTTGAATTTTGTGGTTCCGTCGGTCAGGGGTCCGAGTCCCCATTTTGTGCTGTAGTTGAATTCGAGGTTGTTTGCCTCTTCGAACGGAACTTTTCCGTCTACAAAGAGTCTTCTCGAAACGAACATACCTGCAACCGCATTCTGGAGGTATCTCGGGTTAATTGTGTAGAAGCCCGGATTCTCAACTTCAAATGCCCATTCAATCCACTGTCCCATATTCTGCCAGTTTGTTGAACCGATTGAGTTCAGCATTGTGTATGTTGCATGCTGTGAACGTGTGATTGAAGATGTCTTGTCGTTGATTGCATACAGAGTGCTGTCTGATGTCAGTGACGGATATTCAGCTTCGAAATCGATAACTGAGCCTGCCGGTGCGTCAACAGCGCCCTTGGATGTCCAGTAATCCAGGTATTCACGATAAGAAATGTTCTTTTCATATTTGCAGAGAGTCAGTGAGTAAACTGCCATCGGCTCTTTCTGTGACTGGAGTGAAATTGTGTTCTCTCCCTCTTCGAAATAGAAGTAGAAGTCGCCGTTGTAGTATCCTGTCGGGTCTGTCAGTACTTCGTCAACCCATTCAGGAGCCTGATACTTGTCTGCCTTTTTCTGATTGTGGTTCTGGTCCGTCTCGATTATGATCTTTCCTTCGCTGTCATATTCGTAGGCGTCTTTCCAGAGTTTTGAGAACAGGAGGTTTCTTACCTCGTTGAACGGAACTTCTCCGTTTATTCTCAGTGTTCTTTCAATTGATGTCTCTTTTGCTTCTGTCGGGTAGTACCTGATTCTCAGTGCGTACACTGCGGACTCGGGGACACTGACTCTCCACGTAACAGTTCCCGCTTCCGGAGTCTGAACACACTCAAGCCCGTTGATTGTCAATGTTTTGAATTCATACGAAATATCGACATCAAGAGAAGCTTCTTCATATTCGACATTGTCTTTGGCAAGAAATTCAAGGTCTTCACCAGTGTAGACAGGTTTGTCCTTGTGAAGTTCCTGGTATTCATGCCACTTGATATCGCCCAGCACTTCGATGTCTTCAGCTGTGATGCTGGCTGCTCCGCTGTCTGAATGATCATCAGCTTCTGCAGCGAATGCCGCTATTCCGCAAGAAAGCAGCAACAAGACCGTCAAAAGGAGAGCGATAATTCTTTTGGAAATTCTTTTCTCCATTTTTTCCTCCCACCGTTAATGGTTTGTTTTTGTGCACTTACCGGTGAAGATTACCG
>Ga0255061_10000344_pt1 | contig 13056 bp, 16 predicted proteins | sample 174RNAGHGhighgp2_FD_183093 | JGI IMG/M metagenome (GOLD analysis project Ga0255061, IMG submission 183093) | Metatranscriptome of sheep rumen microbial communities from Palmerston North, Manawatu-Wanganui, New Zealand - 1742 RNA GHGhigh gp2... | ecosystem: Host-associated > Mammals > Digestive... | reverse complement strand
TGTCCTTCATATTGTTCACGAACCCGTTGGGGCGCCCGCAGCTCTGCTCGAACGCCCTCACGCTCATCCCCAGGTGGGCGATGAACGCCATCAGCCTCTCCTTCATGCCCCTCATCCTATCTGCTTGCAACCTGTGCCCGTGAGGGCGTCTATCACCCTGTTCTGCCTCTCCACCGTCGCCTCCAGCTCCGCTATCCGCCTGCGCAGCGCCTCGACGTCGCTCACAGCAACGGCGCCCGGATCCGTGTGCAGCATCTCGCCCTCGCCAGTCATCAGCCAATCAATGTTCAGATCAGGGTATTGAGAACTTAGCTTGTGAGCCGTTTCATATCCTATGGACCTCTTGCCGTTAAGAAGTTCACTTACGAATGACTTCTTAAGGCCCAGTGTTGAGGCTATCTCTTGCTGTTTGATGCCCTTATTAATAAAATAGGCCTTTAATTGTTCGATTTTATCCATAATTTTATTTTACTGATTTGCAATTAGTTAAATAAAAAAGTTCACTTTTACTTAAAAAAAGTTCACTAAAAATTTGGAAAGTTCACTCTAAGTGAACTATATTTGCAACGTAATTAGTTACGGAACAAGTTACGGAACGAATTACGGAAAAGGCAAATATACAAAAAATGAAATGAATATGGATAAGGAGGGAAAAGAAATCACGGCGGCGGCCGCACAGACCGTGCCCGAGGCGGTGACGGGGGCGCAGCCGCAGCAGCCGGTAAACTTCCGGTCGGAAAAGATATACACCGTCTATCAGACGAAGGACGGAAGGATGCAGCTCAACGTCTGCTACGCCACATCCACGGCGTGGCTCCTCACCGACGGCGAGGTGGTCTCCACCGAGAGGGACGTGACCCTCGCGGGGGTGGGAAGCATGGTCGCCAGCCTGGAGGAGTACGACCGCAGGGGCGGAGGGCTGCCCGAGGATACAACGTTCGAGGTTTAGCACGGCTCTGGTAAGCCGACCATGGCTGAGCGGCGTAGGCGGGCGTAACGGGTAGCGCCCGAGATGCCGGGCAACTCACCCCCTCTCTGGTAATCTTCAGGGGGTATCGCACCAGGCATTCGCCACACGTGGGAGGTCCGACTCCTCCCCGCCGCCCGATGAGGAGACGACTGTTTCATCAAAGAGATCTTTATAATGTTTTTTCTAAGTAAGTTATATGCTGAAAGAGGCGAGGGTCGCCGTCCGGTTAAACAACGTTCGTATTCTTTACTTTGTTTAAGCTTTGCAAGTTCAATATATCTATACAAGTTCAATATATCTATATACATACGCGAATGCACCTGAAAACTCACTGACGACGACGATCCGAACCGCCCGCCCCCGACAGTCCGAGAGGACTGGGCGGAGGCTTCTGGGAATGCCGTCCCACCGGCTCGGGTAGGGGTGGGGTAGCCGTTCAACACCGGAGCGCTGGACAGCTCCGCACGTTCTTGGCGCCTGCAACACGAGCGGGGTTCGACTCCCCGCCTTCCCGCGATTGTTAAACTAAAAAGAGAGAGAGTATGGAAAAGACTTACATCACCATGGAGAGGAAGAAGCACCGGACGATCTACCGGATGTGGTTCCTCGGAGGGGTGCCGAGGCTGGAGGGCGGCACGTGGGTGGCCTCCAACAGCGGCGTCACGGAGATAGACCCCGGGATGCTCGACACGGAGACGCTCCGTGCGCTCAGGGACGACGAGCCGACGGCGGTGCGCCTCACCATCAGGGTGGCTGACAAGCAGCAATGAGACAACCTGCGCTTCTAAGGTATTTGGCCGTAACCCGCGGCAGGGCTTGAGGCCCTAGGTGGCGGCCGGGGAGGCTCGAGAGGGTAGCGAGACAGACGGAGGGATCTGATTAAAAGCGTCCGTCCTTCCACCGTGGCGGGTTCGATTCCCGCCCCCGGCCCTGAATGTTAAACTAAAAAGGAAAGGAAAGACTTATGCAGGGACTACTGACACAGAAGCAGCTTTCGGACATCAGCGCCGGCATACACGCCGACACGCTCAGGAGGCTGCAGGAGAGCGAGGGGAGGATCCCCCTGCTCACGCAGAGACAGGCGCAGAAGGGCTACGGAAGGAGCCACGTCGAGGCCTGGGTTAGGGAGGGGCGCCTGACGCCCATACGCAAGGGCAAGGTGGGGCTCTTCTACAGACACAGCGACCTGGAGCGGTGCCTCGGCGACGACCGCCTTCTGCTCGGACAGCCGTGGCTCGGGAAAGGGGGCGCCCTATGAGCCCGAGGGAGACGGCGCAGGCCATCCTGGCGGAGCTCAGGGGGCTGGCGGACAGGGCGGGTGGCATGATCGGGCGGGGAGACCCCAGGGCCGTGGAGATACTCGGCCGCATCAACCTCATAGCAGAGGGGCTGCACCAGTCCGCCTACACGGGGCTGGACTCCTCGGGGCGCTTCCTCGCCGCATTGCACGAGACCATTAAGAGACATGAGAATGACTACAAAGATGACAAAGCACCAGAGAAAGACGGAGCAGATGCACCGCCGGATCGTGAAGCTCTTCAATGAGCTTGACGAGCAGGACATCCCCCGCACGGTGATGTGGGCGGAGATGTCGGCAAGGACAGGGTACACGAGGGAGGGCATCCAGCGTGTGCTGAGAGTTAACGGAATCGATTACACAACTAAAACTAAAAGGAAGAAAGATGATGGAAATGACGATCAATGTTAGAATCGGGGTCACGCCCGAACTGGAGAGCCTGGCACGCACGATCTTCACGGGGAAGGCGCAGCCCGCACCCCTGAAGGAGCCGAAGGCCCCAGCCAAGAAGGCTCCCGCCGCTGCGGAGCCGGTGCAGGAACAGGAACAGCAGCCCGCCGAGGCCGAGGCAGTCCAGGAACAGCCGCTCACGGAACAGCCGGCTGAGGAGAAACCAGCCGAGGCGAAGCCGCTGCCGTCCAAGTCCACCTACACGGAGGAGGACATACGCCGTGCCATGCACGAGTGCCGCCAGCGCATAGAGGGGCCCGACTACAAGGAGAACACCGAGTCGGAGGGGTACCGCAAGTACCACCGGGCGCTGACATCGCGCTTCAAGCTGATGGCGCAGTCGATGGGCTACGACCGCCCGAGCGCCCTGCCCGCGGAGCTGAGAGAGAACTTTATCAGAGAGTGCGCCGAGATCATCACGGATGACAAGGGCGAACTGACACAAAAACTACCCTTCTGACCATGGCAACGAAACACGCACTTCTAAGTCCGTCGGCCAGCCACAGGTGGCTGAACTGCACGGCGGCGCCCCGACTCGAGGAGAGGGTGCCTGACAAGGAGTCCGACTACGCACTGGAGGGCACGCTCGCCCACGCCTACTGCGCCAAGGGGCTCAAGGGTCTCCTGGGACTTCCCGCCGACGGGGAGGACAGGGAGATAGAGGAGCTGAAGGGGAAGTACTTCACAGACGAGATGCTCGGCCACGTTGAGACCTACGTCCAGATCGTGGGCAACAAGCTGACGGAGGCTTCGCGCCGCGTCAGTGACAGCCGCCTCATCGTGGAGCAGAGGCTCGACTTCACACGCTGGGTGCCCGGCTCGTTCGGAACGGCCGACGCCGTGATCATCACCGACGGCACGCTCGAGGTCATCGACTTCAAGTACGGCAAGGGGGTGGAGGTCTCGGCCGAGTGGAACCCCCAGATGATGATCTACGCCCTCGGGGCGATAGCCGAGTTCGAGGACGAGTACAACATACGCAGGGTGCGCATGACCATCGTGCAGCCACGGCTGGAGAACCTCAGCGAGTTCGAGCTCGACGTGCCGGCGCTCATGTGGTGGGCGGCTGACGTCCTGAAGCCGAAGGCGAGGGAGGCCATGAGCGGCGAGGGCAGGCAGAACTGCGGCGAGTGGTGCCGCTTCTGCAGAGTGAAGAACAGCTGCGCCAAGCTGGCGGGCGAGTGCCTCACGATAGCCGAGGAGTTCGCCGGTCAGGAGACCGTCACCGACGAGGACATGGCACGCAGGATCCTGCCGAAGCTCGCCACCGTCAAGGCGTGGGCATCCTCGATGGAGGAGTACGCGCTCGAAAAGGCGCTGAGCGGAACGGTGTACGAGGGCTTCAAGCTCGTCGAGGGCAGAAGCATACGCAAGATAACGGACCCGGGACAGCTGGCGGAGCGCCTCATCGGGAAGGGATTCCCCTCAGAGAAGATATTCCGCCCCGTGGAGCTGGAGACGCTCACCTCGCTCGAGAGGCTGGTGGGCAAGAAGGACTTCGCGGCGATAGCCGAGGGGCTCATAGAGAAACCGCAGGGGAAGCCGACGCTCGTCCCGGAGAGCGACAAGCGCCCGGCATTCAACCGCGCGGAGGACGATTTCAAGAACTTTTAACCATTTAAATATTTTACGATATGAAAGATCCGATACAGATGGGCACGAAGGTGATCTTCGGCCCGTGCAGACTGAGCTACACGCACCTCTTCGAGAAATACACGCCTGAAGGCGGCGGGGAGGGCAAGTACATGACGAACGTGCTCATCCCGAAGAGCGAGAAGAAGACGGTGGCCGCCCTCGAGAAGGCGATAGACGAGGCCAAGAAGGCGGGCATCGTGGGCAAGTGGGGAGGCAAGGAGCCAAAGAAGCTCGAACTGCCGCTCCATGACGGAAACGATAAGGAGGACGAGGTGTACGACGACTGCTACTACGTCAACGCCAAGTGCAGCACCCGCCCCGGCATCGTGGACCGCAACAAGGCGGCCATCACCGACGAGGAGGAGATATACAGCGGCGTGTGGGCGTACGTCTCCGTGACGTTCTTCGCCTACGACGTGAACGGCAACAAGGGTATAGCCTGCGGGCTCAACAACGTGATGAAGTTCAAGGACGACGAGCGTCTGGGCGGAAGAGTGTCAGCTGAGGCCGACTTCGCCGACATTGACGACGACGATGACGACGATGACGACGACATGTAGGAGAGAGCGGGTGGATGACTGACATGAACCGGTGGGGAAAGCCTAGGCGAGTACCCACCTTTTACGAGGAGACGAATGAAGGAGCTAGGCATAGACATAGAGACTTACAGCAGGGTGGATCTGGCGGACTGTGGCGTTTACAGGTACGCGGAGGACCCGGAGTTCCGCCTTCTGCTGTTCGCCTACGCCATCGATGGCGGGGAGGCGGAGGTGGTAAGCGTCGGGACGGGTAAGAACCTGCCCGACGAGGTGCTCCGCTCGCTGACCGACCCCAAGGTGACGAAGACGGCGTTCAATGCCACGTTCGAGCGGGTGTGCCTCACCAGGTGGATGCGCGACCTCGGGCTGATCGGCCGTGACGAATGGCTCAACCCGATGCAGTGGCGCTGCACGATGGCGGCCGCCCTGCGGTGCGGACTGCCCGGCTCGCTCGCCCAGTGCGGCGAGGTGCTCGGCCTGGACGACAGGGGCGAGGGCAAGATGAAGGAGGGCAGGGCGCTGATACGCAAGTTCTCCTGCCCCGACCGCAAGGGCGTAAGGACGGAGCCAGAGTCGGACCCCGAGGCGTGGAGGCTCTTCATGGAGTACTGCAAAAGGGACGTCGAGGTGGAGCAGGCGGTTCTGCGCAAGGTGCGCCGCATCGTGCAGCCCAAATGGGAGGACCACCTCTACGAGGTTGACCAGCGCATCAACGACAGGGGCGTTCAGATCGACCCCGTGTTCGCGGCGAACGCCAAGCGCATGGCCGACGAATACACTGCGCGCCTCATGGACGAGTGCAGGCGCCTCACGGGGCTGGAGAACCCCAACAGCCCCGCACAGCTGAAGAAGTGGCTGGGCGAGCAGGCCGGGGCGAGCGTGACGAGCCTCCGCAAGGGCGACCTCGACGACATCGGGGCGAGCCTCGGCGGGCACGGCACCGCCGCCCGCGTGCTGGCCATCCGGAAGGAGGCCGGCAAGACCTCCGTGAAGAAGTACGAGGCGATGCTCGGCTGCATGTGCTCCGACGGGCGCATCCACGGGCTGCTGCAGTACTACGGTGCGGCACGCACGGGCAGATGGGCGGGGAGGCTCGTCCAGGTGCAGAACCTGCCGCAGAACCACCTCGAGGACCTGGACGGCGCCAGGGCGATGGTCAGGGCGGGCGACCTCGACGACTTCGAGCTGAACTACGCACCCATGCAGACGCTCTCAGAGCTGATACGCACCGCCTTTGTGGCGGGCGAGGGCAGGGTGTTCCACGTGTGCGACTTCTCGGCCATAGAGGCGAGGGTCGTGGCATGGCTGGCGGGCGAGGAGTGGGTGCTCGAGGTGTTCCGCAACGGCGGCGACATCTACTGCGCCACGGCGTCGCAGATGTTCGGGGTGCCCGTCGAGAAGCACGGCCGCAACGCCGAGCTGAGGGCCAAGGGCAAGATAGCCGTGCTGGCGCTCGGATACGGAGGCGGCGTCTCGGCGCTCGACGCGATGGGAGGCTCCAGGATGGGGCTCACCGAAAGGGAGATGAGGGACGTGATGAACAAGTGGCGCAACGCCAACCCCCGCATCGTCCGCCTGTGGTCGAACATCGAGAAGGCTGCCATCAGGACGGCCGAAACGGGGACAGAGACGGTCATCAACCGCAACCTGGCGTTCAACATGGAGTACGGATGCCTGACGGTGAGGCTGCCGAGCGGGCGCAAGATCGTCTATCCAAGGGCGAGGGTGGAGCCGTTCGTCAAACGGTTCGGCGACACGGAGCGACCGACGGAGGCGCTGCGCTACGAGGGTCTCAACCAGACGACGAAGAAGTGGGAGCGCATCGAGACCTACGGGGGCAAGATGACGGAGAACATAGTGCAGGCCATAGCCCGCGACATACTCGCCACGGTGCTGATGAAGGCAGACGACATCGGAATGAGGGTGGTCTTCCACGTGCACGACGAGATCATCGTCGAGTCGGACGGATGGCCCGAGCTCGAACAGGTGGAGGACCTGTTCTCCCGTCCGCTGGGATGGGCGAAGGGGCTTCCGCTGAAGGGGGCGGGATACACGACCCCCTATTACATGAAAGACTAAATGGACGAAAGCGATGAAGATTGACAACGATATGACACTGAGCCTCGCCACGGCATCCAGCAGGACCGCCAAGGTGTGGAAGAACGCCGAGTGGCTGTGGAGCGAGCTGGCCGAGAGGTGCTCGAAACCGAAGCGCACGGGCGAGACCTACGCGGAGTATGTGAGGATGAGCCGCGCCGAGCAGTCGGCACGGAAGGACGTCGGCGGGTTCGTCGGCGGATACCTGACGGGCGGTGAGCGGCGGAACGGGCACGTGGCACGCCGTTCGTGCGCCACGCTCGACATAGACTTCGGCAGAGGCGACGTGTGGGAGAGGTTCACCGAGCAGTACGGATGCGCCGCCCTGATCTACAGCACGCACAAGCACAGCAAGGCGAGCCCGAGATACAGGCTGGTGGTGCCCTTCTCCCGACCAGTGGAGCCGTGGGAGTACGAGCCCGTGTGCAGAAGAATAGCCTTCAACATCGGCATCGACATGTTCGACCACACCACCTACGAGCTGCCGAGGCTCTTCTACTGGCCGTCGTGCGCCGAGGACGGGGAGTTCTTCTTCCGCCTTCAGGACGGCGCGCCGCTCGACGTGGACGACACGCTCGCATCATACGGCGACCCCAGGGACGCCAGCGCATGGCCGTACGGCCGAGGCGAGGCGATCACGATGAGGAGGGAGATGAAGAGGGCGGGCGACCCCACAGCCAAGAGGGGCATCGTCGGGGCGTTCTGCCGCACGTACACCATCGGGGAGGCGATAGCCAAGTTCCTCGACGACCAGTACGAGCCGACCGCCCAGCCCGACAGATACACGTACAGGCTCGGCAGCGTGGCGGGCGGGCTCGTCTGCTACGAGGACAAGTTCGCATACTCCCACCACGACACCGACCCGGCGAGCCGCCAGCTCTGCAACGCCTTCGACCTGGTGCGGATACACTACTTCCACGACGAGGACGAGGAGGCGAAGACGGACGACGTGACGAAGCTGCCCTCCTACAGGCGGATGTGCGACCTCGCAGGCTCGGACAGCCTCGTGGCCCGCACCATGCAGGAGGAGAGGGCGCAGAGGGCGCAGAACGACTTCGAGGGCGTGGAGGCACCCGATGAGGGCGAGGAGGACGACTGGATGGCGGGGCTGGAGTACGGCAAGAACGGAAACATAAAGGTCAACACCAACAACATACTGCTCATCCTCAAGAACGACCCCAAGCTGGCGGGCAGGTTCTGGCACGACGACTTCTCCGGATTCGACATGGCCGACGACACGCTGCCGTGGCCGAGACAGGCGGGGATGTGGTGCGACAAGGACGACGCCGCCCTGAGGGTCTATATGGACACCACGTACGGCATCACCGGCAAGGAGAAGATCTCCGACGCCCTGGACACGGTGTTCATGTCTCGCAGGCGCCACCCCGTGAGGGAGTACCTCAAGGGCGTGGAGAAGCTGTGGGACGGCACGCCGAGGCTCGACCGCCTCATCATCTCATACATAGGGGCGGAGGACAGCGAGCTCAACCGCCAGATGACGAGGAAGGCGTTCACCGCCGCCGTGGCAAGGGTGATGCGCCCCGGATGCAAGTACGACTACTGCCTCATCATGACGGGCGGCGAGGGGATCGGAAAATCGACCCTGCTCAAGATCATGGGCGGCGACTGGTTCTCCGACTCCGTCACCACCACCGAGGGAAAGGAGGGAATGGAGTCGCTCCGCATGGCGTGGATCATAGAGCTGGCGGAGCTGGCGAGCATCAAGCGGAGCGACGTGGATCAGGTCAAGAGCTTCATATCCAGGAGGGAGGACCGCTACAGGCAGGCGTACGGGAAGCGCATCACGGAGTTCAAGCGCCAGTGCGTGTTCTTCGGCACCACCAACGAGGCGTCGTTCCTCAAGGGGGACACGGGCAACCGCCGCTTCTGGGTGATACCCGTGTCGCGCGACCTGAGGGGCGTCGAGGGCGACGTGTTCGGGGCGCTGCAGGCCGACAGGGACCAGCTGTGGGCGGAGGCCGTGCACTACTACAGGGAGGGGGAGAGGCTCTACCTCGAGCCCGAACTGGAGGAGCAGGCGAGGGAGCGGCAGCAGGAGTTCAACGTGGACGGCGACGACCCGATGCCCGGAATGCTCGACGAGTACCTCTCCCAGAGACTGCCGGTTGACTGGTACTCGTGGGACACGGCACGCCGCAGGGCGTTCTTCCAGCAGCGAGACCCGCTCTCGAACGAGAGCATGGAGCGCACGAAGATGTTCGCGGGGGAGTTCCTCTTCGAGATGTACGGATACACCGACAGGGACAAGGAGTACAAGTACCGCATGAAGCAGGTCAACCGGATCATGAGGGAGAAGCCCGACTGGGAAACGCAGTCCGTAAGGATACCAGGATACGGCGTGCAGAAGGGATATGCTAAAAAGTTACAGGAAAAGTTACAAAAAAGTTACAGCGGAAATCTATGAAAATGAGAAAGTTAAATATCGTTGTAACTTGTAACCTAAAATCCTATAAGGAGATAAAAAAAAATAGTGGTTTATACGCACGTACGCGCATACACGTACGCGCGTAGGGAATACCCAATAAAAAGTTGAACCCAAAAGTTACGCAAAAAGTTACAAAAAAAGTTACACAAGTCTAAAAGGTAATTCTGGCATCCCGCCGCCGTAGAGGGCCGCCGTGCGCCTCAATGGCTAAGGACTTAGCTACTTACATATTCCATGACAAGTGAAGTAATGCATATTTTAATACACTATGCGCACGGAAGTGGCGGACGGACGGCGGTGTCCGATTATACTAATATCTATTTCTTTTTTTAAATAAAATTTGAAAGTTAGTTCCTGTTCCGTCCGGGACTGCCGCGACCGGACACCCTAGCGGTCATACAACTATCCACAATAAATCATATGAATCACACCCTCCAGTGGAAGGGTAGGACTTGGGGTGATGCGGGAGAGATGGCGACGGACGGGCATTTCTTTTAAAATGAAGAGACCATGGCACGAAAGAGAGTGGGTGAGGCCCTGACGGAGGTGCAGGATGAACAGCCGGCGAAACTCAGCAACTACGCCGCGAAGTTGGCGGCAAGGAGGAAGGAGACGCCTGAGGAGAAGGCGCGGCGCCTCGGCATCGTCACGGTGACGGAAACGGAGGAGGTTGTTGAGACGGCCCCGAAGGAGGAACCGAAGACGCAGACCGTAGCGCCGCGCAAAAGGAAGAAGGCTGACGCGGAGCACCCCAACCGCAAGAGACCGGGCGGTCTCTATTCGAAGCTGCTGGAGAGGGCGAGGGGGGAGCACATGAGACGGGTCAGGGAGATAGAGCATCTGATGAGGGCCGAGAAGCTCTCCTGGGGAGACGCCAAGTCGGACCTGTCGAAGTGGTACCAGGGCGCCGAACCGACCGAACGGATGCAGGCCTACACCGGCAAGGTGGAACAAGCAGGGAAAGAGGAGCATGGAAACGGAAAAGACGATTGAGGCACTCCTGAGGAGGGAGGTCGAGAGGCGCGGCGGGCTCTGCCTGAAATACACGAACGCCAACAAGAGCGGATACCCCGACCGCCTCTGCATGCTGCCGGGGGGCGTGTCCTTCTGGGTGGAGCTGAAGAGCCCGGGCGAGAAGCCGAGGGCGCTGCAGCGTGAGCGCATGAGGAGGCTGACGGAGCTTGGGCAGTCGGTCTTCACGGCGGCGAGCTCCGACGAGGTGAGGCTGATACTGCACATCGTGTCCAGCATGACGGAGGAGGGGCTATGAGCATGGAGTTCACGCCGCACGCATACCAGACCAGGGCGATCGAATGGATCAAGGACCACCCGAAGTGCTGCCTCTTCCTCGACATGGGGCTTGGCAAGACGGTGAGCACGCTGACCGCCGTGCGGGACCTCATCGACGAGGCCGAGGTGACGAGGGTGCTGGTCGTGGCGCCGAAGAAGGTGGCGGAGTCCACCTGGGCGCAGGAGGCGGGCAAGTGGAGCCACCTGTCGGGCCTGAGGGTCTCGCTGCTGACGGGCACCGAGGCACGGCGGAAGGAGGCGATGAGCAGGGAGGCCGACATCTACGTGGTCGGGCGCGACAACGTGGTGTGGCTCTTCCAGTCCGCCCCGTGGATCATGAAGCGCCTCCACCCGTTCGACTGCATCGTGGTGGACGAGCTGACAAGCTTCAAGAGCCACACCGCCAAGAGGTTCAGGGCACTGCGCAGATGGACGGCGGTGTGCCCGAGGGTGATAGGGCTGACGGGAACGCCCGTGCCCAACAGCCTGATGGACCTCTGGGCCGAGATGTACACCGTGGACGGGGGCGAGAGGCTCGGCCGCTTCATCGGGAAGTACCGCGAGGCGTACTTCAGCCGCATACCGCTGGGCAACTTCTTCGCCGTCAAGTACGTGCCCCTCCCGAACGCCGAGAGGGCGGTCCTCGACAGGATAGCGGACATCTGCCTCACCATGAGGGCGTCCGACTATCTGGAGCTGCCGGACCTCAACGAGGTGACGGTGAGGATCAGCCTCCCCGACAGGGTGATGGAGAGGTACAGGCGGTTCGAGCGGGACCAGGTGATGGCCTACATCGACGAGCACGGGGAGGAGTCCGTGGCGGTGGCCGACAGCGCCGCGGGGCTGCTGAACAAGCTGGCGCAGTTCGCCAACGGGGCGGTCTATGCCGAGGACGGATCCTACGCCGAGGTGCACGACGAGAAGCTGGAGCATCTGGCCGAGATCGTGGAACAGGCGGGAAGCCCCGTGCTGGTGTTCTACCAGTACAGGCACGACGCCGAGCGCATCCGCAGAACGCTTGAGGGCGTGCGGACGTACGAGGGCGACGACGACCTGAGGGACTGGAACGACGGAAAGATAAGGGTGCTGCTGGCGCACCCCGCATCATGCGCCTACGGGCTGAACATGCAGGGGGGAGGGCACTACATAGTGTGGTTCGGCACGGGGTGGAACCTCGAGCAGTACCAGCAGGCGAACGCCAGACTGCACAGGCAGGGGCAGACGCACCCGGTGACGGCCTACCGCCTCGTATGCGAGGGGACGGCCGACGAGACAGCCCTCGCCGCCATAGACAGGAAGGCGGGGACGCAGGACGGAATGATAGAGACACTGAAACAACTTTTAAAACGATACGAGCATGAATGACAGAGGCAAGAAGAAGGACGACGGAAGCAGGTGCGGATGCACGGCATGCTTCAAGTACCACTGCGTGAGGCACAGACGCAACCACAAGGACAAGGACGCACCCGACCTCAACCCCTACGGCGAGGCAAGGTGCCCCTGGTACCTGCCGAGACACGCCGTGACGGAGAGCCGCCCGTCCGTGTCGATACCGGGCGGTCAGGTGCTGAAGAACGACAGGCAGGCAAGGAAAGGAGGCTGGCATGGTGACGAGGGGTAAGTTCGGCGGTTTCGTGCTGACGGACAGGGGCAGGGACTATCTGGCCGAGCACTTCCACAACACGAAGAACCGCGAGCTGGCTGAGACCCTGGGCATCAGCGAGACGGCTATGCACAGGTTCGCCAGGACTCTCGGGCTGAAGAAGGACCCCGAGTTCGTCAGGCAGACGCAGTCGGAGGCCAAGGAGGCGGCGGCCAGAGCCATAAAGGCCATGAAGTGGCGCGACCCGGAGCGGTACGGGCGCTTCATGGAGAGTGCAAGGCGGAATCTCACCCGCGCCGGCGACGGCGGGACGATGTTCAGGGAACTGCGGAAGAACCCGGAGAAGTGGAGGGTAATGCGAGAGAAGTCGCGCAGGGCACTTGAGGAGCGGAGGGAGAGGGACAGAAGACGGATCCGCATGGGGCTTGAGCCTCTCACCCGACTCGGACTGGGGCATACGGACGGAAGAAAGCCCAGCATCTACAAGGCCCGGTTCTATCTGAAGAAGCGGAGATACGTCCCCAGCAACGACGACATGAAGATCGTGTACTACAACCAAGAGACGCTACGCAGGGAAAAGCTGGAGGCAAAGTACTCCAGAATGTTCGGTCTGAAGTTCCTCCAGCAGGAGGGCGCAGCCGCGCGAAAGGTCGTGGTCGTGCCCGACTGGAGCGACGGGAGCCAGACGCACGGTGACTACTTCACCGGCTACATGTGACAACACTGCCA
>Ga0255061_10000343_pt1 | contig 13063 bp, 8 predicted proteins | sample 174RNAGHGhighgp2_FD_183093 | JGI IMG/M metagenome (GOLD analysis project Ga0255061, IMG submission 183093) | Metatranscriptome of sheep rumen microbial communities from Palmerston North, Manawatu-Wanganui, New Zealand - 1742 RNA GHGhigh gp2... | ecosystem: Host-associated > Mammals > Digestive... | reverse complement strand
TTGCCTGCCACTCTCCAATCTGCACGTAGTCATCATCACCAAATCTTAATACATTGGTGCTTCGCTCGGCTGCTGTAGTGCCATTTCCTATTTTAAGAGCACCATTGTTGATATGCAGCAATGTTTCCGGATTAGAGATTCCTATACCCACCTTGGTTGTATTCGGATTGGTGTATAAGACACCTGTTCCGCTTGTCCAGCTATTTTGTGCAAATATTGAAACTACCATACCTAATATGGCAAAAATAAAAATAATTATACGTTTCATATTGAATAAATTTTAGATTGTTAATGCGGTGTAAAGGTTTGAAACTGTTTTTACACCACTAAAAAAGATACTAAAGAAGATTTTGTAGCCTATCATAGCCTTATTTTATAGAGTTTAAGGGAAATGTACACAACTATATATATCCAAATCACCAAGGATTAATATCTGCATAAGGTGTACGCTCTATTGAATCCGGCAGTTGTTTGTACATATTCTCCACATACGGATTCATCCCGAAATTTGTTGGGCCCACCCGTTTTATACTTGTAGGAATATTGATGTTCAAAAGGCTGTCACAATACATAAAGTTTCCGTGGGCGATATAGGTTATTGTGTTTGGAAGAACCACTTTTTTGAGTTTCGAACAATGCAGAAAAACAGAAACTCCTATTCCTTTTACAGTATAACTTTTCCCTTCGTAAATTACCTTCTGGGGAATTATGCAAGTGTCCAACTGAGAATAGTTTGCGTCTTCATCGCAATCACATGCGCTATCATATACCTCCACTATTGTATCACTATATTGGCTTAATATTCTATAATACAGCAAACCGGCTTTAAAATCAGGAAGAGGGTAATAGTCATCCTCAACTGTAGTACATCGCCATATTTCTGACAAGTCATTATCCCCAATAACAACTAATTGTGCCGAACAAAGTGTGCCTATGCATAACAAACCAATAATAAATATACGCTTCATATTATTCTATATTTGGGTTAATCAATACACGTTATATCTATAACAATTAGTCTTTGGATCAAGGCCATAAATCATAAAAACAACATCTGTACCATATTCACTTATGGTAATGTTTTTAACAAAAATATCGCCCCATGTCCCCGCTTTTTGCAAAATTTTTCCTTCTTTATCTTTTTTATCATGTAATCCAGTTGGCTCCAAAGTACTAAGGGGATGATTATGTATTTGTGAACGCAAAATGCTAATAGGGTAATAGTTTGCTATTCTTCTTGCAATTGAGGTCTTATGTTCCAACCAATCTGTACCTATATAATTTAAGCCAGATTCATCATTACCGGTTTTTAGATGAGACCATTCAACAGGCTCAGCCCCTTCAGTTGCAGTCATAAACTCAAACAACTTTGTTCCCGCCTCATCTCCCTCTGTGGAGAATATAGTATATTGATCATTTTTTTCAACTAATTTAATAGTGCCTTCTTTACCAAAGCATATCTCTTGCGGTTTACCCTCAATTATCCTAACATTTCCATCAGCATCTACGAATCTGACCCAATCCTGATTTCTATACATTTCTTTTAGGTCACTATCTCTATATTCGTCGACATTATGACCTTGTATGTCTATGACAACTCTTCCATCCGGATCTATAATTGCAATCGGATTATTCCTGCACCATGAATATGGAGATATATGGTAATAACTCTCTGCCATCGGATCCATGGTCGTTGTACGCATAATCGGTGCATAGTACATACGCGCTTGGCTATCGTATTCGTTCAACCCATACGCCTCTATAAACTCTTTCCCGTTGTACAGATAGGGTTGCACGTCAAGGTTTGTACTTGAAGGGACACCACTTGCCGAATAATAGGTGTTCTGCAGCACACTATCTGTCTCAGAATCAATAACCAAACATATACTGCCAAGATGATTTTTTACATAATGATAATACCTTCCGTCTGCATAATACCCGGTCGCATTGAAAATCTTCTGCTTGTCTGTAATCACGGTATCTACTTTTGTTCGGGTGCATATTATATTGCCCAAGTAGTCAATCTTTTGGTATTCTATCGAATCAGTGTCGTATGTATAGTAAGCAATCTCATTATAATCTGTAGCCACTGTCCGCATGTTGGTGTAATAGATAGTCCTGTACTTTCTGCCGACAGCATCATACAAGTTCACTATCTGATAATCTCTGACTTTCTCGAAAGAGTACCAAGAGTTGGCTGACATTCCGCAGTCATTCCTAAACTTTACAGCGGGTATTTAGCGGTCATTCAGCAGTCTATCGCTACTTTCAAAATTTTAGTTTTAGCATTCTACATTGTTCTTTATATTGTGATTCATTTAATTCTTTTAATCCTTTTATTAGGTCAGACCGAGTGACCGAATCCTTGGGAATATTTGTGATACATCTCTTGTCATACAAATAGTAATGTAACTTGTCTGCATCCTTGTCAACAACTATCATCGCAATATACGTTTCATTGTGCTTGATTTCCACACAACCATGATTCGGTGCATCAAGGGCATTTCTTATGAATTCAATTCCTCCATAGGCGGGTCCATGCGGATTTGGATGATAAACTACAAGTTGTACACCTCCATCCCAATCAAGTGCGTAAAAATCATTTCCTAATGAATGACTTCCACATAATGAAGGAAACCATGTTTCGCAATGTTGAAAGAGCACAACTATACCTATAATACATATTATTGCGATTATCGCAATCCTATTTTCGGCTTTTCGACTAATCATAATTTATAAGGAAGATTATTTAGTTCGGATAGTTCCTATTCCATAGTAAAATGTCTTGAAGCCATGTTGGTCAGATACATTAGCTCTTAATCTTTCTAAAGTTATCGCTATGTTTCTTTTTAGACCTCCTCCTTTGTTCCAATCGTAATCCGTTGCTCCGTCCCCAATTTCTACTACCTTCACATGTCCCATCAAATCTAACAATAGGACATCAACTCTTCCTAATGCATATACAGTATTGCGTAATGCTGGATTATAAATTGCTTGCTTTGTGTTATCATTATTAAATAAATCAATTGGAGAAATTTCTCCTATTCCATTTTCTAAATCAGGAATGGAAATATTCCCAAAATCTAATAATGATGTATTGATATACAGCATATTGTCCGGGGTTGGATTATCCAGGGCTCCTATATGAGATTTTGCCCATGAAATACCTTCTGATGCAGTTACAATGCCATCCCAATCTGGACGAGAAGACAATGATTTATAGTGTGATTCATACTTAGAAAGGGCATCTTGAGTTAGATTGTCTATACCTATATTCCGCTTCATCGATTCCTCTAAAGACATACCGTTTTGAAAATCGTCTACATCCATAAAAAATGCTTCTCCTTGCAACCCTAATTCATTTATTCCGAGAAAATCTCCGTCTTTCGAATAAATAGGATTTCTTCCATCAGCATCCACCACATTCACAAGATTATTCCCACACCATGCATATGGCGATATATGATAGTAATTCTCCGCTAATGGATCCATGGTCGTGGTACGCATAATCGGCGCATAGTACCACCGCGCTTGGCTATCGTATTCGTTTAAGCCATATGCCTCTATAAGCTCTTTTCCGTTGTATAGGTATGGTTGCACGTCAAGGTTTGTGCTTGAGGGGACACCACTTGCCGAATAATAGGTATTCTGCAGCACACTATCTGTCTCAGAATCAATAACCAAACATATACTGCCAAGATGATTTTTTACATAATGGTAATACCTTCCGTCTGCATAATACCCTATCGCATTGAAAATCTTCTGTTTATCTGTAATCACGGTATCTACTTTTGTTCGGGTGCATATTATATTGCCCAAGTAGTCAATCTTTTGGTATTCTATCGAATCTGTGTCAAATGTGTAATGTGCCATCTCATAACATGGAGAAAAAACATTGTATCAGGAAGTTCAATAACATTGTAACATACTGCCATCTATTTTTCAAATCTACTTATTTTATACATCTGCCAAATTGTATATCTAGGACTTACTGCTAGGCGATACGTGTTAGAAAAAATCGTGGTATCTAACACGTCCCATTTTTCGCTCATAGGTTCATCCTTGGGCCTTTTAGTATTATCGTAGTAAAAAGAGGTAGTGTGTAAACTTAATGTAAAAGTTAAATCATCATCATAGTAAAATCTGCCTACTTTGATAGTATCATTGTACGGTTTTATATCAAATGATAAAGAAAATCCTTTATCCCATGGTTTTAATTTATAGAACCAATTTCCATATGCAATTCGTCCTTCTTCATTTTCTGTGTAGTATGAACTTGTATTCAAAAGAAAAACATCCTCTCTATTGATCCAATCTGGTTCTGTACAATGATTTACTGCACTATCAGGACATACTAACGCATGAGTAGGATGTATCCCCCAGTCTGGGCACTCCTCATTAACAAAAATCACGACTCGTGGCTCTTTTATACGGATTGCGGACACATAGTACTGAAAATACTGATTGTTTTTGTATTGGCAGTCTGTTTTAATACATGCTGGCATACAATACAGGATAAGTGCTATTATGCCTCCTATCCATATCTTATTTCTTTTCATCATAGTTTTCTCCTCTCAATATAGATTTTACACTTTCTATAAATGTTTCAATTTTAGTTTTCGTCGGATGACGCTCTTGATCAGACTCAATGATTTGGTCTACCTCGTCCTGAGAAACTTCGTCTGATCTATTTGGATCGTTGCATGTTTCAGTCATTATACCTTCCTCAGAATGATCAAGTCCTAAAATGTGCCCTACTTCGTGTGCACCAGTGTCAGCATCTTCCCGTTCAGGAAGAACTTTCATATGCGATCTTGTCCTTTCATCCGTTACTCCTACAGCTTTACGCCCAAGTCTTTCCCCTGTTGTTCCTAGTTCTTCCGTTATTTCGTACGAATTACCAGAACTATCTGTATTAGCATCGTTACGCAATCTTTCTCCTTCCTTATTCGTCTTAACAACCGTTATATCAAACTCCACATTGTATGTTTTCCCTTTAGTTGACGTATATTTAAGTCCTTTTTTGTTATTCCAAAAATTGGCGGCTTTTCGTGCGGATTTGTAACTGCGTTTGTTAGTATATATTGTTGCTTTGACTATTTTTGTGTTTTTTCGGGTGACTACTTTGTATTTCATTCCTGTTACATCCACATTGCATATCGGATTATTACCGCACCATGCATAGGGTGAGATGTGGTAATATTTCTCCGCATAAGGGTCTATAGTTGTTGTTCGCATGATAGGAGCATAGTACATGCGTGCTTTGCTGTCGTACTCGTTCAGTCCATGGGCGGTGACAAACTCCTTGCCGTTGTATAGATAGGGTTGTTCGTCAAGGTTGTCGCAAAACGGTACGCCACTTGCCATATAATAGGTGCTCTGTACTATACTATCTGCTTCTGAATCAAGAACCAGACATATACTTCCCAAGTGGTTCTTTACATAGTGGAAATACCTCCCGTCTGTGTAATATCCCGTTGGGTTGAAAAGCTTCTGCTTGTCAGTAATCACAGAGTCTTCTTTTGTTCGGATTTTCATTATGTTGCCCAAGTATTCCGTCACTTGGTACTCAACCGAATCCGTATCGTACGTATAATAGGCGATGTCATTATAGTCCGTATTTACTGTCCGTAAGTTGGTATAGTTGACCGTCCTGTACTTTCTTCCGCTTGCATCATACAAATTCACTATCTGATGCCCGTTACTGAACTGAATTGTATCGGGGAGATTGAGGATATTGTATTTTATTCGGCTTATATGACGATATGCGTCCTTTACCAGATTGCCGTTGGCGTCATAGAGCAAAGGATTGTCGGTTTCAGTGGCTCTGTTAGAAAATTCTATAACGTCATACATATCAGCGTCTTCTCCATCATCGGTAATGGATAGCAATTGGTTACCTTCGCTGCCATAATTGAACGTCAAGTCATCATACCCCATTCTTTTTAACGAAATAATATTACCCATATCGTCATATGAGAATTGTTCAATAGGGGTTTTTACCATTCCCTGAGACACTACATTCTTAAAACCAAATTCCATCGTAAGCCGGTTCATGTTATCATATTCATATCCGCGAATACGGCCATCTTCACCCACGGCAGAGATATTACCGTTATAACATGGAGTTATGCCGGATTGATTGATGTCATCGGCATAATAGAGGTATTCTTTATAATGTTTATGCTTTGTCTCTGTCAGCATGTTGCGTATGTCGTATGCGTACGTTATAGTGTCATGATTGTTATATAACAAATTTTGTACCAAACGACCTATGCTGTCATAAGAAAATGCAGATAAAGTGATTTCTGCATCATTATTGAGCTGATAACACGTATTAAGTAGTCTTCCTGCATGGTCATAGGAATAGCGGTAATGTTCTTGTACAAGGTTGCTGTCCTTTCCCTGCACAGTCAGTTGTTGCGCAACAGATCCGTCAAACAAATACTCTGTACTCGTGGAGGTTTTATAGCCGTCATTGCTGCGTATGCTCCGTTGCTGTACAACACGGCCTTTTGCGTCATAATAATAGGAATAAGCTGTATAGCCGTCTTCCTCCAAGTTGTAGATTCGTGTACCCGTCAGCAGACCTGTCGCATTATCATGCTGCAAACCGTAACCGGACTCTTGCGAAAATTTCAATGGCTTACGGGAGGGCGTAGGTAACTTGTTTATAAAGTCATAATCATCATAATAATTGACCGTCAACAAGTGAAGATCGTTCTTCCCCAAGAGAGTGGAAGCATATCCTGTTCCGGCAATGGATATGCTGGAAGGGTTGTTGCCGTAATGCTCCACCTGCCATTTGTCCGCCCAAAAATCAACGTAATATTCGTGGGATTGTGTTCTCTTGATTTCAGCCGTATAGAGATTGCGCCCGATAGAATCATAGGCAAACATGGTCCATTTGTTTTCTGTCCGCTGGTTGCTGTCCTGTTTCAGTACCAGTTGCCCCAACTGGTCATAAACCATATATTGCGGTGCGCAGCCAGGCAGGCGTTTGAATATCATATTGCCGCGGTCATCATAACGGTAGCAATAAGCGGCAGCTTGCAACGTAGTATCGGTCAGGTCGTATTCTCCGTTGTTAAGTTTAGAGGAAGGGATGTGCGGCAGTACAAAGCGCAACCGTTCCAACCGGTCATACCCATAATAGGTGCGGTTACCGGCTCTTTCCTCCATGACGGTGCGTCCGAGTTTGTCCGTATAGGTTGTGACCGATTTCCCGTCTTCGTCCGCGAGAATCGTCTTAAACAATGTACAAGGCCCATAAACATCACCCGTTGTTTTCAGTTTGTCGTTGCCCGACACGGTGTAAATACGCACGTTGTCAGTCCCGCTATTGCACGAATAGGTGTTGGAAGAAGGATGTGAATCCCATGTGTCACCTTCCCGTTTGTTGCCTGTGACGCGGTTCAAAGCGGAGTTCTCATAGATAGTCTCTGTAAACGGACGGTCATCTGAATAATAAGACCGTGTCAGGGACTTTACGGATGAGGTATCCATATACTGCCCCTCTGTCTGCTGCGGTATTGGCAGCCACTTTTGGTCTTCCCTGTTCAAACCGGAATAGTTGGTCACTTTCACCAAATCCCATTTGCTTGGTGAAGCCTCTATCGCAATGCGTTCGTTTGGCCTTCCTAAACCGTCATAATATTGAATGGCGGTTTGGGTGCGCACACCGTTACTGACGGAAACACCGTCATCGGTAATAGTTACCCGTGTTGTGGGGTCTAACGGAGAAACATAAATAATATAATTTTCTCCATCAGGCAACGGCTGAGTGCCTGTCAAACTATGTTCTCCGAAAGAGGTGTCCGCCAATTGGCAGTTCCCCAAAGAGACCAGGCCGGTTTTCCACTGGGATGTTCCGGGTACAACCAATCCGTTCTCGTCAAACTCCACCCATGTGCGATGCATAGTGACACATTGGTTGCCTGGGGTCCCGTCTTCATTATCTGCGCTTAGCCTATCCGGTTTGGATAAATGAGATGCACCGTCATAGTATATTTGATCAACTATCTCCTGACTGGCATTGTAAAGTGTAATGGTCTCGCCCTGATTAGTCAGGATAATGGAATTTTGATAAAGGATTTGATATGATTGGTTGCCGGTCGGCAGGTCATACATATCTCCCAATGCGAAAGTCAGTGAATCCGGATGACGAAATGCGACTGCCAGAAAACCCTTAGACGGGATAGACAGGTCAGGCAGATAGAACTGTTCTGTCGCTCCTCCGCCGGTAATATGCCATCCCTCCATATTGACGCTCGCATAACTGCCGTTGAACAATTCAATAAATTCTCCGTTGCTGAACGGGGGAGAGGAAACTTGCTCGTTCAACGGCGTGTCATACATCACTTGGTTGATGATGACATAATTATTCGCAAGAAGTGCCAGTGGTAAAACAGCCAATAAGGCACTATATAACAGATGATGATATTTCATAAATCATTCGGTTTTAACGTGATACTTATACGCATTAAGAATCTGTTTTGTCCCATTATTCAACTGATATTCCTCTATTAGCCGCCCTGCTGAATCATAGGTGAAATACGTCGTTATACCGCGCGGGTCTGTGATACTGTTTACACCGACATGCGGAATGTGGGTGGATGTCCATGTCTGATTGCCGATAGTCTTAGTTGCAGGATATATCCCGTTCCATGTGTAATTGGTCGCCATTTTTCCGAATGGTTTGATGGACATCACTCTTCCCATATTATCGAATAAATACTCCGTTTCCAGTTTATAATTGGGGTCATAAGTAATATTTGACCCTACAGAGCCCATTGGCAAATAATCTGATATAGGAACGGTCAATGGCAAAGACATTGTTTTATAAAGATAGGGGTAATAATCTACAAAGACTCCCGGCTGTATTAAAGAATCAATATGTGGTGGCGTGACTGAATCTCTTCTGGGAATTACATATGAAGGAAGATTGCCGGTCTGAGGAGATAAAAAAGTGCCGGTCGAATATAAATTAATAGTTCCCGCAGTAATATATTCAGTGTCATTCTCTCCTATGTAACCGGATACTATTTCTACTGGTTTATTAATTTGGTGACTTTGCTGAAGTAAATATAATCCAGGCCATTCTGAAGGATGAGACATTCCAAGATTCAGTTTTATGTCATCAGGATATGTGTATTTCGTAAAATGTTGGATGTTGCGGCTATCCTCAATAGTCTCTTTGATAATCCGCAATTTATGATCATACTTAAATGATTTTGTCGTTTCCAAAGAGTCTCCTTGACTATACACCTTAACTATTTCTTTCGTCAATACATCCGGATAAATATATAGTTTCTTGGAGATTTCCGCTAAGTTAACACGTCCAATAGGTATATCCGTAGATAAATAAGGTCTGTATGCACTAACATAACCTGAATTATAGTGACTATAAGTTACAATAGTATCGATGCAAAAACTTGAAGGTGAGAGAATATCATTGTATTCGTAATTCGTTGACTTCAGCAAATGATTATCTGAGTCATAATTTTCTACTGAGATCAATTTTCCCCATTTTCTTAATTTACTTCCGTAGAACATATGTCCGGATATAACCCCAAATTTATTATCATCACAAAAATATTTACCGCACAAATTAGAGTCATTAAGCGATGTATAAGTATCAACACCCGTGTCGAATTTATAAATATTTTTATACGTTCCTTGATTATTGTTAACAAATTCTATCACTTTCCCATATCCGATATGCGTATTCAAGAATCCATAATCCGCATGATAACGTACAGGCCATCCATACTCTGAATATAATTCAAGACTATCGTATTGAAGATTATACACCCTTATATTATCAAAGTATATGCCGTCTGTATAGGTAAATGATTTGGTCTCGACAAGGTGATTACTATTGTCAAATGTTTTAACTTGATTAATTCGTACACCTTTTCTATTTCCGATTTCATCGGAAGTAGTCATTACAACCGTCGAACCTCCTTCCATAGAATATTTTCTTTTTTTACTGAATTGATATGCCCCGTAAGAATATAACTGATATCCACCAGTAGGAAATGTGATTTGTTGCAATAGTCCAATAGTATTATTGCCTACATAATATCCATAATCATCTACAAGGTCAGTTTCGCCTCTATCTACATAATATATCGGTCTTTCATTGTAAACATCTGGAAAATAGTTATTATTATAGTCCATTAGATATGCTCCAACACCACTAATCTGTGCAGAATGTAAAAAGCGCCAATTACAAGAAGCATTAGAATTAGTATATGACCCGTAAATATACGACAAGTTGGCAGTTTTTATTGTCCTGTTTGTGGATATAATGCGGATTGAATCTAATTGGTAATTGTTTCTGCAATTATTATAATACCCTTCATAATCGTACATTTTATGCGTCTCTTGTGAATTGTAAAAAAGGAGTTTCAGAGGCTGTTCCCCTGATATATGAATAGAGTCAAGGATACAAGATTTCGTCATCGAACACATAAAATAAGAACTATCCCCATAAAATGATTTATAGAAAGCAAGTTTGCACCAAATTTCAGTAGGTATATCATCTACACTAATGATATTCATTGGTAGAATCCTTTCTTGAATATATAATGGTTCCAAACAACGATTATATTGAGCAAATTTGTTAAAGAACACGTTAAATTCCCAAAGATGGTCACTTCCACCCGGGACACCTGGACGAAATCCTTCTTCTGCCGGTTTATAAAAATATTTTACCGTCCGTTTATTGGGCGCAATAATTTCCGCGAGGTGCCACGTGCTGACGATAGCAGGATTAGCATAATATCCGCCTTCAGTGTGAGGTCCCAGAATGGTATTGCGATTATAGGCATCGACTGTATATTCTAAATTTGAAATATCTCCACCGAAGATATAGGTATAGCCATCAGTTGTTTTTATAGTAATCTTTGAATTTTCTTTCGGATAAGGAAGGACTCCCGGATTATTATTATTCTGAGAAGGATCAGAAGGATTAAAGGGAGAGGCTGGTAATAACTCAGATTCCCATTCCGTAAGAATCCCGGACAAATCAACGTCTATAAAATCACCACTGATTATCTGAACTTCCCCTGCGTTATTAATCATAAATGCACCATGATATCCCATAAAATCAAAATTAAACACATCCGGCATATAATCCACCTCGTAATCACAATTATTCCCAACATTATGGAAATTGGTATTAGGGTTCATCCCATCAAATACACATAGAGGTATGTTTGTTGCTTGTGGTAGGGAAAAAACATCATTTTTGTCAATACCAGGATGGTTCATAGCAAAGTGATACATACCTTCTATTCCATGATTATAATCATAACCGTTATTAACAGCTATATGACCACGAATCTCATCCGGATATCCTTTGACCTCTCGTGTGATACATCCCCCTGCTTCAAGAAACCAGTTATACCCCACATATCCTGAGTGCTTGCGAGGTTTAAAACCTTCAGAATTGTAGTGCAAAGCTATATTCATTTTAAAATCCGGGTCTTCTAAAGAAAAAATAGGAATAGACTGACGTAAACGTCCTGCAAACAATGATGTGTTAAACTCTCCATAACGGAACATATCTGAAACATGAGCAGAGATAGTATTGAAGTTATAAAAATTACCTGCGGGACTAACATCATAATCTGTATAATCAGCATATACATGTGTAACAAATAAACACAATATTGTGATAAATGTAATATTACGTAAACTTTGTTTCATAAGACAATTGATTACAATTTGATTATATTTCCTGAAACGATGGTGTCATCCGCATGGATATATACCACATAAGTTCCTATAGGCATACCGCCCATATTCACGGATACAGAATGTGGTCCCTCTTCCTCATTGCGAATAGGAGTCTGATAAGTGCTGATACCTCCGTTATAATGAATAGAGATATAAACCTGCGCAGGACGGACAAGCAAATAACTGACTTTCAAATTCGTATAGACCGGATTGGGCAGATAGGATACATCTGTTATCAGACTATCCATAGCATCTATAACCGTATCCGGCACAATCCGTTCCTGCATCGGTTGAGGCTCTACTTCTTGCGGGAAATAATATGACGATGCAAAAGTCACAGTATCCGTATTCTTTATGGTTTGTATATGCACCGTCTCGAATAACGGATATCGGCAGTTACGCGCATACCATTGTCGGCGTTCCTCCTGTACAGATGCGTGCCGGTATGTCCCTTCCTGATATTGAATTTTGGAATATACGCGGAGAACCGTATCTATCGCCATATCCGGCAATATCAATCGCCCTACGGCATCTGCATGTATAAAACTGCTTCCTTCAATAGATAGGGGCAATATATGGCAGTATTGCCCTGTCCCGTTAAAGATTCCGAATGCCGAATCGCTGAATGCCAACGGAAATCGGCAACTTAACAATGGAGAGGAATACTGCACACGCGCATGAGCGGTCTCATACCCGGTCTGCCACAGAGTGTCACCCGAACAGCGATAGTAGTAATTGGCATGCTCTCGATGCAGACCGATACGGGTGGTATCTGTCATAGCAGATGTAAAATAAAGGATGTCAATTGTCTCTGCACTGTCTGTCAACAGGTCGGAGAAATCCCATACACAGTTACGCCCGCTGTCGGTAACGGCAACATAGGGTAGTTTGTATGCCCATATGCTGTCACTGCATAATGGAATATGCTGCCCGACTGTCAGTACTTGGGCGGACAATTGTACTGACAGCATGAGACAACTTCCCGCATAAAGTGTAAAGATAAAACGATTCATACGCGTGTGCATTCTTTAAGATAAATACTTATTGTACTACAAATTGTCCGACAAGGGCACCGCCTGCTGTTTCAATACGGAGCACATACACACCCGTATTGGCAATCTGATGCGAAACTGAGGTGGGGAATTGCTGGTTGAGCACCACGCCGCCGGTCGTTGCGTTTACTACAATCGCCTGAGCGGACGGAATAGAGTTACTCTGATTGGTAACGGATAACGAGTTTCCGGAAATCGTTGCTCGGAAATCATACGGACGAGGAGGAGTGTCTCCTTCTTTGTCGGGATTATCGAATGGGTCATCA
>Ga0255061_10000327_pt1 | contig 13255 bp, 12 predicted proteins | sample 174RNAGHGhighgp2_FD_183093 | JGI IMG/M metagenome (GOLD analysis project Ga0255061, IMG submission 183093) | Metatranscriptome of sheep rumen microbial communities from Palmerston North, Manawatu-Wanganui, New Zealand - 1742 RNA GHGhigh gp2... | ecosystem: Host-associated > Mammals > Digestive... | reverse complement strand
CTTTCCTCTAAAGCACAGCTTCGCCCAGGCTGTGCTTTTTTATTGCATTTAATCGATATGATGTACAGTGTAGTCAGTTCTTCTGGCGTACATATCAACACGATTGTACACATAGTTATCTATGTTGTTCTTAGATATTCTTCCCTGAATTATACCGGTAATAACTTCCTGAATCACCCTCTTCACATCAGCAGTCTTGAGTTCAGTACCGATATCATACTCTGCTTTTGCTATAGACATTACTACCAAAGGCATAAGCTCTTCGTTCTGCTTATGCTCTTCTGCTATCATATAACGGAGCAACTGGACAACAGCTTCCTCAAGGATAGGCTCGATCTTGTCCTTAAGTTTACGGACACCCTCATTGATGTGCTGGTTACCAGTCTTCTTACTGTACTTCTTAGCAAGACGATCCAGCGATACAGATATGTTCCTGATGTCCATCTGCAAAGAGTTCTTGACCTCGATAATAGCTCTGCCACTCTCTGACTTAAACTTGGTCTCATTGTCTCTCCACATTGCATCGAATCTATCCTTGACCATAGCTTCGAGCTCTTGCTCACGCTTCTGTTTGTTGAATGCTTCACCAGCCTTGCGCTCTTTCTCGTACTCTCTGTTGACTCTCTTTCTTTCTCTCTCCTGCTCTTTCTGGGAACGCTCACCAGCTCGTTTGATACGCTCTTCCTCACGCACTCTGTTCTTCTCACGTCGCTCCATCTCTTCACGAGCACTTGTGAAAGACATTCTGTTATTGCTTCCGAAACCTTTTGTGTGTCTGCTACCAAACTCTTTCATTATTTTGTACCTCCTAACAGTAATACCTTGCACTCGTTCTTGATCATCGTGTTCTTGAAACGTACCCTACCATCTTTCATAGCCTTGGTCAGTCTCTTCATTCTCATTGATGACTTGAATGCAGGAATGTTCGGCTGCATATCCTGAGTGTACAGGTTCATCTTCAGGTTGAAGTGCTTGTCGTAGTTCGTGTCGATGTAGTACAGACCACACTCAGGATAATAGCGCACACCGTATCTACTGTTACCAGATATCAATGTGTACTGGTAGTCTGAATCTCCACAGCCTTTCATATTAGGCTCAACACAAGAGTAGTCATCGTTGATCCAAGCGTTGTCAATACCCTCGTCTTCATCTGAGAAGACAGCATCAATGTCTTCCTTGTATGCATCGTTGATTGCTTGGTTCTCTACTCTGTGATAGATAACCTTATCAGTCATATACAAGAATGTGTTAGACTGGATCTTGTTCCAGATCTTAGCTGATACGAAGTACGGGTTCTCGATACTGATAGCATTCGATACGAAGATCATAGGCACACGTCTTACGGACTGTGCTGTGTTTACGTTACCGTTTGCGTCAGTCTCAGCATCACCACCACGGGCTACTGACTTATAGATACGCTTGAATCTCCTGACCTCGTGAGGAACATAGGTATCATCATTACCAGGCTGGAACTCATCAGTGAAGAACACGCCAGCATCTGTGAACATAGATGATACGTTCTTGATATCATCATCGGACTTAACCGATATAACATAGCCTACGTGCTTCTTGACTGCTACCCTCTTAGCCTGTCCGTCCTCATCTGTATCATCTTCCAAGTATTCCATAATGCATCTTGTGTAAACACCCTTAAGACCAGGTGCTTCATAGAACTTAGTGATGTGAGGGTACTTAACACTAAGCATCTTCTTGAATACACCATCGAAGACGTGACCAAGCGACTCACGCTTACGTGTCATCAGTATGAACTTGTCACCATCAGCGAAGTACTTATCCCAGAGGATACGCTCATAGTCTTCCCAGCCCTTGATAGTCGGAGTCTGGAAAACCCAGTCAGTTATCAGCTCAGTCCAGCCGAATGTTTTACCGGGTCCACGACCCGCTGACACATTGAAAACTGTCAACGGGAAGTGACCTTTAGCCTTTTCAAATGTCTGAAGTGTTATACACGGATTGTAGAAATCTCTCATTGTAATTCATCTCCTTTAATAATTCTTACGCCCTTGTTGAACATAGCAGCGATCTCAACTTCTGCTTCATAGTCTTCACACCTGATCTTAGCATCGCTTGTCTTGATGTATGTGTACTTATAGTTGTCTGTTGTCTGCCAGTCAGGGAGCTTGCTTGTATCTGTGTAACCGTCTACATAGTAGATGACACGAGGAATACCGATTCTTCCTGAAGCATATCCAAACTTCTTGAAGTACTCATCGTACTGGTCAGCGACTACATCAGCAAGTCTTCTACGGATAATGCAGAAGTCAGCATTGACTGCTGTGTTCATAAGGATAGTACCATCGCCATTGCTCTTGTGATATTCGTGTGCTACGAATGCAGGACGTGTGAGCTTCATATTCTCATAGAGAGCAGCGCCCTCGTAGTCACCTGTGATGGTTGAGTAAGCACTCTTGATTATGTCTGTCTGATATTCCTGTGCCTTAAAAGAAGTCATAGTCTGTGCCATACTTCCACCAGCAGCTGCAAAGTCAAGACCCTGCGATACACCAAGACCAACATTCGGAAGTGTACCGTCTTCTGATACATGACCGCCGGACATACCAGCGATGGCATCTCCCATCTGTGATAAACCGCTTGATATTGTACCTTCCAATTCAGCCTGTCTCTGGTATCTTCCCATTACAGTGTTGTTTGCAATAGCAGAAGCGCTGACAGCCGCGATCTGAGCCAGCCAAGCATCAGTAACATAAGCCACTGTTGCGAACTGCTCAAACATTATAGCTTCGTTGAAGTTACCATAAGGGTTCTGGACATTCTGTGAATAGTTTTCCTTATATCCCTTAGGAACAACAGCGATACGTGGCTTCTCAGCCATATCACCGTAGAGATATAAATGAACAGTTGGCGTTCCATTCCTGATGTTGTCGAACCTCTCATACTGATATTCTTTCACATCACCAGCTGGCGATGTAATAGTCAGATATGAAAATGGATAGCAAGCCAGCTTAGGTGAACGTCCATTAAGATCACTAAGTCCTGTGCCTGAATATATCAGTTCCTTAGGAGCAGCAGAAGCAACTGTGTCACCGTCATAAGCGAAGAACTGCAAGAATGCAACAGGCATAGCATAGATAGCAAGTATAGAACTTACACAGTTCCAAGAGGTAAGCTTGTCTATCAGGTTCTTCATATTGTATGTCTGTCCACTGTTCTCAAACCTTGGATCGAAGCCAAGCACGTAGTACGGGTGAGGTAATTTGTTGCTCCACTTCTTGTTAGAGATTTCAGCGTTAGCTGAATATATGGTGTTGTCGTCTCTGTCAACAGAGAAGCCATCACCTGTTATTGATATGAATGCCTTGAGTGAGTTAAACCACTCTGCTGGTGTAGGCGTAATTCCCTCTTCTGCCAAGCTATCAAAGTCAATGGCAGACAGCATCATAATGTAACACATCTTATCCTGGTTAGCTGAGCCCATCATTGACTGCATCATATACAGACCGTCTCTGTCTTCATGCTGATCATCATTAGTTCCGATATTATAGATAGCTTTCTGCAAGTCTTCAGTAACCAGCAGACCTTTCTCTGCTGTTCTCAGCTCCAAGATTTCTCCGGAATAAGGATTGGTTGCAGCTGCCTGTGCATCAGCCTGTGACATATGCTCACGCTCAATGCTTGTCTGTGATACACCCAGTTTGAACATATCAGTGAACCACCAGTCAATACGGAATGTCACATAAGCCATATCGTTGTTTCCGTAGTCCTTATCAATAATACGAGCATAGTACAGCTTGTTATCATACTGAGGATTCTGGAATGACAGATAGTTGCAGGCTTCCAGCTGAACACCTGTAATATCCTTGAGTGATATCTTGACTGTGTTGTTTCTCTTCTTTACCATCTGAACTGTCTTCTCATACACCAGATGGGAAGCAAAGTACGCTTCCCTATCTGCTGCAGACTGCCAAGCAGGACGCTCATTGTTCGAGGGTGAAGAGAAGATGTTGCTATAAAGTTTAAGTGTTGAGTTAGGTGTCAATCTTCCCATAGCTTTTTATCCTTTCACTTTCATCTTGTGTACAAAGTCGTACATCTTAGTTCCAGTACCATTACCACCGAGTTCGTGATAGATCTCATAGACTTCATCGAACTCTTCCAGCTCTTCAATCGTGATCGATGACTGTGCAGAAAGAGTCTGGAACTGTTCCCTGAGCTCCCGTCTGAGTAAGACAACCATACCCTTAGTTTCGAGAGTCTCACCCTGCTTCTTATTCTTTACCATAAAAGTTACATAGCCAGTTATCGCTGAGATGATAGGGGTTACGACAGCAACAACAATGGCTGACATCTCAGCTGACAACAATTGCTTCTACTCCAATCTTCTTCAATGCTACGACCAATGTGTCGGCATTCAATCTGTTAGAGAAAGCCCCTACCTGAACTCTGTAGATTAACTTGCCGTTGATTGTAACATTCTTGATGATGGCATTAAAGCCCTTGCCCTTGAGGGAAGTAGCAAGCTTCTCAGCATTAGCCTTGATGCTGAATGCGCCGACCTGTACCCTGTAGAGCTTCTGTTCCTTAGCGTGGAACATATTGTAGATCTGCTGTCCGTACTCTGTTCTCTTGTCTACGACCTTGTTGCTCTGGTCAGCAGGCTTCTCGTACTTCTTAAGCACTGCTTCAGCTGCCTGTCTTACGGAGATAGAACTTGTTAGGTCTTCCATAAGTGACTTGTTCGCAGACATCTCAAAGATGATTACGTCAAGCTGAAGTTCCAGATCAGCGATGGACACCTTACGTTCCTTAGCCGTATTCAGGAGCAACTGCTTACGTGACCAGTATGTCCACTGTGCCAAGCCGTAGCCAGCCTTGTCGTTGATGAAGTCAGGATAGTTGCCGTTGTCAACAAGCATCGTGTAGTCTTCATCAGAGATGTTCAGCTTAGAGTTAAAGCTGTTCTGCAAGTTGTTTGTCTTGAAGTTAGACTCTGCTTTAAGGTTACCCATAATACCTGCAACAGCAAACTCATTCGGACACCACTTGATGAGGTATTTCCAGATCTTCTCTTCAATGGTTTTACCGGTAAGTTCTGTCTCAGGTAAGAGCAGAGCGTTGACCTTGTCTGTCAGATCCTGCATTCTTTCCATAAGCCAAGCACCAGGGCAGGACTTATTAGCGAACCAGCGATGGACAGTGAACTGCATCTCATTGCTTGCAGGTGAATACTTAAGTGCCTTGTCCTTGTCAGGAATCCAGACAACCTTAGACTTGCCATTACGCTTACAGATATCAGCACAGAGCTGAACCAGCTTGTCATATACTACAGGCTTGAATGCGTAAGGCTCAGTGTTGTCAGAAGCACACTCAATCGTAACGGCTCTCTGGTCGTTAGGGTTAGATGAAGAGCACCAAGAACGGTTACACTCTTCAACATACATTCCGACTCTGCCGTCTTCTCCGATACCATAGTTAGACGAAGCCTTACGTGATGGCTTCGCAAACAGGTTACCCAGAGATTCAACAGAAGCCTGACCGACCACACAGTGAGGTGTGATACGGTCAATGGCGTGTGTCCTTGCTCCACTGTTATTCGGTGAGAGCAAGGTGAAATTGACTAATGGTGAGTTGCTCATAATAGGTTATTCTCCTTTCACGTTATACTTAGCTGAACTGATGCCAAGCATAGTTCCGAGCATTGTGTCGAATGCAGCTCCGACTGTCAGGATCTCCTGTGTATAAGGAATAGCAAATGTCATTCCGACTACACCGTAGAAAGCGAGGACAGCAGGAAGTCCGACAAGTGCGATGTACTTTAAGATGTCATAGGTTTTGTTACTGAGTTTCATAGTCTTGATCTCCTTTCTTATAATGTGAAATCTATTACACTGGCAGGATCGAAGTTGATCGGTGAGTACAAAGTCTCAAGTAATTCACAGACCAACTCGTTGTCAGTGAGTTCCAAACTGCTTGTGCTTATGAAATAAGCCTTAACTGAAGAAAGCGGAAGTGTTCCTGATAAGCCCATAGCCTGAGCTATGTCTGCTTCCTTATCTACGATTGCATCTCTTAATGCTTTCATCTTAAGAGCATTCGGAGCTACGGTTACAAGGTCAGGAGCTGTCACTCCTGTGACAACTGTAGCAGACACAGAGGACACTATCCACTGAATGTATGAATTAGCAGGACAACGGAGAATCGGATCGCCGTCTCTTGATGTTGCAAGGAAGATAAGATGATTCCGGAATGAAGCCATTGTCTGCGATGCTGACACATTAAGCGGTGTGTTAGATCTCTGCACTCCAATTCTATATGGGTAAAAGTCTCCGTTGAAAATTGCATCGCTTGCATACTGAATACTCATCACGTCATAGCATTCAACACCGAGATCAAGCAGAGAGTATGTGCTTCCACTTGAGCCTGCGAGATTGAATCTGAACATATGCATTCCGTGGTTACGGTCTGGTATGATGCCGTTTGTATATCCAGACGGCGCAGACGAGAAGTTGAGGTAACCATAGGATACACTGTTAGGGAGAGTGAGCTTAGCATTGAGGACAGCCGGATCAACAGATCCACCGCCGCTGCCGTGTTTCTTCATATAAGCTTCTACCAGTTCTTCAATTGATCTTCTTGTCCAATTACGACCTATTCCCATACAACCGTCTCCATACGTATTCAATAATTTCTATGATAGATTCCCTTGTCCAGTTTCTCATAATTTTTCTCCTTAAATGAAGAGTGGGTCAACTACCGTCATCACACACAGTTCCCTCGGAACTTGTCCGTCTGTGTTTAATCCGTGCTGGCTCGTTTCACCGAGGGGAATCCAAGTTCACGGAGAGATGCGAAGCGACCCTTTCCTCTTCTAATATATTATATACCTTTACGCTTCCTCTGTCAAGTCATTTTCCTCTAATGCCTTGACTCTTTCCTCTAAAGCATCTACCTGTTCTGCCAGCTTCTTGATGCAGTAAGTGAGATAAGATACCTGCTGTGAATAGCTGATAGCCCTTGACTCAGCTTCTGGTACTACGAAGCCAGGGAACTCAAAATTATCACTTGATGTTCTTGCCATAGTTTTACTCCTTTCTTGTCTGCGATAACCAATGACCTCTCATAGTTTATGACCCCGCTCTCAAAACATATACCTTGCATGAATAGTCTATTGTTAATGTTGCTGCGTCAAGACTTGTCTCGAGTTCTCTGTTAATGTTTACAAACATATAGCCACCACCATTTGATGACCAACTCTGGCAAATACCACCGGCACTCACATAGGACATTTTGTGCTGTAAAGTCAGGTATGCAATGTATGCTGGGTTCAATTCATCTTCTGCCATTTTACCAAGCATTGACGCATCGGTTAATGTCAACTTTGGATATCTGCTGTCTGGATACTTTTTGCAAAGAAACTTCTTGTTTCCAAGTATCATGTATGACGGTATATATGAACCAAGTGAAATACCACTTGCCGTCATTGTGTATCTAAGACATGAATTTTCGTTACCACTTGTGCCTTGTGAATACCTTGGTAATGAGCAACGCAATGGTGTGTTTCCATATTGGTCATTTCTTACGAACATGACAATGTCATCATTGTTTGCATGACTATATATATCGGCAAAAATGGTCTTCATATTTGTTCCATAATTGTATGTTCCAATGAGTTCCATTCCACCGCCACCTGACGGGGTTGACCATGCAACGCCACTTGCGGTCTTTGTCAAAATGTCGCCAACGCTTCCGCCTGACGGCCACTCTGCGTCCTGACCAGGATTACCCTGTGCTCCCTTTAAGCCAGAAAATGCAAGCGCAAATGTCGGGTTAGCAGCTGTGCCACCTTTTGTCACTGATACAGTCGGGTTAGCGCTTACGAGAGCATCAGCTGTAGCTGTCATTGTGATGTCTGGTGTCACACCGTCCTGACCATTCTGACCAGGAGCGCCATCGCTACCGTCCATCACGTTGAATGACTCGCTTCCCTGAGCATCTGTGATGTCTACTCTGTGACCACCGGTGATAGTCACAACATCGATAGTCGGGCTGACACCGTCCTGACCATCGCTACCGTCCTGACCGTCTGTTCCGTCCATTACATTAAACGTATCAGTACCTTGAGCGTCTGTGATAGCAACCTGATGACCACCTGTGATAGCAGTTACTGCGATAGTCGGAGATACACCATCAGTTCCGTTGCTTCCGTTCATCACGTTGAATGTCTGAGTAGATGACGCATCAGTGATCGATACCTGATGTCCACCTGTGATGTCTGTTACAGTAACAACGGGGCTGACACCGTTCTGACCAGGCTGACCGTCTGTACCGTCAGTTCCGTCCATAACATCGAAGCTCTGTGTTCCGTCAGCATCGGAGATAGTCACTCTGTGTCCACCTGTGATATCGGTTACAGTGATAACAGGGCTGACACCGTCTTCGCCGTCCTGTCCGTCCTGACCATCTCTACCAGGTGCACCTGCTTCTCCTGTGAGTGTAGCAGTAGTTGTTCCGTTACCGTCTATCACCGTGAATGTGACTTCGTTTGTTCCTGTCTGTGTTACGTAAGCAGTCGGGCTGACACCGTCCTGACCAGGAATACCCTGAGTGCCCTGATCACCCTTAACGTGAACAAAGTTGAATGCGAAGATAGGGTTAGCATCTGTTCCTGACTTAGTAACTGTTACACCAGCAGTGCCAGGTGTGTTGTCAACTGTAGCTGTTACTGTGATGTTAGGTGTTACTCCGTCCTGTCCGTCCTGACCAGGTGCTCCGTCCTGTCCATCGACACCATCACGACCAGGCGCACCGTCCTGTCCGTCCTGTCCGTCCTGTCCGTCTTTTCCGTCCTGTCCGTCTGCTCCCTTAAGAGATGGTGATGTGTACGTTGTACCATCAGAGTAATAGACAGTAAGTGTTCCGTCAGCGTTGACTACGATACGATCAATACCTCTGTTAGAAGCATCGATCTCTTCGAGTCTTGCCTTGATATGCAAGATCTCCTGATAGTATGTTCTGCACTGTTCGTCCGCTTCAGGGACAACCATAGGTGGCTGTCCGAAGCGTCTGAATAAGTCAGAGAACATACTTGTGCCAGCGGTTACAGAACCAGCGATTTCCTGCTCGTTGTATTCGTTATTGATTCCTGACATAGTATTGTCTCCTTTCTTTAGAATATACCCATAAACAACGGATCAAAGATATCCCAGATCTTACTCATAAGGTTATTGGCTCTTAAGAGCAGATCAAAGGTTACTCTGGTCTTCTCCATATCTCCCTCAGTGGTCTGGTTGTTCTCTGTTTCACCCTGCTCTGTTACTGCATCAGTGTTACGAGATTCTGTGTGACCAGTTCCCTCTGAGTGCTGTGTGCCTGAGGACTGATCTGTACCGTTGCTCTGAACTGTACCAGTGTGTGCGTCCTCATCGCTACCAGAACGAGAAGATGTAAGGTTACGAGTCTCTGTCTGACTTCTTCCATACTGAGTAGTCTCAGCTGTGTTGTCAGTCTGTGTCTGCTGAGAGTTGTAGACATCTCTGTCTTCAAGGTTATTGTCTGTACGGTTCTGTGAGTTGTACGTTGTGCGCTCTGTACCGTCAACCACGTCTACGTTAGTAGAGTCAGTCTCATCAGCTGTTGACAGATAGTTGTAGTCAGTGCCAGGTGTCGTAGCTCTTGATACACCTGTGCCTGTAGCGTCTGCCTGCGTTGCTGTGATGAGGTTACCAAGGTCTCCCATCGGCGTATCTGAGAAGAGATGAACAGAGTTGCTCTTGTTCGTATCAGTCGAATCGTTCTCAGTCTCATCATAACCAGAGTGAGATTCTGTGCTGTAGCCCTCAGAGAATGAAGAATCATAACCTGTGTGAGCCTGCTCAGTTGTACCGGTATTACGTCTGACATCAGAGCCGCCGTCCTGATTTGCTACAGTGCCTGTGTCGTTTGAAGCAGAGTTGTAAGTCGTTGTGTCTTTCAGATTATCCGTACGGAGATCTGTTGACTGTGACTGTGAGCTCTGTCTTCCATCAGCTTCTGATGTAGAATCTACTTCACCGTTAGACTCTCTGTTGATCTCCTTGGAAGCTGTGCCAGCTGTGAGCTTGCTGCCTGTGTTATGCTGAACCGTGTACTCAGAGAACAACCCTTTCAAGTGGAACTTAAGCAGGTCATTGATGTAGTACTGGTTCTCATATATCTTATCGATGAGTCTCATTCTCCAAAGTCCGAATGTCTCCTGTCCGATCTCATCGAGGAAGTAATGATAGGCAAACGCAGTAGCCAAGAAGTCTCTGTATTCTTCGCTGATGACATTAAGTTCATCACCGAACAGATACCTCTTAGCTAACACTGTCATTTCAGCAGGAGTTATCTGGTCAACAGACTGTTCGCCCATCTGCAAGATTTCTCTTATCGAGATAGTATATTTAGCCATTGCGATTTCCTCCCTTTACTGTGCTGTCTGTGTTGTTATTGTATGAGTTCTCAGTGCTGTTGTCGTTGCCTGAGTTGATTGAAGATCCAGATGTGTACTGCATCTCTGCAAGCACCATATCCATAGGAAGATTGGTTGCTCTCTGGAACTCTTCAGTCATAGGCGAAAGATTGACACTAATGTCAATGTCCCACTTCTTGTTAACCTTGTTGCAGAACTCAACACGTCTCATCAAACGGTTAGACAATGAATAGTCATCAGACATCTTGTCCATCTCAAGCTGATCTGAGTTCTCATACTGTGACTTCTTGGTGTACTGTGAAGTGATACCGAGCATTGACAATGCTTCAGCCCAGGTGATCTTAAGGGCTTTCCACATATCGATAACGCGGTAGTCAACATGCAAGTCCATAACATCGATATCCCTAAGGTTGAATGTCTTAGGATCTTCATCGTTGTTCTTACCCATTGAACGCACTTCAAGATAAGGCTTGAAGTTAGCCCATTCAAGGAAGAAGTTTTCAACGGTGAGAGCCGTGTCCTTAGATGTCTTTACGATGTAAGGAATATTCTGGAACTTCTGGTTTGCTCTTACTGTCATATGGCATTCCCAGAGAAGCTTAGCGTAGAGGTCAAGCCAGTAGATGATAGGCTTTCTCAAGATATTATCATAGCAATAGACAAAGTCGTCTGTTGCGATCTGCTTGAATGCAGGGTTAACGATCTTCTTGTCTGATCCAGACAATGTATCTTCTGTTGTAAAGCCTACACCATATACTTCTGTCGGGTGTCCATAGACATCAAGCATACCACAGTTAGCGAAGCCCAGAGATAAAATATCGTCAGAGCCTTTCGGCTTACAGAACATAGCCTTACCAGTCTGTAACAGCTTGCGTTCGAAGAACTCTCTGTCACAGGTGTCAGGCAGGTTCTGATATTCAAATTGTGAGAGTGCGACTTCCATCAGACGATTCCAGTAGTACTCATAGATCATCTGATTGGAAATGAAGAGAGCTCCTTCGTCACTCCACGTTCCTGATCTTTTACTCATAGTTTATCTCCTTTGTAAATAAACAAAGGGCGAGCCCATTGTGAGCCCGCCCAGTGTTTGGTTATCTTAGGCTACTGTGATAGTAGCTGTGCCTGCCTTGGTACTGTCTGCTACGGAAGTAGCTGTAACAGTGATCGTGTCTGCGGAAGTTGCATCGGAGTCGATGGTAATTCTACCATAGCTGTCGATTGATGCACCCTCAGTGCAGCTCCAAGTTACGTCCTGATCAACGATACCAGCTGACACGATAGTCGCAGTCATCTGCATTGAAGATCCAGCTGCCATAGTAGCAGTTGCAGGAGTAACGGTTACGCTTGTGATGCTTCCGTCAGATGTAGTGAACACGATAGCGTTCTTGAACATTGAAGCACCGAAGTATGCCCAGTGATGGAGCACATACTGCCAAGAGAGGTTGTTACCAGCCATACCGTCCTCAGCGAGTTCAACCAACTGGTCAACCTGCATAAGGAACTTCTCGTCGATGATGTAACCAACGATAGTATCGAGGATAGCAAGCTCGGCGTCTGTGAAAGGAACAACGTTCTGAGCAGCTCCACGTGGTGTCAAGAGCTCACCAAGTCTTGCAAGATCGTAAGCGTTCCAGTCGTTCTTGAGGATTCTCTTACCGAGGAAATCCTGCTCTTCCTTATGGAATGCATAAGCGAGAGCCTTAACAGATACAGAAGCATCTGTGTCAACAGTCAAGATATCGATCTGCTTATCGATAGGTGTCTTGGTAAGTGCTTCACGGGAAAGTGTGTAGCCAGCTTCCTTGAAAGTAAGTTCGTTTGACCACTTACGGATAACTTCGAGAGTGTCCTCGATGTTAGCCTGTGAAGACAAACCAGCGACTTTCTTTGCAACGATCTTACCGTCAAGAACAAGTCTGTCAAGGACATACTTGAGCATAAGGAAGTTGTCGTGCTCGAAGCCAGTGTAGAGAGAAGCTGCGATCTCGTTTGTCAGGTTAGCAACACCATCTGCGGAACGGAAAGCCTTGTTAAGCTGCTTGAGCTTAATGGTTGTCACGTACTTCTTCTCGAAGTTGATAGTGTGCATAGCTGCCAAGATATCAGCAGTTCTGTCACCGAAACGATCTTTGAGGTACTCATCGATTGTTGCGTAGTTTGCGTTGTAGTTCTCAGGTCTTGCAGGGTTTACGAAAACCTCTTCAAGAGTTTCACCGTAGTCCATAGTTCCCTGAAGAGCGAAGCTCCAAGGGTTAGAATACTCTTCGTGAATGATAACCTGAATGGCTACCAAGTTCATAAGAGCTTCTACGAACTCGTTGCGTCTTGGCTGATAACCGTTAATATATTCGCCCATCTGAGCGATAGACTGCACGGTATTATCAACCTGGGGTGCTCCTGCCAGATATCCGTTCTGAACGATGTGGTTCAAGATACCAGACGAAGTGGCATTAGCGTTAAGTGACTTGATAATTGGTCTTGTTGCCATAGTCTTATACTCCTTTCTTATTCTACAATGTCGAATATGTTAACAGGTTCAACCTTTTCAGGTTCAGTCTTAAGCTGCTGATCTGCTCCGCCGATCTCTTCTGCCTTTTTAGGTGCGAAGAAAGTATCGTGTAACTTCTGAGCATACTCAGCCTGAGCTTCAGCTCTTGCCTTAGTCTCAGCTTCAGTGATACGAGCGTTCACTGCGTCCTCGTCAAAGTCTACTGACTTTTCCATAATGGTTTCCAGAGCCTTTGTGCCTGTTTCGTCTACTGGAATAACGTCTTTAAGAGCTTCTTTGAGGACTTCAACATCAATCATTTTAGCCATAGATATCCT
>Ga0255061_10000318_pt1 | contig 13400 bp, 18 predicted proteins | sample 174RNAGHGhighgp2_FD_183093 | JGI IMG/M metagenome (GOLD analysis project Ga0255061, IMG submission 183093) | Metatranscriptome of sheep rumen microbial communities from Palmerston North, Manawatu-Wanganui, New Zealand - 1742 RNA GHGhigh gp2... | ecosystem: Host-associated > Mammals > Digestive... | reverse complement strand
CCCTAATAGGCTTCAATGTTGTTCTGAGCCATTTCTAGCTCCTGTGACAGCTTTATATTGCTTCTGTGGGTATTTATACCCCACAACAGTAAAAACGCAACAGAAGCCACGCAAATGCCCTTAACGGCCATCTTCCAGTGGTTCTTCAGCCACAGGAGTGTCGTTAGTATTGTCGTCATCAAAATTCAAATATATTCCGGTATAGTCCTCACCTTTCTTTCTAAGGAATTTACCGAGCAGTTTCCAAGGTCCTTTGGGATCAAGTGTATTCAAGTTCTCAATAATGGACCACAATTCTGTTAATGTTATGATTGCGGTAACACCTCCGGTAAGTATAAATACGCCAGACTCATCAAGTACGGCCCATTCAAGGCCGTGTACTAATGCAAGGATTATGGCTTCATCTTTAAGCTTCCTTATAGTACCAGCCCAATTCTTACCGCTTTCAATCTTCTATTTAAACTTCCTAGCTACCTTAAAACCATAGATCATGTCTACAATTGTAGTAGCGAAGCATATTACTAGTAAATACCATATAGGAGCAAAGTAGCTCACTACAGCAGATCCCAATCCCAAAAAAAACTTTCCTAATGCGCTACCATTGACCATTGCGTTCAAGGTAGCACCCATGTTTGACAGGGTTTGAGATAAATGTGATATCATTACGGATTTGTTCCCCAACTTTTAACCCAGCCTTGTCTAGATCCCTTCCAAGGATAAGTGTTTATATAACCGGCTATGGCTGCTTTATAACAAACAATCGTCATTGTTTTTTGAACAACTGTAATACCGTTGTATGTGCCAGTAAGTGTAAATGGAATTTCGTCAAGCCATAGCAATTCTGAACTGTTTGATGTTTCCGCAACTCTCCAATTTCTAGTAGGATAAACCCACTCGTCATTATCGTCCATTGTTCTCTATGGCATTATCATAACAGCTTCGTATTGAGAATAAGATCCAGACTATTTACTCCACCAATAATTATACCCGCTGGTACTTGTACCAAGAGATGCTGTCCACTATAAATCATTATGGCTAACATTTACACCATTTACAGTAGCAATAGTATCGGTATACGAAAGTTCAGTTCCGTTACTTGTATACATTGGTTCAAACCAAACATGAATAGGTATTCTATTGCTAGGTATCCATTCTTGATCTAATTCATATCCGTTAGTAGGATCTCCGTGAGGAATACCACCACCAGCGTCAGCTGTCTTCCATCCAACATCAGCGAGCATTACTACAGGTTGAACTGGAGGAGTATCTTCTGTAAATTGTGCAGTGAATGTAGTATCTCCATTTATTTGCGTAGAAGATACACTTGGACTCCATCCGGTAAATGTATATCCAGATTTCGTAGGTGCACTTGGTTCTGTTGCATAACCACCGTGCTCGACGTTTTGCGTGTCCCAAGTAGATCCGTCGGAAATAAATGTTACAGTATGGTATACAGGATTTGCTGTATAGTATGCAGTATATGTATCATTTCCTGTAACGGTACCGAATGGTTTATTCCAATGATCAAACGTATACCCAGAAATTGTCCAAGGCGTTATAGATGGAGCGGTACTTCCATGGCTTACGCTTCTAGTAATACTGTCGCCGGTAACATTATTATTATATGTAACAGTGTATTCAATAAGATTTACATAATCAACAGGAACAAGTCTGTTATTAGTAAAGCTTGCTAACGGCGCAGGGTCTGCGTAATGATCTATAGCAGTAATTTTGCATATGCACCTATTATTAGGTGTCAGAGAGCAACCAAGTATCTGGTTTGCCTCTGAATAAGTCATCATTTTTTTCATAATCACATTGTCGAATCATAGAATCCAGCACCAGTAACAGTACTGCCAAACGTAGATGCTCCATTGACTACAATTCCGCGGCTTGCGTTGGTAGGAGTAAGTTGTCCATTTGAAAGTTTCCACAAACCTTCTAACGCAGTTACACGAGCTTCAAGAGCATTTAAGTTTGCATTCGTGGCATAGTTATTTTTAATGTTTGTTATCTGTCCACCAAAATCTGCATCTTCTAAGGCTTTGATCCTTGCTGTATTACTAGCAATAGATGCACCATAGTTTGCATCTTCTAGTGCTTTAATTCTAGTAGTATTGCTGTTGATTGTACTATTCATTTGCGCAGCATCTGAGCTGTGCTGAATAATCCAATCCGCAATCTCCTTTAGAGTGTCAAACGATGCATCTGCACCAGCAACCAATTCTGCAATATATGTAGCAACAATATTTCTAACACTATTGGTAACGCTAGCACTTCCGTTAAGCGTATCAATCGCGTTCTTAATATTGAGACCGTTTACTGTAAGATTACCTCCAACAGACAGATCTCTCTCTGCAGAAATATTACTTTTAAGTGTTGTTATACCATCTACACGAAGCGTTCCTTTTACCCACAGGTCATTTGATACATTCTCCAGTGCACCAACTCGTGACAAGAGGTTTGATAATTTACTATAAATATCAGTAACTGTTGGTCCTGTAGTATCACCAGAAATATAAAGGTCGCCTCCAATAGAAGTTGTTCCATCAGTATGAGATATCGCAACGACTCTCTTATTAATAACGTCTTGAAAGTTATTAACAGATATGGAATCGCCAAAGTTACCGTCATACAATTGGAATGCATTCAAAAGAATATCGTTGTGGCTATCGTCCGAACTCGCAAGGTCTGTGTATATTTTAATATTCTTACCTTGTTTCATAATCACGAAATAGTTGAGTCATAAAATTCTGCACCAGTGACAGATCCTCCGAACGTAGACGCATTAGATACAGATATACCACGATTAGCCTTAGCAACAAGATTTGTGCCGTTATCTGACCACAATCCCTCCAATGCTTGAATTCTAGCTGTCAATGCTGCGATAAGGTCTGAATGTTCGTCAACAACGTTTGTAATCGTATTTATATTTGCAAGTCCGGCAGGTAGAGCACATGTTGTTGTATGCCCGTCGCCAAACGTAAGAACAAGGTGATCACCATCCAAAGCTACACCAATAACAGCCCTAGCTCTTGTTTCATATGTTGTTGCTGCATCAGAAGATTTCAAGAACGTATTATCTGCATCTCTAGCTGTATAATAATCGTCCGGATTAAATATCTAATCACCATCAATTGTAGTAGGCTGTTTTCCGGCAGCAGTGTTCCAAGTGATAACGAGTTGACGATTTCTCCATTCAACACTGTCGATCATTCCGTCGATAACAAAGTCGTCAGCATCAACTGTAGAAATAGTAACGCCGTTCTTATTCTTGAAATATATTGTACGATCTGACTTATTATAAACAGCATCGGCAATAAGATCATTGTTCATATCATCTGCAAGCTGATCTACCTTGTCATCAACGCCATCTATTTTATTATCCAGATTATCAATATCGCCTCCAAGCTCGTTGCCAAGATTGTTGATCATGTCTTCGAGCTCATCTTCACGATCAGTGGCACGCTGTGTTTCGTTATCAATCTTGCGGTTGAGTGTTTCTATATCAACCTCTTCTTTTTCCGCAAGATCTCCTATCTGTTGTGTTAAATTTGAATTGTAGTTTACAATATCCTTTTCAAGCTTAACGATACGGCCAGACATGTCCGTGTTCTTCTTAGTTTCCTTTTGAAGCTTTTTGATTTCCTTTGTACATTTACAATTATCCCAACATGGGGTACAAGGTACAACAGGAAGAGTATCGCCACTCAAAATATCAACTTCGCCTCCGACAACAAAAGGATTATCGCAAACCTAATCAAACGGATTGCATTCGCAGCAACAGTTCTGCATTTCATTAAAACAATTTTCCATTTCCATAATCACGAAGCCATTTCTGAATCATAAAATCCGTGTGCAACAGCAGCACGACCGTTCTTAGCCTGTACTCTGCCTTCACCGTTAATCTCCCAAAGCATACCAGCTTCAAGTGCATTCAATCTGTTTATTATATCAGATAGATCTACTGGTTTGTATACGTCACCGTCTTTATAATACAAATCACCATCGATATAAAGATTACCTTTGATGTTTGTATTACCATCTACAACAAGCACGTACGGATTACCTTTAGATCCGTCTCTATTGCCGATTGTAGTAACTCCACCATTTGTATCTGCATACGAAATAGCAGACAGACGTTTGTTGATCATGTCCTGGTAGTTTTCTATAGTATCCTAGTTCGGAAAAAACCTCCCATCGTACAGTTGATACGCATATGCAAGCGCATCATTATGAAAATCATTATCAACGCCTTTTGTTCCGTTTGACTTATTGGCGTCTAGTGTATGATTTAAAAGAGTTCCGTATACTCTAATTTCTTTATTTGCTTTCATTATGCGAATTTAATTTTAAATTTAATATCTCCAGATAAGATGGGAGCGGCGCTACGATAGCAGAAATAACCATCTTTGATCATATCATCAGTCAAGTTTGTCATTGGAATTCTAAATCCAGATGACAGTTCTGCTACAATTTCATCGTCATCTTCTGTACCTTTGATATAATGAATCTTTCTTTGAGAAAATACCCACATATAATTGCCGCTCTTATTATTTGGAACAGAATATGTACCAGTAATTATCTTATATGTGCCTAAGAAATCATCATCAGATGTAATATTCTCAGGTTCAGACTCCGAACTAAATCCTATCTTAATAGTATCCATATATCTAACCGTGACCGTATACTATGCAGGCGCAACTTTTCCATCAATGTCAGTTACTGTTATAGTAGCAGTAGCTTCAGCTCCGTCTATATCCTATGCATATAAAGTACCATCTTTACCAACTTTTACAACGCTTTCGTCTGATGATTCAAACTTCAATTCTGTGAAATGCCAATCCACTGGATTATAAAGAACAGTAGTACCATCTTTAAGTACTACAAAAATATTATAATCAGCTCCGAGAGAATCGTATTCTCCAACGTGCATCACAGTATTACTAGCCATTGTATAATTTGAAGTGCCTGTATAGATGAGCGAGAACAAATCTTCTCTATCTCCAGTTGTATCTGGATATATTGTAATGTTTCCAGACTCGCCTGTTTCATCATCTACAAGCTCGAATACGTCTCCTTTGTCAATAGTGTATGTGCGAAGATTGTGACGCCCCCAACCCTATTCAAATACAGTAAGAATAACTACAAGTTTATATGTACCACACAGTTTCTATTGAACTGCAGGGAAGAAACAAGTGAGCGTATTCTTCTCATTTAATACTTGAGAGTCTGCAAGATAGTATGGAAGATACGGATCTGGATGCCTATGATCTTCGATAGTTCTTCCAAATATATCATACGGCTCTGGCTCCGGATGATGTGGTTCAGCACATGGAGGAAGTGGCGGATGATTTAAGCAATGCGGATCATGAATATGATCGTGCATAAAATGATCATGATAAGGCCAATGTCCAAAATGGTCATGATGAAAATGATGATCGAAAGGCCACCACGGTTCAAATCCACAACATGACGGCTTTGGTCTAGGACCATGCTATATATGGCAACAATGATCGTGAAAATGTTCTGGATGTAATCCAAATCCCCTATAACCAGGCCACCAATGGAAGTCGTGGAAATCTGGAGAGAATCTATCGTAATTACACATATTTGCAGGAAGCATGTGATAGCTTGGGAATCCAGCATTGTTGATATTGTGATGTGTCGGATGATAGAACTCCGGGAAACCTACTCTTAAGAATGGTTTGGGATGGATTTCATCTTTTTTTGGTCTAAACCAAGATGTATTGATCAGATAACATCTAAGTTGTTTGACATTAGACTAATCAAATTCGTCGATCTTATCAAACCCTGCTTCTGTATTGGGTTCTATTTTAAGTTTAAGTCTAATGTCATTACCTATTCTAATCTTTCTCATATTGCAATATGTTAATAAAAAAGGCCACAGATGGGCGTTGCCCACCCGTAGCCAGTTTTATGTGTTTTGTTTTAATTAAGCAACAAAAGCGTCGAGAATATCCTTCAGGTCACCGAGCTGACCGGTGATTCCGTATACCTCGAGAGTCTGCTTTGTCTTACGCTGGATGTCATCAGCAGCGCGGTACATGTTCTCAAACTCGAGAGTAAGAGCATCGTACTGTGCACTGAGATCGGTCTCCATAGCGGGCTTGATGATGGGCCAAGTGCCCTCGCCACGGTTCAGGATACCCAGGTAACCCATAGCCCAAGACTCGCGGTCACGAACCAGTTTAGCTGAAGCAGGATACTGCTTGCCGGGAACCTTATCGATAGTTACGCCTTTGGGGAAATGCTTGTTCAGTGACTCCCATCCGTCTGCAGCAGGATCGGTGTAATAAACATTAGCATTGAAACGAACTTTGTTAGCAGGACTGATTGAGTCTACGCTGTCGTCATCGTCATAAGGCATAGCGGTCAGAATAACCTTGTTTGCAACAGAAGTATCGGCAGATACACGAGCGCGCTTCCACTCTTTGTTAATAATGCTACCAATATTAGCAGCAATAGTAGCAGGAGTATCGCCAACTTCAGTTACATACTCGTAAGATTCTGTCCACTTGCGATAACGGTGAGGCATGTCCTTAAACGTCAGACGAACGACGATGCGCTTTCCACCATCAGCAAGCTTGTTCAGGAGCAGTACATCGAGATTAGTGAAGTCAATAGTAACCTCATCTTCAGTGTCTGCAGCATAAGTCAGAGCATTGAAGCTCTTGATATCAGCAGCCTTAATCTCGTTAGACCACTTAATAATCGGCTGGAAAACAGTGCTGCCATCAGGACGATGGAGAGCCATGTTCTTCTTGGTTACGATACCAACCTTAATGGTGTTGATATTGCCTGCGTTAGCAGCAGTAACCTCGTACAGCTTGTTCTGAGCAACGTCAGGATCGCAGTTCATAATAATAAACTTGCCAGCGTCAGCAGAAGCAGTGTTCAAAGCAGATGCAAATGCAGGAGCAGCATCAAGTACAGCACCAGTAGTAAGATTGCTAACAAGTACAGTGTTTACGTAATTTACCATAATTTAAATTAATTTTTTCTACTCCCCCTATATTTCAATGTCTAGACCTAACTAGCTGGGGTTTCCACGTTAAAATTATTCTTGAGTATTTACTTCATTTACAATAGTACGGTATCTCGGGTCTGCTTGATTTTCTATATACATCTAAGCAGCCATTTTGATAATCTCGTACATCGTATGATCATCGAAATCCGTGTACTCATTTCGCGGATTATCGAGTGTTAATTCAGTAGGCTTCTTTAAATAGCCTAAAGTATAGGATGAAATTGTATAATTCCCATCAGTAAGTAGATCACATCCACCTTCTTTTCTAATCCTAATAGGTCTTGCTTTATGATATTTGTAGTGAAAGTCAGTAAGACTGTTATTTATTCTATACATGAAACTATCTCTAGTACACTCGAATACACAAGTGTTCATAGGGTGTCCTCCTTCTATAGAATCAATTACCACATCCTCATTAAGAGCATAAAGAAAATCGCTAGGATAAGAAACAGAAAATCTAACGAAGCTTGGATTTTCACCCGGTTCTTGTTGTAGGTCGTTCCAAGTTTGTTCTTTGAAAAGTTTGATAAGATCTTCCCTACGTTTTTCAGTTTGTTCATAGCCCGTCTTATGTATGAAGTCTCCATTGGTTCTAAGCTTAATAAACTTAGCAATGGACTAGTTTAACCAAAACAAAGAATCTTCAGTAGCAGGCTTATTTGCAGCATCATCAAGCTTATTTATTTCACGCTCAAAGTTCGCGATTACTTCAATATTTGTCATTCTTCAGCCTCCTATTTCTTTGGTTGTTGTTTTGGTTGTGTAGCGGTAAGGTGCCTTATATACAAATCAGTTGCACCTGCGACAAGATCATTAAAACATTCCATTGGTAATTCACACGCAGTGTCAGTAAGTATACTAAATTCTGCTGGTAATTTTATATATGTAATATCTACATCGTTTATTGTAGTATATTCATCATGGATTATTTTTATTTTACCTTGCTCAAGTACTGCAACAGGATTTCTAAGTATCCTATGTTGATCGTACGCTTGATTGATTACGGAGTTTGCCTCAGGTTGTTTAACCAATGCATTCGACACTTTAGCGTTCAATGCTGGGTTTTTATAATTACCAGTAATACTAGAGACAGAACGTACATATGCATAGTAGTTATTAGGTAGTGTAAATACTGTGTTCCTAACATCTGCTGAGCCGTCTGACGCGCCATTTAGAAGCGTCTCGTGTGTTGTTAAGGTGCGTAAAAGATCTTCGATTAGAACGGCTGTACGTGAGCCAGAAGCCACGTTGTCATTCTATCTATATAATTCATCTATATACTGTTTCTGAAATTGATTAAGAAACGCATATATATCTTCAGTATCAATCTTATTTTCAAGTTTAAACGTAGGCAGAATGGTTTGAAGCCTGCGCTCAACTTCTATACCAAGTTGTCTTGTTTCTTGTAATGTCATGCTTCAAGTCCTCTTGTTTGTACCTTAGCAGTAAGTCTAGTAGACTCTACATTTTCGAGAGCAAATATTACTGCAAGGGAGATTAATTCTTCTGCCATTGTATCATTCAACTCAAACGTACCATTAAACTCGTCTGTAAACTTAGATGGCTCTTTTACATAAGTAATCTGTAATTCCCCAGGAGTTGCGTTGTAATAATTATCATATAATACAATAAACATATTATCTTCTATATAACCAACAGCATCTTTTATCCAAGGACGGTTGACGCGTGTTTGTTTAAATTTCTTTGCAATTTCATGATTAACAAGATCTACTATAGCGTCTTTACCAGACAATTTTACAACACTTGTTACATAATACAAGAAATCTGAAGGTAAGCTATATTGCATCGAATTATCAGCGAATCCTGATTGCGGGTTTGTATTCTAAGTAGATGTGACAACAAGAGGCTGTATGTCCGATATAGCTTTTGTATCTGCTTCAAACGGAGCTCTCCTCTGGTTATTGCCAGTAACCTTCTATGCTATTAAGGCAAGATAGGCTTTATTAAGAATTGTAGCAATTTCGTAATTTGTAAGCGACGGATATGACGAAGTAACGTTGGCTTTGTCATATTCAATCATGAATTTTATTTTAATATCGTTGTGCGCCATATCTCGTTGTATTGATCGTTAGATCACTTATTTTCTACTTCGTTGATAATAGAAAGCCTCAAATCTTGGTTCTTCTTGTTGTCAAGATATGCGATAGCGTCAACAAGCGAATCAGCAAACATATCTGTACCATAGAAGTAATGTGTCTTATCTTTACGAATAACACCCTTTGCAATAGCATTCTCAAGAAGGAACTCTGTCTCTTTAGACTTGTTATTTACCCACTTATCAAAGAACTTCTTAGGATTCTTATCAACTTGATTAAACAGAGTAGACTCAACAAGTTCATTAGACATACGATCTGCACTCATACCAAACAGTCTGAGACACTGACGCATCTGCTCAAGCGACAACTTATCGAATTCCTTAATAGCATCACGACGCATCTTATTCTGCTTATTCTGCTCAATTGCCTCAGCCTCACGGTTGATCAACAGATAGTCCTTACCAGCATCAAGCTTATCAAGTGATGTAGCAACACGCTTGTGACCGCTAAGGAACTTAATAATCATAGCCTGACGAGGAATAGAATCGTCGAGAATAAGTGTACGTGTACCAATCTTTACTGAGAATGTAGTCCAAAAGTCAGACGTCTTAGAGAGATGTCCATCTTCATAACCAAGAGCTTTCTCAAAATACTTCTCATCTTCTGGGGTGAGACCCGTATATATCGACCCGGAACGTGTATAATATGGGGCAATGTAATCAAAACAATTCTTATATTTTACCAGCCCAATCCAGGGATTCTTCTTTTTAATCTTAAGTTCAACTACCATAATTTACATTAGTATGTTGAGTATCGAACAGGGGGTCTTTCGACCCCCGTCGAATACTTATATTTTTGATATGTGCATTAAATACCGCTATTAGCGATCTCAGTATCCTCTGCATCGCAGTACAGAATACCACAAGACAGCGGGTTACGTACGATGATACCAACCTCACCAAGGAAGTGAACCTGATAACCATCACGGCTATTAGAACGGAGTGTGTTAATGCTGTTTGCGTAGCCATTAGGAGCTACAGAACCGCCAGTGTACCACTGAACGAATTCACGACCCTTACGACAAACCTTAACGATGTTAGACTGACCGTCGAAGTTGCTAATGTTAACAAACAGGAACGTGTAAGACATCAGAGGCTTACCAGTCAGCGGGTGAAGCTGACGGAACATTTCCATATTGTCGAACATAGGACAACGCTTCAGAGACAGCGTAATACCATTAGTCATGTTGTAAGTAGTGAACTGGCCACCGAGGGTCAGGTTCTGACCACTACCAGTAACGAATACATTATCGCACAGGTTAAAGCTAGCAACCTTCTCCTTCAGGATACGGTCGAACTCACGAATACCCATCTCACCGGTAAGAGCAACGAACTTACGCTCGTTAGTACCGAGGATGTTGTAGCAGAGGTCGAACAGATAATCCTCAAACAGCTCAGCTGTCAGCTTGGTGTAGTAACGAATGTTAGCCGGGCTAATCTGCTCGAACAGACCAGACATCGTGGGAACGGGACGACCGTTGGTACCCTTATTGATATAAGTACCATCGCTCAGACGGTTGCTCTTAGAGAAGAGCAGAGCGGTTTCCTCACGCTTCTTCCACTCACGCAGAGCCTTCCAGTACTGATAGTCAGACCACAGATAAGACTTCTTACCAGTCTCAGGATCAGTCAGAGCGATAGCAAGTACGGTGCTGTAAGCATCACCAGTGATATCGTATGTCAGACGGAGATTCTGCAGATGGTTGCGCATCTTAAACGGAGTCTGATAGTTGATGATATCAGCCTCGTCGCTGTACTCCTCGTAAGCAGAACCGATACGGCTTACCTGACGACCAGGAAGCAGGAGCTCACCAGGAATATAAGCGGCCTGTGAACCGTCAATTACATAACACTCGTATACCCAGGTGCTACCATCCTGATAAGGAAGACCAGTAGTACGAACCTGGAAGTGGAAATCGTCGAAGCTAAGAACGGCACCAGGACCGAACCAACGCTCCTCCAAACCGAGGTAGATAGGAGTGTTGCCAAGACCAGGAGTCATAGTGTTCTGGTTATAGTTAGCCAGAGATACCTCCTGACCATTCCACTTAGCAAAACGAATATTAACAGCGTGATCGCTGTCAATCTGTACGGCCCACTCTACTTCGCGATTCTCAACAATCATGGTCTTACCCAGACCACCTGTGAGCAGATCGATAGTCGTAGAAATACCGTCATCTTTGGTACCAAATACCAGTGAAAGCAGACCAGAGATCTCATGAGGCTTGGTCAGCAATGCGTTTGAAATCATGTTCTCATCAACCAAATCGCTGAAACGCTTTCCGCGATAAAGCTGAAGATTGTTAAGTAAAGTATTATTCATATATATTTATAATTGTGTGCATCAGAACATACCACCTATAAGGTCTGTTACTGATTTTGTTTTATCATCGGCATTATAAGTGCTATGATTCTTTGCACTATGCCTTAACATTTTCCTAAGTTTATCAGCAGCGGATGTCTCTCCGGTATTCTTTGCACTAGAAATTAAAGAATCAGCTTTCATTGTGAAGTATGCCGACTCGATCAGATTCTTTGAAAGATTCTTATTGAAGTCTTTTGTATATTGCGACTGTCCATTCTGATCTACCTTGAAGATATAATCGAACAAAGCCTTACGATCTTCTTTGGGAATTGCAATACCGCGAATATTAGTAAGTTCATTGATATCCTTACTTACTGTATTAAAGAACCATCTTGATTGTTCTTCTTGCTTTTTTGCAAGTTCCTCTTGCTGACGTTGAGCCTCTTCTACTTCCTTCTTACGGAGTTCTTTAAGTCTATCCAAAGCATCCTCAGATTCCTCATACAACATATCACTATCCTCGTAACGTGTTATCTTCTTGTTTATTTGTTCGTCAGTATAGCCACTGCGTTGCATGAGTTCACGTACAACTGCCTTTTGATTATTCTCATCTTCGAGATCAATGTTATCAAGAGTAAGAGCCTCTTGCTGTCTACGATAGAAATCCTCAAACTTTCCTCCATTCTTTACGTACTCGTCGAGCGCCTGTATACGATCGTCCGCGTACTCAGGCTTGGAGTTCTCAGTTACGACAGCTTTCATATAATCTGTCAACTGATCTACTGTAAGAGGTCTATCTTTCTCATCGATCTCATCCATATTCCACCCAAGTGACTGTCCGAGAGCATCGAAGAAGAGGCCAACTTGTTCGGCCTCAATTACATCGGCTTCTGTAGGATCTTCATTATCTTCAGGATCCTCTACAGGAGGCTCTGCAGGAGGTGTGGGTGATTCTTGGTTGTTGTTCACGGGAGGGACCGGAGTATCGTCCACGTGTGCATTTGGATCCTTTTCGTTTGGATCCGGTTCATTGCCGTCCTCAGGATTTTTCACTGGCGGCTCATCAAGTATCTTATCATCATCGACATCATCTGTAAACGGGTTAATATCATCAAGGTTTGTTACACCTCCGCCTTCTTCAGCATTAGTATAGATATTACCGAGTAAATTATCAAATTCTGTCGGAATTGTATTCTTTTTCTTTGCCATATTATAATATGTAAGTTAATTTGTACAGTTTATTCTGTTATATTATTACATTGCATTTTTTGTAAGTCCTTTAACAGGTCTTCCTATATTATCACGCCCTCTAGTATATCCGTGATTATCTATATCAAGATTAAAGCGTCTATTAATAGAAGCTGCTTTTGCCCCTCTTGGTCCAACTAAGATATAATTGTTCTAGTATCCGCTTCCAGGACCATAGTCGTTTTCAGTAACAAATACTCTATATCCGTCAAAAGACTGCGTAGTAAATGGATAATCTACAGATCCGTTCAACTTATCGGGTAAAACCAACTAAGGCTCAACATAATATTTGTCAAACAGTTTTGCGGCTTCTGTTTCAACAAACATATTTATATCGTTTTGATGACGTTTGCGTCTAATAAAAGCATCTCTGCTTCTAGCAAGTTTTATATCTTTATAATACTGTCTCACAGCGTCGTTGATCATCTTTTTTACGTCAGGTACATATTTTGTATTTGATGCAACAAAATATCCAGGATCATACTCATCCACACCAGGTATATAAATAGGAGTATTAACAACAACACCATCTTTATTTACTCTAGGTTTGTTTGCGTTATTGTGCGCCTCTATCTATTTGGCAGACATCCCTCTATATTGATATATAGCAGGCTTTGGTTTTTTTGTAAGTCTGTCTAAAAAAATAAATATATGGGCTGGTATATCACCGCCTTCATGTT
>Ga0255061_10000314_pt1 | contig 13428 bp, 5 predicted proteins | sample 174RNAGHGhighgp2_FD_183093 | JGI IMG/M metagenome (GOLD analysis project Ga0255061, IMG submission 183093) | Metatranscriptome of sheep rumen microbial communities from Palmerston North, Manawatu-Wanganui, New Zealand - 1742 RNA GHGhigh gp2... | ecosystem: Host-associated > Mammals > Digestive... | reverse complement strand
GGGCTATGGAGATGTCGAACTTAGTAGAGAGGTTCCACAGGATGGAGATGTCGGTGTTGAAGCGCACGTTCATGCGGTCGAAGGCACTCTCGCGCACTGTATTGTCGGCCTTGACATAGCCCACGGAGAGGTTGTACATGCCAATGTCGTCGCCACCCTGCACGTTGATGCTGTAGTTCTGGGTGACGGCATTGCGGTAGACCTTGTCCTTCCAGTCGGTATTATTATGATAGGTGTAGTAATAATAGCCATTGGGATTGTCGTCGAGGAAGTTGAATCGAAGCTCGCTGAGTCCCTGGCGCTGCAGCTGCTGGGCAATGGTCTGCTGGATGGCCGGCGTACCCATCATCTCGGTAGCGTAGATGCGATACTGTGCGGCGTTCATCATGGAAGGAGTCCTTGGCACGAGCTGCACGCCGGCAGAGATGTTGGCATCGATGCGCGCGGCCATGGAGTGTCCGCGCTTGGTATCGATGAGTATCACGCCGTTGGCGCCACGGGCACCATAGAGGGCGGTGGCGTTCTTGAGCACGGTGACCTTCTCCACGTCGTCGGGCGAGATGTTGGCCAGCAGGTTGTTGAACTGCCCGGTATGGAGCGAGGTGCGACCACGCTGCATGTCCTGCTCTATGCCGTCGATGACGATAAGCGGCTGGGCATCGCTGGTGATGCTGTTCAATCCACGTATGAACATCGTGGCGCCACCGTCGGCGGCAGCCGAGCGCATGATGGCACGCACGTCGGCACCGAGCTTGTTGGCTATCTCGCTCTCTACGGTCACTCCAAAGCGGTCGATCTTGGCCGTCTTGGCAGCGGTGTACTTGACGTCGGTGCCATACATGGAGGCAAAGCGGTCGCTAAGCAACTTCACCTGCACCGTCTGTGTGCTGTCGCCGGCAACCACAGGCACCTGCTGCGACAGATACTGCGGGGCATAGACGTAGAGTGCCGTGGTGAACGTGGGAACCTTGACCACGAACGAGCCGTCTTCCTCGGTCATGGCCGAGTAGCGGTCGTAGCCCAGCGCCTTGAGCTGGATACCAGCCAAGGGAGAGCCGGTGGCTTGGTCGGTGACACGACCACGGAGCGTCATCGTGGGATAGTTGGCCTGACGAAGCTTGGAGCGGTCGGGCTGCTTGATGCCTGTCTCCACCTCTTCCTCCTCGTCGCCGTCGGTCTGGGCGAAGGTGGGGGCAGAGAGTGCCAATGCGAGTGTACAGAGGGTGAACCTGAGGACACCACCCTGTAAGATGTTGTATATTGAGCGCTTCATTTTCATTGCTTGTTTGATTCTTCAAATTCCACTAATTCAACAGGCTTGGCCAGTACGGCTGCTACACGCAGGTCGCGCGAGAAGGCTGCCATGAGCGTACGGTTGAATACTGACATGGGTTGTGTGATTTTGATGTTCGGGCAAATCGGCGTGGCGTTAGTGCTCAGCCCTGCGTAGGATACAGGGAAGGTGAAACGTCCGATGTATACCGTGTCAACCTTGTTGGGGTTGTTGGAGTAACCATATATGGTTGAGCGGTTGGAGGCATTGTCGGCTATGACATCCTTGTTGGCCCACTTGTTACCCACGACAGCCGTGTCGACATAGTTGGTGTAGTTGCGGAACCACTCTTTGTTCTCCTCTGTCTCGTTGAGGAAGGTGTACTCCTTGAGTGCGCCCGTCTCGTCGCAATAGTTGATGGAGAAGTTGACGCGGTTGGGCAGACTGCTGTTGACAGTCTGGTCGAACCGCTGGGGTACGAACACACAGTAGAAGTCGTAGGTGGTGCTGAGGATGTTGTTCATGTAGAGGTCAATCTCGGGCTTGGAGTAGCCGCCGTTAGGCTCGGCCCACAGATAGCGCAGTGAACCGTTCTTGGAATACTCGTACTTATCCCAGCCTGTACCAACGAAACTAACGTTGATATTGTGGGAGTTACCCGTAGCCACACGCGCCACGTTCTGTACGGCACCGTAGCTGTGCTCGGGGGCGTAGGACTCCCAGGGATAGATGGCTATGCTGTCCATGAGGCGGGCGTAGCCATTGCTCATGGGCACCTTCTCCACCTGGAACGACGAGGCCAGTATCTCCCTCGGATTGGAGAGCTTACTGCGGTTGGTGGTGCGAATGGTGTCGCTGCCCAGGTAAGTGGCATCACCCTCCACCCACTTGTTGTAGCCGTCGTTGTTGCTGAACACGAGGTTTTGCAGCATGGCGCGCTTGGTGAGCGAGTCGGTCAGGTAGTTGACGTCGTCGATGACATACGTGTTGGGCGTGTTAGAGATGGACACGGTGCGGTTCACCTCCACAAAGGCCTGTGAGGCCGTGGTGGGAATGAAGTTGTAGTAGCTCTTGATACGCTCATAGCCCTTGTTCCACATGCTGTTGGTGGGCATGAGGAAGGTGTAGCTACTGTCTTCCTGCTCCAGCTGTGCGCCAAGCATGTCGTTAAGAAGGTTGTGCGTAATCATCACCGAGTCGATATAGGTCTGCACACCATTGACAATGGGGCCAACCACCGAGGCGTTCACGTCGAGATAGGTAAGCTCATAGCGCTTGAAATGGTTGCGCAGCGAGTCAATGTTCTTGCCGGCAGAGAGCTGCTCGTCGGTGATGAAGTCGTAGAGATTGGGATAGTAGGCTGCAGCCCCGTTGAGCATGTGCATCACGCCGTTGATGCTGGGCAGGTTGGGCTGGCTCACCTCCACGTTGTCGAAGGTGTAGCTGGCCTGTCCGGTAAAGTTATAGGACTTGCCATTGAGCATGTGTATGCGCTCGCTGATGTTGCCTGTGGCATTGTGGCCGTAGTCGGCCACGTGGTTGAGCACAAACTGACGGAGCAGTGCCTGGTCGCCCAGCTGCTGCAGGGCAGCGGCATCGTAGGTGCCGTTGAGCGGCGCCCACACCGTGTAGTAGTGCGACTGGCTAAGCTCATCGTCGAAGCCAGCCTTCTTGACAAGGGCGGCGAAGTCGCTGAGCTGGCTGTTCTGCTGGATGTTCTCCCATAGGGTGAGATTGCCAGAGGCCAGGGCATCGGTCCTTGTCTCGTTGTAGTCGTCGAAATCGGTACAGGCTGTGAGGCCCACGGCAAAGGCGCAGCCCATGAAACCGGTCCGAATGATTCGTTTTGCTATGTTGGAAACCATATTATTCTGTACTTGAATGTTGATTGTTCTTTCTTCGGTGCTGCCGACCACTGGCCTAAGGCCGAGGCCGATGGGCAGTGGCCAGCAGCCAATGGGCTTAGTACCAGTCCTCGGAGTACTCCTGGTTGTCGGTCACGCTGACGGGAGCCAGCTCGACAAAGTCGAGACCTACGGGGTTCATGGTGTTGTCGGGGTTGAGCGTCTTGATGCGCAGCCAATTCTCCTGGCCCTGGTTAAGCTGAACGCGACCAAGGATGTAGCGCACGGTAAGGCTGCCTGTGCCCCACTCGGTACGGGCGCTGTTGTTGTCGGCATAGCCGTTTTCGCCGTGTCCGCAATAGCTGTGAGGACCACGCATGTAGCCACGGTTGCGAAGAGCCATGTCGGACTCTATACCCTGGTCGTCCTCCGCCTTCGGGTCGGTAAGACCGATACGCGGGTCTTCCACCTGCACGGTGGCATCGAAGGGCAGGCCGATGGCAGTCATGGACTGCACATTGGACGACGTGCCGATGTAGTACTGCATGAACGAGCCATAGGTCATGGGCGCATAGACCACGCGAATCTCATAGAGTCCCGACGGCACAGAGGGCAGCTTGAAGGCTATGTCGTAGCGTCCCCAGAACTGTATCTGGTCAGCCTGCCAGCATCGCCAGGCTCCGCGCAGGCAGTAGGCCAGACAGAACACATCGTCGTAGACCACGAGGTTGTCGAACAGGTTGCTTGGCAGTCCGCGACGCGAGGTGTCGTAGGTGTTGGCAATGTTGCCGTCGCCCGTCGACCAGTAGCGGTAGCGGTTGTTGATGAGTTCGGGGAAGAGCGACGTGCAGTTCACGCGCATACGCTCGTTGAGCACTCCTCGCGGCACGATGCGGTCGTAGACCAGCATGCCATTGATGGAGAGCACGTAGCCGTTGTAGGCCGAGAGCTGCTCGTTGCGCACCACGCGCACGCCGCGGCGAATAAGCTCGTGGTTGGTGCCGGTGGTACCCACCTCGTTGGTGAGGGTGTTGTTGGTCTGGTAGCGGTTGATGTAGACATTGCGGTTCTCAGAGCGAGGCTCCCACACCTTGAGTATGGTGTGAGGCAGCATGGTCTCATAGTAGTCGTACATGTCGGCATCGGGCTTGTAGTTGAAGAAGGAGCTTGAGTTCTGCTCGAACACGAGCTGGTTCTCCGACATCGAGGCGTAGAGTATGTGGTAGGCCACAAACATGTTGAGCGCATTGAAGCGGTTGGTGTAGTCGTCGCCAGTGCTCACGCTGATGCCGTTCTCACGGATGTAGTCGTACCAGTCGGAGGCTCCGCCATAGACTTCGTTGGCGTAGCGCACCAGGTCTTCGAAGCTGTTGATGCCATTCTGTCGCATCACCTCGTCGGACTCGGCAAAGAGGGTGTAGCCCACCTTGCAGGAGCTTTCCCATGACAGCGTACCGGAGTAGTTCTCGCGCGGACGCTGGTAGAAGGTGAAGTTGTCGCCCTTGGTGAAGGTCATCAGCGAGTCGCCCAGGCCAGTGGCCTCAAGTGCCTGGCTGAAGATGCTGTACTGGGGTGCACGCTCAAGCACGTCGCCGATGAAGCGTGTGAAGCGGGGTATCACATTATCTATAATATGTACCACGCCATTGGTCACTTCATTGTCGGAGCTGATGACCGTGGCCTTGTTGTTGAACACGGGGCGTCCGAGCGAGTCGGAGGCGAAGCTGAACTCATAGCCCAGCAGGGTCGACACCTCGCCCGTACCGGTGAGGTTGACGGCTGTACGCACATTGCCCGACAGGTGGTAGCGCACGATGTTGAGGCAGAGGCTGTCGGTGAGGCCCTCGATGGAGCGCTCGGTCATGCCATTGTGGGGTATGACCGCCTCCACGTCGTCGTAGAGGCTGTCGCAATAGGCCTTCATGCCCTCATTGGTAGGTGCAAAGCAGGTGTAGGTGCCATAGGCGGCCATGAGCCTGTCGTAGCGCACGCGCTGGAGCACGTAGTTGAACGAGGAGAGTGTGCTGTCGCTCTGTATGAACGACTCTATGGTCTCACCGGTAAAGGTGTACAGGTCGGACTCGTCGGGCTCGGGGTTACAAGCGGTCAGTGAGAGCACCGTGGCGCCCGTGGCGGCCACAAGCATCCGACGTGCCGTTTTCAGGATTTCGTTTCTCATATACTTAGTCCTCCTTCCATTAATAGTTCTTTTCATAGTTGTTGGCTGTACTGTAGGCTGGGTTCTGCCTCAGCACCGGGCACACTTCAAGGTCGCCCTTCGGCACAGGCATGTAGAGCGTAGGCTCAGTGCCCAGCTTGGCCGAGACAGCCGTTCCCTGGGCACCCAGCTTGCGGGCCATGAGCTGCAGCATATCGTTGCTCGTGGGCGCAAAGGGAACCTTGCGGTCGTCCTGCGAGGCCAGTGTGGTGGTGTAGTCCACGGTGCCCTCGGTGTGGCGGTAGTTGTAGCGCATGAGGTCGTACCAGCGCTTGCCCTCGAAGGCCAGCTCGCGCAGGCGCTCGGCCAGGATGAGGTTCTCCATGGTATTCTTGCCGTTGCTGTAGGTGTTCCACTTCAGCGAGTCGTTCTCAGCGTCCTTGGAGCGCACGTTGACAGCCTTGACAATGTTGAAGGCCTGGCGCAGGTGGTCCACATCCTCGTCGCTGGTGGCCAGCGCGCAGAGAGCCTCGGCCTTCATGAGCAGCACGTCGGTGAGGCGATAGATGATGTAGTTCTGGCGGTAGCCACTGTAGGCGCGCGGCGTGTTGGGAGCAGCCTCGGCCTCGCCTCCTGCGGTATTGACATAGGATGAGCTCTGGGTCACCATCTTGCGCACGGCAATCAGGTCGCCCGTGGCACGGTAGGTGTTCTGTATGGCGCGGTAGTCGTTGTTGCTGCTACCGGCGGTGGTGTACACGGCCTTGGCCTTGGCGAAGATGTCGGGAGCCTGCAGGTAGCCGGTGGTGCGCCCGCTGGCATAGGAGTTGAACATCTCGCAGACGGCGGTGTTGCTGTTCGAGCCGTTGTACTGAAGCTCGAAGATGCTCTCCTCGCCATTCTGACTGACGAAGAGGTCGTTGAACACCTGGTTGCCATTCGACAGCGGGTACTCCTTCTGGCTGGCAGCCATCTGGTTGCGCTGGCGCGAGATGTACTGCTGCTGCTTGGAGGCAATCACCTTGTCGCAGTACTCCACGCACTTCTCGTAGTCGGCGGCACTGCGGTTGACGCTGCCCAGCCACAGGTAGATGTCGGCCATGAGGGACTGTATGCCGTCGAGGGTCATATAGCCCACGCGCCGCCAGTCGGTGAAGGCCGTAGCCGAGATGGGGTTCTTCTCGGCCACCTCCAAGTCGGCAATGCAGGCGCGGAGCACTGAGTCGGGAGCCGACTGGGGAATGTCTACGTTCTGGCTGCTGTTCATAAAGGCCTCGCTGCTATAGGGCACGTCGCGGAAGTTGCGTACCAGGTAGAAATAGCAGAGGGCACGCAGGGCCAGCATCTGCGAGCAGTCGGAGAGGTAGTCGCCCTCGGTGTATGAGGGGTCTTCGCTCATCACGGCCTCGGCCTTGGAGAGCACCAAGTTACAGTTGTTGATTACTGAGTAGAAGGCTCCCCAGGTGGCAAACTGATTGTCGTACTGGGTGTTGCCGGTATTGATTTCCACGAGGTCCTCGAGCACGGCCTGGGCGCCACCGCCCGTAACGCGGGTGACGGGCACCAGCTCGTCGGAGCGGAGGTCGCCCCACACGATGAGACGCTTCACCACGTCGGCATTGAGCATCGACTTGTAGGCTCCGTTGACCATCAGCTGCACATCAGACTTCGATTTCCAGAAGTCTTCGTCCACGGTTTTGTCGTCGGGCAGGATTACGGTGTCGACACACGACACGGCCATCAGGCTGGCGACAAGTATTGACATATATTTCTTCATAGTTCTATATTCTTATATTCTTAAGTCTGAACATCTGTTAGAATCCAATGTTGAGGGTAACGGTAAACTGCTTTGAGCGCGGGGTCTGTGAGTTGTCCGATGCCACGCCATAGCCCTTGGGCGACACCTCGGGGTCCACACCGCTATACTTCGTCCAGAGGAAGAGGTTGTTGAGCGAGCCGTAGATCTGGAGCTGGTTCAGGCCCAGGCTCTTAATCTGCTTCTTAGTGAAGTTGTAGGCCAGCTGCAGGTTCTGGAAGCGCACGAAGCCTCCGTTCTCTACAAAGCGGTCGCTACCCTGGTAGTTGTAGGCCGAGTTGTACATGGCACGCGGTATGGGTGTCACGTCGCCGTCCTTGCGCCAGCGGTAGTTCACGGTGGCACACTGGTTGTTGGTGTCGTACATGCGCTCCAGGTTCATGCGGGCAAAATTGACCACCTTGTTGCCGAAGCGGTACATGAAGCGGGTCTTCAGGCTCCACTGTCCGTACTTGAAGGTGAGGTTGAAGCCACCGTTGACCTTCGGCAGCGAGTTGCCAAGATAGACTATGTCGAGCGCATTGATCTGTCCGTCGTGGTTCACGTCCTCGTAGATGGCATCACCGCCCTGGTAGGTGTAGGTGGTGGAAGCCGAGCCGTTGTTGCTCACGTAGTTGTAGACCAGTCGCTGCGGGTGTCCCTGGTTGTCCATGAGCACGGTGCCGTCGGCGTTGCGGGCTATGGGGAAGGTCTGCCCGGCAGCCAGGCGCTGGTTGATCTCGGCCTCGTAGGTGGCTGCATCCCATCCGTTCTCCTTCTGCAGGTTCTCCAGGTAGTCGTAAGAATACTGGAACACGCCCTTGTAGCGGAAGCCGTAGATGGAGCCGAGCGAGTTGTTGAGCTGTACACGGTTCACGTAGCTGCCGCGCGAAGTGGCAGTCCAGTCGCCGTTGATGGCATCGAGCACACGGTCGTCCATCTCCTTGAGCAGGTTAGAGTTCTGGGCTATGTTCAGGCTGGCGTCCAGCTGGAACTTACCCACCTTGACTATGCCCTTGGCGTTGATGTTGGCTTCCCATCCATCGTTGTCCATGCGACCCACGTTCATCCACGACACCGCGCCGTAGCCGGCCATTGAGGGTATGCTCACGTTGGCCATGAGCAGGTCCTTGGTCTCCTTGTGGTAGTAGTCGAAGTCAATCTCTATCCGGTTGTTCAGGAGGTTGAGGTTGAAGCCGAGGTTGTAGGAGGTGGTCTTCTCCCAGCGCAGGTCGTCGAGCTTCAGTCCGTCGAGCGTACCCACAGTCTGCGTGGTGGAGCCGTTGCCGTAGACACCGTTGGAAGTGGAGTAGGTGTTGTAGAATCCGATGTTGGAGCTTGGTGCCTTACCCACGATACCCCACGATGCACGCAGGCCGAGCAAGGAGAGCCAGTTGCCCTTGATGGACTTGAAGAAAGGCTCGTCGCTGATGTTGTAGCGCACCGATGCACCGGGGAACACAGCCCACTTGTGCTTCGGTCCGAACTTCGAGTCTCCGTCGGCACGGAGCGAGAGGTTCAGGCTGTAGCGGCTGTCCTTATAGGAAATGAATCCGTTGTAGAGCAGGTTTTGCGAGTTGGCGCGGCTGTTGGAGCTGCCTATGCTGCGCGCGTCGGCATCCACGGTGGGCGTGGTGAAGCCGTTCGGTATCTCGTTCATGGTGATGGTCTGCTGGTTGTACTTCTGCGTGCTCATCTCGTAGCGGGCAAGCATTGACGACTGCCAGTCCTGGTTCTTGAAGTAGGGTGTGTACACCAGCTCGGCGCGCCCGCCAATGCGCACGCGGTTCGACTCGAGGTTGGTGCTCAGGTTGTACTCATTGTCTGTCCAGTAGGCGTTCTTCAGCGCAGCGGGGAAGAACGTGGGATTCGAGCGGGCGTAGATGTCGAAGTCCACGCGGCCATTCAAGGTCAGACGGTGGGTCTCCGGCTCAGTGCCTAACAGCTCATACTTGATGCTGAAGTCGGGCGTGAGGCGGTAGGTCTGGTCTTTCTTCCAGGCCATGTTGGCCACGGCCACGGGGTTGCCCAGGTCGCGCACGGCCGAGAGTTCGTTGGAGGAGTAGTTGCCGTTGTAGGGCGTCATGCCGCTCTGTGCGCGGTTCATGATGTAGTACTCGCCGGTGTCAAAGCCGTTGGCATCCTGGCGGTAGATACTCATGTTGGGCGCTATCTTCTGGGCTATGGCCAGCAGACCCTCGTGGTTCACGCCGTTAATCTTGCCCTCGTAGTTCTGGTCGTTGCCCGAATAGGTCAGGGCGAAGTTGGTAGAGAAGCGTATGCGGTCGCTGACGTTGTAGTCGAGCACCATGCGCGTGGTAAACTGCTTGAACTTCTGCATGATGATGGAGCCCGTCTGGTGCTTGTAGCCAGCCGAGATGCGGAACTGCGCCTTCTGTCCACCACCGGAGATGTTCATGTTGAAGTCGTGCATGGCACCAAACTGCTTCACGGCCTTCACCCAGTCGGTGTTGTTGTTCCAGTTCTCGTAGTCGGCCCACGACTGGTCGTAGTTCAGCTCACGGATGCTGGTTGTGGCGTCCGACTTCTGTGCGGGGTTGTAGAACTCCTCTTTCATCATCATGGTGTAGTCGTCACCATTGAGCAGTGTGTAGCCGTCGGGCTGCCAGGTTCCAGTGAACTTATAAGAGAAGTTCACGCGAGTCTTTCCTCTCACACCATGCTTGGTGGTGATGAGTATCACACCGTTGGCACCCTTCGAACCCCATACGGCCGTGGCTGCGGCGTCTTTCAGCACCCTGATGTCGGCAATATCTTCCACGTTGACCGAGAGCAGCGAGGAGTAGGCCTCCTCGTCGGCGTTGGCAAAGTCGAAGTTCTCGTCGGGGTTGTCGAAGATCTTGTCGTCGACCACGATGAGGGGGTTGGCATCGCCATTGATGGTGGTCACACCACGCAGGCGCATCGTCGTGCCGGCACCGAGGTTACCAGAGTTCGACACAATGTCGAGACCGGCAATCTCACCCTGCAGGGCCTCGTCGGCCGAGGTGAAGGCCAGACCCTCAATGTTTTCCATGTTCATCGACTGCTGCGACACGGCCACAGCCTTCTTCGGGATGGTAAGACCGCCAGAGCTGGTGCGGCGACCCACCACCTTCACTTCCTTGAGCTGGGTGTTCTCTGGGTCGAGCTTCACCTTGAACACGGTCTGCGAGCCTATGGGCATCACCTTGGTCTTGTCGCCCACATAGGAGAACACCAGCTTGTTCTTGGTGTTCTTCACCTGCAGGGAGAAGTTACCGTTGAAGTCGGTCTGAGTGGCCGACACGATACGGTTGTTGGCATCGCGCTCGACGACGTTACCCATCATCACTGGGCCTTCGGCGTCGGTCAGCGTTCCCGATATGCGCACTCCTTGGGCCATCATGCAAAGGCTGATGACACTCAACAGAGCTGTTGAAAATAATTTCTTAATCATCATATTCTTGGCCTTTAGAGTTTGTTCTGTTTTTTCAGGTTACTATACTGCTTCTGCGCACGTGCCTTGGCAGCGCGCGTAGCCCATGCTCCATCAAAGCGGCTGCTGGTGTAGACATGGAGTGGTTCAGAGATTTCGTGAACAGCGCAGAACGACGAGGTGTAGATGGATGTGGCGCTGGTGCGCGAGCTGTCGAACCAATAGTCGCGTGTCATTTTGTTCACAATTTTCGAATTGTCGCTGGCACTGATGACATGCTCTACGCCAGCGTTGTCCTTCACCACGAGCTGGTTGTCTCTGCCACTGACGCGAAGTTCGATGGCTATGCCGAGAGCGTCGCGGCTCATGCTCTGATAAATCTGCTCGCTGAACGAGTCGTGGTCGGCATAGAGCGACACGCTCTGGAAATGGTAGCGGGCAAAGTCGCGCAGGGCGCAAATCTTGGAGTAGGCCTCGGCCTTGGCCATTTCCTCCTCCACCTCGTCGCCATCGCCTTCCTGGAAGCGGTCGAACAGGGCCTCTATCTCGCTCCAGCGAGGCAGTCCGGCGCTGTAGGCTTTCTCCATGGCGTCGTTGTTGGGTGCATAGAGCGTATAGTTATAGGTGTTGAACATCTTCACGTTGAAGTCCAGGCAGCTGTTGGTCACCTTGTTGCTGCCGCTGCCGCGGTCGGAAACGAAGATGGTGAAAGCGTCCTGGGGCGAAATGCCAAACTCGTTGACCGAGTCCTTGATGCCAGCCCAAGTAAGCAGATCCTTGGCATCGAAGCCGTTGCACACGTTGAAGAACTCGGAGAAGCGGCTGTCGCTCTGCAGCGTCTTGTACACACTGTTCACAGGGGGTTGCAGCACGCGGTCGATGCGGTAGGTGCGACCGTTCTTCTCGTTGTAGATCTTCTCGATGGTGGCCGGGGTGAGATTGTTGTCTATCTGCTGTCCGCCGTAGACGCGCGTGCCCTCGGCGCCGCTCTCAACCATAATCTCGCCGCCATGCTTGGTCTTATAGAAGCGCTTGCCACCCTGCCCTATCACCTGCCCTTCGTCGAGCACCACGGTGTGGTAGTTCAGGATGTCGATGAGCTGCGACTTCACACGCGAGATGGCAGCCTCGCCCAGACGGTCGCCCACCTGTGCCGTTTTGGGGTCGTAGGCGTGGCGGTCGCAGTGTAGCGTGGTGCGCGTGGTGGGGTCGTAGTAGAAGTGTAGCGCCTCTGGCTGCTGCTTGCCGAGCGACGTGGGGTCGATGTAGTAGTAGTCGAAAGCCTCGTCGTCGGGCACGAAGAAGCCGAAGTTGGCGCTCATGGCCAGCAGGTAGTAGCTGAAGCCCACGTTGAGCTTGTTGGCATCGGAGCCGTCGGGGTCGGTCACGGCCCAGTTCATCACCTGCATGTCAAGATAGGTCGACGAGGGAGCCATGACGCTCTGGTAGCGGTCGGGGGCTATCATCTCGTTGAGCTTGTACACCACGCCGTTGTTGGCTATCACGATGTCGTACTTGCCATCGCCCTTCTGCTGAAGCAGGCTCACCTTCATGCCCATGTTCTCCTGTGCATCGTTCTGTATGCCCGAGAACTTGCTGGGCACGGTGTTGGTGAACGAGGGCTTCATCAGGTTTTTCACGAAGTTGGTGAGTATGTCGGGACGCTTTGAGTGGAGCGAGTCCAGGTTCTCAGGCAGGTTCTGCAGCGTGTTGGGTTTGTCGCCATAGATGTCTATGAGGTAGGCACCGTCGCCGCCCTCGAGGAAGAACTTCTCTATGGCGTCGTCAACAGGCACGAACATGGCGCCGATGTCGGTAATCGACAGGTCCTGGTCGGCTGTGGACTGCTGCTGGCAGTACTGGTTCCATCCCGGGTCGAACGACAGCACGTTCGACGTGGACACGAGGTTGCCGTCGGGGTCGCTGGTGATGTTGTGCCCGGTCTGGTTGCTCAGGTAGCGTATCTGGTAGATGCTGTCTATGAGCGGCTTGTTGTTCTGGCGTGCCCAGGCCTGGTAGTCGTTGGTGATGTCGTTGGTGTAGTAGGGCACGGCAAAATAGTCGAGTATGCGGCTGAAGAACTTGGTGTCGCCCTCCCTGCGCAGCACATCGCCCATGTTGCCCGGAGGCACGATGACGTCCTCCATCTGGTGCACGTAGCCATTCATACAGGTCACGTCGCCATGGATGACGCGGTCGCCGAAGACGTAGGCCGTTCCCTCGGTATAGGGTGTGCCGGTGAGTATGGCAAAGTCGCTCTGCTCACCGAGCGTGGTGATGCCGTTCTGGAGCATGTGCTCGCGGGTGAAGTGTACCATCATGGGACGCGAGGCATCGCTCACCACGTGGATACCCTTGCCACGGTAGCGGTCCCAGTACTTGTTGTTCTGGGGCATCTGGTTGCCATCCACCACGTACTGCACAGTATCGATGACGCTGGCGTTGGTCTGGTGCTTCACGGCCATGCCCTTCATGGTTGACGACTCGGCGTTGCTCGTGTTGCTCATGTTCGACAGCATGTTGAGCAACAGCGCATTGTCGAGCATCGAGTTGTAGAGCAAGAGCTTCTTTTGGGCTTCAGACAGCTGCTCATAGCTGCTCACGCCCCATTGGTTGGATTGGAAGAATCGCTGGAAAGCCTCGTCGTTGGCACAGAACACCGTCTTCGAACCTGTGCGGTTGAGCGTCTCGGTAAGGCCGAGGTCGTCAACCAGGCGCAGGTACGTGTTGAAGGTGCCCGTAAGCCGTGACTGGTCTGGATTCTTCAATTCCTGATAGATGCTTCCACCAAGCCAACTGGGCTTAGTATCAGCATCCACTGGCTCGTTCTTTTCAACGCAGCCAGTCGTCAGTCCCGCTAAAACGAGAGAGACACAGAAAAAGAATTTTTTCATAAAATGGATATTAGCTAAATTATTGTTTTATTTCGAAATATTTCAG
>Ga0255061_10000304_pt1 | contig 13638 bp, 9 predicted proteins | sample 174RNAGHGhighgp2_FD_183093 | JGI IMG/M metagenome (GOLD analysis project Ga0255061, IMG submission 183093) | Metatranscriptome of sheep rumen microbial communities from Palmerston North, Manawatu-Wanganui, New Zealand - 1742 RNA GHGhigh gp2... | ecosystem: Host-associated > Mammals > Digestive... | reverse complement strand
TCCTCAACGAAAGTATTCCACTGAGTTGCTGCTGCTTCAACAGCTGCTGCCATATCCTTAACAGTACCTTCTCCTGCAGCTACACCAATCTGATGTCTGAACTGAGGTCCGATGTCGATTTGAGGAACGCTCTCTGCAGGCTCGTAAACAGAAGTCTCTACGATCCTGATGATGGTCTCATCAACTGCTCTGGTATCGTCGAACTTAGCGTAGTTAGCTGCCTTAAGTGCATCAAGAGACTCGATGAAGTCCTCGTATCCGGGGGTGTCACCGTAGAAGAGCATGTAAGCAAATGCGCACTTCCAAGCCTTGTCTGCATCATAGCAAGCAGGGATGTAGTAAAGGTTGTCGCCTGCATAGGTTCCGTACTTGGATCCTGCGGAAGGTCCTACAGGGAAGGTTACGAAACCAACTTCGTCTTCCATGGATCTGTCAGCGCCTGAAACGCCTCTTACGTTGTCAGCTTCCCACTGCTGTCCGATATAGAAAGCGGTGTCGCCGGTAAGCCAATCGGTCTTGTAGAAGTCCCAAGGAACATCCTCACCTGCGGGATAGTAAAGGTGAGCATCGTAGTTAGCACACATCTCCTGGAAGAAGTTAAGTGCTTCCTGAACTTCGGGATCGTCAAATGCTACTCTGTACTTTCCGTTCTCAAGCTTGATCAGTGATCCGCCGTTTGAAAGAACGAATTCCTCGGAAGCATCGTCATAGTTACAGGTATATCCGAATACATCGGGAGTACCATCGTTGTTGGTATCTCTCTGAACCTTGTCACACATCTCTTTCCATGCGTCCCAGGTCCAGGTTCCGTTAGCCTGCATATCATAGATGCTCTCAGGATCGATTCCGGCATCCTCAAGAACTCTCTTGTTGAAGTAGATTCCTTCACGAGGCTCAGGGAAACCGTTGCTGGTAGCATACATACAATAGGTGCTGTCACCATAGGTGAAGTACTCATCGATCTCATTTCTCTGGAAAACAGGATTTCCCTTGAAATCAAGGCAATCGATGGTAGCAAGGTCATACATAAGTCCTGATGCTACAGCGGTAGTAGCTGCTGCACACCAACGACCGGTGAATACGTAATAGTTGTCATCTCCGCCTGAAGTTACGTAATTGGTGAACTGCTGGATGCAATCGCCCCAGGAAAGTTCCTCACCTGCAAAGGTCTTGGTCTCCTTAACGGTGAAGTTGTAGGTCTCCTGGCACCACTCACGATAATCCCACATAGCTTCCTCGTAATCATTAACGGGATCTGCGGGATCGCTTGCCCACCAGTTAACGATGTCAACTTCGATTCCACCGAGATCGATGGGATTGCCGTCAGCATCGGTGATGACCTGATAAGGGCTCTGGTTGTCTTCAGGCTCTACGTCGGTGGGAGTAACCTCGCCGCCGCCCTGGTTGCCTTCGGGTGCAGGGGTAACAGGGTCAGCGGTCTGTCCGCCACATCCTGCAAGTCCTGCAACCATAGCTGCTGTAGCACCTACAGCAACGATCTGGTTCAAAAACTTTCTCTTCATAATCCTCCTTTTGACCATAAATGGTCATCCTTTATAATATTACCCGCTTTATTGCGGATACATATTTCGGGCTGATAAAACCCACGAATCATTATACCAAATAATCTGTGGTATGTCCAATTTTACATCTTGATACCGGTCGATGACAAGCTCTCGACGAATCCCTTCTGCGCAAACAGATAAAGAATGATAAGAGGGAGTATTATCATCAGTGTACCGGTGGAGAGGATACAGTTGGAATAAGCAACCGAAACCGTTGTCCTGACACCAAGCTGATTGGATATGTACGTTGCAAGGTCATCCGCTATGGATGAAAGTGATGTACTTACAAGCTTCAGATTTCCAAGGAACATCCTCGAATAGAAGCCGTCGGTCCACTGCCATACAAAAGAGAACAGGAAGCAGGAAGTAAGTATAGGCTTTGCATCGGGAAGCATGATGATCAGGAAGGTCTTAAGGATACCGCATCCGTCAACATATGCCGCCTCTTCCAGTTCCTTGGGAATATTCCTGAAGAACTGTCTTGTAAGGTAAATATACAATCCATTCTTAAGTCCCATACATCCGGCACTCATCAGATAATAGGGGAGCACGGAACCCCTAAGGTTGACAGGCCCTCCGGTAAGTGCCTTAAAAATACCGAATATATCAAAAAACTTGAAGTGGAGATACAGGGAAGTGGACATGACCTGGGGAGGGATGATGATCATCATAAGAACACATCCGAACCAGAACTTTTTAAGAGGAAAATCGTATCTGGAAAAACCGTATCCGACAAGAGTACACATGGAAACCTGAAGAAGTCCGACAGTAAGGGATACGATGAACGAATTCCTGAGTCCCAGCTTGTAACTCATAAGCTTAGCGGCAAGCTGATAATTGTCCGTGGTAAAGTGCGCAGGGATATTGATGACAACAGGATCATACAGGTCACCTTCGGTCATGAAGCTGACGGAGATCTTGTTGAGAATAGGCTGCAGTATCATAAAGCAGAGTCCGAATAAGAGAATGAAACGGACAACACTTATGAAAACATTCTTAGCTATCTTCTTCTTTTTAAGAGCGGACATCTTGGGCTTGTCCTTAGTCTTAGTCTTGCTCATTTCTGCAGGAGCACTCATCACCGCAGTATTACTCATAATAATAAACCCTCCTGGAAATCAAGAACGAACTAACGGCTAGGAACAAAATAGCCAGAACGAAGTAACACCAGGCCATTGCCGATGACTGACCATACTGAAGCTGATCCACCATGGTGTCGGTGATCTTCTCCATAACCTCATTGTCGGATCTCATACAGAAATCGACGATGGTATATACCCAGTTTACAAGGAAAATGGAGCTGACCATAGGGAACGTAACCTTCCACAGGCTCTCCCATGAGGTACATCCCTCAATGGATGCTGCTTCGTACATGCTCTTGGGAATTGTCTGGAGACCGGAAAGGAAAACTATGATCTGGATACCGGACGCAAGAGCTATATCATAGATATTGTTGATAAGATCAAAAACCGCCTCATAAGCTCTGGTTCCCACACCGGCAGTTCTCAATATATTCTCCAGCACGACTGTGACGCTTACATTGGTCACCGTATCCTCTACTGTTGCATGCATCTGTGCCAGGACGGAGTTATCTGTCTCAAGTCCCAGGATAACACCGCTGGAAAGAATGACCGGGAGGAAGAATATGGCTCTTACCAATGCTCTTCCGTGAAACTCCTGATTGAGTACCAATGCAATAAAGAACGAAAAGACCATTATTGCCAGTGAATAGATGAACATCTTGGTGAAGCTCTCCACAAGGAGTCTCGAATAATCCGCATCCACCTTGAATGCATAATTATAATTGTACAGGCCGTTATAGACCATTTCAAAAGAACCTGCACCGACCTTGACATCGCAGAAGCTCATATAGAGTGACTGCAGGAACGGCTTGACCATAAAGAGCAGGAATCCGATTATGAAAGGGGATATGAACAGATATCCCGCAACTGCTCTTCTTTTTTCCAATCCACTGACTTTTCCGTTTAATTTCTTCTTCATATCCGGGTCTCCGTAACGCCCTTATTTTACAACCTTATAATCTCTTGCAGGTACCGTTATTCCGTCTCCGGAATAATCACAGTATCCATAGTTGACATACACTCGGGTTCCGTCTGCATACTCAGTGACGGAAACATAATCATTCAGATTGTCGTGACCGGTCATCTCCTGATTGAAGACATGTCCGAGTTCACTGTTATATCTGGTATATGTCTCAACCAGACGGTCATGGACAGATGCATAGCAGCTTCCGTAATACTGGGGATAAAGAGTCTTCTGAAGAGTCTTGGGATCTTCATCCATTATGCTGTAGCAAAGTCCTGCTCCGTATTCCGCAGATGCAAGTATCTCATCGGTCTCGCTTCCGCATATATTCACAGGCATACCTGTGTAATCAACATAGCCGTGAAGAGCAAGCTCAAGGAAAGGAATGAATTCATCTATGATGGTATATTCGTTTCCCTTAAGATCCATGTGAGTGATGACATCACTGTAAACCGCAGCATACATATTGCCCGTATTGATCATTATGTATCCGCCGTTATCCTTGATCTGTCTGAGGACCTCGGACTGGTCAATGAGAGCTTCCTGCCTTGAGTAAGGATTCTTGCGGTAGAAATCACTTGCAAGATCGGTACCTACGTCCTGGAATGAAGGACCGGTCGCTCCATACTGGCCGGATGTCTTGACGAGATTATTCATCATCTTAAGGATAAGCTGTTCATGAAGAAGGTAGTGCTCATCAAGATCATCTCTGTCACCGTATGTGATCTGGCTGTAGGGATAGAGCTTGCAGAGCTCTCTGCTTATGAATCTTGATGAATCCCTGAATGCGAAGAATCCGTCGAAGATATCGGAGTTATAAGCATATTCTGTTATACCGTCAAGATATATCTGATTGCCCTGTGAAGCAACAGTCTGGCAAAGGTTCTTAAGATCACTTCCGGAACCCAGTGCCCATATGGTATCCACATCTCTGAGATACTGCTGTTCAACACCGCCGTTACACCAGCCGGTCATCTTGACGATCATGTTCTCGACGCCTTCGGAATCGAGCTGGCTTGCCACTCCGGCAGCCTCCTTGTACGTGGTAAGTTCAAGAGGTCTGGAAACAGGCATGCCGAGGATCTGTCTGACCTTATCTACGGCACCCACAACTTCTATAACACAGGGAGCTGCAGAATCATCGTTCTTGACAAGATATCCTTCGTAATTATTCAGCAGATACTCCTGATATGTCTTGGCCATATCAACATAACTGCCTGAATCTATGAAGGTATATCTCTGGGTCATCACCTCATCGGGAAGATGATCCTGGAATGTGAATATACGGCTGTTGGAGATGGAACCTACATTGAACTCTTCTCTCTCAATGACGCCGTACTCGGCATTGACTGAATTATAACTGTTAAATCTGCCAGCTATATCTGCTTCGATCGCTGCATATGCAGCGCCGCCTTCCACGGTACAGATAAACGAATCATCGCCGGTGGAGATGCCGAACGTTGAGAAAACAGTGCTTGTACTGTGCACGAGAGCGTCTCTCGCATGGCACATATCCCATCCGTAAACATTGGCATAATACACGCTCTGGGCGGTCTTGCCGTTGTTGAAGTTAATGAGAGCACCGCTGCCTTCGGGAACTAACATGAAACCATCATCATCCGGTCCGCCCGCTCCGAAGAAAGGAAGAACATCAACAGCAAGGATCGGCTTATCCTCGGGATACATCATGGTGCCGTAAGGCATTTCCACGATCAGATCACCGCCGTCAAGTCTATATGTAAGATCCACATTATAAACTGCATTGCTGCCTTCATCACCCGAACTTGCCAGTTCCTTGTCTACAAGGTACTCTTCGTATGTATATCCGACAGACTCTGCAAATATGGTCTGAAGCTTCGCCTTTATGGAATCGGTAGCGGTATCACGAAGGATATACAAAGGCTCATTGGCCAGATCAGGATAAGCAGCAAGCAGAGCATCCTTGTCATCCTTCTTGCCAAGATTGTTGATGTCGTACTTCTTGTAATACTGCTTTACGATATTAAGATCACCCTGACTGAGGCTTCCGTAATATCCCTCCATGCGTTCAATGGTACATACCGGAGGAATGACAAATTCCTTCTGCACCTTACCGATGGAGTAATGAACGGTGATGGATTCTCCATCCGTTTCAACTTCATAGGTCTGGTTCTTTATACTGTAATCGTAATTGTTATACGCAACTTCCGATCCGATCTCGTTAGCATAGGTGACATTCAGTGTGGATCTGATACGTCCCTTCTCCGAGCTCATGGCAACAGGATCGTTCTCGGCACCTTCGGGAACGGATTCCCATATCTTACCGGAGGATTTTACCAGCAGAGAAACGTATGTTGTGGTAGTGTCCATGGTAAGCTTGAGCTGATCATTCTCCAGTACTATCTCTTTGCCGTCTCCTGCATATGAATGAACAGGAATTACCTGCGGCTCTTCCTCTTTACTCTGATATGTGACTACGAAGAAGATGAAACCGCCAATGATGAGAGCAGCTATTCCGGGTACGATCAGTGCCTTAAGATTCTTGATGATCGCATTCCTTGTCTCTTTCTTTTGTTCTGCACTTCTTTTTCTCATAAATACTCCGGTAAGTCTTTATTTACGGGCTAAGCCCTGAACATGAACTCTCTGTAAAGCGAATAAAAATATCCTATACCCTGTGTGATCATACTGAAGAAAAGCATAAGTATGAAGATCATAACGAGCATTGCAAACAGTGAGAATACAAGGAACAGGATGTTCTTCGCTCCGGAGAACTCATGGATCTGTCCCATTCCGGCTACCAGGAGCGCTCCGCACCAGATCAGTGATATCACGGAAAGCACGGTGTAGAATGATGCTTCATTGGTAGTGAGTCCGTTGGAAAGGATCATGAGCGGAACCTGCATGAGCGGATACGGAGCAAGTGCGTAGCATGTTCCGATATAAACCTGACCAAGCTTTCCTTTTCCGTCAAACAGCGTTGTGGTCGCCCAGTTGCCTATTACGAAAAGCGCAAGGGGAAACAGTATGCTGGCGATATACAGCCATATATTGAGATCCTCCCAATATACCGTCTGGATGACGAAACTGGTATACTTCAGATTCAGCAGTCTTACCAGGATCGTAGCAATCAGAATGGTATTGGCCGCTGCGTAAGTTCCTCTTTTTTCATGGGTGAGATCCCAGAAACCGTCAAGAGGATGCGTCAGACAATAAAGGGAGAATTTAAGGGAATCCCAATACTTGGCGTCGAACGTCTTCCTGAACCATCCGAAGATCGAACCCGGTATGCTTTTTTTAATCTCTGTCTGTGCCATAATATGTTCTCTTATGCTGTAACGTTATTTGTTGCTGCTCAGTTTTGCCAGCTTGCGGGCTTCTTTCTTGGCCTTTTCTCTTTCTCTGAATTCCTCCCGCTGCTTCTTGTGGTATTCCCTTATCTCAGCCCTGGTCATATTGTCCTCGGGATCGGGGAATCTGAATACATCGGAGGTAGCGATCTCTATCTGCATATTCCTGTACTTCTCTATTCCGAGAGGAATCAGGAATACCAGAAGGATGATGGCAACCGTGATGAAGAGGTGACTCTGTACCCACTCTTTACGATATTCCTTGAAAGCTTTGGAGTAATTCTCATCATCGTACTTGAGTTCGAAGTAGTTCATCGCTTCCTTGTATCTCTCCTGACGAAGGAGCGAACGTCCTATTCCGATATAAGCAAGATCATAGTTTCCGTCGGCATCGAGCACCCTCTGCCAGGATTCTCCGGATGCTTCATACTCTCCTCTGTCAAACTCGTCGATGGCATTGAAGATATTCTGCCCGAAATCGCTGAGCACGAAATATGTTATCGAGCAATCAGCCGCATCAAGCACAAGGAGGTCATAATCCATATGCTCGATCGCAAGGGGACGTCTGAAATATCCGTCCATATTACCGTTTCCGCCGAATGCAAAGACCATACGTCCCTGATCGTCATATCCGAAAAGCCTTCCGCGGTTCCTGTCAAGACAAACATAAATATCATTGGTCATGGCAGTTACATCGGAGAACTGTGAAGGCCCCGAATATCCGCCTGCGGATCCCCAGTAGATATCACCGCAATTGAGCCAGTTGCCGTTATTGACAAGAATGTTGTTACCGAGAAGATTGAGTCTTCTTACTGCATCAACCTTGAGATCATCAAGTGCCTGAGCATCCGATACGGGAACGCTGGCATAAATGAAGCCCTCGTATCCATATATATGTTACTGTACTCGGTAGGAACGTCCACCGGCATACGGTCGAGCTGTTCCTGAGTGGCGAATTTCTTCCAGATATAATCGATCATGTCATAGGCTGCTTTGGTAGCACCTATGAATCCGGCGAAGCTTCCGTCCGCTTCATACTTGAGAAGTCCCTTATTGATTCCGTCGCAGATACAGTAAACTCTCTCAGCCGTATCAACCACCAGCTTATTGGGAAGGAATACCGCATCCGCAGCAAGAGCGGAATCGACGGGAAGATCAAACTGCATCAGATAATTGAGACTGGGGTCTGCCTTGATGATACGGTTATTACCCTTATCCGCAATGAAGATATTTCCGTCTTCGGAAATAGCTATATCGGTAGGTCCGCTGAGATTGGACGGTCCCGGAGCGCCCTTGACGGAATCGAATTCACGGTCATACACAAGTCCCTGTTCGGAATCCTTGACAAGTACCACGATGCGGTTATTACCGGTATCACAGATATAAACCTCATCACCGTATACATAAAGACCGCTGGGATTGTTGAGTCTCTCCTTAAGTCCGAGTTCCGAGGAAGTGAATACCTTATAAACCTCATACACATCCGGAGTATCCTGAACGTCCCCCCAATAGTCGTATATATAGGTATAGCTTCTGTGCTCCATTGCCTGGGCATGCATGGGAACGCTCACGATTCCCACAAACGCTGCAGCTAAAAGAGCACCTATTCTTTTGATCTGTAATGATACGGGCTTTTTCATCATTTTTAATCCTTAAGTCCGGACGAAGCCATGGTTTCGAGGATCTGGCTCTCCGAGAATATGAATATTGCTATAGGTACTATCATCAGAACGACAAGTACGGCTGCCGCTTCACCGGTTCTTGCGATACCGCCGGCCTGGATCTGCTGCATTGCAAAGGGCAGGGGCTTCATCTCCTCGGAATAGATAACGGTCGAAGCCTTGTTATTCCAAAGCGCCTGGACCGAGAAAATGATAAGTGTCAGCCATGCAGGCTTAACATTGGGCATTACGATCTTGGAAAATACCGTCCACTCAGTCGCACCGTCGATCTTGGCCGCTTCTATGAGTGAGGTGGGGAGTCCTTCCATAAACTGCTTCATCAGGAACAGACCCATGGGAGAAGCAAATGCGGGAATGATTATCGCCCAATATGTATCGATCATATGGAGCTTACTCATTATGATGTAGTTGGGAATACCGGTAACATATCCGGTGAACATCATTGCAACGGTTACGAGCTTGAAGAATGTCTTTCCGCCGGGGAAGTCATACTTTGCAAGCACGAATGCTGCCATGGATGCAACGATCAGATGCCCCGCAGTTCCCAGACCGGTTATGAACACCGTGTTGAACAGATATCTGGAGAACGATACCCAGGACTTACCCAGAGTAACGAACAGATCCGAGAAGTTGTCCAGTGTCGGGTTCTGCGCAAATATCCTGGGAGGGAATTTGAACAGCTCATCAAGAGGCTTGAGAGCCGACTCAACAGCGTAAATGATCGGGAAGAACATGACGACAGCAACCAGCAGAAGGAACAGATACAGGAAAAAATCTCCCACTATACTTCTGTTAGGCTTGCGGCGTTTGATGAGGGGCTTGTGATAAACCTCCTCCTCTTCTTCCTTTTTCTTGGACTTCTTCGTTTTCTTGACGGAAGTCTTCTCTTTGGAAGCAGTTTTTCCTGCCTTGGCAGGTTCATCCTCTACGGAGGATACCGACTCAAGCCTGCTGAGAGCTTCGTCCTCTGCGTTGAACGCAGATGCGTCAGCGGTCTCTATCGCATCAACAGCGATATTCTCCTCTGCTTCCGTAACAATGTTCTGATTTTCTGTTTTGTTGTTATTATTCATATCGGACATATCAGGTACCTACCCTGCTGAGCATTGACTGTATTGCCTTGTTGCAGAGTATCATTATGAGGAACAGTATCGTTGCTATGGAACAAGCATATCCCATCTCGAATCTGGCAAAACCATAGTCGAAGAGGTGAGTGACTATAGTTCTTGCAGCATAATCGGTGGAAGGGAATCCGCAAAGAGTCATAGTGACTTCGCACACACTGAAGGCCTGGGTGATGGACATGACCGCACCGAACATGAGCATGGGCTTCATATTGGGAAGAGTTATGAACCACAGTTCCTGCCATCTGTTCTTAACTCCATCCATATATCCGGCCTCATACTGGGACTTATCTATACCCTGAAGACCTGCAACGAACGAAAGGAATCCTGCTCCGAGGCTCATCCACAGAATGACCACCATACAGATGGGAAGCATGTATCTGGGATCGATGAACCAGAGGATCGGAGTGTCAATGATACCGGTATTCATAAGGAATGCGTTTACATATCCGTATGCATCACCTCTGAAGAATACCGAGAAGATAACGTAACAGTTACCTGCGATAGAAGGTGCGTAGAAGACAACGACCGCCACGCTTCGTACCCATCTGGGAAGTTCATTGATGAGCCAGGCAAACAGAAAGCTTCCTATATATCCCAGTGGTCCGGTTATGATCGCTATCATGAAGGTATTCTTGATAGCCATCAGGAATATGTCATCCTCCAGAAAAAGCGACAGATAGTTGTGAAGTCCGATGAACCTGGGAGGCTCCAGAATATTGTAGTAGGTGAATCCGAATACGATCGAAACCACGACGGGAAGTATGAAGAACATCGTGAATATGACCGCATAGGGAGCAAGGAAGAGGTAGCAGGCCTTGGAAAGCCTTGCTCTCTTTACCCCGACTCTGAAATTATGCTTTTTTACTTTAACGTAGTCTTTTAAAAATTGTGACATGTCTTACTCTTCTCCGTAAACAGGAAGTCCAAACTCACGTCTCTTTCTGTCGATCTCGTCATCGATGAGTATTGAGTAATCGATGATAGTCTCACGGGCATCCGTCTTCTCGTTGATAACCTTTCTGCAGGCATTGGCGATGTGACGTCCTGTATAGTATCCGCCGGGAACCTCTCTGATTCCCACAGTGGAATCCCACTGTTCATTGAGAACGCGGATATCGTTATAGCTCCAGGAGAGCTGTGAGAATGCGTCGCGGTTTGCGGTGGCGTATCTTGCGGAAGATCCGAGAAGTGCCTCGATCTCACGTCCGAACCTTACCTGGGTATCAGGCTCAGCCCACCACTTCATGAACTCCCAGGAGTTCTGCTTTACGGTCTCATCATCGGTTGCGATCATCATTGTCGCATTACCGGTTATGAAGTCCGATCTGTCGATGTATGTGTTACCGTTTGCATCAACTCTTTCGGTTCCGGGGATGACTGTGAAATCCCAAAGTCCCTTGATCTCGGGTGCGGAGACCATAAGAGTGTTGTACTGAGAGTAGTTGCAGATCGCAAGCGGCATTTCTCCGGAACGGAAACGGCTTACAAAGTCATAGATGACCGGAAGTCCGTAGTCGTTAAAGTATCTGGTGTAATCGTCGAATGCCTTAACTCCGGCTTCGGTATCAACCGTGGTCTTATTGCCCACATCATTGTACATATCTCCGCCATACTGGAACAGGAGCGTGAAGTACAGAGAAAGATCGGGTACATTGGATGCAACTGCGGTGGATGCCGTTGCGGTGGTGCTGGATCCTGCCGCGGTGGGAATTCCTATCGAGAGATTATTACCCTGAATGGTGGGCAGCATCTCGATGAGTTCCTTCCAGGTGTTGGGCGGCTGAAGTCCGAGTTCGTCGAGCACGTCCTTACGATAGAACATAACGCAGAACTGCTGCTGCTCGGGCACCGCATAAATATGATCATCCAGTCTGTACTGCTCGTAGGAGCTTTCGGAATAGTGGCTGAGCACTTCTTCCCAGCCTTCAAACTGGGTTATATCCTCTGATGCATGTCTGAGTGCATAGTTGACGGGCTGGTCGGCACCTACGGAAAGAACCACGTCAGGTCCGCGTCCGGCAAGAACCGCATTGAGAAGTGCGGTGGGATCGACGATCTCCACGTTGACCTTGATGCCGGTCTCGGGAGTGAATGTGTCATCGATCATTGTCTTAAGGATGGTACCCTGGTCACGTCCGGTGGTAACCCAGACCTTGATGGTGTCCTCACGGCTTGCGCCTTCGTAAACATCACCCACAGAATTGTAATCGACTATGAATGAGGAAACGAAGCTCTTCACCTCATGGATCGCCTTGTTCCAGAAATGGGTCTTATCCACGGGAGGATTGGTGCCGGTTCCGGTGATGACGATATAATCGATATCCATCTTGGTATCGCTGAGATTGAGCATTGCGGTACCGAGAGCGGTGATATTATCCTTAAATGTTACAAATTCATGAGTGATCTTGCCCGGCTTCTCGCAGAAACGCTCAAGCTGCTGTGCAACGGTCTGCGCTGCGGCGATGTTGGTAGCCTTCTGTCCGGTGAGTTCGACATACTCATCAACGATCCTGTAAAGTCTTCTGTACTCGAGCTCCATCGCATCCATGATCTCAGGATAGTTGTCCTGGATACGGTAATCTCTGTACTGATCGGGATTAGCGCCGGTAAAGACAAGAATCCTTCTGTATATCTGATTAAGTCTGTAAGTGGAATCCTCAAGTTCCTCAATGATGGGACCTACGCTTCCGAGAACGGATTCGGTCCTGATGGTATGGGTTCCCTTGGTAAGGAAGACCTTGCAGTCGTTACCCTGACTGTCAGTAAGTCTGACGCACTCCCAGTCATTGTTATAAGGGAATGCAAGTGCCTCAGCCTCTGCAAAGGGGATCTCACCATCGATATAAATGGCTCTTGCGGAGATCTGACCTCTCTGGTAGTTCTGACGGCCCTTGATCATGATATTGTAGTAGCCGTCCTCGGGAACTTCGAATTCCCACTCGATCCACTGTCCGTATGCTCTCCAAGACTCACCGCCGGTATAATTGAGGACGGTGCTGGTGACACTGTAGGGCTGTGTAGTGGGTGAAGCTCTGTCATACTTTGCATAAAGAGACGACTCCGAACGGCAGACGGAATCCTCACCCTGGATCACGGTGATGAAATCCGAAGCCGCACCGTTATCTGCGGGACCGGCTGCTATATAATCTTCATAAGATACGGATTCCCTGACAGGTTCGAGAGAAAGTGCCCTGATGACCATGGGTTCGTTCTCAGCTCCGAGACCGAGAGTCTGTCTGCCCTTGTCAAAATAGAATGTGTAGGGATGCTGAATATAACCCATATCATCCCTGAAATATGAAGTCTGCCAGTCGAAGATCTCGACCTGTGCAGGTCTTATCTCATTCCCCTGGTTATCGGTCCTGACTTCGCCGCCGTCAGTCCAGATGCGCGAGAAGGTAAGGGTACTTGCATCCGAGAAAGGAAGCTCGCCGTTGATATAGACACTTCTTTCCGCAGCAACGCCTCTTGACTCAGGAATAAGGTAATCCATCTTGACGTAATAGTATCCGCTCTCGGGTACATCAACATCAAAAGTTACCACGGATTCGGTATCAGTGAACAAGCACTTCGCCTCACCCTGGTAATCTGTATATACCTCTGCCTCACCGCTCTCGAGACTGTAATCGAATATATCGATATTCACAGTCTTGTCGGGGCAGGAAGCACCCTCATGTTCGAGAAGGTAGCCGGTATAGGTTCCGGTCCTCTCAAGTCCGACTACGTCGGTAGTAAGATCATATCCTGCATACTTCTCATAAAATGTGTCCTTGCCGCGAAGGTTGAGAAGAACGCAAACGCCTGCGAATGCTCCGCAGAAAACAACTGTGCCTATAAGCTTTTTTGTTCAGTTTTTCATACTGTTTATTATATTTACGATATGTTAAAT